>OJDH01000185.1_pt1 | contig 45550 bp, 37 predicted proteins | sample 1592761 | NCBI WGS metagenome assembly OJDH01 (sample SAMN05416855, study PRJEB24817) | seawater metagenome | isolation source: Sea water | place: Canada:Atlantic | collected 2013-11
TGCTTGTTGTGCTGTCTTTATCGAAACAAAAGTACCCAGTGCGCTCAAACTGAAACGCTCGAATATTTGCTTCATCAATTCCAACGTTGGCCAAACTGGGTTCAACCCAACCCTGCTTAACTGTTAATGATTCTGGGTTAATACACCCTACAAAATCGTCTTGGGCTGCTGGGTTAGGCACAGTGAAGAGACTGTCATACAAGCGAATTTCAGCGGCAACCGCATGAGCCGCTGACACCCAGTGGATAACACCTTTTACTTTGCGGCCATCAGCAGGATCTTTTCCTAACGTGTCGGCATCGTATTCACAAAATATTGTGATCACGTTTCCCTGCTCGTCTTTTTCAACACGCTGCGCTTTGATTACATAGGCATTGCGTAAACGCACTTCTTTACCTAGTACTAAACGTTTGAATTTCTTGTTGGCTTCTTCTCTGAAGTCTTCAGCTTCAATGTAAATTTCCCTTGCGAAGGGCACTTCGCGACTGCCCATTTCAGGGCGATTGGGATGATTTGGCGCCTCAAGTAGTTCAACACCCTCTTGTGGATAGTTTTCTATCACAATTTTAACTGGTTCAAGCACGGCCATAGCGCGCGGAGCATTCTCATTCAGTTCGTCCCGCAGAGGCGCTTCTAACATGCTCATTTCAACCATGTTATCCATTTTGGTCACGCCAATACGTTTGCAAAACTCACGAATCGAAGCTGCGGTAAAGCCTCGGCGGCGAAGACCAGCAATAGTAGGCATGCGTGGGTCATCCCAACCACTGACAAATTTTTCGTCCACTAATTGAATAAGCTTACGTTTACTAAGCACAGTGTATTCAAGATTAAGCCGAGAAAATTCATATTGACGTGGCACCACATCAATAGTGATGTTCTCTAACACCCAGTCATACAATCGACGATTATCTTGAAATTCCAAGGTACACAATGAATGGGTTATGCCTTCAATCGCATCAGAAATACAATGGGTAAAATCGTACATAGGATAGATGCACCACTTATCGCCAGTCTGATGGTGATGCGCAAACTTAACGCGATACAAAGCTGGGTCACGCATACACATGAATGGCGATGACATATCGATTTTGGCCCGCAGCAAACACTCGCCTTCTTTGTACTCTCCGTTGCGCATTTTCGCGAACTGAGCGAGATTTTCCTCGATTGAGGTATCGCGAAAGGGGCTATTGGTTCCAGGGCTCGTCAAAGTGCCACGCATTTCTCGCACTTGTTCTTGATTCGAAAAGTCCACATAGGCTAAGCCTTTCTCTATTAACTCAACGGCAAAGGCGTGCAGTTGATCAAAATAGTTAGACGAATATCTTGCTTCACCCTGCCATTCAAAACCAAGCCAAGTTACATCATTCTTAATCGCATTAACGTAATCAATGTCTTCTTTATCAGGGTTAGTGTCATCAAACCGTAAGTTGCACTGGCCTTGATAATCCTGCGCAATCCCAAAGTTTAAGCAGATAGACTTAGCATGACCTATGTGCAAATAACCATTTGGCTCAGGTGGGAAACGTGTATGAACCTGATTATGCAAACCTGATTGCAGATCTTTATCGATAATTTGACGAATGAAATTGGTCGGACGACTCTCGGTCTCGGCCATTAATACTTACCCCTAACACTTATACGTAGAAAACAGCGGATATTATACCAGTATTCAGCCCCCGAAAAGTTCTTTTATTGCCAATTTAAGCGATCTATCCATCTTATTACTTCCGAGATTTGTGCTTTTTAAATACAGCAAATCAGTTACTTAAGTTTCAGTAGCTTTGAGCAGGGAGAAACGTGACATCTTTTGATAAAATTAGGGATTTCAATGGCGGGCTAGTGTATAAACCTTATTAACAAAGGGTCTATCGTGCTAATTTTGTAGAATAAGGTTTGAAGTAATGAAAGAAAAAGCAACATCGTTTGATATCGCTCATCAAGCTGGTGTATCGCAATCGACCGTTTCCCGTGCGCTTCGTGATAGTCCGTTGGTTAATAAAGAAACCCGTGAAAAAGTGCAAGCTATCGCCCGAGAGCTTAATTATAAGGTCGATAAAAATGCCAGTAATTTAAGGCGCCAACACAGTAAAACCCTTGCGTTGTTATTGTTTGAAGACCCGACTTCTGATAACTCGCTGATAAACCCATTTTTCCTATCCATGCTTGGCAGCATCACACGCGCATCGGCAAAAGCCGGTTATGACTTGCTTATTTCATTTCAAAACCTAAGTGATGATTGGCACGCGGAATATGAAGACTCAAATAAAGCTGATGGCATCATTTTACTTGGCTACGGTGACTACACCGAATACCGTACAAAGCTGAGCCAGTTAGAGGCACAAAACACACACTTTGTGCGTTGGGGAGCATTAGACGATGAGCATCCTGGCGTATCCATTGGCTGTGACAATTTTCAAGGTGGATTTGATGTAACTCAACATTTGCTCGGCCTGGGTCGTCGTGAATTCGCTTTTATCGGCGGAGCCGACACCCGTGCTCCTGAGTTTTTTGCGCGCTACCAAGGCTATCACAAGGCGCTGACATTAGCAGAGGTCGCTCAAAGCGCAGTGCAACAAGACGCTATTTCAACTGAAGATTCAGGCTACAGCGCGACACTTCAACTGCTCGAACAGCATCCTCATATCGACGCGATTGTATGTGCTAGCGATCTTATTGCTATTGGGGTGCTAAGGGCATTACGAGATAGCAATATACCTATCCCTCAGCAAATTGCCGTAGTAGGTTTTGACAATGTCCCTGTGGCCGGTTTTGCGACACCAGCCTTGACTACCGTCAAGCAAGACACCATTTTAGCTGGCGAGATATTAGTCGACAGTTTACTTAAATTGATCGAAGGTGAAAAAGTTGAGCATTACCTAATGCCCGTTGACTTAGTCATTCGCCAGTCGAGCGGGGCCTAGCAAGCCATAGGTGCCAGCGCCGTTGAAATGGACGTTAATAGGGATCATTTAAACGCCATTAATCGCGCTAATTCGGCTTTAAGCGACTCGTTAATTACTTTTTCGTCTCTTACCCACACATGAACACTGTGGCCTGGTACTTGAGCGATTAACGATTCTCCTTGCTCGATAACTTGCGTATCTTGTTTAAAGCGCATTTCAGTCCACGTGCCTGCATCCAAAAATTTAGAAATATTAAAACGATGTGTCTTAGCGCTCTTGTTTAACAATACAAGCGCCGTTTGAGCAATATCACCTTTTTGAATAACCCGATAAAACGACGCGAAATCACCTTTGAATTCAAGGTTAACCTGTAAACCATTTTGTAGCGCAGGTGTGCTTTTGCGCACATTGGCAATTCCTGCGAGGGCATCATGGATTGGATGAGTTTTGGCCAACTCAACGTTGGCTTGGCCAAGGTAATTTCGGTTACCTTGATGCTCCGCCTTACCTCGCATAAAGCCAATTTCAGACCCTTGATAAACGACTGGGATCCCACGACTGGTAAATAACCAATTATTCGCGTCAATAAAACCCGTATCGCTAGCGTTCATTCTTGGCATATCGTGATTATCGTAAAATGTAGTTAACTCGTAGGGGTTCGCATATGGGCCATGTGTTAAATGTAGATAAGGCAACAAGTCTGAAAAATCACTGCTTGATGATTCAAAAACATCTGTAATGGCTTTTTGGCCCGGAAAGTCTAAAACACTTATTCCGCCGTTTTTAGCCAAGGTATGTTGAGCAATAAAGTCGGCGTTGTAATCGTAACTTTCAGCAAACATAAAGAAATTTGGGTGCAATGCCCTAACCCGTGCCGCCATTTCCTGCCAAAAGTGATGGGGCACATGTTTTATCGTATCGATTCTAAATGCATCAGCCCCCTGTTCTATCCAATATAAATAGGAGTTGATTAAGTAGTCACGTAACTGTGCATTATCTTCATCCAAGTTAGATAGCTGCATAATATCTGCAGTGGTATGATAAAACTGATGCAAAGGATTATTTGGGTCGAGCTTCTCAGGCGGTTTGTTCTGATGATCCGCCACAAGTTGGTCGTTTTCATCATACAGTTCACCAAATTTTTCTTGCTCAACCGGCATGGTAAATGAAGGCGAGCCATGATTGGCCACCACATCAAACACCGTTTTTAAACCGTGTTGATCACGCATGCTGCTGGTGTATTTTTTATAATCAAGATCGCTCGAAGGGTAATGTTCGTCGATTTTATAAAAATTTGAGGCCCAATAGCCATGATAAGCCGATTTACCGCCGTCCTTAAATGCGCCACCAAACCCTATGGCTTCGCCGCCTGAAAATTGCTGGTCAGGGTTATCCACTACAGGTGTTAACCAAACCGCGGTAAACCCCATATCGCTAATATATTGTCCGTTATTAAGCACACCGCGTAAGTCCCCGCCCAGGTAACCCACATTAGCAGTTTCACCGTTATCACCGTATAGAGGCAAATCGAAACTAGGCAGATTTCCACCTTGTTCAGGATAGTTATTTGTCTTATCGCCATCCACAAACCTGTCTGTCATGACAAAATACACCGCTTCTTTTACAAACGGATTATCTGTGCCATAAAACTGCTGCGTTGTGTGGTTAGATGACTCTGCGACCCGACTGTGATTGGAAGGGGCACATCCCGCTGAAGCAAGCACAACAGATATGGTGAGTGTACGCATGCGATATTGCGCATTATTGGATGAAGACGAACGTGTAATTTTCATAAATAAAATGATCTCGTATTGCTTATTGAGGAATTTTCACACGTAACGTCATTACGCCCGCTATCAACATGCTACAACCGCCTATTACAAGCGCGAATATAGGCTGATTATCGAACACCTTAGTGATCAAAAAACCTAAGATACTGGCAGCAAGGATTTGTGGAATAACAATAAAGAAATTAAAAATCCCCATGTACACCCCCATTTTATTGCTGGGTAACACATTGGCTAAAATGGCGTAAGGTACTGAAAGAATGGACGCCCAAGCAAAACCCACCCCGACCATCGCTAAAACAAGCCAAGCTGGGTCTCGAATAAACCAAAACGAAATAAAACCAATGCCCCCCAAGGATAAATTGATTAAATGTGCATATTGCAAATTGAGTTTACGAACGACAAAAGGAATGACAATGGCAGCAAAAATAGACACGCCATTATAGGTCGCCATCAGAATTGACACCCAATCGGCACCTTCATTGTACGCAATGGAACTGGTATCACGACTGGCATAGTGATGAGATGTGACGGCTGAATTAGTATAAATCCACATCGCGAATAAAGGAAACCATGAGAAAAACTGCACTACTGCTAACTGACGCATGGCTTGGGGCATAGCAAAAAGATCGCCAAGGACTTGCGCGAAACCATTTTCGGTGCGTTTTTGGCGCACCATAAAGGCTCCAACTAACTGACAGATACCAAAAACAATCAGTCCCCCGGCCAAAATATATAAATTTTTATCAAGTTGGTCGATGTTGAGGTAAATCAGTACAAGTAAGGCTAGCCCGATAACACAAAAAAGACTGCCTCCCTTAGTGTACTGCCCTGCTGTTCTAGTGTGCGTAATAGTGAGAGATTGTTTGTCTTTCTCCGCTTGAGCAGCATCAAACGCAGCCAGTTGCTCTGGAGAGTACTCTTTGGTTGAAATGACCGTCCATAAAACTGCAAATAGGAAAATACTGCCGCCAGCATAAAACGAAAATTTAACAGAGTCGGCGACAGAGCCTGGTGCAGCAATATTCGAAACGTCAAACCAGTTCGTCATCATCCAAGGTAAGGCTGAGGCCACCACAGCGCCAACACCAATGAAGAAAGTCTGCATGGCATACCCACTGGCACGTTGTTTTGGCGGCAACATATCACCCACGAACGCCCGAAAGGGTTCCATAGAAACGTTAATGGACGCGTCCATAATCCACAGCATACCAGCTGCAAACCACAAAGTAGGTGAATTTGGCATTATGAACAACGCACCACTTGCGGCAATTGCGCCCCAAAGAAAATACGGCCGCCTTCTGCCTAAACGATTCCAAGTATTGTCACTTAAGTAGCCAATAATCGGTTGGACCACTAAACCAGTTATAGGCGCTGCTACCCACAAGACAGCCAAATTACTGTAATCAGCACCTAGGGACTCGAATATTCGACTGACGTTAGAATTTTGCAGAGCAAAACCAAATTGAATACCGAGGAAGCCAAAGCACATGTTCCAGATCTGCCAAAAGCTTAGTTGTGGTTTAGTTTGCTGCATGAAAGGGTCTCTTATTTATTATTGTGTATCGACAAAATGCTCACATGGGCACAGCTACTGATGAAATTGATTGCTGTAGCATCTTATATATTAACATCAGGTAGCCACGAATTTGGCTTAATGGCGTATGTAAACAAATGCGTCAATTTTATGATTAGTTAGATTATCCTTTGTAACATTATCTAAACAAGTGCTTGCATACGTATTCAGTTGGTACAAGAGTCGATGGAAGAATTAAAAACGAAATTAAAGAGAGAATGGCACTTGGCGAAGCGCAGTATGAGAGGTGATAACGCAGACAAGCAAGGACTGTTTATGAACAGTCCTTAACAACACACGATGCTAGTACAGATCAGAGTACTATCTTGTAACCCGCTTCTTTTTTAGCAAGATACATTTTTTGATCCGCTAAATGGATCAACTGTTTAACACTTACAAATTCAGATGCCCCTGTTTCCGCGATCCCCATACTAAACGAATATGTAGGGTAACGAGATTGAAAAGTAGCAATCAGCTTCTCGCATACTTTCTGAGCTTCAAGGGCATTACACTCCAATAGCACGACACAAAACTCATCACCACCGTAACGACATGCTATGTCTGTTTGGCGCACGCACTGGCGCAGTGTTTGACCAATTTCTTGAAGCACTTCATCTCCTTTTAAGTGCCCTTCTGTGTCATTTATCCGCTTGAAGTGGTCAACATCAAAATACACTAACGACAACTTAGTGTGCCGACGCTTTGCTAATGCAAGCTCTTTATCTAGCATTTCTTGCATCGCACTGATGTTGTATATTTTGGTGAGCGGGTCCAATCGCACCTGCTCCATTAAATCTTTGGTGCGCTGGGCGATTGTCGCTTCAATATTTTTGCGTAATGCGTTGTGCTCTTTTCGCAGCGCTTCGATATCAGCGTGAAAATGCGCCACGTTAATGTCAACACACAACTCAAGGTCGAACTGCAGTAATTGGCGAATGGCCGAGCTAATTGACTCTTTTACCGGGCTTAAGGCTGGTATTTTCTCAATATATTGAAGTAATACATGGCGCAAAGTATCGATAAACTGAACAAAGGTTAACGTAGGTACACCAATATTTTTATAATGCACAATTAACGCGATGCGGTTGCTAACGTACTGCTCGTTATACTCATTATTGACCAACAATTCTTCGATATAGGATTTAAGAAGCTGTAGTAAATCTGTTGAGAGATTGAACTCATTGGTCTGCAGAGCCACATCTGCCATCTCTGGATGTGACGCATGTATTTCATCAATAATCGCAGGAAGTTGCTTTTCAAGAGTGGGAAGGCATTGATCCAACACCTCAAGATTAATACTGGATTGGCTTAATAGAGCGGACAAACGTTCCACTGATACATTTGATCGAATGCGCGTAGCGTCAAACAACGCAGTGTCACTTTTTCTATTCTGAGGCACCATTATAAACCCTTTATTATGATTATTATTTTTAGGTTATGTATTGTTATAACGCCATAGCGCATTCTTTATTCCGGGTTAAAATTTCAACCTAACCAAGAACTTACCGGCCCGTTTAATTGTGCGTAATAGCAGCTGATGTAGTAATACTATAAAAGTATATCGGCTAACTGAGTACCCTACTAAAGTATAATACGAGTGAAAAAGAGCGAGTCTACACTCCTTCAATCTCACCTGCGTGGTTAATAGCTGGCAATTGTTTGTGATCTAATAGCCCATTGCGTAAGCATTGCGGAACGGCCTTTTTAGTAAACATAGTTGCATCAACGCAAACATAGGTGATCTCTGCATTGGCGATTGCCCTACCACTATCATGGTGCACTAGGTTTACCCCACAGGTAAAAGACGTATTCCCGACCTTTTTCACACTCACAGATGCAGCAATAACATCATCAAAGCGCGCTGAAGACTGCCAACTAATATTGAGGTTTACCACTTGAGTTTCGTACCCTTGGCTTAACAAATTGTCAAAACCACCATAAAATGCTCGAAAAAATTCAGTCATTGTGATGTCAACATAGTCTGCGTAGCGAGCGTTAAACACCACGCTTTGTGCATCGCACTCACCGTAACGGACGCGAAAGTAGTAGTTAAAATCCATATTTGGCCTTCTCATTTGTTTGGCGTAACCAGCCATTTGTATAGACTTTTTATCTTACGTGCTTCAAGAAAAGACCACGAATTAAACCAATGAGTAACTAACTATTTAGCTGATTGATTGGAATAACATTTACGTTGAACTTGATGCTGAAAATAGCGCACCAATAGTTACGCATAACCGCCACAGCCCTATACTAAGTAATGAGTTAATCTTTACGCGCAATAACGATTGAATGGGATGAAGTGTTCTGATCTGCAATGGTTTCACCTTCATCTAACGCTGTTTTCAGGTCATTCTTTTTTAAGTTACTAGGTACTTCACTTGAATCGCTTGAATTAACCACAACACGCCATTCATCTTTAATGATAGGGTCTTCTTCATCGTTGGTTCGCTCCCATGGATAACGCTTAACGGCAGGTTTTGGGTCTAGTTTATGCCAAAGTAATCCTGCAAAAGCGCCGGCTATTCCTCCGAACAAATGATACTCAAATGAGATGTCAGGCTCTCGGGGGAAGATACTCATCGTCATTCCACCGTACATAAAAAACGCGATCATCATAATACCAATCGATGACTTATCACGACGCAAAATTCCCACCACTAAAAGATAAAAGAATATGCCGTGGGTGACCCCGCTTGCACCTAAATGATAAGCATCACGCGCGAAGAGCCATACACCAACGCCTGACAGCAGCCACACGCTGATAAGCACCCGTGTGCGTGTTCTAGGGTAACCGTAAAAAAGTGCCGTGAGTAGCACTAATAAAGGTAAGCTGTTGCTAAAAATATGTTCCAAGGAGCCGTGAATAAGGGGCGCAGTGATGACGCCAACACTTCCGTTTAGAGTCTGGGGATAAACTGCAAATATATGCATATCAATCGAGAATAGTATTTCAGCTGATTTGATACACCACAGTATCAACACAAATACAGTGCTGGCTAGAATGCTATTGGACAAGCGCTTTGAAAAGTTCATCGCTTTAATGTGTGGTACAAAACTAAGATTAAAAGGCCCGTCGATACTTATATTATGAATTATTTGTCTGAACAGCTTGCGCTAAGTCATCTCAAAACAAACTGAAAGTAAGCGCGCTGCTAGCTATCACTAATCAATTCACGCCAAATGTCTGTTTCCTCTTTACCCTACCCGCACAGTCTCGCTATAGTGAGCGGCTAGTTAATTAATGCGGGTAATGAGTAATTTAATGACGAAAATGTACGGTATCAAGAACTGCGACACGATAAAAAAAGCACGTAAATGGCTAACTGCGAATGAAATAGAATATACATTTCATGATTATCGAATAGACGGTATCGAGCTACAATGGCTTGATGAAGTTGAAGCCATTGTAGGCTGGGAAACCCTACTCAACAAACGCGGCACAACGTTTCGCCAATTGACTGATGAACAAAAAGAGAGCCTAAATCGAGAAACCGCTATAGCGTTAATGCACGAAGCGCCGGCTATGATAAAGCGCCCGTTACTTATTCATCAAGATCACCATATAGTCGGATTTAAAGACGCCCAATACCTAGAGATATTCAAATGAGTTGTGAAGTATTAGCCTTAACAGAAGAATTAATTAATCGCCAATCAGTTACACCTGAAGACGCTGGTTGCCAGCAATTAATGGCTGAGTATTTAGCCCCATTAGGGTTTGATATCGAATCAATGGTGTTTGACGATACAACCAATATGTGGGCCCGAAAAGGCGCAAGCGGCCCAGTATTTTGTTTTGCTGGACACACAGATGTTGTGCCCAGTGGCCCTGCTGAAAAATGGACGTTTCCACCGTTTACCGCCACCCAACATGAAGGTCAGTTGTATGGACGTGGCGCTGCCGACATGAAAGGCAGCCTAGCAGCGATGCTTGTGGCCACCAAAGCATTCGTAACTGAGCATCCAGAGCATACAGGTTCGATTGCATTTTTAATTACCAGCGATGAAGAGGGTCCGTTTGTTAACGGCACTACTCGCGTGATTGACACCCTAGAAGCCCGCAATGAAAAAATGACATGGTGCTTAGTCGGCGAGCCTTCAAGTACTACGCTGATTGGTGATGTCGTTAAAAATGGTCGCCGAGGTTCACTCACCGGTGATATCACAGTTAAAGGGGTGCAGGGTCATGTTGCCTACCCTCATTTGGCCAAAAACCCAATTCACTTGTCAGCCCCCGCTTTTGCTGAGTTAGTGCAAACCCATTGGGATAACGGGAATGCCTCTTTCCCTCCGACTAGCTTCCAGGTCTCTAACATCAATTCGGGCACAGGCGCAGGTAATGTTATCCCTGGTGATTTATCAGCATGTTTTAACTTTCGCTTTTCAACAGAAGTCACCGACAAGCAACTTATTGAGCGCGTCACCTCGATACTCGATAAGTACGATTTCGACTACCACATCGACTGGACATTCAATGGGCAACCTTTTTTGACCGATTCTGGAAAATTAGTAGAAGCCACACAGGGCGCGATAAAGGACGTAACGGGCCGAGAAACCGAGCTCTCAACCGCCGGCGGGACATCTGACGGACGCTTTATCGCTCCCACTGGTGCACAAGTCATTGAGTTGGGGCCCGTCAACGCGACCATTCATAAAATTGATGAAAACGTGAATATCAAAGATCTCGCTGAACTTGCGAAAATATATGAAGGGATTTTGCAAAGGCTACTGGCTTGATCAATGTTGAACATGCCTTAGGTATTGATGCCTCACACTTATGTGAGGCACAAGACGGCCATCGCCTTGAAATTCGAACCTACTCTGCCTTTAGCGCCATGCAGCGAAGTGCAGCAAAAGACAACATTCACATCAATATTGCCAGTGGCTATCGCGACTTTGCGCGGCAAAAATTCATTTGGGATAATAAATGGCAAGGGTTACGTCCCCTGTATTCCCAGACCGGCGAGCCATTAGACGCAGCCACATTAACCTCTGAACAAAAGCTACACGCCATTCTAACTTGGTCAGCATTGCCTGGAGCAAGTCGTCATCATTGGGGCACTGATCTCGATGTATACGACAAGCTCGCTATGGCACGAGCCGGTCAGACCTTAGAACTTATACCACAAGAATACAGCGAGAAAGGCCCCTGTTCAGCGATGCATAAATGGTTAGTAAGGCATGCCGCTGATTTTGATTTTTACATGCCATATCAAGATTTTACCGGCGGGGTATCCGTGGAGCCTTGGCATTTAAGCTACCGTCCTGTGGCCGAAAAAATGTTGAGCTTACTGACATTACCTGCTCTTCAAGCACTGCTCACTAAACAGAACATCCAAGGCAAAGCTGAGGTGTTAAAACGATTGCCGATGATCTATCACAGGTACATACTGAATGAAGGAATATCAGATCGCGAGCATCAGGAGTTTAAATGAATATTTGGATAGTCGTTGCCATCATAGTAGTCGTATTGGGTTTTATCATTGGCAATATATTGCTGCTACAACAAAGTGCGAATGAGAAACTGCCTAAACCAACGAAAGACAATAATAAAAATTTTGATGACGAAGACGATGATTGGGGTAAGAAGTGATGGAATGGGTTGATGGTTCAAAAAGAGTCAGCCATCATCATGTTTTTAAGCAACTTCAATCATCGAAGTTGCTTACACGCCAAACCTTAGCTAAGTAAACGAAGGGCACTAAAGATCAGAACAGCTCACTGCCGTACCGCTGATGCTGACCATCAACATGCTGCCGCCTTTTCCCACTACCTCGTAATCAATATCGATGCCTACCACCGCATTAGCGCCCATGGAGCGCGCCTCAGCTTCTAGCTCACGAAAACCTATTTGACGAGCGTTGGTTAGTTCATCTTCATAAGCACCTGAGCGCCCGCCAACAACGTCACGAATGGCGGCGAATATATCGCGAAAGACATTGGCCCCCATCACGGCTTCTCCTACAACTATTCCGCAATAACGTTCGATTTTTTTGCCTTCAATACTGGGTGTGGTAGTCATGATCATGTTTTTATCCTTGTTAAATCAAATTGACCTGTCAACGTTAGCAAAAAATGCATCGGCAACGTACCGCATCCGTGCATCTATTTGTAACAAAACGCCTGTTAACTATTCTGAGTTAGTCCAACGTTGTGGGGATAACAGTTAAAATAGCACGCTGACCAATCGCCACGTTTGCGTTGGGGAAGACAACCGCTTCACCATCAAACTCAGCGCGGTATTCATTGCCTGTTTCATGAGCCAGTAAAGTGCCCTTGGAAAAATCACTAAAGTTGGGCAGATCGTCTGAAAAGTCCAAAACAAAATCATCTTCATGCTTATTGATCACCTGGTTTACTTGGTAAATCAACACATCTTGATGATTAAACGATTTCAGATTCAATGGCTGACCGCAAATAAGGCGTTTCAAGGTGTCATTAACTTGGGTGAAACGAGACATATCATTTTGGCCGAACGCTTCTACCTTACCCAGTTCCACCGTAAAGGCATGGGCCCCAAATTGACGACTGGAATAATAACTGAAAGTGGTTGTAGGGCTACCAGAGAGTAGAAAAGTATCGATTCCGCAAGCAAGCAAGAAGCTAATTTGATCTTTGCTATGCTTTTCGCCATGTAAAAATGGATACACAGCAAACTTTTCATTCTTCGATGGGCGGATTGCCGTATGAAGATCGTAGTGATAGCGCGATTCATCACTGTGCCCTGCCTCGTAAAACTGAGCGACCGCCTTTTCTATTTCTTTCGCACGAGCGCATTCGTAGCTGTTTTGATCAACCGACTCATTTGCATGAGCATGGCTGAACAAGCGGTTTAGGTTTTCATCAACAAAGCGCGTGGCTTTATCCATTGCTGGCAAATTGCCAAAAATAAACAAAACGCGATGAGCAACACGTATTTTACCCGTCAAAATATCTACTACATATTGGTCACATATTTCAATAGGGGCTGTTTCATTACCGTGGATCCCGCTCGATAGCACAATGGCTTTGACACTTTTTATCTTGGGTGTAAACGAAATAATACCAGGGGAGATAATGCTGACCTGAGTGTGCTCATCAAGTGTGAAAGAAATAGGCTTTTGTACTAATTCGGCAGAGCGACGCGAGAGCGTTAAAAACTGCCCCTGCTGTTGTAAATCACTAATGAGTTTATGCGTATTAACTGTGTGCATACTTTACCTTTACGCTTTAATAATGAGTGGCCGAAAAATGACATTTACAGTGTAAAAACATTCTTTCGAAATTCAAAGAAGAGTGTTATCGATAGTGCCAATGGCTACGCACTGTCAAGTCGACTTACCCGAGCATGGGAATCGCCTACGATGAAGTCTTGTTGAGTTAATCCGATAAAATCATGCAAGGGCACTGCTCGTGAAAATAGAAAGCCCTGCCCTTCAGCCACACCTATTTCACGCAACACATGTAGCTGGTGAATATTTTCAATCCCCTCTGCGACTAATTCACAATTGGCTGCGGTTGCGATTAATTTAGAGGCTTCTATAACCGCGCGATTAATGGGGTTTTCAGCTAATTCCATCACAAACGTTTTATCGACTTTAATAGTATCAAGTTCAATATTGCGCATATAGGCTAAATTCGAATAGCCCTTGCCAAAATCATCAATCGCTACTGACACACCTAGCGCTCGAATACGCGTTAGCTGAGACGTTACAACAAACGAATTTGATAATGCTACGTCTTCGGTTAGCTCAATCTCAATCTGACTTAAGTCAACCGCGTATATCAGCGCGAAGTCAGCGAGTTGGTCGACAAAGTTTGGATCATACAACTGGGTTGGTGACATATTCACCGAAAGCTTAAGATGTATATTGGCCTTACTCAGTTCTTTTGCCCCTTTAAAGGCGGCTTCTAAAACCCAGTAGCCCATCTCGTTCATCATATTATATGACTCAGCGGCTTCGATTAACGCGCCGGGAAACAGTACACCATCCAGCGGATGATTCCAGCGTAACAAGCATTCGGCGCCAACAATTTGTAACGTGCGCAGGTTCACCTTAGGCTGATAATAGATCTCAAGTTCATCTCTTGACAATGCGCGTTTTAAGTCAGCTTTTAATGTTATCGAACGGCTATTGTTTGGCTTATCGGTAAGACCCATGTAACAAAAATTATCGTATCGATTTTGTTTAGCTTGCTTAAGCGCTGCTTCGACTCGAGTGAAAAACTGACTAGCCGCGATGGCGGATTCTTCGTTAGAAACCGCGCCCACGTTAAAATCGGCAATAAATGAATGGTCACCTACCCCAATCGGGGTTTTGAAATGTTCAATTAGGTGAATATAGAAGCGTTGAAGTTGGACTTGGCTGAATTTACCTGGGATGACTAAACCAAAAATGTCGCCACTGATACGCCCTAAGTGAGCACCGTGGCCATCAAATAAATAGCAAATTCTATTGGCAATATTGAGCAACAACTCATCACCTAATTCATAACCAAAGCTGCTACTAACATCTGAAAAACGTACCACATCAATCAAAAGCATCGAATGATGAGGATGGCTTTTTAGCATATCGTCTATTTGTCCTAAGAAGACATGACGATTCGGTATTGTTCGCAATGAATCATGAACAGGCTTCATGCAAATAGATAAACCCCAAATACTTCTGACACTGAGTGTCTATTTTGATTAGGAAAAACAAGGCTCTAACTACAGTTAGAGCCTTACATATAGCCTAATAGTTTACAGGAAAATGGCTGGGGTGAAAGCCATTAGACTGCTAAAGGTAAGAAAGCCTGAATACTAGTCGACTTTGCAGGGATCAAGCTTCCAAATGCGCTCAACATAGTCTTTGATTGAGCGATCAGAAGTGAATTTCCCCATGTGCGCCGTATTCAGTATCGCCATCTTGGCCCATCTTTCTGGCTCTTTGTACGCTTTATCAGCAAGTGATTGTGCTTCGCAGTAGGACATGAAATCAGCAAGCACCTTATAGTGGTCCCCCCCTTCCAACATACTGCGCTTTAACGAAGAAAGCGCTCCGGGCTTACCTGGCGTGAAGTAATCGCTGTCTAACCAATCAAGTACTGCTTTTAACTCACGATTGTTATCGTAATAATCAAATGGGTTATAGCCCTTCTTATCTAAAGCTTCTACTTCGGCTACGGTCAGGCCAAATATAAAGATATTTTCATCTCCGACTTCTTCGGCGATTTCAATGTTTGCCCCATCTAATGTCCCTACAGTGAGGGCACCATTTAGTGACAACTTCATGTTACCCGTGCCCGATGCTTCCTTGCCAGCAGTAGAAATTTGTTCTGAAATATCTGCTGCAGGGATCATCTTCTCAGCCAAGCTCACGCGGTAGTTAGGCAAAAATACCACTTTAAGTTTGTGATTAACCCGTGCGTCATTGTTGATTTTTTCTGCGACTTTATTAATAGCGAAAATAATGTCTTTAGCAAGCTTGTAACCAGGAGCCGCTTTGGCCCCGAACAAGAAAACGCGAGGATGCATATCGTAGTCAGGGTTCTCTAACAAACGACGATATAACGCCATAATATACAATAGGTTTAGGTGCTGACGCTTATACTCGTGAAGACGTTTAATCTGTACATCGAATATTGCATTCGGGTCTATCTCAACGCCTGTCAATGCCATCACCTCTTTCGCTAATTGTACCTTATTATCACGCTTGATTTTCATGAACTGCTTTTGAAACTTAGCGTCTTCGGCAAATTCGGCTAAACCTTTCAGTTTGTCTAAATTTAAGGGCCAATCTTGGCCAATCTTACCGTCAATTAACTGTGACAACGCCGGATTACACGCCTTCAACCAACGACGCGGAGTGATGCCGTTTGTCACATTGGTGAGTTTACTCGGCCACATGTGATTAAATTCAGGGAATAAATCTTTCTTAACTAGCGCAGAGTGAATTTCTGCTACGCCATTAACCGCAAAAGAGCCAATGACCGACAAATTCCCCATGCGTACCATTTTGTCAGGACCCTCTTCAATAATAGACAGCTTACGCTTGATCTCATTATTACCTGGCCAAACCGCTTCCACCTCATCCATGAAGCGACGGTTAATCTCATAAATAATTTCCAAATGGCGAGGTAATATTCTTTCAAACATACGTGCTGGCCACTTTTCTAATGCTTCAGGCAACAAGGTATGGTTAGTGTAGGCAAACGTTTTACTGCAGATACTCCATGCATAGTCCCAATCAAGTTCAGCGCGGTCGATTAGTATTCTCATCAACTCGGGGATGGCAACCGCCGGATGGGTATCGTTCAATTGAATAACCACTTGCTCAGAAAAACGGCTCCAGTCATCGCCATGAGCCCGTTTATATCTGCGGATAATGTCTTTTAGGGAGCAAGCGCTAAAAAAGTATTGCTGAATAAGGCGCAAATCTTTGCCCGCTTGGGTTTCGTCATTCGGATAAAGCACTTTTGAAATGGTTTCCGCTTGTACATTTTCTGTTTGTGCATCCACGTAACCACCGGCATTGAACACATCCCAGTTGAAGTAGTCAGAGGATTGGCTTTGCCACAAGCGCAGAACGTTGACGGTTTTACCACCGTAACCGACCACTGGAATATCCCAAGGTAGACCTTTAACGATATGACCAGGATGCCACTCTTTATTAATACGGCCATTCTCACCGTATTTGGTTTCCACGTAGCCAAATAATGGAATATCTTGTATCGATTCAGGTCGGCAAATCTCCCACGGATTGCCATAATCTCGCCAACTGTCTGGGCGTTCAATCTGCTCACCATTTTGGATCTCTTGACGAAAAAGTCCGTGTTCATAATGTAAGCCGTAACCCACAGCTGGTAAGTCTAATGTTGCCAGAGAGTCTATAAAACAGGCAGCAAGGCGACCTAGACCGCCATTGCCCAAAGCCATATCGGGCTCTTCTTCCATAATATCGGTTAAATTGACGCCTAATTCGTTTAGCGCTTTTTCAGTCTGTTCGAACAAACCTAAATTGTGTAAGTTGTTAGACATTAAACGACCCATTAAAAACTCTGCCGAAAAGTAATGTACGGCGCGGGTATCGTTCAAATAATGCGATTTTTGGGTTTTACGCAGCCCTTCTAAAACGTGTTCTTGCACAGAGGCACAGGTCGCCTTCCACCAAGCGTGATTGTTTGCTTTATTTTCATCTGTACCTAAAGAGCAGTGTAAGTGTTTTACAATTGACGCCTTGAGTTCAGCTTTATTCATCATCGTCTTGCTTGATGAGGCAACCTTCTTGGTCGCTCGTTTGGTGGTTTTGGTGGTCATGTCTCTACCTCAATAGTATTTGTTAAAATACAGTTAACATCCAACGGATATAAACCGTAATTAAATTACAAAAATAAACTGAGAGTAGTTTTAGCAGGAATACTCAATTAAATCTGTTAAAAATAGGTTAACAAGACAAAAAAGGCGGTTGAATACGTATTCAACCGCCTTAACTTATAATCAATTAATACATTAAGTACGCTTTCTATTTACATTTGCATTACAATTTTCTGCAAAAATGAAATAAATCTAGCTACTTCACGCTCTCAAATATACGCGCCACCAGATTTTGTGCTTCTTTGATCAAAAGCTGTAAATGTTTTTCACCATTAAAGCTTTCTGCATAAATTTTATAAATTTCCTCAGTGCCTGAAGGTCGTGCAGCAAACCAACCGTTTTCAGTAGCCACTTTCACCCCGCCGATGGCGGCATTATTCCCTGATGCGTGGGTTTGAATAGACACTATTGTCTCACCTGCCAATTCAGTAGAGGTAATTGCGTTTTTGTCCGCTTTGCTTAACGCTTGTTTCTGAGCGTGAGTCGCAGCAACATCAATGCGCGTATATAAAGGTGCACCGAATTTTTTGGTGAAAGCGTGGTAATGTTCACTTGGGTCTTTACCCGTAACAGCAAGGATTTCTGCCGCCAATAAGCACAAAATGATGCCGTCTTTGTCTGTTGCCCATGGTTTACCGTTACGGCGTAAAAAGATACCGCCGGCACTTTCTTCGCCAGCAAAACCAATTTCACTATTCAGCAGACCTTGAACAAACCACTTAAAGCCGACCGGCATTTCTGCCACGGTGAGATTGGCATCATGAGCAACGCGGTCAATCATACTGCTTGAAACTAAGGTCTTACCGACTTTTAATCCTGTGGGCCAATCCGGCCGATGAGAATATAGATACTCAATGGCAACAGCCAGATAATGATTGGGGTTCATCAAGCCATTGGTTTTAGTCACTATACCGTGTCGGTCGAAATCGGGATCGTTACCAAACGCTAAATCAAAACGATCTTTAAGATCAATTAAGCCGGCCATGGCATAAGGTGAAGAGCAATCCATGCGTATCTTGCCGTCTTTATCTCTGCGCATAAAACCAAATTGGTGATCGACTTTTCGATTTACCACCTCAATGCTCAAGTTGTATCGTTTGGCTATCTTATCCCAGTAATGTAAACCAGCGCCGCCCAGCGGATCTGTACCCAAGGTTAACCCTGCTTGGGCAATAGCTTTCATATCGATGACCTGATCTAACTGCTCGATGTAATTGTCAGAGAAATCGACTTCTTCAACTAGGCCGGTTTCAAAAGCAGCCTGATAAGATGTACGCTTAACATCGTGCAGATCGTTGTGGATGAGTTCATTAGCGCGGGCTTGAATTTGATTGGTCACATCACTGTCAGCAGGGCCACCATGAGGTGGGTTATATTTGAATCCACCGTCTTCAGGAGGGTTATGGGAAGGTGTAATGACAACACCATCACTTAAACCGGACTCTTTGCCCTCATTGTAATCAAGAATTGCATGGCTAATCACAGGCGTTGGCGTGTAGCCTCGGTCTTGTTGAACTACCAGTTTGACTCCATTTGCTGCGAGTACTTCTATTGCCGTAGTAAAAGCAGCTTCAGAAAGTGCATGTGTGTCCATGCCCACATACATAGGGCCCGTAATACTATTGGCTTGTCGGTATTCTGCTAATGCCTGACTAATCGCTGCAATGTGGGTATCAGTGAAGGTGTTTTTAAAAGCACTTCCGCGGTGCCCTGATGTACCAAAAGTAACACCTTGACTGACGTCACTTTTATCAGGTTTATTGCTGTAATAGGCACTAATTAAATGCGCAACGTTAACAAGTTGCGCTTGTGACGCTGGTTTACCTGCTTCTGAGTGAATAGCCATGTAGATCCTTTAGTTAGTCTTCATATAATTCCGGGGCAAATAATGCGGCAAGACGTTGTCCATCGTTCGCGTTGTAGCCTAAAACTTCTGCTACTTCCTTAATTAATGACGCTTTCTTAGCCGTATTATTGTTGGTCATAACCCAAAACGTAGATTCACCGATCTGTTTTGGGTTTGTCACACTACTGGCTTGCAACAACGTCTCTTTGTCTTTAGCAAAGTACACGCGATTTCTGCCACTGAGTGTGAGTACTTCATCGAACTGAGCACCGTGCATGCTCTCAAGTACCGATAAAATCTTTAAGAATCGCTCAACCATTTTGGGGTATTCACTTAATTCGTCAGTGGTTATCTGACTAAAAACATCACCTGCTGGTTTTTTGGTTGTTGGGCTTTGTTTAGCAGCGACAACGGTTTTCACTACTGTATTTTCTGGCATAACCAAACGACGTAGAATATCTGAGGCCGTCTCACCAATGTGTTGTGTCTGAGACGCTATATATGCGTACAAGTCATCTTCTATTTCTATGTTCTTCATTTAATGTCACTACTGTCTATGTTCTGTTCATTATTATACTGATCGCTTACACCTTCGCACGATTTAATTTATATTAACGAATATATAATCGCTTTGTGCACTTCTTATAAGCTTTTGTTTTTTATTGCTTTAATGTTAGTAAGCAATATATGCTCACGACCTATTATGTGTTTAACCGCATGTGAACAGTTACCTCTTCACGATCATGATAGAGGTGTTTAACTTTCAGATCATACGGCCCTGCGCGATGTTGATCAATACACTGATCGATGATTTCCAGCGCTTCTTTAACGGATTCATAACGTTTTTTCATCGGCAATTTGAGGTTAAACACGGTTTCTTGGCAACGCTTGGTGGCAATCCAAGTGGCCATCAGTTTCGCCACGCGCTGAGGTTGCTCAATCATGTCACACACCAACCAATACACATTGTTTTTTCGTGGCTGAAACTTGAAACCGTCTTCTGGGCAATAGCGTACCTGACCTGTGGCCATAAGTGCTTCGTCCATAGCGCCGTTATCCACTGCTTCAACGAACATGCCGCGTTTCACCAGTTGGTAAGTCCAGCCGCCCGGACACGCACCTAAGTCAACGGCATGTAAACCGCCAGATAAACGTTTTGCATGTTCTTTTTTGGGAATAAATAATTGAAATGCTTCGTCCAGTTTCAATGTGGAGCGACTCGGCGCCTCGTTGGGAAACTTCAAGCGTAAAATGCCTAACGGATAAGGGGAGTTATTAGCAGGGTAAGAATAACCCACAATAGCGGTGATGCTATCTTCAAAATACACATGACAGACAGGTAAATTACTGCGCTCCAGCGGCGTTAAAATCCGTTTTCCCCTGAGCGCTTGGCGCAGTGGTACACTTATTTTCCGGCAAAATTTTGAAATCTCCCGGCCATCTGTGCTGTCTGCATGCTCAACACGTAATTCACCACATTCAGGAAATTCGATACAACCATTTAGGATTGGGCCGATCCTATCGCTGGTATCGAGTTGCTCACATCGTTCGCTAAAAGCAAAGAGCTGACGGGCGAATATCAATGTCGTTAAAGGTAACGTTTTGGCTAATCTGTCTGCGTCTTCTGCTTGATAGCAATGGAACAATACCAAGCCACTATTTGTTTTTAGCTCTGGATAGCCGTACACATTAAGCTCAGCACATTTTTCAATCACTTCATTGGCTAAGTCTTTTTCAAAGCCAGTACGACAATATAATGCTAATCCTGCCATTATCTATTTTAACCCTTTAACTGCTGCATAAATGAATAACGCCCACGCGATAATAAAGCACAGACCACCTAACGGTGTGACCGGTCCGAACCATTTAATCCCTGTGATGGCCAATAAATATAAACTACCACTGAACAACACTATGCCTGCGCTCATAAACCCTGCTGACCACATTAGCTGAGGACTCGGCATAAACTGTGCTGTAAGTACCAATAGAATTAGCCCTAGGCTATGGTACATCTGATATTGAACACCCGTTTGAAAGACCCCTATCAGGCTCTCAGATAGCTGATTTTTCAACCCGTGAGCGGCGAATGCCCCCAGTATAACCGCAAGCATCGCACTCACGGTGCCTGCAATGAGATAAATCTTCATTTTATGTTCCTTACATTCGCGACGAGGTCATATAGCACCGGTTCGTGTAAATTTTTCCGATGATAACCCATTATGTTTCTTATTGACCTTATCCGAGATCTCGTTCACTGCTTACAAGCTGGCGAATAAATTCAACGCCAGCATCGACGCCAGCAATAATATGCGCCTCTTCGGTATAACCCGAACGTTTGCGTGGTTTCAAACTGTGATCGCCATCAGGCAAAAAATACGTTCGAATGGCGCTAGGCAAATCATAGGTTGCCACTTCTTCTTCGGTGCCAAATGTATCGCGACTTCCCTGTACCACCAACAGTGGCTTGTTTAATATTGTTAAGTGCTCTGTTCTTAGTTTGTCCACCTTACCTGGCGGATGAAATGGGTAACCAAAACATATCCCTCCCACAGCATCTGATTCATCTAACAACATGCTCGCCACACGTCCTCCCATTGACTTGCCACCAATAAAAAGAGGTAGGCTAGCGTCTAATTCGGCAATAATGAGGCTAAAGTAAGCCTGAAGCTTAGGCATTCTATCTGGTGGCTGTCTGCGGTTTAACGCACCTGCTTTTTGCATATACTCGAAATCGAATCGAGTTACCGTGATGCCTCGCTGGGCGAAAAATTCAGCAACTCGCACCATAAACTCACTGTGCATACCCGCCCCCGCACCATGAGCAAGGATTAAATGCGCAATCGGATCTTGTGCTTTATTGGTTAAAATCATCATCTTCCTGTTCGTCTTCTACTTGGCTTTGCAGCCACTGTAAGAATGCGACTATCTTGCCAAGCTCTGCTTGAGACTGATGGCATACCGCATAATACGCATTGGTGGCGATGAGTCTTTCATCAAAAGGACAAACTAATCGACCAGATTCAATCTCAGGCCGTGCTAAAACACTATGCCCTAATGCAATACCTTGCCCCAATGCAGCGGCTTGCAGCACTAACATAGAGTGACTGAATATGGCCCCTTGGTTTACATTAATACCTGGGATGCGAAAGTGCTTGATCCAGTTTTTCCACGCTTCTCTTGATGAGTCATGTAGCAATAGGTGATGTTTCAAATCTTCTAATTTTTCAAGCGGCTTTTGGCCTTGGAACAACAGCGGTGAACACACGGGGGTTAAATACTCAGTGTGCAGTTTCTGGGCGTATACATTCGGCCATTTGCCGCGACCGTAGTAAATGGCGACATCCACATCGTCTGTTAAAAAACCCTCATCAAAATCTACCGCTTTGATCCTAATATCTATATCAGGGTTGGATTGACTAAATTGATTAAGACGAGGAACAAGCCACTGAATAGCGAAACTTGGAGGCAGAGCGACCGTGATCGCGCCTTTTTCACCTCGGGCGAGTAACCGCTGGGTCGCTTCTTGTAGCGCCTGAAAAATATCTTTGAGATCTAAGTAATAGCTCTGACCTTCCTCTGTGAGTAACAAAGAACGGTTTTTACGCATAAAGAGTTTCATCGATAGAAATTCTTCAAGGGATTTAATCTGATGACTGACCGCCGCTTGTGTAACGAAGAGTTCATCAGCAGCGCGGGTAAAGCTCAAATGACGCGCTGCAGCTTCGAAGGCTTTTAGGGCGTTAAGTGGGGGCAATCTGCGGTTCATAACATCAACAAGAATAAGATTTGCGCAAAGTTTACCATCATTAGTTTTTCTAATCCATCGCCATACTTATTGTCGTTTTTATAAACAACCCAAATTGTATATTATTCGAACCGTCAAAGATAAAAGCCCTTTCAAAACAAGGGTTAACATAATGCGTATTTATTTAACAATTAGGTAAATATGTTTACATTAAACATTAATATACTTTAGGTGATAATGATGAAAAATCGTAAAAATATAATTTTAAGCAGTATATTTGCATTAGTATTCAGTCAGCAATCTTTCGCTCAAGAATTTGATCTAACGTCTATGTACGTAACAGAGCAAATCGAAGCTAACTTACAATCCATGTTAGCTGATATGAGTAACGACGACAGTTCACCAGCATTACAGGTTATCCTTGCTGGCCTTGAAAAAAGTCTCAGCAATAGCCAACAAGACGTTGCTCTTACAAATGACAAACGTGGCGGAAATGCCCCTCAAACAGCTACATTGTCCGAATAGTAAAGCGTTATCCATTTAAAGCATTAACGCATTTTTATCTAGACGTTCTGGGCATACAGCTTACTCTGTGTGCCCAAAACCTCTCAGCTATCTTGTATTGTGTCAGTCTTATGTTGTGTAAGTAAAACGTTATGCAGGTCTTAGTTTGCGCTGGTGTCTAATGGTGCAAAACCTTTAACCAACTCATCTAACGCTAACATTTGCTGTAAAAACGGTTCCAGTTTGTCTAATGACAATGCGCATGGACCATCACATTTCGCTTCATTCGGGTTCGGGTGTGCTTCTATGAACAACCCTGCTAATCCTAACGCCATGCCACTTCTTGCCAACTGTGCTGCTTGTGCACGTCGACCATCAGCGGAATCCGTTCTACCCCCTGGCTTTTGCAATGCGTGTGTTGCATCAAAAATGACAGGAGCATACTGCTTCATTTCATCCATACCTAGCATATCCACAACCAGGTTGTTGTAACCGAAACTAGAGCCTCGTTCGCACAAAATTATTTTGTCATTTCCTGCTTCCATAAATTTTGTAATGATGTGACGCATTTCATGTGGGGCTAAAAACTGTGGCTTTTTCACGTTGATGATGGCGTTCGTTTTAGCCATAGCGACAACCAAGTCTGTTTGACGCGCCAAGAATGCGGGTAGTTGAATAACGTCAACCACCTCAGCAACGGGGGCGGCCTGAGCAGGTTCGTGTACATCGGTAATTAATGGCACATCAAAGGTCGCTTTGATTTCTGCAAAAATTTCTAATCCCTTATCCATACCCGGCCCACGATATGAATTCACCGATGAACGGTTGGCTTTATCAAATGAGGCTTTAAAAACGTATGGGATCCCAAGTCTGCTGGTGATTTCTTTGTAGTGTTCAGCAATCCGCATGGCCATATCTCGGGATTCCAGAACATTCATACCGCCAAACAATACGAAAGGATTGTCGTTGGCAACCTGAATGTCACCAACAGCAATATTGTGTAAATTGTTCATAAATTACGCCTTTGAAATATTCAAGGGCGCAAGAATAGCAAGGCTGCATGCGCTTGGATAGAGCGCAAGTAGGGACAACGACTCCTAATTGATATTGATACAAGTAGAATTCTTATTGCTGCTAACAGCGTTATTAGAACAAAGTAAATGCATAATTATGCACTGATATATCGGCTTTGTTTTTTCGCCGGTGACCGCTAAACCACTCAGTACGTAGCAATTCGTTTACAAGGCCTTAAATTCTGCAGAATTTTGTGTCATTCCAACAGGATAAAACTAGCCTAGCGCCACAATAACCCGTAAAATACGCGGTTCGATTTTGCTCCATTTTTTCGACTAACCTCTTTAGGTTGTTCCCAATTAAGAGCATTAACAGATTGCATTGCTTTTCCATGAGCAAAGATTTCACATCAAAGGTAAGTACACGGCGTTATGACTAAAAAACTTTTTATTAAAACTTGGGGCTGTCAGATGAACGAGTATGACTCGCAGAAGATGGCTGATTTATTGGATTCGACCCATGGATATCAAGTTGCTGACACCGCGGAAGAAGCCGACATCATTCTACTCAATACGTGTTCTATCCGCGAAAAAGCCCAAGAGAAAGTGTTTCATCAATTGGGGCGCTGGAAAAACCTCAAACAAGATAAGCCTGAATTAATTATTGGTGTTGGTGGCTGCGTGGCATCGCAAGAAGGCCAGGTGATTCGTCAGCGCGCGCCATTTGTAGATTTAGTCTTTGGACCGCAAACGCTGCACCGTTTGCCAGAAATGATTAATCAGATCAAAGGCGGTAGTTCCTCCGTTATTGATATTAGCTTCCCTGAAATAGAAAAGTTTGACCGCTTACCAGAACCAAAAGCGGAAGGCCCAACTGCGTTTGTTTCAATCATGGAAGGTTGCTCAAAATACTGTACTTTCTGCGTGGTACCTTATACCCGCGGTGAAGAAGTCAGTCGTCCAGTTGATGACGTACTGCTTGAAGTCGCTCAGCTAGCTGAACAAGGTGTACGTGAAGTCAATTTGTTAGGTCAAAACGTGAATGCGTTTCGTGGCCCACATCATGATGGCGCGATTTGTACTTTTGCTGAGTTACTAGAAATGGTTGCCTCTATCGATGGTATTGACCGTATTCGTTACACTACATCACATCCCGTTGAGTTCACTGACGATATCATTGATGCTTACGCGACTATCCCTGAATTAGTTGATCATTTACACCTACCCGTACAGTCAGGCTCAGATCGCGTCTTGAATTTAATGAAGCGAGGCCATACTGCAATAGAATACAAGTCGAAGATTCGTAAACTTAGGAAGATTCGTCCTAACTTAAGTATGTCTTCAGACTTCATCATCGGTTTTCCAGGTGAAACTGACGCTGATTTTGAAGCGACAATGGATTTGATCCAAGCCATGGATTTCGATTTGAGCTTTAGCTTTATTTACAGTGCACGTCCGGGTACGCCGGCAGCGGATTTACCCGACGATGTGTCCGAAACAACGAAAAAAGAGCGTTTACAGTTGTTGCAAAATCGAATCACCCAGCAAGCGTTGCGTATTGCCCGGAATATGATCGACAGCGAACAACGAGTATTAGTAGAAGGCCCGTCTAAAAAGAACCCGATGGAGCTTTCTGGACGTACTGAAAATAACCGAGTGGTTAACTTTGAAGGCACACCGGATATGATTGGCGGTTTTGTAGATGTAAAAATCACAGATGTGTTTGCCAACTCATTACGCGGAGATGTGCTACGCAAAGAAGCCGATATGAATTTACGCATCAATGTGGCACCTCAGGCCATATTGGCCAAGCAAACGAATAAAACCGATGCCTTAGGCGTCGCGCAGTTTGTACCAGCACATTGATAAACATTAAATAACCGAGAGATACCGATTGAGCAAACTTACCAGTAATGAAATTGTGTTAGAGCCATCTGACTTAAAACGTTTGGCCAGTTTATGTGGACCGTTTGATGACAATATCAAACAAATTGAGCGCCGCCTTGGGGTAGAAATTACCTATCGCAGCAATGAATTTAAAGTGACAGGCCAACCACTGCAATCAAGTGGTGCGGCCCAGTTACTTAAGTTGTTGTATATTGAAACCCAACCAGTGCGCGGCGAAATCCCTGATTTAGAATCTGATCAGGTTCATCTTGCGATCCAAGAGGCTAAATGTCTTGAGCGCGCTGAAGCAGGCCATTACGGTAAAGAAGTGCATATCAAAACCAAACGGGGTGTCATAAAACCGCGCAACCCAAATCAGTCAAAATATGTATCGGATATCTTAACCCACGATATCAGCTTTGGTATTGGGCCAGCTGGTACCGGTAAAACCTATCTTGCGGTTGCCGCAGCGGTCGATGCTTTAGAGCGTCAAGAGATCCGCCGTATTCTGCTCACTCGTCCTGCAGTAGAAGCTGGCGAGAAGTTAGGCTTTTTACCTGGTGATTTATCCCAAAAAGTCGACCCTTATCTGCGCCCTCTTTATGATGCATTGTTCGAAATGCTTGGTTTTGAAAAAGTCGAAAAATTGATTGAACGCAATGTTATTGAGGTAGCCCCATTAGCTTATATGCGCGGGCGCACACTTAATGATGCTTTTATTATTCTCGATGAAAGCCAAAACACAACAGTAGAACAAATGAAGATGTTTTTGACGCGTATCGGTTTTAATTCCAAAGCGGTGATCACAGGGGACATTACCCAAGTTGATTTACCACGAGGAACGCGCTCGGGTCTTCGTCACGCCATTGAAGTATTAAAGGATGTTAACGATATTTCGTTTAACTTCTTTAACGCCAACGACGTGGTGCGCCATCCTGTGGTTGCTCGAATCGTTATGGCCTACGAAGACTACGAAACCCAGCAAGAACGTATCCGTATTCAAAAGAAAGCTGAACATACTCAGCAACAAAGCGACAACTTATGAGTGCAATTGTTGATCTGCAAGTTGCTAGTGATGCCGCCAATTTACCCAGCGCTGATGATTTTCAGCGTTGGTTAGACGCGGTCCTTGCACATCAGCAGCTGCCAGAGCATGAACTTACCGTACGGATTGTGGATACACAAGAAAGCCAAGAGCTGAATCATACCTACAGAGGAAAAGACAAACCGACTAATGTGTTATCTTTTCCTTTTGAAGCCCCACCGGGTTTAAGCTTGAACTTATTGGGTGATTTGGTCGTTTGCGCCGACGTTGTAGCCCACGAAGCCCAAGAACAACATAAAAAATTACACCATCATTGGGCACATATGATCGTTCACGGAGCCTTGCATTTACTTGGCTTTGACCACATTAACGATGACGAAGCACATGAGATGGAAGCGTTAGAGGTTGATATACTTAAACAGTTTTCGATTGACGACCCTTACCAAGATCAATGATGATAGCCACTCAAACCATAATTTAACGAGATCATGAGCGAAGATAACCCCCCCTCTACTAGCGGTTCTGCCAACAAAGGTTGGTTGGATAAAATAGTCCAATCATTCACGGGAGAACCGAAAAGCAAAGACGAACTCTTCTCTGTCATCACTGATGCAGAACAACGAGAAGTCATCAACCAAGAAACTCGCGAGATGATCGAAGGGGTCATGGAAGTCAGTGAGATGCGTGTTAGAGAAATCATGATCCCTCGCGCTCAAATGACCACCATTGACATTACCGAGACCGTAGATAAATTTTTACCGATCATGTTGGACTCAGCGCACTCTCGTTTTCCTGTCATCAGTGAAGATAAAGATCATATAGAAGGGATTATCCTCGCTAAAGATTTACTAAAGTACGCATTTCTTCCGGGCAAAGAGTTTGAGCTCAAGCAGGTGCTTCGCCCGGCGGTGATTGTGCCTGAAAGTAAACGGGTTGATGTACTGCTTAAAGAGTTCCAACAAAAGCGCTTTCATATGGCCATTGTGGTGGATGAATACGGCGGTGTTTCTGGCTTAGTGACTATCGAGGATATTCTCGAGCTGATCGTCGGTGAAATTGAAGATGAGCATGACGCTGAAGAAACCAATACCGATAATATACGTGCCTTAAATAAACATACTTATTCAGTCAAAGCGCTAACAGAATTAGAGGATTTCAACGAGTTCTTTAAAACTGATTTTGACGAAGAAGAAGCCGATACCATAGGTGGGATTGTGCTAAAAGCGTTTGGTCATATGCCCATGCGCGATGAGAAAGTCAGTATAAATGGTTTCGTTTTTACGGTTACTAACTCTGATGCCAGACGCCTTATTCAATTAAAGGTTACCCTTCCCCACAGCGAAGATTAGGTGCCATAACGCACATGTTATATATTTTATCATTGTTATTTGGAGCGAGCTTAACCCTAAGCTACGCTCCTTTTTCGTATTGGGCAGTGATGCCCATCGCTCTCACGGCTTACTTATGTGTCTTATACAAAGCCCGCCCAGAGCAAGCCGCTAAATTAGGCTTTAGTTTTGGTTTAGGCTGGTTTGGAGCGGGTATCAGTTGGGTGCATGTGAGCATCGCCGATTTCGGTGGCTTGCCTCTGGCAGGTTCAATTGGCCTAATGGTATTACTGTGCAGTTATTTAGCCCTGTATCCCATGCTATTCAGCAAATTAGCCAAGCGATATTTTACGCCTGCAGTATGGGGCCTTGCACTGCCTTTCGTTTGGTTGCTGTGCGAATGGGCAAGAGGCATATTTTTAACTGGTTTTCCGTGGCTTTCCATTGGCTATAGCCAGATATCAAGTCCTGTGGCAGGTTGGATCCCTGTAATAGGCGAGTTTGGTGTTGCCGCGTTACTCATGGCGCTTTGTGCTTCATCTGCTGTGTGGTTTATGAATAAGCGTTATATGGCGCCTATCGTGTTGGCGATGTTCGTTTACCTCAGTGGCTGGACCTTGAACCAGTACAATTGGGTCTCCTCTGTTGATAAGCCGGTTAAAATAGCCATGGTGCAAGGTAACATAGCCCAAGACATACGCTGGGCGCCTGAGCAAGACTGGCCCACCATGCAGAAATATCTTGAGCTAACAGAAGCACATTGGGAAAACCAAGTCATTATTTGGCCTGAAGCCGCGATACCGCAACTTGAGCCGATAGCCGTAGATTACTTGATGCAACTTGATCAAGAGGCCGCAGAGCACGGCGTAGGTTTACTGACCGGCATAGTTAACTACAATTTTGAAACGCGTCAAGCGTACAACAGCATTATTGGTGTTGGCCTTAAAGAGGCTACGGATAGCGAGGGGCACTATCATTATCCGCAAGCTAATCGTTTCGATAAACACCATTTATTGCCAGTCGGTGAGTTCATTCCGATGGAAGATTGGTTACGAGGGTTAGCGCCCATATTTGATTTACCAATGTCGTCATTCACCCGAGGCGATTACCAACAGGCAAATTTAGTGGCGAATGGCTATCATTTTGCGCCTGCCCTGTGTTTTGAAATCGCGTTTCCTGGGCAAATCCGACAAAACCTGTACGCCGATACTGACTTTATTATTACTGTGAGTAACGACGCATGGTTCGGCCATTCACATGGCCCTGCACAACATTTAGAGATTGCACAGGTACGTGCAAAGGAATTCGGGCTACCAGTGCTACGTTCAACGAACAACGGCATTACTGCATTTATCGACGCAAACGGCGAAGTACAAAGCCGGTTGCCTCAGTTCGAGACTGGCGTGTTAAATGATGAAATACAAAAAGTCACTGGAATTACGCCCTATCGTTATTTAGGCGACCTTGGGGCATGGCTGTTAAGTCTGCTAGGCCTTTTGATTGCAATTCGATTTAATCACACAGCTTAATAAAGTACTCAAGCCGCATTAGATTTTTCAGACATGTAGCGCGTTTTTTTAACGCGCTATCGCTAGGGACTTTTTTGAATTGTGATGAACAACTATCTCCCACTCACCTACCCTAACCAGTTTCTAATCTTTGCGACTGGCGTAAGCACAATGGCGTTTCCTGCTAATACCAATACAAATCCAAACACCGTGTTGGCGTGCCATAGGAATCCTTCAAAAATGGTGCTCAAGATCACAGCCACAATTGGGAATAATACAATCGAATAACTGGCTTTTTCAGGGCCAATATCTCGCAATAATAAAAAGTAACACGCAAACGCAATCACTGTGCCGAACAACGACAGATAAAGCAAAGAGATAACGTAACTAGGCTCAGTAGAAAAGGTAAATTGCGCATCACTGAGTAACACCACACCAACAAGGGCTAACGTGCCATACAGCATCCCCCATGCGTTACCTTGCATAACACCCACGTGATTGGATGAATTGCGTACGCTCGCCATGTTGCCCAATGACGCTAAAAAGGTACCGCCAAGGGCAAGGCCCAAACCAAGCATGGCATCACTGGAAAAATCGAGATCTTTTATGTCAGGCCAAAACAGAGCGACTAAACCAACTACCCCAAGCAAGGCACCAATATAAATACGATTAGCGATACGTCGTCCAAAGAACAAACGTGTGTTGACTATGTTCATTAACAGTAGGGTTGAAAACGCAATAGAAGACATAGCAGAGGTGAGGTAATTTTGTGCCCAATATAAGATTAAATAATTTAGGCCAAAATTGCACAAGGCCAGTACCATAAAGAAGCCATGATCTGTCATTGAAAACCGCATGTTCATACCTTTAAACATGCAGTAGCACCACATAACAAAGGCGGCTATAGCGAATCGATAGACCAACGAAACCTGCGCAGGCACATCCCCAAGCTGAAACTCAATCGCCAACCACGTCGAGCCCCAAATAAGAACTGTCACAATATACAAAATAACGCTTTTCAAAGTGGCTAGTCCTCAAAATGGTGTCAGAAAATATCTGCGCGCAGGGTATCACGGTCAACTAGCTTGTACATGATAGCGTAGGTGCTATTAGTGCCTGTCGATTTTTTGGTTCAGGGCCATGCGCTCGGTGCAATCCAGACCCTTTCGGGTAAAAAACCTGTACATTTGATATAGATAACGTCAGCTTTGTTAACAATAAGCTGTATTAACCCGTTAAAGGGGTAAATTAAACATCCTAAAATAAGCATTCTGGTAAATATACCTACCGTAAGTGCTTTTTTGCTGTAAATCTTTGTGACATAAAAGCCAATATTCTGCGACTAAATTTACATAACTTTCTACTATTATGACTAAACTAACAGCGAAGTATTCAGTCTAATTTTCTACTATTAGCAATTTTCCATTATAAATCAATGGTTAAAATATAGTGCTGCTAGGCCACTAATGCCGATTTATTTGGTTTGATTATTGCTTAATAACGCTAAATGCATTTTTGCTACTTTTAACCAGTAAGGGATAAAAGTACATATGCAGCAAAGAAGGAGCAACGGATGTTGACGACGCTAACAGATAAAAAAACTGCAGCCATACTTGCCAAGGATGGCTTTGAACAATGTGAATTAGTAGAAACCCGTGACGCCCTTACTGAGGCAGGGGTTGATGTGCACATTATCTCACTTGAGCCTGGGACTATAATCGGCTGGAACGGCAGCAAATGGGGTATAGAGGTGGATGTCGATAAGGTCGTGTCAAAAGTCTCAGCTGATGATTATGACGCACTTATTTTACCCGGCGGCTTGTTCAACCCAGATGCGCTGTTGCAAGACAGAGACGCGGTAGATTTTGTAAAGGCATTCTTTGTGGATGCTAAGCTTAAGCCCGTGGTTGCCATCAATCAAGGTACGTGGATGTTGCTTGAAGCAGACGTTTTGAGAAACAGACTTGTCGCGTCATTTCCAACTGTTCTCAATCGCTTGCGAAACGCCGGTGCTAAGGTTGTTGACCGGGATCTCGTCGTCGACCAAGGTTTATATACCAGCCGAAGCTCCCACAATCTGGCCGCGCTGAACCAACAAGTTATTCAGCAGCTTACTAAACCACGGGTTCACTAGTGCAATAAACTTAATGATGCTCCACGGCGAGGGCTAGTTCGAGTGTCATATTCATGAATCTCGCAACTTTTCATTAGACAATAAAAAAGCGTACTGAAAGCACGCTTTTTATTTTTGACGATAAGGGGTAAAAATTACCTCATGCATCATGCATCATGCATCATGCAAGTAAATGGTTAGACGTACTCTACTTCAATGATTTCAAACTCAATCGCGCCCTTAGGCGTTTGAATGGTAACCACATCGTCTAACTGCTTACCGACTAACCCACGGGCGATGGGCGAGCTGACTGAAATAAGGTTATTCTTAATGTCTGCCTCATCATCACCCACAATCTTGTAAGTAATTTCGTCGTCAGTTTGCAAATTTAAAATGGTAACTGTCGTGCCAAAAATAACCTTTCCACTGTTGGTCATTTTGGTGACATCGATAATTTGTATATTTGATAACTTACCTTCGATGTCTTGAATACGCCCTTCACAGAAGCTTTGCTGCTCACGCGCTGCATGATATTCAGCGTTTTCTTTTAAATCTCCGTGTTCACGGGCTTCCGCAATCGATTTAATAATTTCTGGACGTTTTACCGACTTTAAATGTTGTAGCTCTTCACGCAGCATTTCTGCGCCTTTGGCCGTCATAGGGTATTGAGTCATTGATCAATAGCTCGCTTTATTTTTGTTTGTTGTTGTACATAAATAATAAATAAGTGCTGAGCGCAATAAATCAACGCCCAGCACCGAATTAATAAACGATTAAACTAAGCGCTTATGTAATTCTTGTACTGAATGCACTCTGGCACGATCGTCTGCTTTATTTGCATTAACCGTGGCAAATGCCGCATTCATAGTGGTGGTATAAGGAATTTTATTAAGCAAAGCTTCTCGACGAATATACACAGAATCATCGATTGCCTGGCGTCCTTCAGTGGTATTGATAATATAACAATATTCACCGTTTTTAATCGCATCTACGATGTTAGGACGACCTTCAGATAGCTTGTTCACAATCGAGCAAGGCACATCGGCTTTATTCAATACTTCAGCCGTTCCGCGAGTTGCTTCAAGGTTAAATCCTTTTGCGACCATGGCTCGGCCTAATTCGATAATACGATTTTTATCGTTAAGGCGAACAGAAAGCAATGCTTTCCCTCCTGCTGGAATGGGCTCACCCGCACCTAAATTTGCTTTGGCGTAAGCTTCTACGAAGGTATCACCTACTCCCATCACTTCGCCGGTAGAGCGCATTTCAGGGCCAAGCAAGGGGTCAACGCCTTGGAATTTAGCAAAAGGCAACACCACTTCTTTAACGCTGTAAAAAGGAGGAATGACTTCTTTGCTTAGACCTTGCGAAGCAAGAGACTGGCCAGCCATGGCGCGAGCACCAATTTTGGCGATGGGTAAACCTGTCGCTTTAGACACAAACGGTACAGTACGAGCAGCACGAGGGTTTACTTCAATTAAGTATACCTCGCCGTCTTTTACTGCGAATTGGGTGTTCATTAAGCCGACAACACCTAATTCCAAAGCCATCGCTTTTACTTGTTCACGCATGACGTTTTGAATGTCATTGCTAAGTGAATAAGGCGGAAGCGAACATGCCGAGTCACCTGAGTGCACACCTGCTTGTTCGATGTGCTCCATAATACCGCCAATCATGACTTCTTTACCGTCACAAATAGCGTCCACATCCACTTCAATCGCGTCATCTAAGAAACGGTCGAGCAATACAGGTGAGTCATTAGAGACCTTAACCGCATTGTTTAAATAACGTTTCAAGTCTTTTAAGTCATACACGATTTCCATCGCGCGCCCGCCAAGTACATAAGAAGGACGAACAACCAATGGGAAACCAATTTTCTCAGCCGCTAGCAACGCTTCTTCAAGATTGCTTACCGTCGCATTCGCTGGTTGCTTAAGATTTAACTTGTTGACCATTTTCTGGAAACGTTCACGATCTTCTGCTTTATCAATCGCATCAGGTGAAGTACCAATGATTGGTACGCCAGCAGCTTCTAAATCACGCGCTAACTTAAGCGGGGTTTGACCACCGTATTGCACAATAACGCCAACGGGTTTCTCGATACGTACAATTTCAAGTACGTCTTCTAAGGTCACTGATTCAAAGTACAAACGGTCTGATGTATCATAATCGGTAGAAACCGTCTCAGGGTTACAGTTGACCATGATAGTTTCGTAGCCATCTTCACGCATTGCTAAGGCAGCATGAACACAACAATAATCAAATTCAATACCTTGACCAATACGGTTGGGGCCGCCACCGATAACCATAATTTTATCTTTATCAGTCGGATTTGCTTCGCATTCTTCATCGTAGGTTGAGTACATATACGCAGTGCTAGAGGCAAACTCAGCGGCACAAGTATCAACACGCTTGTAGACAGGATGAATATCAAAGCCACGGCGTATTTCGCGCACATCACCTTGGTCGACACCGGTCAAATCCGCAATACGCGCATCAGAGAACCCTTTACGCTTCAATCTGTTCATTAATTTGGCATCTATACCAGATAAACCGATGTTCGCGACATTTTGTTCTTCTTTGACCAGATCTTCTATTTGCACCAAGAACCAACGATCAACATTCGTTAAGGCAAAAATCTCTTCGATATCCATGCCCATACGCATAGCATCTGCTATGTACCAAATGCGCTCTGCGCCTGGCTCGCGTAGTTCGCGAATGATGGTCGCTTTGTTCTCTGGGTCGGTGTAATCGATAATAGAATCAAATCCGTTTACGCCAACTTCTAGTCCCCGTAGTGCTTTTTGTAATGATTCTTGTTGGTTACGGCCAATAGACATGACCTCACCTACTGACTTCATTTGAGTCGTTAGTCGATCATTTGCACCAGCAAATTTTTCAAAGTTAAAACGAGGGATTTTTGTCACAACATAGTCGATGGCCGGCTCAAACGAAGCAGGTGTTAAACCACCTGTAATATCGTTGGCAAGTTCATCCAAGGTGTAACCAATGGCGAGCTTCGCCGCTACTTTTGCAATGGGGAAGCCCGTCGCTTTGGATGCCAAAGCAGATGAACGAGATACACGGGGGTTCATTTCGATAATAACTAAACGACCAGTTTGTGGGTCAACACCAAATTGAACATTTGAACCCCCCGTTTCAACGCCAATCTCACGCAATACGGCCATAGCGGCATTACGCATGATTTGAAATTCTTTATCGGTAAGTGTCTGCGCTGGCGCAACCGTAATCGAATCACCGGTATGAACACCCATGGCGTCAAAGTTTTCGATAGTACAAACGATAATACAGTTATCTGCTTTATCCCGTACTACCTCCATTTCATACTCTTTCCAACCAATCAATGATTCATCAATCAACAGTTCAGACGTAGGTGACAAATCAAGACCACGACGACAGATTTCTTCAAACTCTTCGACGTTATAAGCAATACCACCACCGCTGCCACCCATGGTGAAAGACGGGCGAATAATACAGGGGAAACCAATACGCGTAGATACATCAAATGCTTCATCTAAGCTATGAGCAATTTCAGCGCGTGGACATTCAAGACCAATAGATTTCATTGCTTTATCAAAACGTTCGCGATCTTCCGCTTTATCAATGGCATCTGCTGTAGCGCCAATCATTTCAACACCGAATTCGGTGAGTACGCCGTGTTTATCCAAATCTAACGCACAGTTAAGTGCGGTTTGTCCGCCCATGGTTGGCAAAATGGCATCAGGACGTTCTTTTTCTATAATTTTTCTAACCACTTCCCAATGGATAGGTTCGATGTAGGTAGCATCGGCCATTTCAGGGTCGGTCATTATGGTTGCAGGGTTAGAGTTAACTAAAATAACTCGATAACCTTCTTCACGCAGTGCTTTACACGCCTGCGCACCTGAATAGTCGAATTCACAGGCCTGGCCGATGACGATCGGTCCAGCACCAATAATTAAGATACTTTTTATGTCGGTACGTTTTGGCATTGTGCTTGTTACTCTAAATTTGGGGCTTAAGGGTCGTCTTAGCGTGTTGCTTGCATCAATTCAATGAAGTGATCAAACAAGGGTGCCGCGTCATGAGGGCCTGGGCTCGCTTCAGGGTGTCCCTGGAAGCTAAACGCGGGCTTATCATTACGATGTATACCTTGTAATGACTGGTCAAACAGTGACACATGGGTAACATCTAAATTGTCCGGCATCGATTGTTCATCAACAGCAAAACCGTGGTTTTGGCTGGTGATCATGACGCGCTGACCAAGAATGTCTTTCACTGGGTGGTTAGCACCATGATGACCGAATTTCATTTTTACGGTTTTTGCACCACTGGCTAACGCCAATAACTGATGCCCTAAACAGATACCAAAAATAGGCAGGTTTTTATCGAGCAGGGTCTTAATGGCTTCGATTGCATAAACGCACGGCTCAGGATCACCAGGGCCGTTGGATAAAAACACGCCATCTGGGTTTAACGCCAGTACATCCTCTGCGGTAGTTTTAGCAGGTACCACCGTTAATCGACAGCCTCTGTCTACTAACATACGTAAAATGTTGTGTTTGGCACCAAAATCGTAGGCAACGACGTGAAACGCTAAATCAGTTTGCTTTTCGTTAAAGCCTTGGCCGAGTGTCCATGAACCGTCAGTCCAACTGTAAACTTCGTCAGTGGTCACTTCTTTGGCAAGATCCAAACCTTTCAAACCAGAGAATGCTTTTGCTTTCTCAAGGGCCAATTCTTTATCAAGGCTAATGTCAGAGCTTGAATCAACCGCAATAATGCAGCCATTTTGCGCGCCTTTATCACGTAAAATACGCGTTAAACGGCGAGTGTCGATATCTGCGATACCAAGAATGTTATTTACGCGAAGATATTCAGACAACGATTGTTCATTACGGAAATTACTCGCTAGCAGCGGTAAATCTCTAATAATGAGGCCTTTAGCCCACACTTTTGTTGATTCACAATCTTCGCTATTGGTACCGGTGTTACCAATATGGGGATAGGTTAAAGTTACGATTTGTTCTGCGTAAGAGGGATCAGTAAGAATTTCCTGATAACCTGTCATTGAGGTGTTAAACACCACTTCACCAACAGACATACCAGTCGCTCCGATAGCCGTGCCATTGAAAACAGACCCATCTTCTAGCACTAAAAGGGCGGAATTAGCCAAGTCAACCTCCGAATATAGTTAACCTAAGGTGTTTACACGGGCAATGTGCAAAAACCTATAAAAAACGGGCTGTAACTAGTTGAATTACATCCCGCTTTACCGTATTTGCAGCTATTAATTCCGTGGATTTATTAAAAACCCACTAAAATTTGGCAAATTCGCAATAATATACATGAAAGCCTGATTAAGGTCTATTCCCAATTAGAAAAATTGTCAAAACAGTGCTTTCAACCACATTTACTACACTAAGGGTTAAAAACCTAAGTTATGCTCACTCAATGCTGGACGTATCAGGCTAGGCCCAATACATCTTGCATATCATAGAGCCCTGCGGGTTTATTCTTAAGCCAAACAGCGGCTTTAACAGCACCATTAGCAAAGGTCAGCCGGCTTGACGCTTTATGGGTCAATTCAATTCGCTCACCAATATCTGCAAACAGTGCAGTGTGCTCGCCCACTATATCCCCTGCCCTAATAGTAGCGAAGCCAATCGTTTTATGGTCACGCTCTCCCGTGTCACCTTCACGGCCATATACGGCACAGGTCGATAGGTCACGGCCAAGCTCATCAGCGATAACTTCACCTATGGCGACAGCGGTGCCAGATGGCGCATCTTTTTTAAATCTGTGATGGCCTTCTATAATTTCGATGTCTGCCGTATCCCCCATAACGCGCGCAGTTTGACGAGCTAAATTGAGTAATAGATTAACCCCAATACTGTAATTAGCAGCAAAAACAATAGGAATATGCTGGCTCGCCCGTTGCAGAGCGTCTTTTTGCTGTTGGTTTAAACCTGTCGTGCCGATGACGACTGGCTTTTTTTGCTGGACACACAGGGCTAAATTGGCTTCGAGCGCTTCTGGGAGGGTGAAATCGATAACAATGTCAATTTGCGAAAAGTCAGCGGAATTGGCGTCAGTGACAGTGAGTCCACGCTGTCCTATGCCCGCTAGTTCACCAACATCGACACCCATCATAGAAGAGCTTGCTCTGACAAATGCCGCGTTTAATGTTGCATTCTGCGATTGATCTATCGCTTCAATTAATACGCGACCCATTCGGCCGTTGGCCCCAAATATTGCAATTTTATTCATGCTGCTTGTACGTCAAAGTAATCTGTGACGACATTGTGCCTGATTTACATCAGGCTTTCAGCCATACAAACAGGTCAATCTATCATTTCTTATAATTGAATGAGATGAGTTGACTTAACTTCTTCCATTACGACGTAGGTATGAGTTTGAGTCACGCCTTTTATTGAGGCTAATTTTGAACCCAAAAATTTACAGTACTCATCCATGTTTTCAATACGGATTTTAATCAGGTAATCAAACTGTCCTGCGACCATAGCGCATTCAACAATTTCATCAATTTCGCTGACTTGTTGATTAAATTCTTTTACTGACTCAGTACTGGTACTGGCAAGTGAAAGCTGTACATAGGCCGTCAAATTAGCTTTCAACTTTTTAGGGTTTAAATGAGCAACGTATTTTTCTATATAGCCGTTTTTCTCTAAACGACGAACACGCTCTAAGCACGGTGTGGGGCTTAAATGTATTTGGTTGGCTAATTCTACGTTAGATATACGACACTCTCTTTGCAGTATATCGAGTATTTTAAGGTCAGTGCGGTCTAAGGTGTCTTGGCCTTTTTTCATTGTATTTGCCTTGTAGTAACACGATTTTATCGTTTTTAGTTTTGTTCATGCTAATCATAGACAGAATTAGTGTCAGGTAAATTACCCAAAAGGCTTAATTTAAGCAGCATTAACACTAATCATCCAGTGATAAGTGCTGCTTAAATCAACAACAACGGATAATATCAACCTTAAGTTTACTCTTTAAGATTTAGCAGCATCGCATTACCGCCTGTGGCTACGACGTTATCCGTCTTGGTTTTTTCTGTGGCAAAACGCAGCAAACTATAATCTGCTGACATACTTCCCACAAATGGGATGATTGCCCCTTTTCGCGCACCCAAAGCGCTAATAAGTCCTGGGCTATTACTTCCTGCTACGCCTGCAATACCGTCGTTCAATAACAACGCCATTAGCTCTTTTTGCAAATCAGCACATTGCACGTTTGCCATCGGCACAAAACTTTCTAACGCTTTGTAAACCGAGCTGGCACTGGCTGGCGTTTTCCCCAAATGAATAAGTACAATACTATTGCCTGCTAACAAAGCTCCCATTGCTTGCACTAGGTTGGTAATTTCATCACCTTCTTGGAGCACAACTAAAAAGACACCGCGACCGTGCAACGATAGTTCGTTCGTTTCACCTGTTGGCCCTGGTAACGTTATTGGCTCACCAAAATTGTGCCGCGCTTGTGCAAACATACGTGCAGCTTGCTTTTGGCTCTCCGCTGGCATCGCTGAAAATGCCGGTAGATGTTGAGCGCCCGCGAAAGCATTCTCAATCAACTTAATGCGCTCGGTGATGGGCAAACTTTGCCAAGTACTTTGCCCGGCTTTGGCCACGCGAAGACTCATTTGGGTGTCTTTACTTAAGGTTGACGTCTCTGATATTTCGCTAGGTACTTCATCAACAACCGTCTCAGCAGCCCATAAATTAGTAAAACGTAATAAGTAGTGCGGACCACCGGCTTTGAAACCAGTACCTGATAAACCATGGCCCCCAAACGGGTTTACCCCAACGACCGCCCCGACCATATTCCGATTGATATAGGTATTACCGACATGTGTTTCAGCGTAAACCTTATCAGCGAATTCTTTGAGGCGACTATGCACACCCAGAGTTAAGCCATAACCTGTATCATTAATGTCTTTAAGAACACGGTCTAAGTCTTTGGCGTTATAGCGAACAATATGTAAGATTGGCCCAAAGACTTCGCGCTCTAATACATTAATGTGTTCAATTTCAAATACGTGGGGGCGAATATAAAAGCCTCTAACGTCTTTTGGTTCATTTGCTTTGGCAACAAGTTTGGCTTCTTTGGACATTTTTTCACAATGTTCTTGCAATGTAGTGAGTGCATTTGCATCAATAACAGGTCCAAGGTCTGTACTCAGTTTCCAAGGTTGACCTATTTGTAGGGTATCGAGCGCACCTTTTAGCATGTCAATCAAGTTATCTGCGATATCATTTTGTACATACAATACACGCAGCGCAGAACAACGCTGCCCAGCGCTTAAGAATGCAGATTGAATGACATCATCAACGACCTGCTCTGGTAGTGCTGTTGAATCCACCAACATGACATTTTGTCCGCCTGTTTCAGCTATAAAAGGCGGCAAGGTGGTTCCACGTTTGATCAGCTCTTTTTGAATACTTTGCGCTGTACCGGTAGAGCCAGTAAATGCGACCCCTGCAACCCTCTCATCAGCCATCAATATTGGGCCAAGTTCGCGTCCAGAACCAGTTAGTAAGTGCAATACATCAGTAGGCACCCCTGCGTTGTGCATCAGCTGAATAGCTTGAGTCGCAATCAACGGCGATTGTTCTGCAGGTTTGGCCAAGACTGTATTACCTGCCACTAACGCGGCTGCAATTTGCCCAACAAAAATAGCTAACGGGAAGTTCCACGGGCTAATGCACACGAAAACACCTTGGCCTTGTTTTAACTTTGGTTGGGTTGGGCTATCGGATACCAAATGGCGTACTTGTAACGCGTAATAGCGACAAAAATCAACAGCCTCACGCACTTCTGATATACCGTCGTTTAAGGTACGCCCAGCTTCAAAACTGATCAGTGCCGTCAGCTCTTCTGTCTGCGCTTCTAATAAATCAGCGACTTTTTCCATGATCTGCGCACGCTGATTAACCGGCGTTGATTGCCAAGCTGGTTGCGCTGCAGACGCCGCATTCATTGCTATATCTACATCCTTTGCGGAGGCATCAGTGCAGTACCCTATCACACTGTCAGTAGCGGCTGGTGAATACAGAGGGTAAGCATTGTCAGTGCTCATCACGCCATTGATGATCGGTCCTGCCTGCCACTTTTTATCGGAAAAAGCACTTACTTGTTGGGCAACCGTATCAAACGCAAGCGGATCATCTAGATCAATACCCCGAGAATTATCACGCTTTTCACCGAAGGCGTTGAAGATATCCTGAGCTAGGGGAATCTGAGTATTTCGTTTGCCCTGGGCTTTACCAATGGTTGTTTCAACACTCTGCACCAGGTTCGAAGCGGCGATTTTGCCATCTAAGAATTGATTAACAAACGAACCGTTTGCCCCGTTCTCGAGTAATCGGCGCACTAAGTAAGGTAGTAAATCTTTGTGTACACCTACTGGGGCGTAAACTCTTAGAGGTAACTCACGCCCAGTTGTTTCTCTGATTTGGCCATAAAGTAAATCCCCCATACCGTGTAGACGCTGAAACTCAAAACTACTGGTGTCGTCTCCCGCCATTTCCAAAATTAGCGCTACGGTGTAGGCGTTGTGCGTTGCAAATTGTGGGTAGATGCAATCCCGGTTATCGAGCAATTTTCCAGCACAAACTTGATAACTCAAATCAGTGTGAACTTTTCGAGTAAAAACCGGAAATTCACTTAGCCCCATTTCTTGAGCATGTTTAATCTCTGCATCCCAATATGCGCCTTTTACTAAACGAACCATCAATGTGCGTTCACTGGCTTTCGCTAATTCGACCAACCAGTCCACTACAAAAAGTGCTCGTTTCTGATACGCTTGCAGCACAAAACCCAATCCGTTCCACTTCGCTAACTCGGGTGCAAATGCCAATGCTTGGAACACATCAAGTTCAATGTCCAAGCGAGCTGCTTCTTCTGCATCAATGGTAAAACCGATATTGAATTTTTTAGCTTCAAGCGCCAGAGACAATACACTAGGCAGTAATTCGTCGATGACCAATTGGTGATGACTGAATTCATAACGTGGGTGCAATGCACTGAGCTTAACCGAGATCCCGTCCGCTAGATTGACATCGCTCTCATCGTTGCTGTGCCCAATGGAACGAATAGCTGATAAGTAGGCTTCGTAATATTTTTTGGCATCTTTGTAGGTTCTCGCCCCTTCCCCTAACATATCAAAAGAGAAGCGAGTACCTTCGACATTGCCTTTTCTACCACGCTTTGCTGCTTCTTTAATGTCCCGACCCAATACGTATTGCTGGCCCATAAATTTCATGGCCTGCAATGTCGCCCCGCGCACAACAGGCTCACCCACACGCTGAATGAGCTTACGAAACCAGCTGCTTGGCTCTTCATTGATACCCGGCTCTTTACCCAGTATTTTACTGGTAAGCGATAAGCCGACGCTTGCAGCATTGACCAGTAACTCTTCAGAGTTACCTATGTGCTCACCCCACTGGCCAAGGTGGATTTTTTCAGCAATAAGCCGGTCCACAGTATAGCTATCAGGCACCCGCAATAGTGCTTCTGCCAAACACATCAACACGACACCTTCATGACTCGATAAACTGTATTCTTGTAGGAAGGCGTCAAATAAACCCTGCTTATCGGGGTTCGCTCGACACTGCTCTACGAATGATAACGCCGTTGCATGTACGTTATTGCGTGCCTCTTCACTCAATGGATTGGTATTGAGCATATATTCAACACTTTCCCCCTCATTGAGGTAAGTATTAGTGCGAATAGTTTGGCGTATTGATGGTAAGTTTGCCTGCAACATAGGAAATCTCAGTCGTGTTTATAAGGTGATAAATTGGCCACAGCGGCAATCCTCTGGATTATGTGCTGTACCTTGTTGTTTGACCCCAATTTATTTAAAGAAAAGTCATAGTAGTTTTGCGCGCATTTTATGCTTGAAAATAGAGAATATGCTACTTTATTTTTAGTAAAAACAGCCAAATATCAGCGTGAAATATCCATTTAGTGGACTATTAGACTGGTAAGAGGTGTTTACCATGGTGAAATTGACTAATTGTCGCACAACTGTTCAGGCATTTACTCCTAGCAACGCAGGGAATAACGATGAAAATTCGACAATAAGAAGACAAATACTTAATTCCTCTTGAGTTGTGCTTAATCGCCAGTAACAATATTCTGTATATTTCCATTTCTAGTATTCATTATTCGAGCCAAAATATGACACACAACAAAACATTGGTCTGGGATCTTCCATTACGCATTTTTCATTGGGCCCTTGTACTGCTGATTTTTGCACAATGGCTAACGGCTGACGTATTAGATGGCTACATAGATTTACACGCTAAATTTGGTTACGGTTTACTTGGCTTGGTGATATTTCGAATAATTTGGGGATTTGTTGGGCCAAAACATGCGCGGTTTAGTTCATTTTTACGCGGACCCAGTGCAATTTTTCATTACAGCCGTACTTTAATAACTCGCCATCCATCTACCTACACTGGCCACAATCCACTCGGCGCCTTAATGGTGCCCGCTATTTTGATTGTGGTTGGCACTCAGGCAATTAGTGGTCTGTTCGTCACGGATGATGTGTTATTCACTGGGCCTTATTACTCCAGCGTATCTGATGAAACACAAGGTACCATGCAGTGGCTGCATCACACCTTGTTCGATGTATTGTTGGTGATTATTGGTTTACACATTAGTGCTATTTTAAGTTACGAACTATTGCTTAAGAAGCCCTTAATTGGTGCGATGCTTCATGGGCAGAAAAATGTGCAAGCGAAAAGCGGGATTAATCATTCAAGACTGATATTAGCTTTATTACTGGCGCTCGTTATTTGTGCCTTCATATATTGGTTGGTTGTTGTTGCTCCGCCCGAAGTGGAACTTGATTATTACTATTGATAATTGACCTTCCATTAAAGCATTTAACGAGATAGGCGAATACGGCAACCTTGGATAAGCTGTATTCGTTAACATCTTTTTTCCTAAACCATTCAAGTAATCAAGCACGTTTCTGTTCGAAATAGTAAGGTATCATTTCACTATTAGGCATGTAACCGCCTCACTTTACTCCACCAATTCGAAGGTTACGTTTACCTGTGCAGCGGTGTTAATTTGGCCTGGTAGTGAATCACTTGATTTGCTCATCATCATCACTTCACGACCTCTGGGCATGGGTGAATAACCACTATTTTCACTGATCGAGATAACTTTACCTAGTTTGGCGCCTAAGGTTTTTGCCATACGAGAGGCCCGTAATTTTGCATCTTTCAGTGCCAATTCTAGCGCTGCTAAATACTGCGGTTGTGGATCTTCAACAACATAATTGAAGCCATCAATACGACTCGCTCCCGTCGTTAATACCGCATCAATCACTTGGTCGTATATTGAAATATCGCGCAAGGTGAAGTTAATTTCTCTTGAAAGCTTAAAGCCTTTTTGAATGCGTTGATTATTACTGTGTTCGTACCAAGGATTCAGCTGAACACGCATTGATTGCACGTCTTTTTTGTCAACACCAAAGGCCAACACACTGCTGATAATGGTTTGAGTTTTGTCTGCGACGACACTGTTTAAATCTTGCACCCGCTCTCCTTGCTCCTCTACATAAACACTGAACTGGAACAGGTCTGGCACACTTGCCACATTCGCTTGGCCACTAACGCTAATTTGATGCACTTTGTCCTCAGTACTAGCAGCGCTCATTGGACTAAAACTTAATGCGGCGCTTGACGCCAATAGAGTAACAATAGCAAACACGTTTTTCATATTATTTCCTTTACATCGCGATGGGTCATAATCGCTGAATTTCAACGATTGAATTATCTATTTGGGTGAATGAATACTCACTGAATCAACTGATTACCCTTGCTTAACAGAAGTTGCTAGCGAGTAGCGCAGGCACTTATATGATTATCTAACAACAGGTAATCTTTCATCTGCACCCCACTCACTCCATGA
>OJDH01000187.1_pt1 | contig 44828 bp, 37 predicted proteins | sample 1592761 | NCBI WGS metagenome assembly OJDH01 (sample SAMN05416855, study PRJEB24817) | seawater metagenome | isolation source: Sea water | place: Canada:Atlantic | collected 2013-11
TCGCGGAAGTCCGTGCTCCTCGCCGAAAATCTTGAAAATGTGTCCAGATGGGGCAATATTAAGGGCCGGTGGTATAACTGATCAAAAGGTAGAGCCTAGGTTGAACATGGCTTTTCTATGATGCAAAAAGCCATCGAAAAAAATCTACTTTCCTCTGTTGCCGCTTTGGTCCGGAAAGCTGTCCATAGCCCTTGCCTCATAGAGACGATCCGGTAAAGATTAGCTCTGTACTTTTTACGATTAAAACAAGGATCCGAACATGGTGAACAAGCCCGAAAGAGATATCGAGAAAACCTATCCCATAGAGGATTTCATTGCAAAACTACGCCGTCTGGCTGATTCACTGGAACAAAACAAGAGTTTTGAAATCCAGATCGCAGGTGAACGTATCTATGTCCCGGTCCGGGCAATCTACAACATCGAACATGAACGCGGTGATGGTGAAGAAGAGATTGAATTTCAGATTAAGTGGGATACCGAGAAATAATTTTGTCCCCTGTCACGTCCTGGAATAGGTTGACGTGTTTTGCTAAGCCAGTTGTGTCTCACAACTGGCTTTTTATGCACTTCGTAAGCTGCTTACAATCCCAGGCTCATGTGCGGTCTTATTTGATCGAAAACCTTTACCGATTGTTCAACACGCTTCAGTGCTTTGGGAGCCGCTATATGAGGAGTTGGGTTTTCAAGAGCAATTTTAAATAAGGAATTATATTGGGGCTTAGAATAAAAGAGACTTCCTTAAGTCGGAAGCCTCTTTTGGTAGCATCAAGCCGTTGGTGTTTCTCCAGCAAGAATTTGACGGAATGCATCCGTATCTATGTTGCCCCCAGTAAGAATAACGCCGATTTTTTTTCCTTTAAGCTGGTCGCGTTCTTTTAGGGCAGCGGCTAGAGATGCTGCGCCCGCTCCTTCGGCAGCATTGTGGGTATCTTTAAAATAAATCCTGGTGGCTGCCGCAATTTCATCGTCACTGACCTCCACGATACGTTCCGCACCTTCAGAGTAAATTGCGAAAGCATCAGGTATAGGAGCTCGAACAGCCATGCCATCTGCAAATGAATAGGCGGCATCTGTTCCAGTGATAGTACCTGTATCAAATGATGTTTTTGCTGCGGAGAACTGGTTGGATACAACGCCGATTATTTCAGTTTTAAGACCAAGAGCATTACGAGCCGTTATGGTTCCGCATATACCTGATCCACAGCCTATAGGAACATAGACGCGATCCAAATCTGGCACCGCAGTGAAGAGCTCTAATCCGTAGGTCGCTACGCCTAACATGATTTGCTCATGAAAAGGTGGAACGATGAAGAGATTACGTTCTTTGGCAAGCTTTGATACTTCTAACAGAGCTTCGTTGAAATCATTGCCATGTTCTATCAGTTCGGCACCAAAAGAACGCATGGCATTGTTCTTTTCAACAGAATTTCCGTATGGCACTACAACAACAGGCTTGATCCCGGCCATACTGGCGGCAAAGGCTTGGGCTTGGCCGTGGTTGCCTCTGGTGGCCGTGATGATGCCTTTGATTTCTGGATGATTGGCACGTAGCCAGCTTGCAAAGGTTAGCCCACCCCGCGCTTTGAAGGCGCCGATTGGCGTGTGGTTTTCATGTTTAACGACCACAGAGCATCCCACCTGTTTGTTAATCTGTGGCCAACTGTATTGCGGGGTCGCGGACATATATTGATAAATATACTGTGCCGCACTTTCTATTTGCTCTTTGGTAAACATTTCCATCTCGATTTAATTTGTCAATATTACAGGTACTGTTTGATGTCGTTGTCGGCGATATCACGCGAGTAGGTGTATGACCTTAGCAGCTTGATTGTATGGTTCAATGTTAATGTTGTATGGGATACAATGTTGTGGTTAGTAAAGTTGATACTGTGTGGAAACCTGAACTCAATCCTGAGATTAAAGTAAAATACCTTGCCGTGGTAGACGCTATTGCCAATGCGATCCGAGGAGGAGAGCTTTGTGCGGGAGATCAACTTCCTACGCATCGCGATCTTGCGTGGGACCTAAAAATGAACCTGAGTACAATTACTCAGGCTTATAAAGAAGCGACGCGTCGGCATCTTATTGGAGGGGAAGTTGGGCGAGGGACTTTCGTTCTTGCAACCAGCCGCGAAGCAGAGCTTTTTGCCTTGAAAAGAGCCGCGCCGAATAGCGTAATTGATCTTTCAACAAATCTTCCAGCACAGCACCCCGATGACGAGGAAACTCAAAATCTATTGAGTGAAGCTCTCTCCAAAGGCGCGGGGGTGGATGCTTTGTCTTATCATTCGCCAGATATATTAACCCGTGCGCAGGCGGCAAGTAGTAAATGGTTGTCGGGGCGGGGGTACGAAGTGGAGCCAAGGGAAGTTGTGCCTTGTGCAGGTGCGCAGCAGGCTCTTTTCGCCACGTTGTTGGCGTTGTGTGGTCCCGGTGCGACTGTGCTCGTTGAGGAATATACTTTTCCGGGAATGAAGGCCATAGCCCGGCAGCTACGGTTACGTTTACATGGGGTTGCTTGTGATGCAGAGGGGATTATACCTGACGCCTTTCAAACTGCGATTAATAATAGCGGGGCTAAAGTTGCTGTTCTTGTGCCGAACCTTCAAAACCCTACCGGGGCAATCATGTCTGAGGAACGGCGCAGGCGTATTTCAAAAGTAGTACTGGAACACGATCTTCTGGTTGTTGAGGACGATGTGTACGGGGCTCTAAGTGGAATGTCGCCTCTGGCTTCTGAATTGCGAGATAACACCGTACTACTTTCAAGTCTTTCGAAAACCGTAGCTCCAGGACTGCGGTTTGGCTTTGTAAGTGGTGCGGAACGATGGATTTCTCCTATTCGGGCAGAGGTTCATGCCACCAATTGGGCGATGAGCCCCTTTATGATTGAATTGGCGTGTATGTGGATAGAAGAAGAGCGTGCCTTTGCCAGGGCTGAGTGGCAAAGGCACGAAGTTGAAAGGCGGTGGAACCTAGCTAAATCAAGGTTGAAAAAGCTAGGGGCAGTGTGTTGGGGGCGCACACCTTGTCCACATCTCTGGCTAGCGACCTCAGGGTCTTCTACGGAGGCAACGAGAAAGCTACAAGCCGTGGGAGTTGAGGTTGTTCCAGACAGTTTCTTCGCCGCCGGGAGGCAAGAAACAGATCGTATCAGAATTTGTCTAACAGCCCCGGTGAGCCAAACAATTCTCTCTCAAGCATTGGATAAGCTTATTCAATGTAAGGAGAGCTTTCTCGTCAGGTCTAACTGATCTGTAAATAAGCTCCAATAATTATGATAACGTCATTTAAAGGGGGGACGAATATCCCATAAACCAAGATCTGACTTCATATGTTCAGGCAAGTGGTGAAGAGCATGAAAAGTTGTTATCCGTTTCTTGGGTTTCTTATTTAATATTGATTTTAAAAGTAAAATTAAAGGACGTAGGCTTAGTCCATTTTTGGGTGGGGCGGTAAGGTAATGTTTTTCACACGGGGCGTTTGCTATAGTCATTTTTCATTCTCCCTATAAAGGGTTGTTATCTCTGATAAGCATAACTTGCGATTTCTGTGCTTGGTTTTCCAACTAAAATATGGTTACTATGCATAAGGAGATTTAATGTATTATGTCGTCTAAGCTACCCCCGCTTTCATCGCTTCGTGTATTTGAGGCCGCAGCAAGATATTGTAGCTTTACCCGGGCATCAGAAGAATTGGGCATGACCCAAGCTGCTGTTAGCTATCAAATCAAGATATTGGAAGAACGGGTTGGTACACCTCTATTCCTGCGTCGGCCTCGACAAGTTAGTTTGACCGAGACTGGAGAAAGATTAGCTCCTGTGGTGAGCGAGGCGTTTGAGCTTTTGCGTGGGGCATTCGCAGTCGCTGAAGATGCCAGTCAGGGATTGTTGTCGATTACGACAGTAAATACTTTTGCGGCTAATTTTTTAGCCGAGCGCATTGGGCGATTTCAATTTAAGTATGAAGATCTTGCCGTGCGTCTCGATACTTCGCCTGGCATCATAGATTTTGCGAGGGAAGAGTTTGATCTTGCTATTCGAGCCGGCAGAGGGAATTGGCCCGGCCTGGAAACTCATCTACTGGTACCTGCTGAATTCTCTCCCATGCTCAGCCCTGAATTAGCAGCTTCAATAGGGGGGATTAAACAGCCTAGTGATCTCTTGAAATTGCCTTTTATTGATCCATCAGATCCCTGGTGGAAAATTTGGTTTGATGCCATGGATACGTCTTCCGACGAACTTAAGTGTAAACCACGCAGTAGAATGGGGACGCAGACCCTGGAGGCCAAAGCCGCCGAGGCGGGGCAGGGCGTGGCTATTCTCACACCCGCTTTTTATCGTGATTCTCTCAATCGTGGCCGATTGATCCAGCCTTTTGAACGCGTTTGTCACGATGGTTTTGGTTATTGGCTGGTCTATCCAAAAGCACGTCGAAATGTTCCGAAAATTCGTAAATTCAGGGACTGGATTCTCCTAGAAATAAAGGAGCACTATGAGCGGGAGGAGATTGCGATAACAGAACGTCGAGAAACGGATGCTATCGTATATTAGTGTACTATATTTGGTAATGATTTTAGTCGGCTGTTATGCTCCCGGAATAGCATCCGGTTTCCTCCTAATTCGTACGTCTATACGGATCTTTTGACCATTTTATTCAAGAGGCTGCCGAACAAGAGCCCGCCAATAAAAAGGGTAACTTGCGCGACGACAATTGAAGGTCCTGACGGGGTGTCCCAGTGTAAGCTCCCCATCAACCCTCCGATTACCGATACCGCTCCAATTATCGAGGCAATAACAGCCATCTGCTCTGGCGTTGTTGAAAAGCGTCTCGCTGCTGCTGCTGGTATGATAAGTAAAGACGTGATGAGCAACACCCCGACGACTTTCATGGCAATGGCGATTACAATAGCGACGGTCACCATAAACAGGGTTTGCACGAGAGTAACGTTGATGCCTTCAGCGCGGGCAAGTTCTTCGTGCAAGGTGAGTGCTAATAAGTCTTTCCATATCCACGAAAGCAGTATCATTGCGATAATCCCGCCACCGTAAATCCAATAGATATCTTCGAGAGTTACAGCCAGTACGTCGCCAAAGAGGTAAGAGAGCAGATCTACGCGAAAGCCCTGTAAAAGTCCAAGTACAACAAGGCTGATCGCGAGGCTTGAATGGGCCATTATCCCAAGGAGCGTATCGCTGGCAAGGCGCTTTTGGTGTTGGAACAGGGTGACGAGGAGGGCAATCATAATTGCTGTTGCAATGATGCCAACGGTTAAGTTGAAACCAAGCAATAGACCCAGAGCAACACCAAGGAGAGCGGAATGCGCGAGTGTATCTCCGAAATAAGCCATCCGGCGCCAAACCACAAAGCATCCCAAGGGGCCTGCTATTATGGCGACACCAACACCTGCAGCGATCGCCCGAAGGAAAAAGTCTTCAAATACCATTACTATTGTTCGCCTTGGCTTGTGTGATCGCAGTCAGGACCATGCTGGTGACCGTCGTCATGAGTATGATCGTGCAGGTGATGATAGACAGCCAGACCAGGTTTGGTTTGGCCGCCAAAAAGAGCTAGGTATTCAGGGCTATCACTAACCTGTGTTGGGGCTCCTGAACAGCATACATGGCCATTAATGCAAACGACCCGATCGGTTTCAGCCATGACAATATGAAGGTCGTGGGAGACCATTAAAATGCCAAATCCGGATTGCTCTTTAAGGCGTGAGATTAGCTTGTAGAGTTCAGTTTGACCTTGAAAATCGACACCTTGGACAGGTTCATCCAAAACCAGAAGATCAGGTTTTCGCAATATAGCACGGGCAAGTAAGACCCGTTGAAACTCGCCGCCTGAGAGGCTTTGTACGGATTGATTGAGAGTATGCGAAGCGCCTACGTTGCTAAGAGCCTCTTTGCGCTCATCGAGAGGTCTGTGATCTGGTATTGAAAGAAATCGCTCAACTGTCATCGGCATAATCGGGTCAATATTTAATTTTTGTGGAACGTAGCCAATAACCAGTCCGTGACGCCGCCAGACTTCTCCCGATGTTGGCTTGATGGCTCGAAGTAGTGCACGAAGGAGGGTTGATTTTCCTGCGCCGTTTGGGCCAATCAGAGTAACAATTTCTTTTTTATGAACGGTAAGGCTTACATCGCGTATAGCGGTGTGCCCACCAAATTTAATCGTTAAATTGCACGCCTGGATTAAAGGCTCGCCACTCGCGAATTGAAGGTTCAAATGGTCATGACCGCAACCGCACTCAATTGGTTGAGAAGTACCAGATGTATTTGAACTTTCATGCGGAGTGTTTGTCTTTTCCATCACCATGAGGGTACTCGGTTATTCTTAAGTTAAATTTATTGGGCTTAATTACATTAAAGCTAAAAGAGTATTTTTATACACACGACCGAGAGAACGTTTCTAATGTTACCTCGAAAACTATTGTGGGTTTTGACAGTCTGGACAGATCCCTCGGACTTCAAGTGTACGTTGTTCTGGCCTGAACCCGAGATTTGAGGCTTTGGTTAATATGGTTTGGTCGATTGTTTCATCGTGTACTTCGGCAGCGCATCCACATTTATTACAAATCAAAAATAAGCCTGCGTGGTCCTCTGCGGGGTGAGCGCATCCAACATAGGCATTGAGAGATTCAATGCGGTGTATCAAGCCTTGCTCGAGTAAAAAATCCAAAGCTCGATATACAGTTGGGGGAGCTGTTTTACCACTTTCTTGTGATAATTTTGAAAGCACATCATAAGCGCCAACCGGATGGTGACTATCCCAAACCAATTCCAAAATTCGTTTTCGGGCATCTGTAAGGCGAACGCCTTTTGAATGGCAAAGCTCTTCAGCTGCCTTAATGGCTGTTATTACACAGCGGCCGTGATCATGAGATCCGCCACAGAAAGAAAGTGAAACAGTATCAAAGTTTTTCATAGGCCATTGATATCTCGTCTTGACAAAGATGTAAATGTTATAACATAACAGTAATGAATTTTCTATAAAAACTTGTTTAAGACTTAGATGTCTTAAGACATTCTCAGAGGTCAAAATGATTACTATTCGTAGGTATAGCTTTAAAAGATCAATATTTCATGTTGGCACGATGGTGATGGGGCTTTCAATGTTGGCAACAACCTCAGCCGCTGAAAGTCCAAAAGTTGTTGTCTCAATTTTACCCATTCACTCTTTGGTCCAATCGGTGATGGATGGCGTCGGGGAAGCAGAGCTCCTTGTTGATCAAAGGGCTTCTCCTCATGGTTATAGTCTGAGGCCATCTCAGGTGCGGGCCTTGAGCCAAGCTGATCTTGTGGTGTGGGTAGGAGAAAATTTAGAAACGTTCCTTGAGAAACCTCTTAGTCAGAAATCTGATAAAACAAAAGTATTAGAGTTGATGGATCTTGAGGGAGTGGTTTTATTAAAAAATCGTTCTGAGGGATCTTGGGCTGAGGGGGATGTCGAGGCGCATGATGAGCATGATGATGAGCAAACGCATGAACCTGAGCATGACGATCATAAAGATGATCATGATCATGGTAAATTTGATCCGCATGTGTGGCTTTCAATAGAAAATTCACGCAGCATAGTTAAAGAAATTGGCGCTGAACTTTCAAAAATAGATCCGGATAATTCTGAGGTATATCAAAAAAATGTAGCATTAACTTTAGCAACACTAGGAGTTCTGGGACAGGATATTTCGGCGCAATTAAGTCACGTAAAACATAAACCCTATCTGGTTTTTCATGATGCTTATCAATATTTTGAAAAAGAATTTTCCCTTAATACCATCGGTGCTGTGACGATTGATCCCGAAAGGAAGCCTGGGGCAAAACGATTAACCGAATTACGTGCACATATCAAAAAGAGTGGGGCTGTTTGCCTCTTTAGTGAGCCGCAATTCAAACCCGCAATTGTCAACGTTCTCTCTGAAGGATTGCTTGTTAAAAAAGGTGAGCTTGATCCTATGGGGTCGAATTTAGAAAAAGGTAAAGATGCCTACAGCGCGTTACTTCGTGGATTAAGCAGGTCAATTGATGGATGCTTATCTGACTAAACTAGATTTAAAACCCGGAAAATTGTCGTTAGCTGACATAACTTTGGTGTAAGCGTGATCTTTTTTGATCGCATCTGGGACTATAGATGTGGCTTCGCTCTTATAGACTTTAGATGGCATGGGAACTGCTTTTCTAAAGCTTAAGAATAAAGCGAAAAAGGAAGCCGCAATCGGAATTGTGGGATATGGTTAGGCAGGAGCCTGAGAAAAATATTCTTGAGCGTAGCTCAGGGAGGCAATTTTTCTCAGGTTAATGGTTCCCACTCCTGATTGCGGCTTCAAGTAAAACTCTTAAATTAGTGCTCTCTTTCTTACCGTAAGGAACAGTAGGATGTACGCCCCAGATCGGGCCTGGCCAAGCCGGATCCTCTTCAAAACGTGCAACAACGTGGATGTGTAATTGGGGAACCATGTTCCCCAACGCGGCAACATTAATCTTGAAAGCATTGAAATCTCGGACCAGAACTTCGGAAACGTTTCTTACTTCTTCCATAACTTCGGCCAATTTATCTGATGGCAGATCGTGCAAGTCACGTAAGCCCTGATAACGCGGCACCAAAACCAGCCAAGGGTATTGGCTGTCATTCATCAACAGAACCCGGCTGTGTGTCAGATCTGTAACGAAGATGGTGTCTGCTTCAAGGCGATCGTGAAGAGCAAAAGTCATATTCCGATTACTTTCAATACGAATAATGTTTGGATTAGTAAGGACAATCCACGTCACCCATTTCCACATAAATGGATTTAATCTGGGTAAAGTGATTTATGGCAACAGTACCATTCTCACGGCCTATACCTGATTGCTTGTAGCCGCCAAAAGGCATTTCAATCGGTGTGATGTTGTAGTTATTGATCCAGCAAGTGCCAGCTTCAAGGTTCCCAATCACGCGGTGAGCGCGGTTGATGTCTTGTGTGAACACGCCCGCTGCAAGTCCAAACACTGTATCGTTAGCTGCGGCGACCACTTCGTCTTCATCTTCAAAGGTAATGACAGACATGACGGCACCGAAAATCTCTTCATTGGCGATCCGCATATTTGCTTTCACGTCTGTGAAGATGGCCGGTTCTACAAAGCAACCATTTTCAAAGCCATCAACCGCGACTTGGTTGCCGCCGTATGAAAGAGTTGCACCTTCATTCTTGCCGATCTCGATGTAGCTCAAAACTTTTTCCATGTGGTCTTTGTGGATGAGAGAGCCAACCTGAGTTTCAAGATCCATCGGATCGCCAATGATCATTTTTGAGGTGCGATCGATCAGCTTTTCCAGGAAGGTTTCCTTGATGTCTTTGTGGACATAAACCCGTGTACCGTTAGAGCAAATCTCACCTTGGGTGTAGAAATTTGCGAGCATTGCGGCGGATACCGCATTGTCGATGTTGGCGTCATCAAACACGATTAATGGAGACTTGCCACCAAGCTCAAGCGTAACGTGTTTTAGTGTTTTTGAGGCAGATTCCATCACGCGTTTACCTGTCGGAACAGATCCAGTGAGAGAGATTTTTTCGATTCCCTCGTGCTCAGCAAGCATTTGTCCTACAGAACCTAATCCTGAGACGACGTTGAACACGCCATCAGGAAGGCCAGCTTCGGTGTATATTTCAGCAAGTTTCAAAGCAGTAAGAGGGGTGACTTCGGATGCCTTGTAGATGACCGAGTTACCGCAAGCGAGGGCCGGGGCTGATTTCCAGCACGCGATTTGAATTGGATAGTTCCAGGCGCCAATAGCTGCGCAAACACCCAGGGGTTCCTTGCGTGTATAGGCGAAGTTACCATTGGCCAGCTGGATGTGTTCTCCATTAATAGATGCAGCAAGACCTGCAAAGTATTCGATGCATTCTGCACCAGATTCCACGTCGACACAGTTTGCTTCCTGCATCGGCTTACCAGTATCAGTAACTTCTAAAGCAGCCAGCTCGTCATTGCGTTCACGAAGGAGGGCAACAGCCTTTAACAGGATGCGGCTACGTTCGGTTCCGCTCATCTTTGACCAAACTTTGAACCCGGCGTTTGCGGCAGTTACTGCTGTATCAATGTCTTTTGAGGACGCTATTTGTACTTCGCAGATGGTTTCGCCAGTTGCAGGATTTACGGTTTCAAAGGTTTGTCCTGATGTGGCATCCACATAGCTACCGTTGATATATAGTTTTTGTGTTGGAAGCTGGGCCATTGTCTTTCGTCCTTGGTATAGATCTTGTTGTTCTTATTAAATAAAATGTCGGTACTCAGTTAATCCTGATTAACCAAAATTTGACTGTTGATGTAGCTTTCCATAATGGAAATTGCTTGTTTAGGCGTCACGCCGCCTTTTGTGAGAGCGCAACGGATCCAAAGCCCTTCGACCATCGCGGCAAGGCCGGTTGCGGTGCTCGCGACTTTCTCTGCGGGTAGAAGAGGCTTTAAGGCGTGCTGCAAATTACTCTGCATGCGCCGCTCATTAATTCTGTGTAGCCGCGCTAAATCAGGTGAAGTTGGCACCAGTGCCCAAAAAGCAAGCCATACATTAACCACACCTGGTTTAAATTGATCGTCGGAAAAGTTAGAGTTTACAATTGCGAGCAGGCGTTCCATCGGGGTTCTCGCATGCAACAATTGACTTTTGGTCTCTTCCCCTAATACGCGCATAAGGTGTTGTTGTGTAGCGGTTAAGAGGCCTGATTTGTCTGAGAAATAATGTGCGACAATACCCGAAGACAGGCCTGCGCGCTTGCTGATTTTCGAAATGCTGGCATTGGTAAAGCCTTCTTCGTGGATCATGGCAATCGTTGCCTCAATCAACTGAGCTTTCCTGATCTCTTCCATTCCGACTTTTGGCAAGTTCTTAAGTTCCCTTGAGCCCTTTTTCTATCCGTTCGGAGTCACAAGGACAGAAAAATTCATTTGCAATAACAGTCCAAATTTATTGATACTGCTTTGATTTTATTATTAGAATGTAACTCTATGGCTGAGCTTTATTATCTTTGTTGACTCTATCAATAATTTATTTTGATTGAACGTTCAATCAAAATAAATTATTGATAGAGGGGTAGCGACGTTCTTACATGTCGTTCAAGGGAGTTAATCAGGCAATAAACCTGCAAAAAAAGAACAAAACCGCAGGGATTTTGCTATAAATATAATTCAAGCCTCTGGATTCATTCCGAGCGCAAAAAAAATGGAGACAAGTGAATGAAGCTCAAACACTTGGTTTCGGCTAGCACTTTAGCTATTGCTGCCGCTGCACTATCAACTGGTGCGCAAGCCGCCGACCCAGCAAGTTGTCAGTCTGTAACCTTCTCTGATGTTGGTTGGACTGATATTACAGCAACAACAGCAACGACTTCTGTTGTCCTAGAAGGTCTTGGTTACAAGCCTGAAACTCAAATCCTTTCTGTACCAGTGACTTATGCCGGTCTGAAAAATGCCGATATCGATATTTTCCTCGGCAACTGGATGCCTACAATGGAAGCTGATATCGCACCGTACCGCGAAGAAGGTTCTGTTGAGACAGTGCGTGTGAACTTGGAAGGCGCGAAATACACCCTTGCAGTTCCAAAATATCTTGCCGACAAAGGTCTTAAAGATTTTGCTGATATCGCAAAATTCAAAGATGAGCTCGATGGTAAAATCTATGGTATTGAGCCTGGTAATGACGGTAACCGTCTGATTCAAGATATGATCGATGCAGATACTTTTGGTCTCAAAGGTTTTGAAGTTGTTGAGTCTTCTGAAGCAGGCATGCTGTCTCAGGTTGCTCGTTCAACCCGTCGCGACAAGGGAGTTGTCTTCCTTGGTTGGGCACCACACCCAATGAACTCTAACTTCGAACTTACTTATCTTTCAGGTGGCGATGCTATCTTTGGTGAGAATTTCGGTGGTGCAAACGTTTATACAAACGTTCGTAAAGGTTACGCAGCTGATTGCCCGAACATGGGTAAATTGCTTGGCAACCTTCAGTTCTCCCTCGCAATGGAAAACGAAGTTATGGGCGCTATCCTTGATGATGGTAAAGACGGCCCCGTTGCTGCTACTGATTGGTTGAAAGCAAACCCAGGTGCACTTGATGCTTGGCTTGCTGGTGTTACCACATTTGATGGTGGCGACGGCCTTGCTGCAGTAAAAGCTCACCTTGGTCTCTAAATTGGTCACCAAGTAAATATGTTACAGAGGGCTGGCATTTTGTCAGCCCTCTTGTATGTTTAATGAAAATAAAACCAGTGATGGTAAGTGTGCATCTAAATAATAGTTAAATGGGCACGGACTGGATAAAAACTGGCTGAAATAAAAATGGGCGAGAGCTCGATAAAACGTCGAGTTTGCTTTTAGAACAGAGGGATTTACTATGTCCGGCATCGAACAATGGTTGGTTGACCATAAAATTCCTGTAGGCAGTTGGGGTGAGAGTTTTTTCGATTTTCTCATCGAAAATTTTGCAGGGTTTTTTGACGCGATTACAGATGGTGGTAGCTTTTTGATCGATGGGTCGGTCGAATTACTTTTATTGGTTCCATCCGTTATCTTGATTGTGTTGGTAACAGCGATAGCCCAGTATTTACAACGGTCTTGGAAGCTCTCCCTCTTTGTCGTCCTCTCGTTGTTATTCATTATTAATCAGGGCTATTGGGAAGAGACAATTGAATCCCTGGTACTGGTAGTCTACGCCACGATGGTTTGTATGTTTGCAGGTGTGCCACTTGGTATTGCCGCCGCTCACCGTCCTTGGCTTTATTCAATTTTACGGCCCGTTTTAGATTTGTTGCAGACAATCCCAACTTTCGTGTACCTCATTCCTGCGATGACCCTTTTTGGTCTTGGCATGGTGCCTGCACTTGTTGCAACGGTTATCTTTGCTATTGCGGCCCCGGTTCGCTTGACCCACCTCGGTGTGTCTTCGGTACCCAAGCCTTTGGTTGAAGCTGCAGAATCTTTTGGCGCTACGAAAAAACAACTGCTCTGGAAAGTCGAAATTCCCTATGCTCTTCCCACGATAATGGCGGGAGTAACCCAGTGTATTATGTTGTCTTTGTCTATGGTTGTTATCGGGGCGCTGGTTGGTGCTAGTGGTCTTGGTAAACCAGTTGTTCGTGCTCTAAACTCACGACAAATCGATATGGGTATCGAAGCTGGTTTGGCCATTGTTATTGTCGCGATCTTACTTGATCGACTTTGTAAACAACGTAATGCCCCAGTTGATGGCGCTTAAGGTAGGGATGGAGCATGAACATGTCAGCTGTTGAATTTAAAAACGTCGATATCATCTTTGGTGATAACCAAAAAGAAGCCATTCCTATGGTCGACGCGGGGAAAACCCGCGATGAAATTCTAGAAGCAACCGGGTGTGTCCTCGGTGTTGCCGATGGATCCATTAAGATCGAAGAGGGCGAGATCTGTGTTCTCATGGGGCTTTCTGGATCTGGAAAATCCACATTATTGCGCGCTGTAAATGGCTTGAACCCTGTGACCCGTGGTGAGGTTCTCGTTCAAGATGGTGATTCCATGGTGGATGTTGCCTCTTGTGACGCCAAAACACTACGCTATATGCGTATGGAACGTGTTTCGATGGTGTTCCAGCAATTTGCGCTTTTACCTTGGCGAACAGTTGCAGAAAACGTTGGTCTCGGACTTGAGCTCAAGGGAATGCCTAAAGCTGAACGCGAAGCCATCGTAGACGAAAAACTCAAGATGGTGAGCTTGGATCAGTGGAAAGATAAATATGCGCATGAGCTTTCTGGTGGTATGCAACAACGTGTGGGTCTAGCACGTGCCTTTGCCACTGACGCTGATATCCTCCTTATGGATGAGCCCTTTTCTGCGCTTGACCCTTTGATCCGTGATCACCTCCAGGATGAACTCTTGGAGTTACAACGTAATCTGAAAAAGACGATTATTTTTGTTAGTCATGATTTGGATGAAGCTCTAAAAATAGGGACTCATATTGCGATAATGGAAGGCGGCCGTATCGTTCAGTACGGCGAACCGGAAGAAATCGTTCTCAATCCTGCAAATGAATACGTTGCTGAATTTGTTGCGCATATGAATCCACTGAACGTTCTGCGTTGTGCTTCACTTATGACAGTTACGGAAGATCTGAGGAAAGATAAAGACCGGGTGATCTTGGACAAATACGATGCTTTCAAGGTTTCCCTTGGCAACGATGGTGCAGTAAGCAAAGTCTCGTTTGAAGATAAAGTAGATTTAAAGCTCTTCAGTTTCGGGGAAGAAAATCATCTTTCGGATATTGGTGAGGATACTATCGTTATTACATCTCCTGAAATCACAATGAAGCGGGCGATTGAACTCCGACAGGCTACAGGTAATCCAGTATTGCTAGCTGTTGATAATCGTCTAGTCGGCGTTGTTGGGGATGAGGAAATTTATCAGGGCATTCTTCGCCAAAGCTCCATAGCTGACGCGGCTGAATAGTCTTAGGAACCCAAAAGTATGACAATAAAAGCAATTCTTTTTGATAAGGATGGCACGCTACTTGACTATGAACAAAGTTGGATGCCATTGAACCGTAAAGCGGCCTTGATGGCGGCGGAGGGGGACGAAAGTCTTGCCGCCAAGCTTTTAGCTGAAACAGGATACGACCATCACTTAGGTCGGGTTCTTCCCGGCTCAATGCTGGCTGCCAGTAGTAATGGCGAGATAGTTGCCAAGTGGTGCGAACATCTTCCTAATGCTGATTATGAAACGCTCATTATTAAGGTGGAAACCATCTTCCAGGAAGATGGTGAGGCCGCTGCTGTTGCAGTCACTGAGCTGGATGTTTTATTTAATCGCTTAAAAGCGCGTGGGCTAAAGTTGGGTGTTGCTACGAGTGATAGTGAGCAGGGCGCACGACGTTCTCTTGGTCGTTTTAATGCTTTGGATAAATTGGACTTTGTCGCAGGATATGATTCTGGCCACGGCCTTAAACCCACGGCCGGTATGGTCAACGGATTTTGTGCTGCCTTGGCGTTATCGCCCAGTAATGTCATGGTTGTCGGGGATAACCTTCATGACATGGAAATGGGTGTGAATGCGGAGGTGGGGATAAAAGTTGGCGTTCTTACCGGAACTTCTGAACGCGATGTTCTCGCTACTCTGGCAGATCACGTTCTTACATCAATCGAAGAACTTGAGAGTATCCTAGATTAGATTTCGGGCCTTAGTCGATTCTCAGAGGTGAGCTTATAAAAAAGAGGGTAGCAAATTAATTGCTGCCCTCTTTTTAGTATTTATGTGGTTTAATTAAACCTCACCAGGAAACTTACCGTCATCAGCGGCCTTACGCTTTGGGTCGCGGCCCTTGCGTTTACGTCCGCCGCCAGTAACTGGTTCTTCTGGTTTTGCACCGAGAGGGCCAGCTTCGTTCATTGCGCGGGCACCATTTGATATCTCCCCTAAGCGAGATACAATCTCTTCAAGGCTTGGTTTTGGGCCACGGGTGTGGTTATCCAAGGCTTCACGCATATATTTGACATGGTTTGGGGTCGTTCCACAGCAACCACCAACAATCTTGATGCCAGAATCAACTGCAATCGTTGCGTATTCTGCCATGAGTTCCGGTGTGCCGGTATAACGGATAGCCCCGTCAACATATTCAGGAATACCACAGTTGCTTTTTGAAACGAGAACGTCGCCTTCTTCGGCACACATTGCCATATTTTGCAAAGCGGTTACCATTTCAGATGCGCCAACTCCACAGTTAGCGCCATAAGCGACAGGTACAGGAGAGAGATCTTTTACACGCCTTGCAAAATCAGCAGGGGTTAGCCCCATCATTGTACGGCCGTTGGTATCGAAGCTCAGGGTCGTTACGATTGGTAATCCGGTTTCGCTACAGGCTGTAACGGCTGCTTCAAGTTCTTCAGGGGCAGAAATGGTTTCTAACCACAGAACATCAGCGCCAGCTTCAGCAAGAGCAAAGGCCTGTTCGCGGAAGGCGGCAATCCCTTCTTCACGGGTTAGGGTTCCTACAGGTTCAAAGATGTCACCCGTTGGCCCCATTGAACCTGCGACAATTACAGGGCGACCTGCATCATCAGCTACCTTTTTTGTAATTTTTACAGCAGCAGCATTGATTTCAACTACACGATCTTGGGCTTTGTGTAGTTTCATCCGGTTGCGGGTGCCGCCAAAGGTATTGGTTAGGATGATATCTGAACCCGCATCAACAAAGGATTTTTGCAGGTCGTAAATTTTCTCTGGCTCATCAACGTTCCAGAGCTCGGGAGCATCGCCCGTTTGGAGGCCAACTTCAAAAAGGTTTGTGCCCGTCGCGCCATCAGCCAATAGCCAGTCACGCGTTTTGAGGAGTTCTAGAAATTTATTTGCCATGGTTCAGTTATCACATAAATTTGAAATTAATCCGTTATCAGAAATTAGGCGCTTTTTTGAAGATACGCAAGCTATATCAGGATTTCTTTATATGGTTTTGTTGGGTATTATAGTTAACGTCCCTTGTATTTCGAAAGACGTGAACTAATTGGGTCATAAAAGTGACATTTATACTTCTGGTGGGTGTTCATTTAGGCAAAATAAGTATAGGTATATGCTGCTCGCGATATTTTCCCCGCAGCGCTGACATTAAAACACCGGATTTTTTATTAAATCCGGATGGGGAATATGAGCACTACACAAGGGTTGGATACAAAATATATGTCGAGTTTAAAGGACAGAAAGATCGGCGCAGGCCGTTCGGCTACGGTATATCTGGACCATCTACCAGATGGCCGTGCAACTGCACGCAAAATTTTTGTTGGCTCGAGTTTGGCTGGCCTGGTTCACAATGTGATCTTTGGCGCCAACAACCCTTATATTTGGCATAAAGGTTCGATTGCCGAAGCAGCTTGTCGACGTCGTGTCTTATCCGCTCTGATGAAGCTTTGGCTTCCCGGAAAGCTTCGTATCGCAGAAATAATCTCTACCTCCTGGAACGACGAGTTTCGTGCAAACGAAATTACGATGGAATTTATTGATGGTCGCGCGCCTTCTCTTCACCATCCTTATTCCTCGATGAAAGAAACCGAGATCAAAGATCTGGTTGGTAACGTCATGAAACCTCTTCAAGTTTTGTTACTTGATTCCGGTTTTGATGGCCTTGCTTGGCAGGCTGGTTATGGCAATCCGGTCGCGACCAGTAATTTTTTGCTAGAGACAACGGAGACTGGCGAAACACGGTGGGTCTGGGTCGATTTAGAATCTGGTGTCCCCGCTCTTTTCCCTGCAAATCCGATCCTTCTTTTTAGTTTCTACCTTCAGCGCACCTTAGCCAATGGTCGTCCGCTTTATGATGATGTCGATGTGCCAAAATTGCGCAGTTATATTGAAGAAAATCGTGATGCTTTGCTCGGTGTGTTGAGCCAGCAAGAGTTTGAAGAGCTATGTAGCGATGCAGAAGGCCTTGTCCACAAAGAAGATGACTGGCGTTTTATGTCACGTCTGCAGCGTAGTATTCAGTCGAGACTTGCGCGCAGTAAAATTACAGAAGAAGAAGCTGAACATTATAAAACCCGTCCGCTTCGTTGGTACGGGCGTCTGTTAAAAACAGGCATCGCACGCGGATATGCAAAACTTGGCCGCATGTTAAAAGAAAGCAAATTACTAAAGCAATTAAGCCATTTGTTACCGATGGTGAAAGCGTTTATGGTAATGCCATCGTACCGGGCACAATTGAGCCGCCTGGTCGTTGCACGGGGCATTGAGAACTGGCGCAAACGTCGCCAGCTTACAGATCATGAAGCCGAAACTCTCAAGCACGAGATGGAAAATAGTGAAAGCAGCCTCTATATCACCGACTTTGGTGTTCTGATGGCGCTTAAGCCTTTTGTGAAAGTTATTACCCTGACAACTATCTTTGCTTTAGGTGCAATGGGTGTCATCGGAATTGCTGGTGGCGTTATTGGTTACCTTAGTGCAGGCGTAATCGTTCGAACAATTTATACTTCGTGCCGGATTATTGCTTCAACTGCCCGTGGAGCCCGACGCCCTTGGCTGGCGTTGTTGATTGGCTTTGTTCCGGTTCTTGGAAATGCAGCCTATCCGTTACAACTCCTCTTTGAAGGTACGCGCGGAGGCAATGCGGTTGCCAAGTTTATTATATACGATCTTATGGCCCGGCTTGGCCGTGCTGTTCCCATTTGGGGTGGTCCGGACACATTGATAGAACATAAAGCCAACAGCATTGGTGATTTGTTAGTGCGTCACCGGTCAGCACTTCCGGAAGCTGCTGAATAGACTGTCTTCAAGCTCTTTGTTTGTCTCATAAACTTGATTGATAGAGAAAGGTCGACATGTGGTCTTAATTTACTTCTCTCTGTTGGAGTATGTAAGTCTTTAACCATAAGATCTGTTCGTCCATCGAGTGTTTGCTTTTAAACGGTGCAACGAGGTAATTGAGAACAACTTTTCCCTTTATTATTTGAGGAGCATAGATGGTTGAAATAGCCTTTACTTTACCGCTTGGTGTAATGAGTCTTTGAAGGATTCCAACATAACACCTATTATCATCACGCTCTATAATTCCCAAGATGGTCGAATTGTTAACGGTGATTTCTGCTACCGACTTTAGCTCTTCTGCGGCATTTGAAATAATATTTTCTTTATCACTATTATTTAAGGCTGCATTTTCATTGCAGTAATTATTATAAAAAGAAATCTCTTTCTCATTAGAATTCAAAAACTTAGCTGTTGTCAAATTCTGCACTGAAAGCATATTATCCAATGTTTCTTGCTCAGAATTCCTCCAGCGCTCAAGTTCGCTACATGGAGCCATTACGGATAGAAGATCATGTATATCACTGGCGTTTTCAAGGTTGGATATAATTCTTCCATCGGTGATTTTTGAGTTATCCATTATGCAATAGCTGTTCGGTATAGGAAGTATGATCTTCTCAGCCCCGACTTTGATTTTTTGTTGTCCCGCAATCCCTATTTCTGGTGCCATAAACAATATGGCCAAGGCGAGAAATGGGGATCTTAGATAAGGCAATTTCATATAACTAGTTCCTAACCAATTCGCTCTGTTTTTCAGATTAAAATTTATAATCAGCTTTTATGGGCGTATGATTTATCGTTGGTGTTAAAATTGGAAAAACGCGGTTGATTATTTAGTATGATGTAGAGGGGCGCTCTACTGCAAGGTGTTACTGGTATTATTGTTTTATAAATCAACTAGTGCGATTATTGTCTCTGTGAAATAGAGCAAGCTGCTTTTCTTGAGGAGTGCCTATCGAACCTGTTGTGATAAATTATATCCATAGAATACAGAAAACACAGACGCAATCATGGACGTTGTGGGCTGGGCAAGGCGTTCCTTTCGACGATGCTGCGAAGGGCGAAACGCGATCTTACGGCCCGTATAGTAGGGATACGTGTCAATTTTTCCTGAAGAAATTTTTCAAAGGCCATCAGGTCGGTCGCAACAACTTTAAGAAGGAAGTCCTGGCTTCCGGTCATAAGGTAACATTCAACAACTTCTTCGAATTTATCAATTTCTTCCTCAAATTGTTTGAGGTTTTCCGAGGCTTGTTTCTCAAGCTCTACGGAAACAAAGATGTTGATCATATAACCAAGCTTGGTTTGATCAACCCGGGCTGCGTAACCTGTGATAACGCCTTCATCTTCCAGCATTTTTACTCTGCGCGCACAGGGCGTTGGCGACAATCCTACGCGTTCTGCCAATTCTATAGATCGGATGCGTCCTTCAGTTTGAAGGATTCGCAATATCTTTATATCAATGGCATCAAGTTCCATAAATCTCTACCAGTACATCATTTGTTAGCGAAAAGTCGCTCAATTAGTGCGTTATACTACCAACTTTAGTAATAATCACCAGAGATTATATGTCATAGTTACTGACAGATGAATAAGCCTTCAAAAGGCAACGAACCTAGGGAGTGATATATGTCGGAGAAAAAACGGCTACATCTACATGTACCTGAGCCAGAATTCCGTCCGGGGGATACACCTGATTTCTCTAATGTTGATATCCCCAAAGCGGGATCTGTTCGGCGGCCTGACGTGGATGTTGCTCCTGAAGAAATCAGAGACTTGGCCTATTCGATTATCCGAGTTTTAAATCGTGATGGTGAGGCCGTTGGCCCATGGGCAGGACTTCTCAATGACGATGAGTTGATCAAAGGTCTGCGTCATATGATGACGTTACGGGCTTTCGATTATCGAATGATGATGGCGCAACGCCAGGGGAAAACATCCTTTTACATGCAGCACCTGGGTGAAGAAGCGGTGTCCACTGCTTTTCAGTGTGCGCTGGAAAAAGGGGACATGAATTTCCCGACTTACCGCCAGGCTGGTCTGTTGATGGCACAAGACTATCCGATGGTTAAGATGATGAACCAGATCTACTCGAACGAGGAAGATCCGTTGAAAGGCCGTCAGCTTCCCATCATGTACTCCGAAAAAGAGTACGGGTTTTTCTCGATATCTGGGAACCTTGGTACCCAATATATCCAAGCCGTTGGTTGGGCTATGGCGTCTGCCATTAAGCACGATACCAAAATTGCTGCGGGCTGGATCGGTGATGGTTCGACCGCTGAGTCAGATTTTCACTCAGCTCTTGTCTTTGCATCGACCTACAAAGCGCCTGTGATCCTCAACGTGGTGAATAATCAATGGGCGATCTCTACTTTCCAGGGCATCGCAAAAGGGGGCTCTGGAACCTTCGCGGCTCGCGGTCATGGTTTTGGTATTCCGGCGTTGCGTGTGGATGGTAATGATTATCTGGCGGTTTATGCCGCTGCGAAGTGGGCGACCGAACGGGCGCGTCGTGATCTTGGTCCAACGATGATTGAGTACGTAACTTACCGCGCTGGGGGGCATTCTACCTCTGATGATCCTGCGGCTTATCGACCTAAAGAAGAGTCAGACGCGTGGCCATTAGGTGATCCTATTGAACGCCTGAAATTACATTTGATTTCGATAGGAGCTTGGTCAGAAGAACGCCACAAGCAAGTCGGTGCAGAAATCAAAGACACCGTCCTTGCTGCGCAAAAAGAAGCGGAAAGTCACGGTACTTTGCATGCGGGGGGCTCTCCCTCTACGCGCGATATGTTTGAAGATGTTTATAAAGAAATGCCTCCTCACTTAAGGCGGCAACGTCAGGAAGCGGGAATTTAATCATGGGCAGAATGACGATGATTGAAGCCATCCGTGATGCGATGGATGTGATGATGGACAAGGACGACAATGTCGTCGTTTTTGGTGAAGATGTTGGGTATTTCGGTGGAGTGTTCCGCTGTACGCATGGACTGCAGGAAAAGTATGGAAAGAACCGTTGCTTTGATGCGCCGATCAACGAGTCTGGAATTGTTGGGGCCGCTATTGGAATGGCAGCCTACGGCCTTCGGCCTTGTGTAGAAATGCAGTTTGCTGATTATGTGTATCCTGCCTACGATCAGATTGTTTCAGAAGCTGCCCGTCTTCGGTATCGGTCTGCGGGTGATTTTACCGCACCGATCACGATCCGAATGCCCGCTGGTGGAGGTATTTTCGGGGGACAAACTCATAGCCAAAGCCCAGAAGCAATCTTTACCCAAGTTTCCGGTTTAAAAGTTATTGTCCCTTCAAATCCCGCTGATGCAAAAGGTTTGCTTATTTCATCGATTGAAGACGATGATCCCGTTATCTTCCTTGAGCCAAAGCGCCTTTATAATGGTCCTTTTGATGGTCATCATGATCAGCCGATAACTCCTTGGTCTAAACATGAGTTGGGTGAGGTTCCAGAGGGGTATTATAGCGTTCCAATCGGCAAAGCTAAAGTTACCCGTGAAGGTGCAGCCGTAACAATCCTCGCCTATGGCACCATGGTTTATGTAGCCGAAGCGGCAGTTAAAGAAACCGGGATTGATGCTGAAATCATTGACCTGCGCAGCCTGTTGCCTCTGGATGAAGAAACAATTGTGGCGTCGGTTAAGAAAACGGGACGCTGCGTTGTGGTCCATGAGGCGACCCTGACATCAGGATTTGGAGCAGAATTACTCTCTCGGGTACAAGAAACCTGCTTCTATCACCTAGAAGCTCCAATCCAACGTGTCACTGGTTGGGATACGCCTTATCCCCATGCACAGGAGTGGGATTACTTTCCTGGACCTGCGCGCGTAAGCAGAGCACTTGAACAAGTAATGGAGGCCTGAACGATGGGTGAATTTGTAATCAAGCTTCCTGATGTGGGCGAGGGTGTTGCTGAAGCCGAGATTGTTGAATGGGAAGTCGCTATTGGTGATGTTGTGCAAGAAGATTCTGTTCTTGCCGCTGTGATGACCGATAAAGTGACTGTTGAAATCCCTTCTCCTGTCGGCGGCCGTATTATTTGGCTTGGGGCTGAGCCAGGCGATGTCATGTCTGTTGGCTCTCCAATTATCAAGCTTGAGGTTGATGGCGAGGGTAATGTTGCTGAGGGCTCAAATATAAAATCTGAAAAAGAAGTTCCAGTTCAAACTCCTGAACCCTCAAAATTTGTGGTTGAACCTCCAAAAGCAAAAATTATAATTGAGAAGCCTGTTGCATCTCCCGCGCGTCAAGCGCCTGTTGGCCCTGTTCGAGCCGAAGGGGAGAAACCAATTGCGTCACCCGCGGTTCGAAAACGCGCCCTTGAAGCTGGTGTGGATCTACGACAAGTATCCGGGACGGGACCTGCTGGGCGCATAACACACGAAGACCTTGATGTTTATTTTGACGGCAGCGCCGTTAAGGTACGTCCTGGCGGCGGCCTTGTTGCCAATACCTCAGTAACCGATGTGAAGATTGTCGGGCTTCGTCGAAAAATTGCGGAAAAAATGTCGATTTCAAAATCGCGCATTCCGCATATTACCATTGTCGAAGAAATTGACATGACTGCCCTCGAAGAATTGCGCGGGACATTGAATAAGACGAAATCTGAGGATCAATCTAAGTTAACCCTGTTACCTTTTTTGATGCGCGCTTTGGTTAAGGCTGTTGGTGAACAACCAAATCTGAACGCGATCTTTGATGACGAGGCTGGTGTGGTTCATCAATATGGCGGTGTTCACATCGGTATGGCCGCCCAAACACCAAACGGCCTTGTCGTTCCTGTGATTAAACATGCCGAATCAAGGGATGTTTGGGGCTGTGCTGCTGAAGTTAATCGCCTTGCCACTGCGGCTAAAGCGGGGACGGCAACGCGTGAAGAACTGAGTGGATCGACCATTACTATTACATCTCTGGGGCCTTTGGGAGCAATTGCGACCACTCCCGTTATCAATCACCCTGAGGTGGCAATTCTGGGCGTTAATAAAATGGCTATTCGTCCGATGTGGGATGGAACAGATTTTGTACCAAGGAAGATGATGAATATTTCTTCGAGTTTTGATCACAGGGTTATTGATGGCTGGGATGCTGCCGTGTTTGTACAGCGGGTCAAATCCCTTTTGGAAACCCCTGCAATGATCTTTATGGAGGGCTAACCCATGAAAGAGATCAAAACCAAACTACTCGTCATTGGTGCCGGTCCTGGTGGTTATATCTGTGCTATTCGTGCAGGCCAGCTGGGGATCGATACCGTTATTATCGAAGCCGGAAAACCAGGTGGAACCTGTTTGAATGTCGGCTGTATTCCATCAAAAGCGCTGATCCATGCCGCAGAAGAATTTGATAAAGTCGCTCATCTCTCTGGTCAAAATGCTCTCGGGATCTCGACTTCCAAGCCGTCGATTGATCTGTCTAAAACAATGGAGTGGAAAGACGGTATTGTCAGCCGCCTCAACTCAGGTGTTGCAGGACTATTGAAAAAACACGGGGTAAAAACCGTTGAGGGTTGGGCCAAGTTTCGCGATGGTAAGACTGTTGAGGTTGATACTCCGACAGGGCCACAGATTATTCGTGCTGAACATGTGGTTATTGCAACGGGATCTGCACCCATCGAACTTCCCTTCCTGCCGTTTGGTGGCAAGGTGATTTCTTCTACGCAAGCGCTTGCTCTTCAGGAAATACCAGAAAAATTGGTTATCGTTGGAGGGGGGTACATCGGTCTTGAACTTGGGATGGCCTATGCAAAACTTGGCTCTGACGTCACGGTTGTCGAAGCCGCTAAATCGATCCTGCCTCAGTACGACAAAGACCTGATCAGACCTATCATGAAACGCCTTGATGCGCTTGGTATTAAAGTTTTGACCAACGTGAAGGCCAAAGGGTTGTCGACCAAGGGCAATTCTCTCCTCGTGGAAAATGGTGGTAACACCGACCAGAAAATTCCAGCGGACAAAATTCTGGTTACTGTCGGTCGCAAGCCCGTAACACAGGGGTGGGGATTGGAAGAAATCGATCTTCGTATGGATGGCCCGTTTATTCACATCAATGACAAATGTCAGACTTCAATGCGCGGGACCTACGCTATTGGTGATGTAACGGGTGAACCCATGCTCGCGCACCGTGCTATGGCACAGGGCGAAATGGTTGCAGAAATTATTGCTGGTGAAAAACGCACGTGGGATAAAGTTTGTATTCCTGCGGTTTGTTTCACTGACCCGGAAATTGTAACAGCAGGGTTATCACCTAACGAAGCCAAGGATCTGGGGCATGATATCAAAACGGATAGTTTCCCGTTTCAGGCCAATGGTCGCGCAATGTCTGCAGAACGTGAAGAAGGTTTCGTCCGGATTGTTGCCCGTGCAGATAACCATCTGGTTTTAGGCATTCAGGCTGTGGGAGTTGGTGTCTCTGAACTATCCGCTGGATTTGCCCTTGCCCTTGAAATGGGGGCAAGGCTCGAAGACATCGCGGCCACGATACACGCTCATCCAACCCAAAGTGAAGCTTTACAAGAAGCCGCACTTAAAACCCTGGGACATGCGTTACATATCTAACTGATGATAAATGGTAAAAGCAAAAAAGCGTCGAATTTTTTCGGCGCTTTTTGTTTTGGTTCTATCAATACGATCGAATAATAACCTAATAGTGTTTTGCCGTACTTATCCGTGTACTCTATTGCTGAATAATAAAATCAATAAACTAATATAACGTACAGGTGGGGATTAGATAGCAATGGGCCAAATATCAGAGTTTGTCGTAACGATTTTAGAATTGTTGTCTTTTCTGTTTATTACAGCCATTGGAATAGCCATTCTGTGGGTTATTGTCGCTTATGTCAGAGATATCACCCAAACAGAAAGTACTCTAAGGCGAAATTACCCAGTCATTGCCCGTTTTCGCTATCTGTTTGAACATTTGGGTGAGTTTTTTCGACAGTACTTTTTCGCATTGGATCGCGAAGAGATGCCTTTCAATCGGGCAGAGCGTTCTTGGGTTTACCGTGCTGCGAAGAATGTTGATTCTACAGTCGCCTTTGGATCATCCCGCGATCTGAGACCTGCGGGGACGGTGTTTTTTGTGAACTGCCCTTTTCCAACCCTTACTGAAGATACTGTTGAGCCTGGGTTTGTTCAGATTGGCCCCTACTGTAAGCACCCCTATGAAACTGATAGTATCTTTAATATTTCCGGGATGAGTTACGGCGCTATTTCTATCCCGGCCGTGCGTGCCTTGTCCAAAGGGGCAAAAAAAGCCGGTGTATGGTTGAACACGGGTGAGGGGGGCTTGTCGCCTTATCACTTGGAAGGCGGTGCCGATATCGTCTTTCAAATTGGGACAGCAAAATTTGGGGTTCGCAGGCCTGAAGGTGGATTTGACGAAGAAAAATTGCGGGAAGTCGCCGCGCATGATCAGGTCAAAATGTTTGAGCTCAAGCTTAGCCAAGGAGCTAAACCTGGCAAAGGCGGTATACTGCCGGGAGCAAAGGTAACAAAAGAGATTTCCAAAATTCGGGGTATTCCGGCGGGTGAGGATGCGATCAGTCCCAACCGTCATCCGGAAGTTACGAGTGTGAGCGATCTGCTCGATATGATGGGCTACCTGCGCGAAACGACAGGGAAGCCTGTTGGCTTTAAAATGGTCGTCGGCGCTTATGGTTTCTTTGAAGACATGTGTAAAGAAATCAACAAGCGTGGCGTTGAATCGGCTCCGGATTTTATTACAATTGATAGTGCGGATGGTGGTACGGGTGCTGCGCCAATGAGCCTGATTGACAACATGGGGGTTCCCCTTCGGGAAAGTCTTCCGCACGTGGTGGATACTTTGAAAAAACACGGTCTTAGAGATCGGATAAAAGTATGTGCCAGCGGAAAGATGATTAATCCATCAGATGTAGCCTGGGCCTATTGTGCGGGGGCAGACTTTGTAAACTCGGCACGTGGATTTATGTTCGCGCTTGGATGTATTCAAGCGCTTCAATGTAATAAAAATACCTGTCCAACAGGGGTTACGACCCACAATAAAAAGCTACAGTTTGGGCTTGACCCTCAAACCAAATCCGAGCGTGTTGCAAGTTATGCCAAGAATATGCGCAAGGAAGTCGGGATTATCGCTCATAGTTGTGGAGTGCCCGAAGCTCGTGCGCTGAAGCGGTATCATGCAAGGATTGTTCTTGATACCGGACGCAGTGTATCCATGGATGAGCTGTATCCGGACCCAGTTATTGATAAGGCGGCTGAGTAGGTATCTATAGCTGGTAAGTTTTAAGCGACATCCGGGGCAACGGCGTGTTTAATGTCGTTAATATGATCACGCATCGCGTCAGCTGCGGCTTTGGGATCTTTGGCCTGAAGAGCTGCTAATATTCTGCAGTGTCCAGAGATTGAAGCAACTCTGCGTTCATCATTCTGATGCCCTTCTGTTCGAGACGGATCTATGGACTCACTGATCTTATCCATAAGGTCTGAGAGCAAGGAATTTCCTGTTGCCCTGGCAATGAGGGCATGAAAATTTCTATCAATTTTTCTAAGCTCATTAAAATTTTCAGTGGCCATTTGTTGGCGAATCAATTGATCCATTTCAGTGAGTTGTTCAGGGAGGATCATTTCGGCTGCGAGAGCGGCTATTTGGGGCTCCATTAATTCACGAAGTTGAAAAACTTCGAATAATCTTCGGGAATCCCCAGATACAAGTGAAGACAAAGCACGGGTTAGCTCTTCTCTTGAAGAAGACCTGATATAGTTGCCACTCCCACGACGGGGAGCAAGCACACCTTGTTCCTGAAGAACACGTATAGCTTCCCGGACAGAGTGTCGAGAAACAGTAAATAACTCAGATAATCGACGTTCTGAAGGGAGAGCAGCACCGGGTCCCATATCTTCATCGTTGATTAGTTTCCTGATCTTGGCAATAACATCCTCGTAAGCTCTGACTTGAGAAGCGGGAGGTTGGTTATCTGTATCCTCTTCATCAAGTGTAATTGCTTGAGTTTGCTTTGCCATATTTGCTTCTCCTACATGCCTGCCCGATTTGACAGTGCCCTCATGTTAGCAAGTCATACATCATGCGCAAGCTTGTGATGAAGAGAAATAGTGCAAAAGACAAACGAAGTAATCGCGGTGGGATGGCGTGGGCAATTTTAGCACCGATTGGGGCAAAGAAACTGGACGTCGGTATTATCAAAGCAAAGCCAACGAGATTTACATAACCAAATGAGAAATCAGGCCGTCCAGGTAGGTCTAATCCGTAATAGATGTATCCCAGGAAACCCGGCACGGCGATAATTAGTCCAATTGCAGAGGCTGTCGCAACGGCTTTTCTAATAGGGTAGTTGAACAGAGTGAGTATTGGCACGGATAAAGTGCCGCCACCGATACCCATGAGGACGGAAAATCCACCAATCAAAACGCCGATCATTTGCTTGAAGGGAGTGCCGGGTAAATTGTCAGATATGTGATTGTTTTCTGAACGAAAGGCCATGTTGAGGGCAACAAGTAGAGCCACAATGGCGAAGACAGCGATCAAAGCTGTACCGCCGATATTTCCTCCAACAACGACCCCAACGATAACGCCGATGGCTATGGCAGGCCCCCAGGTTTTTAACAAGTCGAGATCCACAGCGCCTTTTTTATAGTGCGATCTGGCAGAGGCAAATCCGGTAACAAGGATTGTGGCTAAGGATGTGCCCACAGCTGTGTGCATGCGAACTGATTCATCTACACCAATCAGGCTAAAGAGATGATAAAGAACCGGGACGATAACAATCCCTCCACCGACACCAAGAAGACCAGCTATAAGGCCTGCGACAATACCAGTTGTCAGTAAAACTCCTGCGAGAAAGAGAAAGTCAGTGGAGAGAAGAGCGTCCATTAAAAAGCCTGATAATAGTTAAGTGTAAGTAGGGGGAACTTTAATGAATTTCTACTTGTTAAAGAAAGATCAAATATTGGATAAACCAAAATTTATTGGTTGTACCAATACTCATCATGTTTTAAGTTCTCTGTCAAGTTATGCTGTTTTCGAGGTTACGCTTAACTTTCAAGCTTTTGATTTTCTAAGGTGATTTACGAATTTTGTGGAATTCAAATATGAGCGGATTTACAACGCGACCTGAGATTTTAGGTACTTTTGGAGTTGTCACATCCACGCATTGGTTGGCGACTGCCGCTGGCATGGGAATTTTGGAGCGCGGTGGAAACGCTTTTGACGCAGCAGTTGCTACTGGATTTTCTCTTCAAGTTGTAGAGCCACATTTGAACGGACCTGGTGGCGAAGTGCCAATCATTGTTGCTCCTGCTAATGGGTCAGTTAAGGTAATTAATGGTCAGGGCCCAGCACCAGCCAAAGCAACCTTAGAAGCCTATCAGGTACTTGATCTATCCGTTGTGCCCGGTTCTGGGTTGCTATCCGCTGTAGTACCTGGGGCGTTTGATGCCTGGATGCTGATGTTGCTTGATTATGGCACGATGAGTTTGAGAGACGTATTAGAACATGCCATTGGTTTTGCCCGAGACGGGTATCCGCTGGTGCCTAACATTGCGCATACCATAAATAGTGTGAAGTCTCTCTTTCAAGAGGAGTGGACTTCATCTGCTGCAATTTATCTGAAAGACGGCATCGCACCCAAGCCGGGCGAAATTTTCAAAAACCCTAAAATGGCGGATATGTATGCGCGCATTATCTCTGAAGCGGAAGCTGCCTCTAATACTCGCGAAGGACAAATAGAGGCCGCAAGAAAAATCTGGTCTGAGGGTTTCGTCGCGAAAAAAATTGATGAGTATTGCCTCTCTGCTGAGGTCATGGATACCTCTGGTCGACGTAATAAAGCGCTACTTACTGGTACCGACCTTGCTAAATGGTCCGCGACCTACGAAGAACCTCTCACCTATGATTATCACGGTTATACAGTCTGCAAGACTGGGCCTTGGGGACAGGGGCCCGTGTTTTTACAACAACTGGCGCTGCTTAAAGGGTATGACCTCAATTCCTTGGATGAGAAGTCCCCTGAGTTTGTTCACCTCGTCACTGAAAGTGCAAAACTCGCATTCGCGGATCGGGAAGCTTTTTATGGTGATCCTGATTTCGTTGATGTGCCAATGGAAGAGCTGCTTTCTGATGCTTATAACAAGGATCGACGTAGCCTTATCACAGATGAAGCGTCCCTTGAAATTCGGCCTGGAAAAATAGCTGGAAAAGGTGGAAGCATCGTAGTCCGCCTTAAGGGGACCTCTGAAGAAGGCAAAAATAATACAGATCTTGGCGAGCCCACAGTGGCAAGATTTGATGATGAGCCTGTACCTGATGATAAAGGGGGGGCAAAAGGGGATACCTGTCATCTGGATATTATCGATCGTTGGGGCAATATGGTATCAGCGACGCCAAGCGGTGGTTGGTTACAAAGCTCCCCAATTATTCCGGGCCTTGGATTTTGTTTGACCAATCGTGCGCAAATGTTCTGGCTTGATGAAAATTCTCCGGCCTGTATTGCTCCGGGTAAACGACCGCGGACAACGCTTACACCATCGTTGGCATTAAAGGATGGCATTCCATATATGGCGTTTGGCACACCAGGTGGAGATCAACAGGATCAATGGTCATTGCACTTTTTCTTACGCCACGTTCACTTTGGTTTGAACTTGCAAGAGGCCATTGATGCACCAGGATTTCAAACGGCTCACTTCCCAAGCTCGTTCTACCCCAGAGAGTGCGATCCTGGAAACCTCGCGCTTGAAGGACGTTTTCCTCAAGAAACTATTGATGAGTTAAAACGACGTGGGCACAAAGTCGTTGTCGAACCTGATTGGAGCCTTGGACGTATGTCAGCAGCTGCAACAGAAAACGGTATCCTCAAAGCCGCCGCAAACGCTCGCTTTATGCAAGGCTATGCTATTGGTCGTTAAATAGGGCTGACAGAATTAATAAAAGAGGTGCTGAATTCAGTGCCTCTTTTTTTCGTGTAGGGTTATTAGCTACTTTTTAAGCAATCACTGATATCTTGATTCAGCCGACAACTCGGGGTTTTGGAGCCTTAAAGCGCTGGAATGTCAAAACGAGAAAGCAATTTAAAAGTTAACAAATTTTCTCTGCGGGTAGGCTCTTTTATAGAGTTTAACTTAGAATTTTTAATTCCTTTCATCATTCACCAAATTTTAAAAACATTCTTCTTCTTATCGGTAGCATTATCTTTCGTGTGTGCTAACGCTAATGCGTCGATGAAAGAAGCTGAGGGCTGGGTTACGCGAGAGTTCCAACCTTCAACTTTGACGCAAGATCAGCAGTTGGAAGAAATGGCTTGGTTTGTTGAAGCCGCGAAGCCCTTTCAAGGGCTGACTATTCACGTACTTTCAGAAATTATTGATACCCATGTCTATGAATCAGAAGTTCTGGCCAAAGCCTTTTTTGAAATTACGGGCATAAAGGTAGTTCATCATCTCAAACACGAAGGTGATGTGGTTGAAATGGCTCAGATGCAAATGTTATCAGAGCGTTCCATTTATGACGCCTATGTAAATGATACTGATTTAATCGGAACGCATTATCGCCAAGGGCAGATCGTCCCTCTTTCAGATTTTATCGAGGGAGAGGGACGAGATGTAACCTTACCCACTCTCGATCTCGATGACTTCATTGGCCTGAGTTTTGGCACCGGACCAGATGGCAAACTCTATCAACTCCCAGATCAACAGTTTGCCAATTTGTATTGGTTTAGACACGACTGGTTTTCTCGGCCAGATCTTCAGGATCAATTTCGGGCCATTTTTGGCTATGAGCTCGGCGTCCCTCTCAATTGGTCGGCCTACGAAGATATTGCAGATTTTTTCACAAATCATGTGAAGTTCATAGATGGTGAAAGAGTTTATGGTCACATGGATTATGGTAACCGCGGCCCCTCACTTGGGTGGCGTATGACCGATGCCTGGCTCGCCATGGCAGGCGCAGGCGACCATGGTATCCCCAATGGACGGCCGGTAGATGAATGGGGCATCAGGATGGAGAGCTGTCGTCCAGTTGGGGCATCTGTTTCTCGAGGAGGGGCTGCGGATAGTCCAGCCGCGATTTATGCCGTTAAAAAATATATCGAGTGGCTTCATAACTTTGCACCGCCCGGATCAGAGAATATGACCTTTTCTCAAGCCGGACCCGTGCCTGGACAGGGGCATATTGCCCAACAGATTTTTTGGTATACGGCCTTTACGGCATCTCTCACCCAACCTGATTTACCTGTCGTCAATGATGATGGCACACCAAAATGGCGCATGGCACCGTCCCCTCATGGCGCTTATTGGGAGGAAGGACAAAAACTCGGCTATCAGGATGCTGGTGCCTGGACGTTTTTTAAATCAACGCGGCTAGAGCGTAGAAAAGCTGCATGGCTGTATGCTCAATTCACCGTCTCCAAAACGGTTTCCTTGAAAAAGACGTTAGTGGGGTTAACCCCAATTCGAAATTCAGATCTGAACTCAGAACAAATGAGTATTGTCGCCGAGAAACTCGGTGGTTTTTTAGAGTTTTATCGATCCCCAGCACGGACCCTTTGGACACCAACGGGAATGAATGTACCTGACTATCCAAAACTGGCTCGGTTGTGGTGGCAAAATATTGGGTTAGCCGTGGATAGATCTGTATCGGTGGAGCAGGCAATGACGAGCTTGGCACGAGAAATGGATAGAGTTTTAGCCCGTTTAGAGCGAATTGGTATGGGGAAATGCGCGCCAAAATTAAATCAACCTGAAGACAAAAACATATGGCTAGAGAGAAATGGTTCTCCCAAGCCCGCTTTGACCAACGAAGATCCGCCGGGAAGGACAATTTCTTATGAAAAATTGTTACAAACCTGGCAGCAATAATTTTGCCTTGAAGTTAGTACTTATTTTCGTTTATTTGATTTTCTCAACGCCTGCGTACGCTGAACGAGAAGTTACAATATACGTTGCGGATAACTTTCCACCTTATTCATTTGAAACAGGACAGGTACCTCAGGGAATATACGTGAGCATCATCAACGAAATATTCTCACGGATTGAAGGTTATCGTCCAAAGATTGAAGCCGTCCCGACAATAAGGGCAAAGGAATATTTAAGAACTGGGCGTGGCTTTGCGATGGTTCCTGCTCATAAATCTCATAACGATCGCAATATTTATTCTGATGCCTTACTGACCGAACGTATTATCACAGTTTGTACAGACGATGTTTTTGATGAAAACAATAGACAGAAATGGCCTGAGGATTACCAAGGGCTGGTCGTTGGTTTTAGACGTGGTGATGACACGAACTTTCTTGGGACTGGGGCTCAGCCTCTTGCCAAAGGAGTACGTGTTACACCTACCGATAATATCGTAAGCAATATGAAAAAGCTCTTATCTGGACGGATTGATTGTTATATCACGGAATCGTTGTCATTCTTGTTTGAGCTTCAAGTTCTCAGTAAAGAGGGGTTCTATAACCGAAATCTGGCCCCTCCTTTTACCAAAGGAGCTGATGTTATGGTTCGAGAGGCTCACTTTATGTTTGGTGAGGATACTGAGGAAGATCAAGAGCTCTCAAAACGAATTTCAGAGATCGTGTCCGAGATGAGGACCTCGGGTCTTATCGATGATATTATTGCAAGTTACTTAAGAGAATAGATTATATAGTGTGTAACATACAAAAAAAGGCGTTGGAATCTCGATAGAGTTTCCAACGCCTTTTGTCAAATACGACAGTCGAAATTACTCGACATTACGTAGTATTTTGTTCTCAGGATCGTATGGTGATTCCTCGATCACAGTCGCTTTGAATAGATCACCGAGGATATAAACATCCAGTTCAGTGCCAATTTCAGCCAAGTCAGGCCGAACCATTGCGAGTGCTAAAGATTTTCCGGTACGGAAACCAAAGCCACCTGATGTCACGCGGCCAATCATTTCATCGTTAAGATAAATTGGCTCAGAACCACGGGCATCACGATCAGTTACGCCATGAACTTCCATGGTAACGAACTGGTTATCAAAACCGCGTTCTTTCCATTCAGCCAAGGCTTTCTTACCGATAAAATCATCTTCTTTGTCCAGACGAACAAAGCGATCAAGACCGGTTTCAAGAGCAGAGTACTCGATGGACATTTCTGTCGGGATCAAGCGATAGGATTTTTCCAAACGCATGGAATCCATGGCACGGATACCGAATGGTTTGAGACCAAATTCAGCACCAGCTTCCATGAGGATATCAAAGAGATAGTTCTGCATTTCGATTGGGTGATGAAGCTCCCAACCATACTCACCAACAAAGTTAACACGCGCAGCAGTTACAGCGGCAATGCCTACTGAGATCTGTTGTGCAGTCAACCAAGGGAAGGCTTTGTTAGAGAAGTCTGCGTCAGAAAGCTTTTCCATCAATAGACGAGATTTTGGACCCGCGATGATGAAAACACCCTGTTGAGTCGTAATTTTCTCTATATCAACAGAACCATCAGTTGGTCTGAGTTTGGTTAGATAATCCCAATCATGACGCTCTTGAGCACCCGCTGACACGAGATAGTAGCTCTGTTTGCCAGTTTTAAGGATCGTGAATTCAGCACGAACACCACCATGTAATGTCAACATGTGTGTCAACGCCATACGGCCGATCTTTTTCGGGATTTTGTTGGCAACAAGGCTACTCAACCAAGCTTCCGCACCTCTACCTTTAACGATGAACTTGGAGAAAGCTGACATGTCGAGCAGGCCAACGTTTTCTTTAACGTTGTTACATTCGTTGCCGATGTGCTCGAAGTAGTTAGAGCGACGGAATGACCATTTTTCGACAGGCAATTTACCTTCGTCTGCAGGAGCATGGTTTTCACGGGTGATGGTATCGTCTTGGTTGAGATCTTCTTCAGTCAGACCGTAACCTTCTGGAGCAAACCAGTTTGGACGTTCCCAGCCAAAGATTGTGCCCATAACCGCGCCATGTTCTTTCATGCGATCATAAGAAGGAGCACGCTTCAGACCACGAGCTGCTTGACGAGATTCGTCTGGGTAGTGAACAGTAAAGACGTTTGCGTAAGCTTCTTCGTTTTTCTCTTTCAAGAAACCAAGGCCTGCATAAGGACCAAAACGACGAGGGTCTACACCAGACATGTCTATTGTAGGTTCACCATCGACGATCCATTCAGCTAACTGCCAGCCCGCGCCACCAGTTGCGGTGATGCCGAAGGAGTGTCCTTCGTTAAGCCAGAAGTTCTTCAAACCCCAAGCCGGGCCGATAATTGGGGAGCCATCCGGTGTGTAAGCAATCGCGCCGTTATAGACTTCCTTGATACCAACTTCAGCAAAAGCAGGTACGCGTTCGAAGGCTGTTTCGATGTAAGGCATCAAACGTTCGAGTTCTTCGTTGAACAACTCATATTTGGCCTCTGGTGCAGGACCATCAACGTAGCAACAAGGGGCACCAACTTCGTAAGGGCCAAGCAACAAGCCACCAGCTTCTTCACGCATGTACCATGAAGAATCTGATTCGCGTAGAACAGGCATTTCAGGAAGGCCAGCAGCATGGCGGGCTTTGATCTCTGGATGTGCTTCGGTAACGATGAACTGGTGCTCAACAGGGATTACCGGGATGTCGAGACCAACCATTTCACCAGTTTTACGGGCGAAATTACCAGTACAGGAGATCACGTGCTCACAAGTGATGTCGCCTTTGTCAGTTTGAACCAGCCAAGTATCATCAGGCTGTTGTTCCAAACCAATTACTGCTGTGTGCTGGTGGATTTCAGCACCACAGTTACGGGCACCCTTTGCAAGAGCTGTTGTCAGTTCGGCAGGCTGAACATAACCATCGTCGATATGCTGAATGGCACCGAGAACACCTTCAGTGTTACAAAGTGGCCAAATTTCTTTCAGTTCTTCGATTGAAAGCCAGCGAACGTTTACACCAAGTGTTTTCGCAACACCAACATAGTATCTGTATTCGTCCATACGGTCTTGGGTACGGGCCAAACGGATGTTGGATACCTGTTTAAGACCTGAGTGAAGACCGGTTTCTTCTTCCAGTCTCGCATAGAGGTCGACTGAGTATTGGTGAATTTTACCAACAGAGTAGCTCATGTTGAACAAAGGCAGCAGACCTGCAGCGTGCCAAGTTGAGCCAGAAGTCAAATCGTGACGCTCTAGAAGAGCCACATCTGACCAACCTTTTTTAGCTAAGTGGTATAGTGTACCAACACCAACAGCACCACCACCGATAACAACGGCTTTGTAGTGAGATTTCATCGCCAGTCTCCAAAAAAATGCGACTAAACGTGCGTATGCACGGATACAAGTTGTTTGTTTTTGCCTCTGAATAGCTCGAATACAAGAAAGACACAGTTAGGCGTCTTTAGAGAAACGATACCATTGAAAGCTATCATCCATAATGATGAGGAACAGTCTTGTAATAGTCCTATCGGTTTGCGTCATCACACTTGCAGTTTACGACATAAGTGATTTTTTGCGACATTTTTTAAATGTGAAGGGCGATTGTTTTCTTTCAAGGCTGAGTCGCAATGGAGAAGGTCTGAAAGAGCATTTTTGTCTCAGAAGTTATAATTCAGGGTTTGGTTTGGGCAAACGACTCCTAAATCGACTTATCTGATAAGTACTCTGGATATTCCAAAATTAACTAAATTCTTATACTATTGGTGATGAGTAGTGGGCTGTTTGGGTATTTTTATTCTTAGAAATGGGCCTCATATCCCTGCTTGCCGCATTTGGTTTTTAGGCTGTCGCAAACCAGACAGAGGTAAAACGTGCTGAGAGGAATAAATCTATTATTATTTCGGAGGGCATATTATGAGTGATACAGAAGGTAGCGCAGGTCGCGCAGGTCGTGGTGGTAGAGGACGTGGTGGTGGCGGTGCAGCTTCGCGTCGTGCAATTCGCTCTGCCAGTTCCAGTGAACAGCTTAAATTCATTACGCGGAAAATTCCTTATTTTGAAACGCTTAACGAAGAAGCGCTTCAAATCATTGAGAATAACGCGGAAACCGTGCTTGAAGAAATCGGAATTGAATTCAGAGACGATCCTGAAGCTATTCAGATTTTAAAAGACAATGGCTGTGATGTTCAGGGTGAACGCGTTCGTTTTCCTCGCGGTCTTGCTCGTCAGTGGTGTGCACATGCCCCTAGCCAGTTTACTCAGCATGCACGTAACAGTGACCGTAATGTACTCATTGGCGGTAATAATACTGTTTTTGCCCCTGTATACGGTCCTCCCTTCGTACGCGACATTGACGGTGGCCGTCGTTATGCCACGATCGAAGATTTCCGTAATTTTGTTAAGCTGACCTATTCTATGCCTGCACTGCATCACTCAGGTGGTACTGTCTGCGAGCCAGTAGATGTTCCAGTTAACAAACGTCATCTCGATATGCTCTATTCGCATATTCGTTATTCTGACAAACCTTATATGGGTTCTGTAACTGCACCTGAGCGTGCGGAAGATTCCATCGCTATGTCCAAACTGGTTTTTGGTGATGAGTTTGTCGATAACAACACGGTTATGATCAGCTTGATCAATGCCAACTCTCCGATGACTTTTGATGATACCATGCTTGGAGCATTGAAAGTTTACGCACGGAATATGCAGGCTTGTATCATTACGCCGTTTATTCTTGCTGGTGCGATGGCACCTGTAACAGCTGCGGGTGTTATGGCACAGTCATTGGCAGAGGGTATGGCCGGTATCGCCTTTTCTCAGATGGTACGTAAAGGCGCACCCGTTGTAATGGGATCTTTTGCTAGTTCTATCTCCATGCAGTCTGGTGCTCCTACTTTTGGTACACCTGAGCCTGCTTTGGTTCTTTATGGAATGGCACATTTGGCACGTCGTCTGGGTGTTCCTTTCCGTTCAGGTGGTTCCCTGTGCGGGTCTAAGCTTCCGGATGCTCAAGCGGCTTACGAATCAGCAAACACGATCCTTCCAACCGCACTTGCTGGGGTTAACTTTACCCTTCACTCTGCGGGGTGGCTCGAAGGTGGTTTGATCTCATCCTATGAGAAACTTGTGATGGATGCCGATCAACTCGGTATGATGCAACGTATGCTCGAAGGTTATGACATGTCAGAAAATGGTCAGGCCATGGACGCACTTCGTGAAGTTGGCCCTGGAAACCATTTCCTTGGTTGTGCCCATACACAAGCTAACTTTGAAACGGCTTTCTTCCGTTCGACAATTGCTGATAACAATTCGTTCGAGCAGTGGGAATCAGAAGGCTCTCAGGACGCTTACCAACGTGCAAACCTGTTGGTTAAGAAGACTCTGGACGAATATGTTGCACCTGATTTAGATCCTGCAATTGATGAAGCTCTTAACGAGTTCATGTCCAAAAAGAAAGAATCTATGCCGGACGCTTTCACATAGGTTGAAGAATAAGCATTACGATTTGTACTGCTTTTTCAATGCTAAGTTTATGAAGGGGTGGCTTTGGGCTGCCTCTTCTTTTATGTGGAAAATAGAAAAGTTGATTTCCGTTCTTGTTAGGCCTTATTCTTTCTGATATTGGCATTTTAGAAAATCGGAATGGATCCGAAATACTTTGATAAGACATTTTTGAACAAGCAGCGCAAATGATGTTATGCTTTCATTCATTCACCTGATTTATGGTAGATAATTTGGTGACGATAGTGTTTTTTCAAATTATATAAACATGCGTGTCAGGTCGAAAAATATGATTAGAAAAGCTCCGCAAGAACTGCCTCAGCGCATTGTTTTTTTTCTAGTTCCTAAGTTTTCTCTCATCGCTTTTACCTCGGCGTTAGAACCTTTACGCTTAGCGAATAGAGAGTCTGGGAAAAAATTATACAGCTGGTGCTTGGTCAGTACTGACGATCAACCCGTAGTATCATCTTGCGGAATTCCTATTTCACCGACCATCAATTTTGATGACCAGCAAAATTTCCATACTGCGATCGTTTGTAGTGGTGAAGATGCGCATAAAATAACCGACAAGAGAATTCACTCTTGGTTACGGCGTGTAGAGCGTATGGGTGCAGATATTGGTGCGTTGTGTACCGGGGCTCACATTCTTGCTAAAGCCGGCTTGCTGGATGATTATAGCTGCACCATACATTGGGAAAATCTGGAAGGTTTCATAGAGGATTTCCCCGAGATTGAAGTGACACCTGAACTTTTTGAGATTGATCGCAACCGCTTTACTTGTGCCGGTGGTACGGCTTCCTTGGATATGATGCTCAACGTCATCTCTTCCCAGCACGGTCACGAACTCGCGGGTGAAGTCGCAAATCAGTTTATGCATGATCGTATTCGTGACCAACACGATCAGCAACGGATGTCGATGCCGGTTCGTTTAGGTGTACGTCATCCTAAGCTTCTTGCCGTTATAAAGTTGATGGAAGACAATCTGGAAGAACCGTTGACACGCATTCAACTTGCAAAAGATGCGGGGCTTTCAACACGCCAGCTTGAACGTCTATTCCGTAAATATCTCAGCCGTTCTCCGGCACGATACTATCTCGAACTACGGCTTAATAAAGCCAGATTGCTCCTGCTTCAGACCAATATGTCTGTAATTGATGTGGCACTGGCGTGTGGGTTTGTATCTGCGTCTCATTTCTCTAAGTGTTATCGTGATTTCTTCGGCCGGACACCTCGTAAAGAACGTGGGTTACCCGCCCTCTCTGAAGATGATAACGAAGAGTAATCATCAATAAATCGCTCTGGTTCTATGGGAAGCTATAACGCGGATTGGTGTGAAAGCTAAAATTTGTTAAAGAAGCGTTCACCAAGTATTTAGTACACTACAGTCCACTCTCCTTTATGGAGAAAGTAGCTTGCTGTCATACGATCAAAGAGTGTGGAGTAAATGAGGATATCAAAGGCCGCAACCTTTATGGTGGCGATAACTGGCATTTGTGTCAGTGTTTTGCTGTGGTATTTTCTCGACACACTAAACGAGGCCAGTAAGCGCCAAAATGTTCGTAATGAATTGGCAACCTTCCGCCAAAATCTCCTGACCGGAATTGATAACCACGTCGATGTTCTTGGTCGATTGACGGAAAGAATTCGTATCGCAGGTGATATTGATCAACGAAGATGGACGCATGATGCCAATTCGATAGTAACTGATTTTCCTGGATTTCGGGCTATTGAATGGGTTGATCGTAACAACATCATTCAGTGGGTTATTCCTCTGAAGGAAAATGAGCCTGCCCTTGGTCTTGATCTAAATAAAATAAAATGGCGTCAAAACGAAATATCAAAATATTTGCGCAAAGGAAGAGCGCATATATCGCGACCATTTGAACTCGTTCAATCGGGAACCGCGATAACCGTCGATTTTCCTTTGATTTTAAAAGGGCAATATACTGGTTTCATTACAGGAATTCTTGAATTACCGAGATTTTTTGAATCTGGTATCGGGAGTTTGGGAGAACGAGGGTATTCCTTTTCTGTTTTTGATGGTAGAAAAACGCTATATTATTGGCATGCAAGAGGTAATGAGGCAGGTCTTTCATATAGAGAAAGTGTCGTATTACCCTTTCCGGGCAATCCGGATTGGAAATTAGAAGTTTGGCCTAATGCAAGCCTTCTTGAATCTTATGGGTATAATTATCCAATTTGGGGGCTCTACGCAGCTTTGATCGTAACGGCCTTACTGACAGGATTACTGCATCTGGCAAGGTTATCACAATTACGATCAGAAGAATTTTATACAGTACATAGCGTTCTAGAAGACAATAAAAAACGTTTCCAAACCTTTTCAGAGATTGCTTCTGACTGGCTATGGGAATGTGATGAATATCAAATCCTAAGTTTTGTTAGTCCACAAGTTTCAAGAGTTACTGGTCGCTCTGATAAAGACTATCTCGGTAAACCTGTTTCAAGCCTTTATATTGAAGACGAAGATAATGGCGCCAATGAAATCATCCACGCGCTGGATCATCTCAAACCCTTCAAAAATATTTTATGTAAAACCATAGATAGCGATAACCATCTGATTTGGATTAATGTCAGTGGTGTGCCGCTGTTTAATACAGAAAAAAAATTCCTGGGCTATCAAGGTAGTGCGAGTGAAGTTACCAATAAAATTCTTACTGAAGAGCGCTTTAAAACACTTTTTGAGCATTCTTCCGATGGGCTTCTTATCAGAGGTAAATCTGGATTTTTAGATTGTAATCAAGCAGCCGTTCGAATGAGCGGTTGTAAAACCAAAACAGAGCTTCTTAGGCTCCAAATGACAGAGATTGCACCAGAATATCAAGCAGATGGAGAACGTTCATCCTTTAAACTTCTTTCTATGATTGACAAGGCGATGTCTGAAGGTATCAGCCGTTTTGAATGGTTGATTAGCCCATCATTTGGAGAAGAGTATCCTATTGAGATTACAATAACGAAGATCATAACCATGGGAGAGGAAGGCCAACTTATTTCATGGCGTGATATTTCAAATTTAAAACAGCGTTCTGATGAAATCACACATCATTACTCTGTTTTAAAAACAACTTTGAACACGATTGAACAAGGCGTTTGCATGGTTGATCGTCATCGTGTGATTGCTGTAAATAACCCATTATTTTATCGTATATTAGACATCCCTTTCGAAGTTTTCCCTGTCGGGACAAAAATTGATGAACTTTTTAATTTGATTGAGGCGAGACGTGATTTTGGAAGCTCTGGGAAAAGCAGTATGGATCGGAATTTGTTGGAGCTTCTTATTAAGGGAGAGCCTTTTTTCTTATCCTTGAATTTGCGTAATGGTAAATATCTTGAGATTTCAGCGAACTCGGTCATTGATGGCGGAATGGTTTTAACCTTCAGTGATGTAAGCGATAGAATGGCTGCTGAAGAATTTCAACAGGCTGTTACTTCGAACCTTCCGGGAGCTGTTTATCGATTTAACCGGGATAAATACGGAAAAATAAGCATCCCGTATATCAGTGATGGTGTTACCAGCATTACGGGTCTTAGTGCCACATCTATAAAGGTCAACCCAAGTTTACTCGCCACTGTAATTGATAAATGTGATTACAACGAGTGGATGGCCTCGATGCAGAAAACTGAAAATGTGATGCCTCGGCTTGACTTCGAAATGCGATTGAAAGATGTGGAGGGCGAGCAAACGAAATGGATCCGGTCGATCGCACAGCTTAGTTTCAGTGATAGTGGTGAGTACCAATGGGATGGGATTCTACTCGACGTTACAGATCATAAAAAAGCTGAACTTGCTCTTGAACAGAACCTAATGGATTTACAGCTCGCACATGAAGCCTTGGAAAATCAAAGTGAAGAGTTGGTCAATATGGCAGAACAACTCAGTATTGCTCGTGATCTTTCCGAAGCAGCTAATAAAGCAAAATCTGAATTTCTTGCAACGATGAGCCATGAAATCCGTACTCCTATGAACGGAGTCATGGGGATGGCTACTATGTTGCTTGAGACTGAACTGGATGATGAGCAGTATGAGTTTGCATCTATGATAAATGAATCTGGTGAATCGTTATTGAATATTATCAACGATGTCCTGGATTTTTCAAAAATTGAAGCTGGTCGGATGGATCTGTCTGTATCCGAGGTTGACTTGGTATCAATTGTAGAATCAAGCGTGAACTTACTTGCGGCAAGAGCAAATGACAAAGAACTATCAATTGCGACTTATTTACCGCCAAATCTAAATCGGAACGCAATTACGGACGGGGGACGGCTTCGCCAAATCCTTTTGAACTTACTCGGGAATGCTTTGAAATTTACTCAAGAGGGTGGTGTCTCAATTTACGTAAGCGATTTAACTCAGGATCTATCAAGTGAGGGAGAGAATGATGAATGCGATACCAAGATCGAAAACAATAAGATAACTCTTCGTTTCGATGTAAAAGATTCAGGTATCGGCATTAAAGAAGAAACACAAAGAAAGCTATTTGAAAAATTTACGCAAGCAGATGCTTCCACGACAAGAGAGTTTGGTGGTACTGGGTTAGGTCTCGCTATTTGTCGGCAGCTTGTTGAGCTGATGAACGGAGAAATTGGTGTAGAAAGTACATTAGGTGAGGGCAGCAATTTTTGGTTTACTGTCGAATTAGATAAAACCATTGGTGAGTCTCAACTTGTCGGATCAATAAAACATAATGACAGCTTTAATTGCGAGAGTGCCCTTCTCTATATGGAGGATACATTTAGTTCACGCATCATAGATCAATATCTTAGAGATGCCGGGATCAATGTGATAATGACCCATGACTGTGATGAGGCGTTAGACCTTCTACAGAACGATAAAATCTCTCTGTTTCTTGCCGGAGACAACTGGCTAAACGCAGATTTGGAAAGATTAGGTTTAGCGAGTACAAAATTATTTGAAGAGAGAGAGTTTTCCTCAGCAATAGTTATTCAACACAAATCAAGCGAGGCACAACTTTGGGCCAAGGGGCTTGGCTTTGTGGGGACGCTTGCTCAGCCGATAAATCACTCTTCCCTAAGTTCATTCCTGCACACTGCCTTTGGTGCAACTGAAATAGAAGAAAGAGATAGACACTTTTCACTCCGAGAAGTCGCTCTCAAAAAACAAAATCTGAAAATTCTCATTGTCGAAGACAATCGGATAAATCAGAAGTTGGCGATGTCCATGCTTCTCAAAGGAGGGCATGAAGCTTCAATCGCTGCCAACGGTCAAGAAGCAATAGAGGCGTTAACCTCTGGGAAAAATTTTGATCTAATTCTCATGGATATGCAAATGCCCGTTATGGATGGCCTAGAAGCCACCAAGCGTATTCGTAAGCTCGATAATGCCCGCCTCTCTTCGATCCCGATTATCGCAATGACTGCAAATGCAATGGATACTGACCGTGAATTGTGTCTTGGTGCAGGTATGAACGATTATCTTTCTAAGCCGATAAACCCAGGAGATCTTTTTTCTAAGATATCTGCTTGTGTTGGATCTATCGGAGAAAAATTAACGGGAGAAATCTCCGGCAATGTTGAAATTTTCAAGAGTAAAAAAGTATCTCCGAAAAATGAGAGGCATACTGCTACTCGGCCTGAAACACAAAAGCCCATATCTCTTTCCAAGAGGGTAGAGGACGATATCATGGGGATACTTACTGATATTGAAAGCCTGTAGCAGAATTGACGAGCTCTCAGTTTTCTAACTGATCGCTGGAAATTCAACTTTTATTTAAAATATTACGAATTCCTATACTCAAAAGTCACCAGTCATTTTTTATCAAAGGGCTCGAAACAACTTTCCGGGATTAATAATTCCAGGACATTCGCAATATCGTGGGGATCATCCGTAAAATTAATCCCAACACTATTATCTTTCTTCCAGGCAATAGAGACATTTAGAGCTGATGTTTGTGAAAAACGAATGGTTTCAATTGTTCTATCGCCGAGTGCTTCGTCGAGTACAAGTTTTGCACCGGTAAGAGAAATATCCATTACAGCACAATCTTTTTTATCAGAATCGCCGTCCATACTTCCGATTAATATAACTTCAGCGCGAGGGAAAATTCTGCGTTCGTCACCTGATTTTGTCATCAATTGGTTCTTCTGTGATCTCGTAAAAAGAGTACTTATGATAACGGACTGTATTTAATGAAAGTTTAAGCTCTCACCTCACAAAGAAAAAAACAATATCAGATGTAGCTTGTTGTGGTTGTTTTTACTCATTGTTTTGATCGTGATGACGTTGGCGGATGATATTTTATTGTCTGCTATGGGAATTACTCATCCGCTCAATCGTTGTCTTTATATAAACAAATACAAAGAACGGAGCGGGTATGACGTAGCAAGAACAGGAGTATTACCACTAATAAACTCTCTTTTTAAAGAGACGCTACGGGAAATTTTTAAAGAGACGCTACGGGAAATGATGCCCATATATAATAGATAATCATTTCTTATTAATATTTTGAGGGCTTATTTTATTTGAAGAATACAGAAAATTCAAATTTTATTGATAAATATATGGTTAATTTTTTGGCAAGGAATATTTAACTTAAATTTTAGACTTAATTTCCTAAACTAAGCCAGCTTGGAGGAGGTTGTAATGTTTGCTGTCGCAGAGATGGGGGAATTCTTTGCCAAAGTTATTGGCCAAGAATCATTAATAGAGATCGAAGACGATCTTTTGAGTGTGCCGAAAAACTCAGATCAAGGAGTTCATGCCTTGCAAGGGATGCTTGCTAACTCAATCTTGCATGAAAATTCTACAAGACATGACCCAACTGACTTAAATTTGGGGCTCAGAGCAGTTGAAAGTCCTTCTCTTCGCATGATGGATTTATTTAGCGAAGAAAATTTAACAGGTAATTTTAACATAACAGATGATATTGCTCCTGAAGCGGATACCAAAGTCGCCGATAATAAAGTAGAAGGCAGCTATCGTCCAATGCCCTTCCTTGATCAAGGGATGTTATCCTTTTACATGCATGTAGATGATAATGAGCAGAAAATATCAGGTTTTCCGATGGCCGAACTCATCCAGGAAGATGAATTGGCCCCGGTTCCCAATGCCGCTGTACTACACTAGAGTGTGAACCCAATTCAATCTCTTGCTGTATATGACTTTTTATGATTCATAACTCC
>OJDH01000188.1_pt1 | contig 44817 bp, 41 predicted proteins | sample 1592761 | NCBI WGS metagenome assembly OJDH01 (sample SAMN05416855, study PRJEB24817) | seawater metagenome | isolation source: Sea water | place: Canada:Atlantic | collected 2013-11
CCGCGCATGCTTAGCACACGCAGTGTGTAGACAGCGAAGCTGTGCTCTGTGCACGCAGTGCACAAATAAGCGCAGCGCATAAAGTGTGAATTCCCATTTCATCAGGTAGAATGCCGCCACTTCGATTATTAATTCTTTTGGGTAGTTTCTCGATGCAAATCAATCGTGTACTTCTCACTGCCGTAGGCAGTGTATTGCTCGCTATGGTGACCATTCAATCTGGTGCATCTTTAGCCAAACAGCTTTTCCCTATCATTGGCCCTGATGGCACCACCGCCCTGCGTTTAGGGTTTGCAGCTGCCGTACTTTGGTCAGTGTTTCGCCCGTGGCGAGCACTCCCGCAGGGGCGAGATTGGCGCAGCATTATTGTCTACGGTCTGTGCTTAGGCGGTATGAACATACTGTTTTATTTGGCGATTGAACGTATTCCCTTAGGGATTGCAGTTGCCCTTGAGTTCACCGGCCCGCTGGCTGTGGCGTTGTTTTCATCTAAACGAAAAAGTGACCTATTGTGGGTCGCCTGCGCCATAGCAGGGATTGTGCTTTTGATGCCTGATTTGTCCAGCGCACAAGGCCTCGATATTATCGGTGCGTTAATGGCATTAGGCGCAGGTGCTTGCTGGGCAGGTTATATTTTATTTGGCACCCGCACGGGTAAACAAGCCTCTGGTGGTATTACTGTGGCGCTCGGCATGACGGTGGCTGCTATTGTGCTGGTCCCCGTTGGCGCTGTGACCCAAGGCTTAGCCTTATTTAGCTGGGAAGTGCTGCCCCTTGGTTTATTGGTGGGTGTGTTATCCAGTGCCTTGCCCTACTCTTTGGAAATGGTCGCGCTTAGAAATATGCCAACCCAGGCTTTTAGCGTATTAATGAGTTTAGAGCCTGCCATTGCCGCTTTAGCGGGTTTTGTTATTTTAAGTGAGTATTTGAGTGTGTTGCAATGGGGGGCTATTGCCTTAGTGATTATCGCTTCAATCGGCAGTAGCTTCACCCCCAAAAAAGCAGTCGATATGGGCGTATAGTGATTGTGCGAATATACAAGGCTATTGCGCGCTCAAGGCTGCATTGTTCTCTAGGCGGAGCTCACTGCCTAGGTTTGCCGCGGTTATTTATAACGTTAAGAAAATGACTGGGCATTCAACGCACTTTTACAGTGTATTGAATACCTGCGTGCAAATGTAACTCAACCATATTTAAACCATAGCGTTATTGTAAAGATACCCCGGCAAACAGCCATTTACGTTAATTTCGCTGGCGTCATTAACATTTCTTCGGCGTCTCTGATAAATATGACCAGATAAAGTGCCATGACTCCCCTGTTAATGTGCGTGCTTTCGTATAGAATCCCCGTCGTGTTTTTACTTGTATGAATAAAAACGTGTTAAGCCGTTTAGCCTCAACCTGTATCTAACAACGCCTTCCCTTACCTCAGTAAAATGATAAAAAATGATGAATGATAAAATAGTAGTAACCCACAGCGGCAATTTTCATGCTGACGATGTATTCAGTGTCGCGGCCCTTAAAAGCGTTTTTCCTACGTTTACCCTCATTCGCACCCGTGATAAAGAGGTTATCGCTAAGGCAGATGTAGTGATTGATGTAGGCGGCGAACACGATGCAGCAACAGACCGCTTTGACCACCACCAACGCGGCGGCGCGGGTGAGCGTGACAATGGCGTGCCCTACTCGTCATTTGGTTTGATTTGGCAGAAATATGGCCTTGCCATATGCGACGATAATCAAGAGCTCGCTAACGCGATTGACGCCGGTCTGGTATCTACCATTGACGCCATCGATTGCGGCCATGTCAAAGGGGTCGCTGAAGGCATTAGCCTTAGCCAAACCATTTCAATGTTCAACCCAACGTGGCAAGAAAAAGGTGATTTTGACGCCGGCTTTAACGAAGCAGTAGATTTCGCAGCGCGGATATTAGCACGCGCAATAGCAGCAGCCAGCGGCGGTTTAAACGCAAAAGCCATTGTCGCCGAAGCGATAAAAAACGCACAAGACCCAAGAGTGATCGTGCTAGAAAAATACACCCCATGGAAGAAAACAGTTCACGCCCTATCAGAGCAAGCTTTGTATATGGTCTACCCCTCACAGTCAGGGCAATGGATGATCCAAACCGTACCTGTTGAACCCGGCTCATTCGAAGACAGAAAATCCCTACCCAAACCATGGGCAGGCTTATCAGATGCAGAGCTACAAGCAGAAACAGGCATAGAAGACGCCATGTTCTGCCACAACGGCTTATTCATAGCCGGCACCGCATCCTTCGAAAGCACAATGAAAATGGCTGCACTGGCACTACAAGAATAAAGCAAGCTGCGAACACCTTCGCTAAAAGTTGCTATCTCACACGCCAAAAACCTTGGCTACCTACGCAGAAGCGTAGCCAAGGTTGCCCCACCAAGTAGGTAACAATCAAAATCAGACAGCTATTAACCATGCCTTGTTAATTTCTTTAGGTGCCAATCAAAAAATCCGGCCAACAATTATTATGGGTGTCTCCGCAATTATCTCCGCAATTAGTGCTCGTTTAAGTGAGCGAAGCGAATGCTTTGGCGGCAACGTCGCTGCTTTGCTTTATCACCGACTCCAATTTTCCATATTTTAAAGCCGCTTGTCAGATGACCAGACAGGGATGTCTGGACAAGGCGAAGTGTTTTACATGGAGGTTACCTTTCGCCGCTCTGGCATCGAAGTCGTTTTAAAAATATGGGTGTAAAAATTGGCTGGAGGGCGGCCTTTCTTGGTTACTTCTTTCGGCTGTTGACCAATATTTACGGGATAAATATGGAACAGCTTTAGCTGGCCTTTAGGTAAAGTGCATGGACGCACTTTATAAAAGAAGTGACTGGCTGACCATGGATGATCTGTCATACCCAGTATGGATGCTGGTGCACGAAGTGCGTAAAGTGTGCGCAGCACATAAATAAGCACCGCGCATGCTTAGCACACGCAGTGTGTAGACAGCGAAGCTGTGCTCTGTGCACGAAGTGCATAAACAGCGAAGCTGTGCTCTGTGCACGCAGTGCATAAACAGCGAAGCTGTGCCCAGTGGGCGAAGCCCATAGAAGCGCACAACGTGCATAACGTTTACCTAACAAAAACTAAAATGGAGCAAACTCATCCAATGCCCCAGTTGGCACTGCCCAGCGCTGCTTCGCATCAATTGCAACACGCTCAGAGCCTTGCATCGGCATTCTGCCGTAGTCCCCATATAACCAAAGAACGAAATTGTTGCGCTCTCCACTGGTGATAGGTTGTGCAGCATGTACTACATTGCCCCGGTGGATCATCGCACTGCCCGGTTTAAACGCCAACCCGATCATCTTCCCTGTACTTGGGTTGTAAAAATCGAAAAACCAAACGTTTGGGTATCGTATCCAACGATTTCAGGGAACAACAAGCGGGCAATTGGGCGCATGTATCTGTCAAGTATTTGGCGATAAAACGCTTGAAAGCTTGGCGCAGCCAAATACCCTTCAGAGCGACTGTCTAACATCGCGCCGCGGCGGTTCAATACAATGCCGTACGGTGGGCGAAGAGGAATTTGTGCATCCCATACTTGCTCAAGATAGCCGCGTAAATCAGCCAAACGTTGTCGATCAAAAAATTGGAATTCGAATACATCCGGTGCTACTTCTTGCATCAAATCTTGTACCGCCAATTCTTTGCTTGGGTCAGCCCATGCATGCTCTACGGCATCACGTAAACGCTTGTCGAGCAAGGAGCTGTCAAGTGTTGCCAGAGTGTCGCTATTGCTCACTTCCCACTCTTTCCATGCATCGCTTAGTAAGTCGTAGTGATTGGTCCAAAACTGTTGAACCGAATGAGCGCGATGCAACATGGCTTCACGTGAGGGTAAGTCTAAATTACGTGCTTGGTTTAGTTGATTGGTTTGCATAATAGGGCATCCTGTTTTGTTGCAAGATCTTATATCTGCAACCGAGGAGTGCAATTTATTACAACTACTTTCATGGATAAATACACTACAAGAGGAAACAAAATCAATTAATTCTATATAATCACCTGCCATCTGCTTAGCCACTTTGTGCAAAACTATCGCCGCAGCGCGACATTATGCAGTCGCGCTGGAGCAACAATAAGTAGCGGTAAAGACTCTCAGTGATAAGTATTGCTAAAAATCATGATAATAAATACTTGCCGATTATGAATATGAAGATTGTGGAAAAAACGAAAAATCAGGCATACTTATTTTACGCAGCGTTCAAGCTCGCTATTACTCACACAATAGCTAAATAAGACCCTAGTCATAACCTAGTAAAACGCAGAGTATGAATATCGCTAGCAGCATAGGAGACAAAGATATAAGTGAAGAACATTAAACTGACCCAAGACGAAAACTTGTCCATAAGAGTCGGTTACCAGCTTTTGCCCAGTGATCACCAAAAACTCGACTTGTATTTTTCATTGCCTGATGAAATGGGCATTAGCGCAAAAACGTTAACCGAAGAGCAGTACTTTCACCATAGTATTCAGAACCACAGCGCTTATTATTCTGACCAACTGCACGTGCCTTTGGTGCGCAGCCGCTACATTAGCCAGAAAAAAGGCGAGCAAAGCGATTATCGCTTAAACCTTAATTTGTATTCATACCAAATTCGTACCGCTCTGGACACAGACATAAAACAGACCCTTAAACTAAAAGAGAGCAAAGACTTTTACCCCCAAGCAATTGAGCTTGCTGAGCAAACCTCTGGCTTGTTAAAAAAACTAAGGCGCTACACCCCGTCTGATGAAAAGCTTAGGGCGTATTTTGAAAATGCTGATAATTACCTAAGCTGGCAGGTAGAGCAGTCATTTCTAAAGCTGCTATCAAGAGCGCCAAAAAGCTCAGAATACTCCAGTGAAAGAAACTTTCTTTTCGGTTTGTGCCGCCGGGAAAACGAGTACCGTGAAGAAAACCAATACAACTCGCAAACCACCCTCGCCGACCCGAATCGCATTACTAATAAAATGCGCTTGTTACAGCGATTGATAGAATACGGGGTGGTGTTTCAAAAGAAAACCAAGAACCTCAACAGCTATTTAAACCGTATCGTTAAAGGTACCGTGACTGCAATTATTATGGCATTTGTGATGGTGTTAGTGTTAAACGCGCGCACCAACTTCACCGAAGTGACCATTGCGCTCGTAGGCATGTTAGGAGTGATTTACGGTTTACGGGAAATATTCAAAGAAGACATTACGCGTATTATTTGGCGGCGAATTCAAAAAGGTTTGCCGAAGTGGCGGATCATGTACAGCCACAGCGTGAATAAGAGCAAAGTCGCCAATCAAACCATTTGGCTTGAGTATATTCGCAATAAAGATTTACCTCCCAAGGTTGATAAGTTATTTCAAACTCGCCGACAGCAGAATAAACAAGCAGCGCAGTTACTGCATTTTCGCAGTGAAACCAAGGTCAATGCCAAAAGCTTTCTACCTGGTTATGACGAAATTCAGCAGCAGATCTATTTTAATTTAACCCCGTTTATTCGCTTTCTTAGAAAAGGTGAAGGTCGGCTTTATGCATTAGAGAACAACAAAATCACCAAACAAGCCGTTGAGCGACGCTATCAAATCAACGTGGTATTGATGCACACTGATAAGCAAAAACAACAACACATTCAGCGCTTTAAAATCACTTTGAACCGCTCACACATCATTAATATCGAAGCCATTGAAGTACGCAATAGTGACTAAACGCCTGACATAATCGCTGCCTTTGACTTTTGATACAACTTGCTTTCGCCGTTCAATGCACACCGAGGCATAAGCCAACAGTACCCATAAAACAAAAGAGGACGTGAATATTCACGCCCCTAAGGTATAACACGTTTTATTTTTGCAAATGTACTGCCACAGATCCGCTAACTTTATTGGCATCAAAAATCTCAATCCAATAACCATCAGGGTCTTTTATAAACGCGATCCCCTTCATCGAACCATCATTGGGGCGCTTCTGAAAAGGCACGCCTAAGTCTTCAAAACGCTGGCAAGAGGTTTCAAGATCAGGCACGTGAAAGCCGATATGCCCAAAGCCTTTTGGCTCGCTGTTGCCATTGTGATATTCGGTATTCTCAGGCGTATCATCCCAATTATGAGTAAGCTCAAGCATGGCAGGACGACCGAACGTTTGCGTGGTACGTGCATTGTTGTCTTGGCTGATATCGGAAAAATCATCTCCTGCACTTAAAAAGTACAAACTGAATTTCATTTCAGCGAAATCGAGGCGTTTTAACAACGTCATCCCCATAACCCGGGTATAAAAATCTAACGAGCGCTTTGGATCAGCGATACGCAGCATTGTTTGGTTAAACACATAACCAAGAGTAGTTGGGTCTCTGTCTTCACATAGGCCATCGGCCTTATCAAAATGACGGCTCATAAAAATGTTCCTGAAAAAGTAGTTCGTTCGTGCTTACAGGATGGGGATAACAAATTGAATTAACAATGGGCATCGCCAAGACTCGCCGTAATAAAAAGGCAAATAAAATCAAACAACGCTAAACAAAACGACACATACCTGGGCCGAGTGTTTTACTCGGCCTTTGCATATAATCATAACGCTCATAAAAAGCATTTTTTCCTTGGGCGGCAAGTAACCCAATGGTCGCGCCTTTTTGCGCGCTGGCTTGCAGATATTCTTCGATATTAAGCATGATCAAATGACCTAACCCTTGGCCTTGATACGCCGGTGCCACAATCACATCTTGTATATAAAAATACATCGCGCTGTCGCCTACCACTCGCCCCATGGCGAGTAATATCTTTGATTGACGAATACACACGCAGTACAAGGTATTCTTTAAGCTAAGGGCCGCCATATTTACATCGGTTTCGCCCCACCCTACTTGCTTACGCAAAGCACAAAATTCATCAACCGCAGGGCATTCTGCAATGACCTGATAATGTTCTATTTTCGTGCTTTCTTCCTTCGAGCTTCCTACTTTGGCGCTCTTAAATGCAGCGTCCTCAACTTTAAAACCTGCCACTTGTTAACCTCCTACTTTGAGACTTTTATTTTGACACTGAATATTTATCAACCACTACATCACTTACGCCCTGTCATTTTAACCATGCCTGTCACTTTACGCTGGGATTGGCTCAACGCTCGCCGGGTCATTGTCAATATTATTTTGAAAATGTTTCATCCTGCCCCTAGTGTTTCTGATTCCCTTATTGCCATAAAGTGAACCCATAAGACAGAAACAAGCATAATTTACTTGCTTTAGCTGTTATATGACGGGTGGTTATCGCCTGTCAGCATTATCAAAAAAATGATGATTAATATTGCGTTAATCACTTTAAGTTGGAGAAACCATTATGTCAGTACCAAGCCAAATAAACGCCATTGGATTTACCGAGTCATTGCTTATCGAAGCAGAAAATAGTCTGTTTTTGTTTACTTTGCCCCGGCCTGTTGTAGGCGAGAACGATTTGTTGGTGCGCGTTATCGCGACATCCATTAACCCTGCTGATGCAAAAAATCGAGCCCGCTCTGCCCTTGAAACACCACACGAGCAACCTGTCATTCTAGGTTATGACGCCGTAGGTATTATCGAGTCTTTGGGCAAAAACGTATCGGGTTTTAACATTGGCGACAAGGTTTATTACGCCGGTGATGTGACCCGTGCAGGCTCGAATTCTGAATACCAAGCTGTTGATTATCGTATCGTTGCCCATGCACCAACCAGCCAATCAGATGCTCAAGCTGCGGTAATGCCACTGGTATCATTGACTGCGTATGAAGCCTTATTCGATCGTTTGCGTGTGTCTCGAACCGAACAGAAAACACTGTTGATTATCGGCGGAGCTGGCGGTGTTGGCTCAATTGCTATTCAACTTGCTAAGCAGCTAACAAACTTAACGGTGATTGCAACTGCTTCTCGCCCTGAAACCGAAAAATGGGTACGCAATATGGGCGCCGACCACGTAGTGAATCACAGAAACCTATTGGACTCTACGCGTGAAAGTGGTTTTAAACACGTTGACTATATTTTCAATGTGGCGGATACCCAAGGCCACTGGGATGCCATGGTAGAGCTGATAGCACCGCAAGGCATGATCAGCTCAATTGTAGAGGTAGACACGAAACTAGATATTGCGCCTTTGGCGACGAAGTCAGCAGGGTTTGTTTGGGAGTTGATGTTTACCCGCTCCATGTTTAATACCAGTGACATGATCCGCCAGCAAGATATTCTGGCTGAAATAGCGCAACTGCTGGATGAAGGCAGAATAAAAAGCACGTTGACCCAAACCTTTACTGGTTTTGATGTTAATACATTTAAAGAAGCCCACCGCGTGATTGAAAGTGGTAAATCTATCGGCAAATTAGCCATTACATTTGCATAAGTTAACGGTGAATCTTTAGTTTAGTATGGCCCGCTTTAAGCGGGCTTGTACCTGCATTTAGACCATCATTTTTGGTACCTGTAAAATAGTCATTGCAATTAATTAGACGATTGGTCTAATATAATAATATGAATATGCAAACAACAAAACCAAGACGCGGCCGCCCCCCCAAAGTCGCCCGTGACAATCACGACACGAAAGCAGAACTGCTGCGTGTTGGCTTAGAGCACCTGACCGAGTTTGGTTTCGCTTCGTCAGGTATTGATACCATTTTAAAGAAAGCTGGGGTGCCTAAAGGCTCGTTTTATCATTACTTCGCCAGCAAAGAAGCCTACGGTGAAAGCCTGATTGCTCATTACGATAGCTACTTTTCACGTAAGCTAGATATGCACCTTCTTGACCAACAACATACTCCTCTGTCGCGTATCGCAAATTTTGTCGATGACGCAGCTATTGGCATGGCGCGCCACGGGTTTAAGCGGGGCTGCTTGGTGGGCAACTTGGGCCAAGAAGTAGACGCCTTACCCGTTAGTTTTCGAGCGCAACTGACGAATGTATTTTTGAATTGGCAGCGCAAGCTAGAAGCTTGTCTCGTTCAAGCGAAGGCCAACGGCGACATAAATCAGAGCGCGGACTGCGGGGCACTGGCTGAGTATTTTTGGATCAGCTGGGAGGGCGCAGTCAGCCGAGCTAAGTTGGTACAAAGCGACAAACCCCTGATGCTTTTTTTGCAGTATTTTTTGCAGAGTCTGCCCAAATAAGCACTTGGGCTTTTTTTTTAGATATTAATAGACGATCGGTCTAAATTAGAGAGATAACATGAATGATGCAACCACTACGCAAAGCAGTACAGAAACGAAAGCAAAAAACACCTTTAGCGGTATTTTAGTCAACAAAGATGAGCAAGGTTATCGCGCGGCGTTACAGCACATTGACCAAAGTATGTTACCCGAAGGCGATGTTTCGATAAACGTGTTGTACAGCACATTGAATTACAAAGACGGACTGGCTATTACCGGTAAAAGTCCCGTGGTACGCCAGTTTCCTCTGGTGCCGGGGATTGATTTGGTCGGCGTGGTTGAGCACAGTGACAGCGCGGATTTTAAAGTAGGCGATGTGGTCATTAACAATGGCTTTGGTGTGGGTGAAAAGCACAGCGGCGGCTTGGCGCAAAAAGCCCGCATGAAAAGCGAATGGCTCATCCCCTTGCCCGCTAATTTTAGCCCTAAACAAGCCATGATCATAGGCACCGCAGGTTACACCGCCATGCTGTGTGTGCTTGCGCTTGAGAAAAACGGCGTTACCCCTGAAAAAGGTGAAGTTCTGGTAACCGGTGCGAACGGCGGCGTGGGCAGTTTTGCTATTTCGATACTGGCAAAACTGGGCTACACGGTGGTGGCTTCAACCGGTCGACTAGATGAAAGCCCTTATCTTAAAGCGCTAGGAGCAAATGAGGTGATCCACCGTGATACGCTATCAGGCCAAGGCAAACCACTGGCCAAAGAACGCTGGGCTGGGGTCATTGATTCAGTGGGCAGCCACACATTAGCCAATGCCTGCGCCAGCACGAAATACGGCGGCACAGTTGCCGCTTGCGGTTTAGCCCAGGGCATGGACTTTCCGGCCAGTGTGGCACCCTTTATTTTACGCGGCGTAACCCTTGCAGGTATCGACAGTGTAATGCGCCCCATTGAAGACAGAAAAGAAGCATGGCTACGCTTAAGTGAAATTCTTGAGCCGAGCGTGTTTGATGATATCGCCCAAGAAATCAACTTGGAACAAGTAGTAGAAGCTGCAACTAAGTTACTTGATGGCGAAATTCGCGGAAGAGTGGTAGTGAACGTACAAGGGGAATAGTTTTTTTAAAAGCAAACCACAAACACCCAATGTTATTGGGCGTTTGTGGTTATCCGTTCAGCCTGTATTAATCGGCCAAGCGTTTTTGATACATGGTGGATGTCACATCTTTGACCGCTTGGATCATATGCGGGTATGGGATATCCGTTACCGTCACAAAACCGATATTGGCGTTTTCGCCATCAAATGCGCGCCCAGATATGGGCTCATCTATGTATTGAAACCAATGGGCCCCTACCATATACGGCTTGTCTAACACGCTTTGCATGTAATCTTTGTACATTTGGGCTCTGTCTTGCTGGTTTGCGCCGTGCACAATCCCCGGGTTGTACATGCCTGAATCGGTGGTGCTACCGATATGAAACTCACCAATCACTACGGGTAAGTCGACGTCTTCAAGGAACTTCCAATAGTCTTCTTGCACACCTTCTTCATAAATATTGAAGCTTAGTACGTCAGAGTACTTTAATGAGGCGGTGATGATTTCATCTGGCATACCCCAGTTGGCCATGCGCGCGCCCATATATAAGTGCTCTGGCAGCGCTGCTTCTAAAGTATTGTGTACCACTTTAAAATATTGCTCGCCGAGCATCTCGAGCATTTTTGATAGGTCAGCAATCTGGGTCTCGGTGTGATTGCTTACATTCGCGTTCTGTTCAAAGGTTTTCCAGTTATTGAAGTCTGACGACCATGCTGAATTTAATCCTTCGATCGTCTGGTACTTTTGCTGCAAATGAGCCGTAAACGCCTTTTTCGCTGGGCTTTGCTGAATGTTTTTTGATAGCGCATCAAGGATCACCCCGTAGCGTTGTGAGACTGTACCTTCACGCTCTCCCCAGCTTTTCTCATTATCAATAAAAATACCGGCACACCAAGGTGACGCTTGAATATTTTCGGCGATAACATCGATCGTGATCTTTGCACGCTGAGCAAATACGGGATCAAACGGGTCTGGCATCAAGCCCCAATGATTGGTATGACCCGACAGTGTTTGGTAGTCACCGATGATCCAACCATTGGCGAAATAAGGCACTTGCTCTGATTGATAAAACGCCGGGTCTACCCAGTTGCCAAAAGAGGTGAACCCCCAGTCATGCATACGCTGTGCGGTGACGTCATGCCATTTTTTCACGTAGGAAGGATCGCTGCCTGCGCTTACACCATCATCACCGTATCTGCGTTCTAAATTTGCCCGGTAAAAGCTGTAGGTCTCACCGTAAGGAATAGGCCCTTTGTGGGTAGAGCGGCGATAGCTATAATGCTCAGAAAGCTCATCATCATAGCTTGGTAACCACTCAAACATATCGTTGCGCGCCTTTGAAATAACATAGCGTTTTTCTTTTGCGCTGTCCGCAACGGACACAATTCCCATGGAATCTTCTGGGGTAATTTCATCACTGGTGCGTTCGCGAATACTCGGTTGGTCGTAGTCTATTCCGGTTAACGTACTCATGTTTGCCATACGCACGTTAGCTGGCCCATGGGAGAAAAACAGATAGCCTTCTGGGTCAACCATCCACCATTTACCATCGACCTTTTCCGTTCTAAAAAAGCCGGTTGCTTCACGTTTTGGGGCTTTGGTATAACCACCAAAACGAGAGCGATCTGGCATACCCGATGATTTGGCGAGCTCGGCCAGTTCTTCTTCGGCTTGTTGTTTTAGTTGAGCATCTGAATGCACATCTAAGGGGGTGCTTTGTTTGGCGTTTTGCCCGTATTTATCGATTAATCCGACCATTACGTTCGGGTCATGAGCTGGATTCGCCCGCAGGCGCACATCATCCAAAATCACAGATTTGTTTTCTAATATTCCAATGGTGAAAAAGTTTAATGCCGAAACAACATCGTAATTTTGCTCAGCGTTGCGCCAAGAACGCCATACCATCAAGTCATCTTTGCTGGTCCATGGTGGCACATCGCCCCACATGCCGCTGTCGGTTTCTGCTTCGATACCATCGAGGGGGAAATACACTGTGCCTTTATAGCCTTTGGCCAAACTAATTGAGTGGCTTTGCACTTCCCCATTTGGATTTTCTAGCGATAAGTACAAGTGAATCGATTCAGCACTGGAATTTTCAACGTCAAAGGCAATATTGTAGTTTTCATACTGGCTAAGATCCCATGGTTTAGGCGGTTCAACGCGCAATGTAGAGATATTACCGGTTTTCGCAAACCCCACCGCCACTTGCTTGTTGACTAAGCTGTCGCTGCTAGTGATCTGCGTGAGTGATATATCACTTTCATGCAGCCATGAAAGCTGTTGCTGATCGTCAAAATCAATCAAAGATGCAATTCTTTGTTCTTTGGCAAATGCATCAGTTAGGCTGTTTTTGGTCGGTGTATTCTTAGTGGTGCTAGAAGTTTTGGCTAGCCCTTGCTGATCATGGCTACAACCATTGAGAGCAATGGCAAACGCAATAGCACTTAATGCAAAGGATACCTTTTTAGTAAGCTGTGGATTTTTCATCATATTTTTCCGTTAATTTCTGTATTAAATAGGGTGTTTGCGCATAAGTACGTGCGGTTACTCACGCGCAAACAGAGCCTAAGGTTTTAAACTAAAACTAAGTAATTGATTGTGCGCAGTGACAAAGACACGAGTTTGATCTGCGTTGAAAGCCAAATTGGCTGAAATACTTGGCATATGTACTTTTGCTAACAATGTCCCTAACGGGTCGAATAACCAAATGCCACCCGGTCCAGTGGCAAAAACGACCCCGCTGCGGTGCACTTTAAGCCCATCAGGTAAACCATGGCTGGCATCTGATTGTGCCGGCGCTTGGTGAAACGTTTTTCGGTTATACACCCTGCCTTCATCGTCTATTGAATAGGCGTACCATGCAGGTTTATTGGGGTTAGAGGCTGCCACATACAGGGTTTTCTCATCTGGCGACAAGGCAATGCCATTAGGATAAACCAATGTTTTGTCTAGCAGAGTCAACTCACCTTTCGGGCTAAGGGCGTATACCCCTTGAAAGTCCAACTCTTTAGCCAGATCGTCCAATTGCTTAGGCAAACCATAGGGCGGGTCGGTGAAATACAGCGTACCTTTGGCGTGCCCACTCGAACTTAAGACACCGTCGTTTGGGCTGTTTAACATTTGACCTTGATAGTTATTCGCCAGTGTAATGAAGTTATCGGCAGGGAACGTACGTTCGGGCTCAATTGACTTCTGTGATGTTAAGGGCACTGTTGAGTCTGCTTGTCCATCTGTGTGAATGAACACAGAACCACGCCACTTTGCTATTTGACGCGAGCGAGATTGCATAAGGACCAACTCATTTTGCTCGTTGATCAGTAAGCCATTTGAAAAACCACTGTGGGGAATAAATTCACTTACTCCCTGCCCGTCTTTGTAGCGATAGACCTTATGAGTGGGAATATCTGAAAATAACAGTGCTTGGTCTACGATAGACCAAACCGGCCCTTCTACCCATTCAAATCCTGTGGCTAAGGTGCGTATTTTGGCACTTACATCCAAGATGTTTAGCACCTTAGGGTCAAATATTTCAAATTCACCGACACGCACAGGGACATTAAACGTGGCTTTCTGTGCTTCTTCCTCACTTACCGCACTTTGCTCAGACGTGGTCGAAAGCGTATGAGAAACAGTGCATCCGCTTAGCACCATAACCATGATCGCCCTAAGCGCAAGCGCTTGTATTTTTTGTTTATTTAGGCTGTGCATCGCCAAAACGCCTCGTGTAAATGTGTGCGTTAACCGCTTTGGCGGCATCAACTAATGGCTGGTACGGCGTATCTGTGACACTCACAAACCCAACGTTATAGTTTTCACCGTCATATGCCCGGCCAGTTAAAGGCGAGTCAATATATTGAAACCAATGTGCCCCGACAAAATATGGGTTATCAATGACGCTATTGATATATTCTTGGTACTTTTTGCCTCTATCCGCCTGAGAAGCGCCGTGGATAAGGCCAGGGTTGAGCAACCCTGAGTCGAGTGCGCCATTGTGAAACTCGCCAATAATACTCGGCTTGTCGATTTGTGCTAAAAAGCTCCACGCTTGCTCTGTTATGGCTTCTTTATAGTAGTTGTAGCCGACCACGTCAGCGTATTTTGCCGCGGCGTTACGAATTTCATCTGTCATGCCCCAATCAGCAAAACGTGCCCCCATGTACATATGATTCGGCATGGTTTGTTCTACGGCATCGTGTACCACAGCAAAGTACTTTTCTGCGTACAGACTAAGCATGGCGGATAAGTCTTCGATGATAGGGTCATTAAACTTGGTCAGTGTTATGCCTGTGGCGACATCATCCCAGGTTCGAACTTTCGTATTCCATTTTCCGTTTAACCCGGCAATGTCCGAGTACTTGTTCTTTAAATACGCAACGAATTGCGCCTTTGTTGGGCTGTCTTTGGCGTCTACCTCAAGGGTGTGAATAACAATGCCATATTGGCCTTCAATCGAGCCTTCCTGTCCCCAACTTTTTTCATTGTCGATAAACACGCCCACACACCAAGGATTGTTTTGTACCTCTTGGGCAATCTTGGTGGCGGTCACCATTGCTCGCTGTTTGAAAACCGGATCGAAGGGGTCTGGTAATGGGCTCCAGTAGTCATTCCCGCTACTCACGGTTTTGTAATCACCGATGATCCAGCCATTGGCGAAATACGGAATACGATTAAGCTGATAAAAGCTCGGGTCAATCCAGTTGCCAAAGGAAGTAAATCCCCAATCGAGCATTCTGTCTACTGTGGTATCGCGCCACTTGGTCATGAAAACCTTGGGATCGTTACTGGCGTATTTTCGCGCTAAGTTAGCGCTGTAAAAACTGTACGTTTCTCCTTTATCCACGACGCCTGTATGCACTTCTCGTCGATAACCGAAGTGTTCCGCCAAAGGCTCATCTACGCTTGGCAACCAAGTGAACATGTTTGCACGCAGTTCTGAGCTCACATGTCGACTTGGCCAAGCTGCTTTTGGCGCCCTATTTAAGCCAATTGAATCTTCAGGGGTAAAGTCTCCCGGGGCGCGCTGCTTGATAAACTGACTGTCAAAATCATACCCGGTAATAGTAGAGGTGTTAGACATGCGCACGTTGGCGATACCGTTTGAGAAAAACAGGTACCCCTCTGGGTCAACCATGGTCCACTTGCCTTGGTATTTTTCGGTTCGAAAATACCCCGTAGCCGCAAGCTTTGGCCCATTAGCCCAACCGTTAAATTTTGATCGCCCTTGAGGAACCTCGTGAGTGAACGCACTTTGCTCTTTGGCATTGAGTGCCTGCAGCTGTTCAACCGTATCGATTTTATTGGTGAACTCCAGCTTATCGTTCTGACCAAACTCGTCGACTAAACCCACAAGGTAATTTGGGTCTAATTTCTGCGGTTTAATAAGTCGCAGATTATCCACAATCAAGTGTTTGTCTTCTGGCACGCCTCTGACATCAAATTCGATACTTTTAACTTGGCTCAAATCAATTTGCTTAGTGCCATAACGCCAAATCATCGGGGTAAATTCGGTTTCCCAATTGTTAGGGTTAGAGCGGATGCCCGTTTCAATAGACAGGTCAGGGTCGTTCAGCGCCATAAAATAGGTATCACTGGAATTACCAGGTACAGCAAAGCTACGATTATGGGATTGCCCTTCGGCGTCTTTGGCTGACACGTACAGATGGACCGAAGCGCTGCTCGGGTTTTCAATATCAATTGCAAAGGCAAATTGGCCTTCCTGGCTCCAATCCCAGGGGGTGTCAGGGATAAAACTAAAGCCTGCGCTCTTATGCTCTTTGGAGTGTAAATCGATAGCCAGTTTTTGTTCACTATCACCATCAATATTAGTATTAATCACACGCGCACCTGCCGCGGTGAGCGTTACGTTTTGCAGGTCTGTCATCCCAGCAAAATCCCATGGCAATGGTTTATGCTGAGCGTGTTTGTCCCCTGAATCGCTTGAGGTTGCTACACTGTTGTTTGCAGCTTGGTTGTTGTTACACCCTGCAAGTGCGGTGACTGCCAGTGCGATAGCACTAAGGATAAAGCCCGGGCTTTTTGGCGATGATTTCATTGTGCCTCCCCAAGTGGGTAGTTTTTTAAAGTTACTACTATGGCTCGTACCTTTGCGGTTAGCGCGTTCGCCTCTTCTTCGCTCTTAACCGGTGATGCAAGAGCACCACCTATGCCAATCCCGGCGGCACCGCTTTGCATCCACTGCTCAAAGTTATGCTCATTAATGCCCCCAACAGGGAAGAAAATCGTATTTAAGAAGGGTCCCTTGGCCAAATCTTTTAAATACCCCGTACCCATGGCACCAGCAGGAAATAGTTTGACGATATCCGCCTTGGCTTGTGTGGCATTCACCACATCGGTGGGCGTTAACGCGCCCATGACCACGGGCACCTGCAAACTGTGAGCATGGCGCACGACATCAGCGCTGGTATTAGGGGTAACTAAGAACTGCGCCCCTGCTTTTGTGGCTTCATCCACAAGAGCGATGTCGGTAATGGTGCCAGCACCCACCAACATATTCGGGTAATGCGCCCGAGCTTGGGTTATCGCGTTTTGATACCCTGGCGTATTGCTGGTTATTTCGACTGCGCCAACACCCGCATCATGCATGCAGGCAATAATAGGAGGTATGTCAGCAGGGTCAGTTACGCGAATAATCACTACTAACTTTTCATTGATCAGGCGCTGGCGAATACTTTCTCGGGTGACGGGTTTTGGTCCCTTTGCTGCTGGGATTGATTCAACCGTTTGGCTGTCGTGTAGCGTTGCCATGTTCGTTCTCACTTAGACTTAATTTGGATTAAAAATTGTTGTTTTTGTATGTCAGATACTGTTTCAGTTTCTTTTGCTACTGTGTCGTATTCACGAATGCCACATTAGTGGGGGCCACATTAATGGGAGCCACGTTAATGGAAGACGCATCAACGGCAGTCGCACTAGCGAATAATGTGGCCAGAGATATTCCCCTCAGCCACCGCCATAATTTCAGCTTCATTTAACCAGTTTTGATCGCCATAGCAGGTATGCGACAAAGCGAACGCGGCATTGGCAAACTGCACGATTTTGTCTTTTTCCCAGCATTGCTGGATACCATGGAGTATGCCTGCGGCGAATGCATCCCCTGTACCTAATCTGTCGAGAATATCCACTGTTAAATCTGTTGAGGCAGTCACATCAGCGCCGTGCATATAAAAACCGCGCAAAGTATTTTGATTGGCACTGTGGTGAACACGTTGGGTAATGGCGGCATCGACGCCGAATTGCTCGAGCAGATAACCCCCAATTTCTTGGGCGGCTGTTACGCTGTCGTTTGACTTGGGCGTAAAGTCGAATACGTCTTGCATCACTCCTGCGTTACCAAATGCCAATGTACTGTGGGCGAGAATTTGGCTGAAGTAGTCCCGCGCCACACTGCTGTCGCGCCATAAACTGCGACGATAATTCAAGTCAAAACTCACGGTTAAGCCCATTTCTCGAGCAATTTTTACCGCTTTTATACTTTCAAAAGCACATTGCTCAGATAAAGCGGGCAATATGCCGCTTAAGTGAAAGTGCTGTTTTGACGCGAAGATTTGCGGCCAATCAAATTCCTTTTCGTTGATTTGAGCAATGGCAGAATAGGCCCTGTCGTAAACCACTCTTGAGGGGCGAATTGAACTGCCTAGCTCGATAAAGTAGGTACCGATCCTTTCACCGCCGCGTAGTATGTGCTGTGTGCTTATGCCATATTGATTCAAGCTCGCAATAGCGTGGTCGGCTAACGGATTACTCGGTAATTTGCTCACGAAGTGACACTGGTGGCCTAGGCGCGCGAGTGAACTGGCCACATTGCTTTCTGCACCAGCGAAATCAACACTGAGCTTTTTTGCCACGATCAACTGCTGCTGGGGCATGGACGGGGTTAGCCTTAACATTAGCTCGCCAAAAAATACGCTACTCACTATGCGCCTCCAGTTGAAGTTGAACTTGTGTTCGCATCATGGGTATCAGGCAGTAATGCGCCGTTTTCGTCGATGTCAGGCACTTGAATTTGCTCTACTTTGCCAACCAAAAATATATAAGAGCACAAACCGATTAACGCCAAGCACGCCACAAGCACCAAGGCGGGTTTAAAGTCGCCGTCTTTTGCTAGGTAACCTATCGCAATGGGCACAGTGACCGCCGACAAACCACCAATAAAGTTAAAGCAACCGCCCACAAGCCCGACCATATGTTTAGGGGCGATAAGTGACACAAATACCCAATTTATGGAAGCCAAGCCGTTACCGAAAAACGTAACGGACAGAAAAAACGTGACCCACTGGGTGCTTTCAACATAGTTGGCAAAAATAACCGAACTGGATAGCAGCAGGCCTAATATGATTGGGGTTTTACGGGCGACCTCGTTCGATACGCCTTTGCGCACTAACCAGTCGGACACAAAGCCTGATAACAACACGCCACAAAATGCAGCTAAAAATGGAATCGATGCCACGAAGCCAGTATTTAACTCACTTAACCCACGATACTCAGCCAAATAGGTTGGAAACCAAGTCAAAAAGAAAATGAGCGTGCCACCTAAGCAAAATTGTCCGATGTAAATGCCCCATAATTTGCGATTGGAAAATGCGATCTTAAGGTTATTCCAATTGGCGGTCGCTTGAGCCTGAGACGCAATAGGAGTGGTGTTTTGCTCGTCATTGGAAGGTGCTGAATGACGGCTCAACTGCGCTTTTACATCTGGTTTATTGTCATTAGCTGCAGGTGTTTCGTCTTGCGTAACCGGGTCGCGATAAAGTAAATACCACACGCCAGCCCAGATGATGCCAATACCGCCAGAGATAAAAAACAGACCACGCCAGCCAAACCACTGCTGAATAATCGCCAGCACAGGCATCAAGAACGCCAAACCAATAAATTGGCCAGAGGTATAGACCGCTATCGCCCCTGCTCGCTCTTGTTCCGCAAACCACTGGGTTACTATTTTATTATTCGCCGGATAAGAAGGAGCTTCAAAAAAGCCGATGGCCATTCGACAGCCCACTACAGCAGAGAAGCTACTGAGCAGCCCCTGCACTATGGTTGCCGCTGACCAAGCAACTAAAATAAACGGATACAACAAGCGAATACGCACGGAATCGACTAACATGCCGCCGGGAATTTGCATGATGGAATAGGTCCACGCAAATGCAGAGAAAATGATCCCCATTTGCACTTTGCTGAGTTCCAAATCATCAGAGATAGCTTGGGCGGCAACGGATATATTGGTGCGATCCATGTAGTTGATCACCACACTTAAAAAAATTAGCGCCAATACGCCAAATTTACTTTTGCTTTTGCTGGAAACTGAAGGGCTTTTTACCTGCTGTGTTGTTGTCATTTTATCTACTCGCTTACCAGTTGGTGTATGAGCCGTCAGGCTTGATTAAACGAGGTGGCTCCCAGAATTTGAATGCATCTTTAGGAATAGCCGACTCGTTCACATCAATGCCCAGACCAGGGCGATTGCTCACCTCAAACGTATTGCTTGATACCTTAGGGCGATGGCTAAAAATCTCGTCGTACATGTCCAGCTCCCCATCGTAAGGGGCAATTTCTAGCCAACTTAGATTGGCCAGCGCAGCGCAATAATGCACGGATGCGGCAGTGCATATAGGGCTAAGGGGATTGTGCGGCATCATGGCTATGTAGCGGGTTTCGCACATAGCCGCGATCTTCATGGCTTCACTAAAGCCCCCTGCATTGCAAATATCGATACGTGCAAAGTTGGTTAAGGCTGAGTCTACATAAGGTGCAAAGTCCCATTTGCTCGAGAACTCTTCACCGATGGCAAAGGGCACGTCGACCAAGGTCCGCAAATTTTGGTAGCTGACCAAAGACTGGTCTCGAATTGGCTCTTCGATGAAATCCAACGTGCCCGTGGGCATACGCTGACAAAATGACGCGGTTTCAGCCACGGTTAACCTGTGGTGATAATCAATACCTAATACGGTTTCATTGCCCAATACTTCACGGGCTTTACTCAACCAAGTAGCCGCTTTGGCGATAGATTTTCGTGCATCGAAGACCTCGGTTTTATCAGTACAACCATGCTCACCTGTGGTAGCGCGAATAGCCTGCCAACCTTGTTCCTTAAGCTGGGCAACGTGCTCAATAAATTCATCGCCAAAGTCCAGCGTAGAGGTAACAAATAACGGTATTCGCTGACGTTGCTTGCCCCCTAGCAATTGATAGACAGGCACATTAAGGTATTTGCCGCACACGTCATGTAAGGCAATATCGATAGCGGATATTGCCGCCGCTAACACTCTGCCCCCTTCAAAATACTGGCTACGGTACATCTCTTGCCACAAAGCATTAATATTGAGTGCATCTTGACCGATTAAAAAGCGCTTAAAGTGTTCTATAGCACCTATGACGGCTTGTTCGCGCCCTGATAAGCCGGACTCTCCCCAGCCATAAATACCTTGATCGGTTTCGACTTTCACTAAACAAACATTGCGAAAGCCCAGCCAAAAACCGTAGGTTTTGATGTCGGTAATTTTCATGCTGATAACTCGCTTAGCTGTTCGGTGATCACGCTTGACCAATATTCACCACCACTGATCACATGCTTGGTTAGTGCACGAACGGCTGATTCATCGTCCCGTGCGTTGAGCAAATACAAAATATGATCATGCTCTTTTAACGTGGCGTTAAAGCGCTCTTGGCAGACAGGTAAATCACCGTGTAAGGCTTGTAAAATAAGCTTTTTGTTTTTCCATAAACGCAGTGCACTAGCGTTATAGTGATGACGATACATCTCCCAATGAAATGCAGTATCAAGGTCGCGCAGACCGGCGGAGTCTGTGACAGCAAGGGATTTAAGCTGGGCTTGTATCTCCGCTAATCGAGTAAGGCTTTCCTGTGAACAATGGTTGGCATACCATGACAAAAAATACGGCTCTAGCAATTGTAATATTTCAAACACTTCCCGCATGGTGGCGTATTCAAAGGCTGCCACTCTGGCACCACTGTTTTTCTGCGAAGTGACAAACCCCTCTCCTTCGAGCTGCTTAAGTGCCTCGCGCACAGGGTTTATGCTGGTGTCGTAATAGCTTGCTAGCTGCGTAGTGACTAACCGGTCACCACTAACGAGTTTCCCCATGGCTATGTCAGCTAGTATTCGATTATAAATGCTCTGTTCACCTTGCAATAAAATGCGCATACCAAGGTTTAATTCAGGTGCTAGTTCGTTCATGGAAAATCCAAATTACACATAAAATTCAGGAAAAGTAGTTACGAATATCTCAAACTCGCTTTTCTTTATAGTGATTACACATTCTACAATTTTCCTCATATTGTCAACAATTAACTTTATATTTATTAACAATAACAGTACAGAGGAAGAGGGAAAAATAAATCAATTCGCATAGTAGATAAAGCGGCTCACGGAGTGATGGGATACACAAATAGTCCGCTTTAGAGGGATTAATTAATGGAATAAGCGCACTAGGGTCTGATAAGATAAAGCCCGTTTTAGCGAAATGAATAATTGGCTTTTTATGAAAATAATTTCTTTTAACATCAATGGCATACGTGCCCGCCTTCATCAACTTCAGGCATTAATCGACAAACACCAGCCTGATATTATCGGCTTACAAGAAATCAAAGTGCACAACGATATGTTCCCTGTAGCAGACGTAGAAGCCATGGGCTACAAGGTCTATTTTCATGGTCAAAAAGCACATTACGGTGTGGCGATGCTATGCAAAAAAGAGCCGACAGATGTCCAGTATGGCTTTCCGACGGATGATGAAGATGCTCAGCGCCGTATGATCATGGTCAGCTACCCAATGCCTAACGGTGAAACCGTACGCGTGCTAAACGGTTACTTCCCCCAAGGTGAAAACCGCTCACATGAAACTAAATTTCCTGCCAAGCGCAAGTATTACGAAGATTTATCAACTTATTTAAATACTCATCACACGCCTGACGACAACGTCATCGTGATGGGTGATGTGAATATTTCCCACACAGATTTAGACATAGGTATTGGCGAGCCAAACCGAAAGCGTTGGTTACAAACCGGTAAATGTAGCTTCTTGCCGGAAGAGCGCGTGTGGCTAAACGACTTGATTGATTGGGGCTTTACTGATGGCTTTCGTACCTTAAACCCAGAAACCAACGAGCACTTCAGTTGGTTTGATTATCGCTCTAAAGGCTTTTTAGACAATCGTGGGTTACGTATTGACCTTATTCTGGCCACCAAAAAATTACACGAATCGCTAACCGATGCGGGTATAGATTACGAATTGCGTGGTATAGAAAAGCCGTCTGATCACGCGCCTATTTGGGCTGAATTCAAAGCTTAGGTGAGGAATAAAGAGTGCTAGATTACACCACCAATATCCAGTACCTCGCATGGGTGGGATATGCAGTCTGTTTAATGGCCGTTGTACGTTTTTTGCCGTTGAGCAGTTTAGTTAAAGATAAGAAGGTCCAGCACTTGGTTTTCGGTTGTGCTGCCAGTGTATTTTTTCTGTGGATATTTCAAACGGGTATTTATCCTGGCCTGCAGGTGCATTTTTTATGGTTAACCGCATTGATGCTAGTACTTGGTTTTCGTTGGGCCGTGGTTAGTTCTTTTTTAGCCTTGCTCGGCGTGACCTTAGTGGGAGAAGAAAGCTGGCGCATGTTTGGGGTAAATGGCCTGCTTGGCGTGCTTGCGCCGTTAGGCTTGAGTTATTTGATTTATAGCTTTGTTTTCCACAAATTATCGCGTCATGTGTTCGTGTACATTTTTTTATGTGCATTTTTACCGGGCGCATTAATGATGGCATTTAAGATGTACTTATTAGGCGGGTACTTTTATCTCGATGGGCAATATGATTGGCACACCATTCATGATAATTACTTAGTACTGATTTGGCTGCTGTTGTTTCCTGAGGGGATGCTAAACGGTATGACCATGACGCTAATGGTTATTTACAAACCCCATTGGGCCTATACGTTTTACGAAAAATTCTATATTCATAATAAATAGCTGTTTGCCTCAGCAAGTTACTTTGGGGCGACATTGAGGTAGATAGAAAAACGCCACTACATGACAATGTAGTGGCGTTTTTATAACAAAGTGCAGCTAACTAAAGTGTTATTTTTACTGCCCTAAACGCTCAACCATGGCTTTGCCGACAGCACCGGCTGATGCTGGGTTTTGCCCAGTAATTACACGGTCTTGCTTAACCACATATTCACCCCATGGAGCGATTTTGGCGTACTGCCCGGCGCGTCTTGTTAGCGCTTCTTCCAACAAGAAGGGAATTTTATTGATGGTGTCATACTCAACTTCTTCTTCGCGGGTAAAGCCTGTCACCATGATGTCTTCAATCAAGTATTTACCATTGGATAATTTGATAGGCAATAAGCCTGCTGGGCCGTGACACACAGCGCCAACAACCGCACCCGCTTCAAAGATAGACGCGGTTAGCTTAGCCACATTTTCATCATCCGCTAAATCAGACAGTAAACCGAAGCCACCAGGATAGAATACCGCGTCGTAGTCAGCTGGGTTTACGTCACTGGCTTTTTTAGTGTTAGCTAACTTGTTAGCTAAATCTTCGCTTTTGAATACATCGCTGTTAATTTTGTCATCTTGCATATCTACACCGTAGACAGGAGCTTCGCCGCCTTTAATCGACACTAAATCATAGCGATATCCGGCTTCAAGAAAGGCGTGTAGTGCATGGGTCAGCTCAGGAGAAAACGTGCCGTTTGCTTCGTCGGTCGTTCCTAGCGTGGCATGGTTGGTCAAAATAATAAGTACATTTTTCATTGGTAACTCCTAGCGTTGTAATGAATTAGTTTTTACGATGAAGAGAGTGTAGCCCTTTGGCATATATTTGATAATCCCGATAATTGACAAATAATTATTGCAAATATGCAATAATGATTTTATCTAAATCGTATCTTTGTCAGGGTTATATGAACATAAGCTTTAATGGGATCATCGAGTTTGTAGCAGTGGCTGAAACCCACGGTTTTTCAGCCGCCGCGCGCAAGTTAGGCGTGAATGTGTCACACATCAGTCGCAAAGTAGCGGCCTTAGAAAAAGAACTTGGTGTCAGTTTACTGGCCCGTAGTACTCGAACGGTGCGCTTGACCGATGCCGGTCAGGCGTATTTTGCTCGTTGCCAAGAATTGGTGTATGGCTTACAAGAAGCCAACGAGACCGTATTAGACAAACAAGTTGAGTTAAGTGGTGTGTTGAAAGTCTCTGCGGCGGGCGAATTTGCGGAGCAACACATTGCCCCGTTACTGATCGAATTCGGCCAATTACACCCTAAGCTCACTATTGAAATGGATTTTAATTCGCAAATGGTCAATTTTGTTGATGATGCATTTGATTTCTCCATTCGCTATGGTCCCATGAAAGACTCTAGCTTAATTGCGCGCAAGCTGACCAACCGCTCATTAGTCGCAGCCGCCAGTGAGCGCTATCTCGAGGCTAACGGCACACCCGCCCACCCAAAAGATCTCACTTCCCATCAATGCTTGATGACCAATAACTCGACATGGTTTTTCGACAATCAGGGCAAACCACTTGAAGTCAAATTAGACCCAAGATGGCGCTCTAATAGCGTTCGCAGTGTGGTGCTCGCATGTGAAAGGGGTTTGGGCATCGCCTATCTGCCACGCTCAAGTTTTGGGAATGCACTGAAAGGTGGTTCGTTGGTTCCTGTGTTGGAGCCCTTCTGGAATCGTGAAATAGCCACCTGGATTGTGTACGCAAACCGGAATTTTTTGCCTGCAAAGGCACGCTTAGCGATCAACTTCTTATTAGAAAAATTCGAGCACTGGCAGGAATAATCCCGCTTGGAACTGCATAGCACTCCATGAGAAAACTCTACGAGAACATTCCAAGAGGGATTTATACCCACATTAAGCTGTAGCAGTGTGATTACCAGGGGATACTGACGGTATAAGTACCAAGCGATTAGCAGTAATTGGTTTCGTTGTCTTTGAACGACGGCTTGAGACAAGGAGCGGACATTCAACACCCTGTTAACAGGCAATAAAATTGTTGGCTAAAATTAGCGACGAAGGAGCAAAAGCCAACTGTTTTGCGACCCTTGGTTTAAGCGTTTGTTATATTTTATTTGCTGCGTACCTTGTCTTTAAAAAAGTTCTCAACATGCTTTACAGCATGTTTTATTTTTAATGAGAACTCATCATCATCAGAGATGTAATACACGATTTTATCATTCTCTATTTTACGCTCTGCACTATTATCAACGGTTGTACCTGGGCCAGCATATGCACCTTTCATCCAGAAATGGATCCAGATACCACCTCTTAATTTTCCGATAATATCTTTGATTTCATTAAAGCTTTCAGCCGCCTCGATATCCCAAATGACCTTAGATTCAAGTTTTATAGTTTGTAATTCTGCCCATTTATTTTCAAGAGCGACAAAGCGTTCTCCATATATTTTTTGTTCAGCTTCAAGCTGACGACCAGCTTCAACTTCGTCTTTTGGGAGGTGCAACATAGGATTACGCACACCTTGGATGGCTTGCTCTACTTCATATGTTAGTAAAATCGCTTTTTTAGCAACTTCATACTCACTTGTCCCTTTCAATTGTCTGCGCCAAGTGGTTAGCCCGATTATACCTATAACAATCGCTGAGATTGTCCCAATAATCGTAAACACATCCTTAGTTATTGCCCAGTCAATTTTTGAAATGGTTAGACAAATACTCACAGGCTCTCCATAAAATACTAACTTTTAAATAAGGGGCGCAGGCATGTGGGGCATAATGGCGAAGCCGCCCCGCATGTATGCGTCCCCGCGAACGGAGTGAGTGACTTAATTTTTTTGTTAGCTGACATTATTTGAATTTGTACCATTTTTTTCGTTGGTAGCAAGCCGCACCTATAGCAATGCCAAAAGCTATGAGAAAATAGTGAGTAGTGAACACAGCCCAAAAAATCAATGGAGCTGCGACAGAGATTGCAATTGATAACCTTTGATTTGATGAGTAATCGACTTCTACAAATTTACCTTTTTTAAAGGCAATAATTTGTACGACTAAGGCGGCAACTATCAAAACTAAAATTAATAGTTGAATAGGGCTTAAAAATTCCATCTTTATATCCTTTGGCAGCTAACAATTTAATATAGCGCGATTTGCGCGTTTTTCTGCCGACGCATCGCTCACTTTTATACTTCCGCTATTAATACCAAACTAACTATCATATTGCTACATAAAGGAAAACTGGCGATCTGGATAAAATGATAAGAACAAAAACGAGCGATTGGGTCGTTTTCTTGAATATATGGGAAAGCCCTTTAACTTGTATATCCAAACAGGGGATTTACGCCTAAATAATCAAAAATATTTTAGTCAGCTATTTTAGTGAATGCAGAAGGGTAGAATCAGTCGAGGGACTCCTGATCGCTCATTGACGTCAGTCAATTTTTCTAGTGCCAACTTCCGCTTTACGTAAAGAGCTGGCAGATTGTGTTAAGACTTATTCCATTAAGCAGGCACCCGCGTTAGTCGGTGCCTGCGTTAATTTGACCGCTGTTAGTATGCGCCCGCCGCGTAGGTTAATTCGTAGCTGTGGCTGTAGATCTCTAATATATTGCCGAACGGGTCTTCCATGTAGATCATGCGATAAGGCTTCTCACCCGGGTAGTAATAGCGGGGTTTTTCCATACGCTTTTTACCGCCTGCTGCAACAATGGCTTCTGCTAATTCTTCAAGGTTTGGATCTTGAACGCAGAAATGGAACACGCCTGTTTTCCAATATTCAAAGTTATCTGCTGGGTCTTGTTGATTAGCAAACTCGAAGATTTCAACGCCGATTCTGTCACCTGTGGACAAATGCGCGATTTTAAATTTTTTCCAGTCAGCACCGAATACATCGGTACACATTTCACCTATTGGACTGTCATCTTCTACGATAACAGTGGGTTTCATAATCAAGTACCAACCAAGAACCTTGGTGTAAAACTCAACTGCTTTTTCGACATCTGGCACTGAAATACCAATGTGTGAAAATGTACGAGGATATGGGGTGGTCATAGTATTACTCCTAGGAAATGATGTTAATTCAATCCGGCGGAAGCATTAATGCCTTAGTCGCCGCGTTTTAATTGATGGCTTATCAATCAAGTGACGCTACTGTACTCTCCATGTTAAAGTATGAAAAATTATGATTTGAAATTTAAATAAGTACATTTTGTAATGATAAATCCTGTTTGGTTAAAGACCTTCTGCACTCTGGCGGATCTCGGGCACTTCACAAAAACGGCGGAAGCGCTATTTATGACGCAGTCAGGGGTAAGCCAACAAATTAAAAAATTGGAAGAACAATTGGCCACTGCGCTGCTGATCCGCGAGGGCAAGTCATTTACCTTAACCGATGCAGGCATGCGCCTGCATGCAGATGGGCTTAAATTGTTGCAAGCAGCGGTGCTACTTGAACAAAATGTGAAGCAAGATGAGCCCTATCTTGGACAAGTGCGTGTTGCAACACCTGGCAGTGTGGGCTTGACCGTTTACCCTTTTTTATTGGATATTCAGGCTCAGCACCCCGCCCTGCACATCAGCCACGCTTTCTCACCGAATAAAAGCATCGAGCGGGATATTGGGCTGCGGCTATTTGATTTGGGTGTGATGACACAACCAAGCACCTCAGCTGACGTTATCACCGAAGCAATTGCCCAAGAAACACTGGTTTTAGTCACCTCAAATGAGACAGAAACCCTCACCTGGCATACGTTGCAGCGCTTAGGCTATATAGGTCATCCTGACGGCCATCAACATTGCCAAGCACTGTTACAAGCCAACTTTAGCCAGTTCGAGCACCCGTCTCAATTTCAAGAAAAGGGCTTTTCTAACCAAATTAGTTTAATACTCGAACCTGTCAGCCGCGGGTTTGGCTTCAGCGTGCTACCCCTTTATGCTGCGCGGGCCTTTCATGCTCAAGAGCGCATACGAATTCACAGTTTAACTGCCCCCGTAAACGAGACATTGTATTTATGCCGTCATACTCATGTTGTGCAAAGTAAACGAGCGCGCTTTATCGCACAGCAAATAAAGTTATTGCTTAAGGATAAGCAACAAATAAAGCCTGATGTATAGCAAAAAACATAATCGTCAGAATGCTCGCCTAACGGCATCATGTTAAAATTAACAAGTTAATAACAGGAACCGTTATGTCAAGACAGTGCGTAGTAAGACAGCGTCCGTGGAAAGAATTGATATCAAAGCTCAGCGTGTTGAATTCTAAGGTGTTAACGATGAAACCTTGCTTGATGGCACTCACGTTAGTGGCGATATCGAGCATGAGCCAGGCAGCTACAGCCATGAGCTCAAAAGAGACAGCCATGAGCCTTAAAAATGAGGCTGTGAGCCTAACAAAAAGCCTGAAAGCCTATTTCAGCACCCAATTTTTAGTGGGCAGTGCTATTAACGCACAGCAAGCTAAGCGCACCGAACAAGACACTGATGCCTTAATCATCGCCCAATTTAAGACGATTACCCCTGAAAACGAATTGAAGTGGGAGCGCATTCACCCAAAGCCTGATACCTATGATTTCAGCCTGTCCGATGAGTACGTAGATTACGGCTTAGCCAATAATATGTTCACCGTCGGGCACACGCTGGTTTGGCACAGCCAAACACCGGAGTGGGTATTTGAAGATGCACAAGGTAAGCCGTTAACGAGAGCTGCGTTGTTAGCTCGAATGGAAGAGCACATTCAAACCGTTGTTAGCCGCTACAAAGGCAAAATTAAAGGGTGGGACGTGGTTAACGAAGCGCTCAATGAAGATGGTAGCCTGCGGGATTCTAAGTGGCGGCAGATTATTGGTGATGACTTCATTGAGAAAGCCTTTACCTATGCCCACGCAGCAGATCCAGATGCTGAATTGTATTACAACGATTACAACTTATATAAACCAGAGAAAAGTGCTGGCGCCGCGCGCTTAATTAAGTCGCTTCAGAACAAAGGCGTCCCTGTTCACGGTGTCGGCTTACAAGGACATTATTCGTTAACGCACCCTGCATTGAATGAATTAGACGATGCGTTAACGCTGTTTGCTTCCTTGGGGATTGAATCCATGATCACCGAGCTAGATGTATCCGTTCTACCCTTTCCCAGCGAGGCAGAACAAGGGGCGGATATCAGCCAAGATTTAGCCTTGCAAAAAGCCTTAAACCCCTACCCTAATGGGCTACCAAAAGCGCAACACGATGCATTGAGCGTTCGGTATAAGGAGATATTTTCAGTGTTTTCAAAGCATCAAGCTAGCATATCTCGCGTCACTTTTTGGGGGGTGAATGATGCCAATAGTTGGCGTAACGACTGGCCAATGCGCGGGCGAACCGATTACCCACTGTTGTTTGACCGCAAGAATCAACCCAAGCCCGCCTATCACACGTTAATGACTACGCCCGTTCGATAACAGTTACTTGCTCAGTGCAATGCAGCAACCTTGCTCGCGCTTGATAGCTTAAATTATTGATATTTTTATGGGCTAGGCCCTGCATTGAAGCGATGCAGGGCCGTGACTCCCTAGATAAATTTTTCAAGCATGGTGTACAGGTTTGCTTGGTCAACAGGCTTAGAAAGATATTCGTTCATGCCACTGGCAAAGCATTTCTCCCGCTCTTCAGAAAGTGCATTCGCGGTCAGCGCGATAATGGGAATGCTCGCTACATTAGACGACAATTGCCGAATATGCTGGGTAGTTTGGTAACCATCCATATTTGGCATCTGGCAATCCATCAAAATTAAAGTGTATGGGTTCATACTACTTTTTTCGACTTCGAGAATGGCCAGCGCTTCAAGGCCATCATTAACGATGTCATAGGTTATCTGTCGTTGTTTCAACATTTCACCTATCACCACCTGGTTGATTTCGTTGTCTTCAACCACCAACACATGTAGATTGCTCAGGTCTTTAGTTTGGGATACAGCCATTTCAGGCTCAGCAGAATGCGCACTTTTAGCCATAATACCCACTTCAATTTGCGCCGAAAACACACTGCCTTTGTTCAGTACGCTTTTAACGCTAACATCCCCCGACATCAATTGACAAAGCTTGCGTGTAATAGATAAGCCCAATCCGGTGCCACCGAATTTGCGCGTGGTAGACACATCAGCTTGGTTAAAAGGTGAGAATAACAGCGCTTGCTGCTCTTGTGTCAGGCCTACCCCGGTGTCTTTTACGGCAATAGTCAATGTAGCCATGCCTTTTTTCTGCAGCGTCAGGTTCGTCGTAATGCTCACCTGCCCTTGATGGGTAAACTTAAGCGCATTTGACAACAAATTAGCGCAAATTTGCCGTAGCCTTGTTGGATCAGTAATGATACTAGCGCCTTGGGTATTTTCGAGTTGTTTAACCAACTGTATTGATTTCTCTTTTGCGCGTGGGTTAAAGATATCAACACAATTATCGAGAACCTGATTCAGGTCGATTGGTACGGTTTCAAGCGCCAACTTACCAGAGTCAATTTTGGTAAAATCTAAGATGTCATTAATGATCCCAAGCAAAGACGTGGCGCTGTCTTTGGCTAAGCCCAAAAACCGCGTTTGTTCAGTATCTAAAGAAGAGGATTCTAATATTTGCAACATGCCCAATACCCCGTTAATAGGCGTACGAATTTCATGGCTCATATTGGCTAAAAATAAACTGCGGGCTTCGAGCGCCAATGACAGCTCTTTGTGCCTGTGCTCAAGTTGCTCGCGGGAATTGACTTGCTCGGTGATATCTTGAAACGCCCCCATCAATCTGACACATTTCCCCTCGTCTAGCTCAGCTTTGCCTTTAACGGCCGCCCACTTCGGTGTTCCTTTCTGGGTGATAATTTCAAACTCGCCTGAAAAGTTACCGCCATGGGCCATAAGGCGTCTGACGCATTCAGTTATACGAGTTTGATTCTCTCCTTCTTTATAAAAATTCAATCCGTTGACTAAATCCGGTATGAAATCTTGCTCTACCTCATGAATGTCTTTCATCACCGAGGACCAATAAAGCTTACCGTCGGTAAGATCAAGCTCCCACGCCCCTACTCCAGCAACTTGCCCCATTTGCTCCAATATATCTTGCTGGCGCGCCATTAATTTTTGCTGTTCTTTCAACAGCGTCAATTTCTCGTGGCGAGCTATTTCATTGCCAACCCAATGAGAAAGCAGCTCGATAAAACTCAGTTCTTCCGTGCTAAAAGGCTGATTGCGTGGGGCACTCGCTGAAAAATTTATCGTGCCGAAACGTTTACCTTCAACCACAATTGGCGCACCGATATAACTCTCCAGGCCCAGATTAAGGTAGCAAGGATGCTGAGCAATATGACTTTGACCTGCGTGATAAAAAGACAGAGCTTGATTTGTAGCTAAAGTATGTACGCAGTAGGTATCACCTAAATTAAATGTCATGCCACTAAGTAAATCATTTGCAGGTGAAATAGCATATGAAACGGTGTAAAGCTCGCCTTCAATGTGGCTAATAATGCCCAATTCTAACTGAAAGTAATCAACGCCTAATTGTAAAAGTGCAACCATTTTCTGGGAGTATGACAAGGCACTATCTGATGTTATTTCATACAGTTTTTGTAAATTCTGCAACGCAATTTCTCTCAGTTATTAAAGTACGCTTCTCAATCCCTAAAACAACATCCTTGGTGGAAGGGCACGTGTAATGCGACTATATCCTGTCACTGTTCATTAGCAAAGTTGAGGCTTTACTAAAACCCGCTTCGTGTCCGTATTGCATTCGCCTATTTTTACCGATTATCCATCTTGTAGCAGCCAATTAACCTAGCTCAACTGCCTTTCATAGTATAAATGCGTTATATGAACTTCATGTATCTTGTTGAGCCTTTATCTCTTGTAGCGCTAACAAGCACACTTAAACACCTTAGGAGTATTCGTTTAGCAGCAAAAGATAATCATCAAGTAGAAGCGGTTTTGCGAGAAAGTAGCCTTGAACATAATTACAGGATACTGAACGTAAGTAGTCTAACTGCCCTTGCGTTTCGACACCTTCCCCCACCGTGACTAAATTGTATGACTGGGCTATCGACATGATCGCGTTCACCATAGGCAAATGTGAGGCGTGCTCGCTGCCGATATCAGCCACGAAAGTACGATCTATTTTCAAGCAATCCACTGGGTACGCCAGTAGTTGATTAAAAGCTGTGTAGCCTGTGCCAAAATCATCTAATGCGAGTTTAACCCCCAGCTTTTTAAGCTCTTTTAATATTCTTAAACTCGTTTCGCCGGCTTCAATCAAACTGGTTTCGGTGATTTCTAACTCAACAGACTCAGAGGGTATTTGGTACTTTTGCATTAGTGTTCTCAACTGTTTTGGAAAACTGCTGTTGAGTAACTCAATGGCAGAAATGTTAATGCAAAAAACAGGGCAAGGACGACTATGCGTAATAAAATGCGTTTGCATGGTAGCGAAGGTGGTCTCTACCACCCATACGTCAATATTTTGAATAATGCCGAATTCTTCCGCAATAGGAATGAACACGTCTGGTGTGACCCCTTGCATGGCGTCTGAGTCACAGCGTATAAGCACCTCTACGCGGTTGGGTTTTAAATCCGAACAGCTAAATATAGGCATAAACCTGAGTGAGAATTCATGGTTGATCAGCGCATTTTTTAAATTTTCAGCAATGGATTTTTTAAGAAAAATCGCTGAAGCGAGGCTGTCATCAAATACCTTAAATCGCCCTTTTCCTTGCTCTTTGGCACAGCGCATTGCCGAGTCTGCTTGCGACAGCAACTCTTTAAAGGAGACATTTTTATCGCTGGAATATGCTAACCCAAGGCTAACCCCTACCTTAACTTCACAACTACTGACAGGGATTGGGTCAATCAATACCTGACCGATTCTACGACTGACTTGAACCGCTTTATCCTTATTGCAGTCAGTAATGGTCAAAATAAATTCGTCTCCCGCTAACCTTGCAAAAGCGCAGCGTCGCTCAAAGTCCATTTCTTTTAATATCGCTTTAACCTTTTGGCAGATTGCGATCAGAAGCTCATCGCCGATGGGATGCCCGTAGGTATCGTTTATCTTTTTAAAGTCGTCCACGTCAAAGTAAAATAAGCTTATTGCATGGTGCTCAACAATATTTTTGAATTCTTTTCTTACTTTTAAAATCATTCCTCGTCGATTCAACAAACCGGTGAGCGGATCGGTACTCGATATTTTTTTAAGGTTATTTTTCTGCCTGATGGTCAGCAGCACTATGGTCAAAAAAAGCAGTAATAAAATCAATCTGAGTAGCTCAGGCTCTGTTATCGCTTCCCCTGACATGCTCAAACTGTGCAACGTTAAGACATAGTCACCAACCTCCTTCGCTTCATCAATAACCAGCTCAATAGAAACGATGTTTGAGATGTCGACATGAGATTGCCCATACCCTATACCTCTTTCTCTTTTCCACCACTGGGCAACGAAAAGTGCTTTACTCGGCACACTCAAGATGGTGTTTTCTTCTCCCAGTTCGAATTCTATGGTGTTAAATTTATCGCTAGTAACGATGTGTGCTAATGAATAAGCAGGATTATTGTTTCTAAAATAAAGTTTAATGTTTTCTTTGCCTGAGGGACTTTTTAATGTGGCGACTATTTCAACAGATTGATAATTTGAAAGGTTGAGTCCTTGATAGAAATGTTCTTCCGGACTGTATTTAAGTTTTAACAAACAAAGGGAGTAAGTACTGGTATCAGAAAGTTCGCAGTCGATGCTGACCAAATGATCGCCAACATATAGCTCGCTGCGCATGCCACCTTCATGTTGATGCTCGATGGCCACCAGCGTTTCTGGAAAAAGTAAATCAAGTGAAACGTTCATTAAGCCCAAACGGTGGGCAGTTAATGCCAGTAACGAACACATTATAAAAGCAATGATGGCCTGAGATTTAAAGTCTCGAAAAACGCCTAGAGTCATATTTTATTATTCGATTGATCATTAAAAGTAAAACCAAACACAAATATATGCGTAAGATTTCAGCGATGTATACCACCCAAATTGGGCGCGGACCCTTTGACACCTTAACGATGTCAGGCAACGCTGTTCTAGCGCAATACCCGGGTATTACTGAGCTATAACCGAACGTGAAAGATGTCAACGTAAAGCATATCCCACTCCCTGTTCTGGTGCACTTGGATCGATTCGCTCGGATCTGTACGCCTAGTCCCGCTCACTAACCAGCATATCGTTTTATGCGGTGCAAAAATAAACCCTATACTGAATCTCAGAAATGAGCAATGAGTAACCGCCTACCTGCACTAAAAATTGAGCACATTAAAAAGCCTCTCGGTAGGCAAAAAGCCCCTGACTGCCCCCTGTGTGTATAAATAGCTGATGACTATTTGTTGCAATCTCACCTGTGGCGCACAAATTCATAAAGCCAGCCATTGCCTTGCCTGTATAAACGGGATCTAACAACACCCCTTCTAGCTCGGCGCAGCGCTTCACAGCCTGCACCATTGCTGGCGTGGTCATACCGTAACCTTCGCCAAAATAGTCGCCATTTGCCACCACTTTGCCTTTCGCCAGATTGGGATCAATGTCTAAAAAAGTTAAAGTTTCTCTAAGCAACTTTTCAACTAATTGCTCTTGCGCTTCCTTCGAGCGACTCACTGCTACCCCCAGTACTGAGATGTTTGAGTTAGCAGCAATCAGCCCTGCAAGCAAGCCTGCTTGGGTGCCAGCACTCCCCGTAGCAAGCACAATTTGATCGATATGAAGATCTTCTTCTGCCAATTGCTGTAATATTTCATTGGCACAGCGCACATAGCCTAAACTGCCCATCACATTCGACCCCCCCATAGGAATAAAATACGGCTTGCGTCCCTGGGCTTTTAGTTTTGCAAGCAATGCACTGGTATACGCTTCAACCTCTTGTTCTAGGCTTATGTGATGAATATTGGCACCAAGTAGAGTGTCAATAACACATTTCCGTTTTGATAATAATCCGCTTTAGGCGTGCCCTTAACATCTTCAAGCACAAGCTCACAACCTAAGCCAAATTTAGCGGCCGCAGCGGCAGTTTGTCGTGCATGATTTGATTGTAAGCCTCCCACGGTAACCAGAGTGTCAGCCCCGTGTTGCTGAGCATCGGCGATTAAATACTCTAGTTTGCGGGTTTTATTGCCGCCACCAGCAAGTCCGGTGCAATCATCGCGTTTGATATACACCTTGCATCCTACTTTTTCAGATAATCTAGGCAAATTTTCAAGGGCTGTTGGGTTGTGGGAGATAGTTACCCGTGGAATATGCGCAACGTTTTTCATCATGATTAACCAAGTTCGAAAGGAGAATGAACGTTACAACTTTTTTGGTCCTGTGTTAACACCACTGCAATTTTTCATTATATATTGAGCTTAATCAATACACTCAAGTGCATACGTAATCCAAGGATTGAAATGAAGTTATTTCGCAAGCAGTACAGTCAACCAGGTACACAGCCTGGTGTTATTCACGATGAGAAAAGGGGTGAACTAACGCTCTCTCTATTTGATTTTGACGCTAGCCAGTGTGTAGAAAAACTAAATGCGACTGCAGAACAATGCGCCACTTTTTTGGATAGTAACAACGAGACCTGGGTACATGTTCAAGGCGATCCTGATAAAGACACTTTCACCCAATTAGCCAAAGACTTCGGTATTCATGAACTCTTCATCGAAGACGTGTCGAACCTTGGTCAACGGCCCAAAATCGATATCCAAGAAGAACAAATTTTCATGATCTTGACCCTGCCAGTACAAACAGAGCTAGGCGTTAGTTTGCAGCAAATCAGTCTATTTTTGATGAAGAATACGGTGATTTCATTTTGTGGGGGTAAATTCAATCCCTTTACCACCATCAATAATCGCTTAAAACTGCCCACCTCTAGGTTGCGTAAACGCCACATTGATTTTCTGTTTTATAGTTTAATCGATACGGTTATCGATTGGGGATTTCCAGTGCTAGAACAATATGCCGATCGTATTGATGCCACCGAGGAGCTACTCCTTGAAAACCATGACAAAGACATACTGCAAAAAATCCACCTGTTACGCCGTGAGGTGTTGCTGTTAAGACGACAAATTTGGCCTCACCGAGAAATGCTCAATACCCTACTTCGCGACGACACGTCAGAGTTAATTGAATCCGACACTAAGCTATTTTTGCGCGATTGTTACGACCACAGTATTTCTATTCTTGAATTGACTGAAACCTACCACGAAATGGCCAATGGCCTTATGGAGCTCTACATGAGCGTGGTCAGCTTAAAACTCAATGATGTAATGAGAGTGCTAACGATCATCGCCACCTTGTTTATTCCCCCTACCTTTGTAGTGGGTATTTATGGCATGAATTTCAGTCGTGATGCAGGCCCACTCAATATGCCTGAACTCTACTCCCCTTATGGTTATCTTGGCGTATGGGCGGTCATGATTTTCATGATTGTGGGCATGCTTTTATTCTTCAAAAAACACAAGTGGATTTAATCATAGGGCTTAGTGCGGGAAAGCGACGGAATGACTGTTATTTAGCTGTGGTCTAATTTTGATGCTCAACATAAATGTTTTCCTTCGAAAGAGAAAAATCTTTTTAATTCAATCCTAAAGTTGATGCGAGTCAATATGCTTTTCTGAGCCTATTGCATAATACCTACAAGGTGAGATCCATAAGTTGACTTAATTCATGTCGAGTGCGAGTACATCGGTAACTGCGCAACATCAACTCAATCCCGCCCAGAATACAGGCATTGTGGTCGCTGTACGGGGAAGTATCGTTGATCTGATATTTGAACAGCATATACCGGCAATTCACAACGTTATTTATGCCCAAAATAAAAGTGTGGTGTTGGAAGTTGTCGCCCAATTATCGGCACAAAAAATTCGCACCATTGCCTTAACGGCGACCCAAGGCTTAGCGCGGGGCATGCCAGTTGAAGATTCAGGCGGGCCTCTTAAAGTGCCAGTCGGCCCTTCTACTTTGTCTCGCATGTTCAATGTGTTTGGTGCTCCTATTGACGGTCATAGCTATCAACACGATGGCAAGTGCCGCAGTGTTCACCAAGCTCCCCCTGCCCTGACTAAAATATCCAGTCAATTACAAATATTTGAAACCGGCATTAAAATTGTTGATGTGTTATGTCCACTTGAGCGAGGCGGCAAAGCGGGTTTATTTGGCGGCGCAGGTGTTGGTAAAACCGTGCTACTGAGTGAAATGATCCACAACATGGTCAGTCATCAACAAGGCGTGAGTATTTTTTGTGGTATCGGCGAGCGATGCCGCGAGGGAGAAGAACTGTACCGCGAGATGAAAGAGGCTGGCGTGCTCGACAATATGGTCATGCTATTTGGCCAAATGAACGAACCGCCAGGCAGTCGTTTTCGCATAGGCCACGCAGCGCTTACCATGGCTGAATATTTTCGCGATGATGAGAAAAAAGACGTTCTGCTGCTGATAGACAATATCTTTCGCTTTATCCAAGCGGGCTCAGAAGTATCCGGCTTAATGGGACAAATGCCATCCCGCATGGGTTATCAGCCTACATTAGGCACTGAATTGGCTGAATTAGAAGAACGGATTGCCAACACTGAAGATGGCGCGGTCACTTCAATTCAGGCGGTGTATGTCCCCGCTGATGACTTTACAGACCCTGCCGCAGTGCACACTTTTTCTCACCTATCAGCCACCTTGGTGCTATCACGTAAACGTGCAAGTGAAGGGTTTTATCCTTCGGTGGATCCATTGCAATCTAGCTCGAAACTAGCCACGCCCACGGTCGTCGGGCAAAGACACTACGACGTGGCCCGGCAAGTGAAGCAAATTCTCGCTCAGTACAATGAACTAAGAGACATTATTGCCATGTTAGGCCTTGAGCAACTATCCAAAAAAGACCGCGATGTTGTGTCCAGAGCAAGGCGATTAGAACGCTTTTTTACCCAACCCTTTTTTACCACTGAGCAATTTACCAGTATGAAAGGTAAGTTTGTCTCCCTTGAACAAGCGCTTACGGGTTGTGAGCGTATTTTACAGGGTGAGTTTGACGATTATCCAGAAAGCGCGCTGTACATGATTGGCGAAATAGATGAAGCCATCAAACCCAAACATAGCGCTACTGAGAAAAACAGCCCTAAGGGCAGTGGTAATGAGAGTAGCAGCCCTGAGCCGGACAACTCTGAACCGGACAACTCTGAACCGGACAACTCTAAACCCGACATTTCTAAGCCCAACCTTTCTAAGCAAGGTGCGCAAAACGAGTCACTGGAGCAGCCCCCAAATGGACGTTAACATTTTACTGCCCTATCAGGTGTTCGCTACGCTCAGCGACGTGACAAATCTGGTGATAGAAACGCCCTCGGGCAGCCATGGCATTCTTCCTCAACGCCTAGACTGCATTAGCCCATTAGTTCCTGGTATTTTGACCTACCAACAAGGTTCCCAGCAGTCTCAGTTCATCGCTATTGACCAAGGCATTCTAGTCAAGACAGGTGACCAAGTCATGGTTTCGGTACGCCGCGCCATTCGGGGCAGTTCATTGCAAAAATTACAACAAGCCGTAAAGCAAGAATTTCTAGCGCTGGATCAAGAACAACAAGCGCTACGCAGTGTCTTGGCGAAACTAGAAAGCGGCTTTTTGAAACAGTTTTCAGCATTGTCGAAGCACTAAATCGATGAAGGGTCATTCCGATAAACCACAGGCTAACGAAAATACGCACAGCGTAAACAGCGATGGGCCCCATTTAGCCAAACAGGTTGATGCAAAAGTCGCGTTAAAGCTAAAAGCAAAACGTCAAAAAAATGCAGGCGTTTGGTTTGGTCTAGGGATGATGGGCACCATAGGCTGGTCGATAGCTATTCCAACTCTGATTGGCGTTGGAATAGGCATATGGCTGGATAAGCAATATGCAGATCCCCGCTCATGGACGCTTGCATTACTGCTCGCGGGATTGGCTGTGGGGTGTTTCACGGCGTGGGCGTGGATCAGCAAAGAATACGCGGCCCTGCACGAGGACGCGGCTGTGCAAAAAAACGACAACAAGGAAAATGATCAACATGATGTCTAATTTCACACCACAGTTAGCGGATTTACTGACACCTTTGTTAATTGGCCTGCTATTAGGATGCGGTTTCTTTTACGCGCTCTGGTTCACCGTGCAAAAAGGCCTACAGTCAACCCTGCCCGCAGCGTGGTTTTTAGGCGGTATTATGGCGCGAATGGCAACCGCCTTAGCGGTTTTCTATTGGGTCTCGGAAAATGACATGTGGCGCTTAATCGCCTGCTTGCTTGGGTTTGTTCTCGGCCGCTTATTGATGACGAAATGGTTAACACGCTTTCAAAATTCACAGGACGAAAAACGAGAATTGCCCCATGCACATTAGCCCTGATGAAATTATTTATTGGCAGTACGGTTTTTTTAAAATCAGCGCCACACTGGTCTTTACATGGGTCGTCATGTTCGTGTTGGTAAGTGCCTCTTACCTTATTACGCGTAATCTTAAAAAAGGCCTGCATCGCTCTCGTTGGCAAAACGGCTTAGAAATGTTGGTACTGACCATACAACAACAGATAACGGACGCAGGCTTAACAAAGCCTAGAGTTTACATGGGGTTTCTAGGAACGTTATTTCTGTTTATTGCCATGAGTAATTTACTGACGATTGTTCCAGGCTTCGAGCCACCCACTGGGTCATTGTCCACCACCATAGCGCTGGCAGCGTGCGTATTTGTGTCCGTACCCTATTACGGCATTAAAAATAGAGGCATTAAGGGTTACTTATCGTCTTATACACAACCTACTCCGTTCATGCTGCCTTTTAACGTCATAGGGGAGTTATCGCGAACGCTCGCCTTGGCGGTACGTTTGTTTGGAAACATGATGAGCGGGGCAATGATCTTGGCCATATTACTGGTTATTTCACCGTTTATATTCCCAGTGATCATGTCAGTGCTGGGATTACTCACTGGCATGGTACAAGCCTATATATTTTTCGTTCTTGCGTCTGTGTATATAGGGGCCGCAAGTGTGGTAACTAAACAGCAGTCTCTTACTTTACGTTCGCCTAAACCTAACCAACCAAAGGAAAAATAATGGATAGCCTAACTTTGATTGCTATTTGCTCCATCATCACTGCAGGCCTAACGATTGGCATTGGCGTATTAGGGCCTTCTTTGGCAGAGGGATCAGCGGTGGCGAGTGCACTTAAAGCGTTAGCGCAACAACCTGATGCCTCATCAACTATCACCCGCACTTTGTTTGTAGGCCTAGCCATGATCGAATCTACAGCGATTTATTGTTTTGTAGTTTCCATGATCCTGTTATTCAGTAATCCTTTCTGGAATTACTTTATTAGCCAGAATGGGGGGTAAACCATGCCAATCGACTGGTTTACGGTCATCGCCCAAGGGATCAATTTTTTACTGTTGCTATGGTTGCTAAAACGCTTCTTGTATCACCCCATTATTGATGGTTTAGATGCCAGAGAAAAGAAGATTGCCGGTATTTTAGCGGATGCTGATACCAGCAAAGCACAAGCTGAAAACTTACGCACTGAGTATGAAAGTAAACTCGCGCAAATTAAGCAAGAACGCACGCAGCTAGTCGGTGAGGCTAAAAATGAAGCGCAAACCGCGTCACAAAACCTGCTTGATGACGCACGACATAGCGCCGAACAAATAGTCAAGAAACGGGTAGAAGCCCTGCGTTTAGAAATGGCCGAGCTTAAGCAAGATGTATTGCAACAGAATATTCAAGAAGTGTATGCCTTGAGTCGCAAAGTGTTAACCGAGCTAGCGGACGGCGACTTACAAACAAAGATGATTGATAAACTCGTTCAACGCCTTAACACTGTGGATGATGATCAGCATGCTTCGCTTACCCGTGCATTGGCCAATAGTGGCAATCAAATTGTGGTACGCAGCGCTCAATCACTTACACAGGCGCAAAGAACACAATTGCTCGCTTGCTTACAACAGTGCTTGCCCTCTTTGACAAAAGACGCGTCACAAAACAGCGGTGTCAATACAGCGCCATCAGATCACGCCCATTCAATAAAGCTGTCAGAAAGTATCGTACCTAGCTTAATTAACGGTATCGAGCTTACGATAGGTGGTTGGAAACTCGCTTGGAGTGCAGACAACTACTTAGCTGAGTTACAAGAGGACGTTGAGGCAGGGTTTAGCCCTGTCAAAGAAAAGCCCTTAGGCCCTAATGTAAACGAGGGAACTGACAATCCTGAGGCTTATACCGCCCACCCTGAGGCTAAAATCCCCCATGCCTAAGTTTGAGCTTACATACCAAAGCGCCGGTAACAAGGCACGGCTGAAAACAGTAGCAAGAAGGAAGGGCAATGACTCCCAGCGTTGATAACAACCTGAAACAAAGTTACCAGCACCTGTTTGAACACCTTGAGCAAAGTCGTCAGCGAGTACAGCCCAGCTTTGTGTTACAAGAAATAGGGACGGTGAAAAGTGTTTCTGCCGGCATTGCCATCGTGCATGGCTTACCCAGCGCAGGCTTTGAAGAGTTATTGCGCTTTCCTGGGGATATTTACGGCATTGCATTTAACATTGATGAACAAGAAATTGGCGTCATCATGCTCGGGGATTACAGTCAGCTCAACGCAGGGGAAGAAGTTAAGCGCACAGGACGTGTGGTAGACATACCTGTTGGGGCTGATTTAATAGGCCGAGTCATTGATCCCCTTGGTCGTGCGCTTGATGGTAAAGGCAAGCTGACCTGCAAGCAACGCATGGCAATAGAGCGCCCAGCCCCTGAGATAATGGCGCGCTCCCCAGTCACTGAGCCACTGCAAACCGGCCTCAAAGTATTAGACGCGCTCATCCCGATTGGCAAAGGCCAACGAGAGCTCATTATGGGTGACCGACAAACCGGTAAAACATCTATCGCGATAGATGCCATTCTCAATCAAAAAGACAAAAACGTGCTGTGCGTCTATTGCGCCATCGGCCAAAAGTCAGCGTCAGTAGCGAAAATACTTGCCACCTTAAAGCACCACAATGCCTTTGAATACACAGTGGTCATGGTCACCGAGGGCAATGATCCCCCCGGGCTTGATTATATCGCTCCCTATGCAGCAACCAGTATTGGTGAGTATTTCATGGAGCAAGGCAAAGATGTGCTGATTGTTTATGATGATTTAACTCAGCACGCGCGCTCTTATCGAGAACTATCCCTGTTACTGCGCAGGCCTCCGGGCAGAGAAGCCTTTCCAGGGGACATATTCTATCTTCACTCGCGCTTACTTGAGCGCTCAACGCATTTGAATGAAGCGCACGGTGGTGGGTCGATGACCGCATTGCCCATCATTGAAACTGAAGAGCAAAATATGTCAGCTTACATCCCGACCAATCTGATTTCGATCACCGATGGGCAAATTTATTTATCGCCATCGCTGTTTTCGCTCGGCATATTACCGGCTGTCGATGTAGGGAAATCTGTGTCTAGGGTGGGCGGAAAAGCACAACGATCGGCATATAGAAAAGTATCAGGGGCATTAAAATTAGCTTACGCACAGTTCGAAGAGCTTGAAACCTTTGCCCGCTTTGGGGCGCGTCTAGATGTCAGTAGCTTACAGTCAATCGAACACGGTCAGCGCATTCGCTCGTGTCTTAAACAAGCTGAGTCAAGCCCACAGTCGGTGGCTGCTCAAATTGTGATATTACTGGCACTGACAAATGGCCTGTTTGATTCAATCGATTTAGCGGCTATGGATAGCGCTCAATCCACTGCCATTGAGGGCCTAACTAGCCTGCCCCAGTCAATTATTGAAAAATTAGAACAGGCTGAAACCATAGAAGAGCATGATAAACACATCATTCTTGACATGTTATTCCAAACACTTAAACCTTTTACCGAAAGCACTTTACGCTCTGGTGACAAAGCTCAGTCTATGGTTGAAGAAGCCAATGGGTGACTCAAGCAGTGTCATACAGCATAAACTGCACAGCGCAAACGATTTAAAATCGGTTGTTCGCACCATGAAAGCCATGGCGGCGGTCAATATTACGCAATACGAGAACGCTGTGCATGCCCTAGATGATTATTATCATACGGTGCAACTGGGCTTATTAGGGTATTTCCATCATATCGACATGCCCGCTCAAACGCCGAGCACGAAAATAACACCATTAAGCAAAGAGCGTGGCAAGACTGGGATTATCATCATTGGCTCAGATCAGGGGCTTGTAGGTCAATTTAATGATGTGCTGTTGGCATTTATGAGCGAGAAAATCGCGACTATTGCTAACGATAAACTAATATGGGCGGTGGGAGAGCGAATATACACTTACCTAGAAGACAGCCATTATACGCTGCAAAAACCCCTTGTTTTGCCTAACACCATTGGTACGGTTACGTCATTGGTCACAGAATTGTTGCAAGAAATCCACAGGCATCAGCAAACAAATAAGCTAGAAGAGGTCTATCTGTTTTTCAATCACAGTGCCCTAAACGCTCAATATGAGCCAACTTGCCAGCGCATACTCCCCTTAGACAACCAATGGCAGCAGCTAATTAACGCCCAAGCTTGGCCAACAAAGTGCATTCCAGAGCTATTAACGGCCCCTAAAAAAAGCTTTAGCGCATTGATTGGTGAATACCTATTTGCGTCTTTGTTCAGGGCCGCTACACAATCATTGGCCAGTGAAAATGCCAGCAGACTCACTTCTATGCAGCGTGCCGAAAAAAATATAGATGAGTTACAAACCTTACTATTGAGGCAATTTCATCGCTATCGCCAGGGTGCCATTGATGAAGAGTTATCAGACTTGGTCAGTGGGTTCGAAGCGTTGGGAAGTTCTGATTAATCCGTAGTCAAGTCTGATAAGTGTGAACAACTAATATGTTGTCACCCCTGCACGTACACCCGGCCGCCGCATAAAAATTAAACGACTTTCATTTGACCTGCATCAATAGCTCATTTGATTAAGGGCGCATACTTATTTGCATGAAAAAGTAGATATACCATCACGTTTTGTGTGAATAACTTTTATGGAGTGTAGATCATTTTCACTCATCAAACTCATCACATTAGAAGGCCGAATCAATGCAAGCAACTGATCACATCAACACCTATCAGAAACTACAAGACCTAAGTGCCAAATTAATCTCTGAAATCCCTGAAACTATGGCGGGTTTCGGTGAACTGCACGTAAATGCTGTCGCCAAAGGCGCTTTGGACAATAAAACTAAAGAGCTTATTGCACTCAGTATTGCGATATCTGTGCGCTGCAATGGGTGTATTGCTTTTCACGTGCATGACGCACTTAAAGCCGGTGCAAATAGGCAAGAAATTGTGGAGACCATAGGGGTGGCAATATTAATGGGTGGCGGTCCGTCCATGGTTTATGGTTGCGAAGCACTAGAAGCCCTAGAGCAATTCGAGCTAAATCAAGACTTACCTTTGTAAACAAAACGCTGGGGGGGCGGCCTACAAAACGGCATTTTCAGTGAGTCTGTGGCTTTTAAGCAAAGCGGACGTTTGCCGAGCCAGGCGGCCATAACACCAAAAGTATTCAAACTAGCATTAATGTTTCAAGAAAAGTGTTCAAAGAAGCTAGTCGGATAAGAGAGCGATATTTCTATCGCTCCCTCTCCTAAGAACCGTGCGTG
>OJDH01000189.1_pt1 | contig 44792 bp, 37 predicted proteins | sample 1592761 | NCBI WGS metagenome assembly OJDH01 (sample SAMN05416855, study PRJEB24817) | seawater metagenome | isolation source: Sea water | place: Canada:Atlantic | collected 2013-11
GAGCCTGAGCCTGAGCCTGAGCCTGAGCCGGAACCCGAGCCTGAGCCTGAGCCTGAGCCTGAGCCTGAGCCTGAGCCCGAACCGGAGCCTGAGCCTGAGCCGGAACCAGAACCCGAGCCGGAACCGGAACCTGAGCCCGAACCGGAACCCGTCGAACTGGATATGGAAGGCAGTGAAGGCAGCGTGAAAGATGTTGGGCTGCTTTCCGCCGCTGATCAGAGTGAGTCCACCTCTGGCAGCTTTACGGTGGTTTCACCAGCCGGGCTTGCCTCGCTAACGATTGCCGGGGTTGAACTCAGTGCAACCGCACTGGCGGCAGCCACCGTACTGGAACCGCTGGAGGTGTTTGATACCGCGCAGCACCAGCTGGTGATTACCGGCTACAACGACACCAGTGGCCAGGTGGATTACAGCTACACCCTGAATACTGCCGTTCAGCATGCGCCGGGGTCTGACCTCAGTGAGGCTGATTTCACCGTGGTTGCACAGGACAGTGCGGGTACTCAGGCGAATGGCGAACTGCTGATCCATCAGATTGATGATCAGCCCGAAATTGGCCAGGTCAGCGAGGCTGTGCTGGATCTGGGGGCGTCAAGCAGCAGTGTCACAACCAGCGGTACCATTGAGTTTGATCCCTCGGCCGATGCGCCGCACAGCTTCAGCTGGGGGGATGTGGAACTGGGGCCGTTGTATCTGTTTGGTGATGCATTAGAGGTGGTGGCAGATGATGCCAGCCGGACGATTACCGCGAAACTCAGTACTGGGCAAACCGCGTTTGAACTGACTGTTAATGAAGCGCTGGATGGTTATGAGCTGACCGCCCGGGCCAGCCTGAAATCCCTGGCCGAGGCTGATATCGGCACTGGGCTGCGGGTGGGTGAAAACAATGCCTATGTGGATAGCCGCACCGGGCCGATTGGCGACCAGGTGCATACCACGATCCTTGGCTACCAGTCTGATGGCAGTGCCTGGCAGATGTCGGAAGTAATCTGGCAGGGCAATCAGATCGGCGTTGAAGACAACCAGCTCGATGCGGGTGAACAGTTAATGATTGACCTGAACCGCCAGGCAAGCCGCTTTGAAGCGGATCTGGCGCTGACCGGGCCGGTCGAACTCAGTTATACCCTGTATGACGAGGTACCGGGTGCTTTGAGCGAGCGAGGTGAAGCAGGCTTTAGCTACAGCGAGCTGCCTGCCGGTGGGGTAACGGGCAGCCTGATCCTTAATCCGGGTGACAACCTGAACATTGAGGCGCTGAGCGAAGGCGTCGACAGTTTTGGCTTGCTGGTACTCAGTGTGGAGCAGGGCAGCCTGGGACTAAACGCTGACAGTATGAGTCTTGAATACCTGTCGGGGGCGTTCAACCTGCCGATCAGCGCAGACTTTACCGTGACCGACAGTGATGGTGATCCGGCTGACGGCACGATTAATGCCCGGATTGACGGGCATGATCAGCGTGATAATAACAACGAGGTGGATGAACTGGGTAACGAGATTCCCGGTGGTGAACGTGATGATCTGCTGTGGGGGACACCGGATGCTGATGTCTTCGAGTGGCAACTCAGTGATGTTGGCAGCCCGGGTGCGCCGCTCTCTGATCTGGTGATCGCCTTTGACACCCGGCCGGTCGCTGAAGGCGGTGATGCACTGGATATTGCAGCATTGCTCGGTGATGGTGAAGTGACCGATTACCTGCACTTCCAGCTACATAATGACGACACTCTGCTGTTTATCAGTAGCCAGGGCGGCTTCGCTGATGGCTTTGACAGTGCGCAGATTGATCAGACGATCCACCTGTCCAATGTGGACCTGGTGACGGCGTATACCGATGCCGGTAGCCAGATGGTCGATCAGACGGCGCTGATTAATGATCTGATGCAGCAGGGTAAATTGATGACTGACTGAGGGAGATGCCCCGGATGGCCTATGTAAAACGGGATGATGAAGGACGGGTAGTGGCTGTCAGCGAGCAGCCACTGGAGGGTTTTGAGCCGCTGCGCGCCGCAGCGGACATTGATGTGGCAGCTTTTATGGAACGTATTGAGCAGGTGCAACAGGCACTGGCCAGCAGTGACAGTGAGTTTGTGCGGGTGATTGAGGATCTGGTGACCTTGCTGGTTGAGCAGAATCAGATCCGCTTTACCGATCTGCCAGAGGTGGCCCAGCGTAAGATGCTGGACCGCCAGCAGCTGCGTCAGTCAATGCACAATACTTTGCAGCTGCTGCCAGATGAGGATGATATGGACGGCTTGATCTGAGCCCGATCGCTACACTGAGTCGGTGTGTCTGGCTTCGTTGAACAGCGGGCCAGTACCGCCATCAATCCCCAGTGCCAGCAGTTGCTGCCACTGGTTTTCGGTTGTTACCTGTTCGGCCAGTACGATCATACCCAGCCCATGCAGGGTTGAACATATGCCCTGAATAAACGGTTTAATCTCAGTTTCTTCGCCTAGCTGGCGGATAAAACTGCCATCAATGCGGGCATAGTCCAATCCGCTATCGGCCAGTTTACCCAGCGGGGCCAGTTGCTGGCCCAGGTGCTTGAGGCCGACTTTGCAGCCAAGCTGTTTCAGCCGGATGCAAAGCTGGCGCAACTGGGCGAGGTAGAGAAATGCATCGTTGCAGGCAAACTCCAGCCGCAGGTTATGCCGTGACTCCGGGGCGTTGTTGAGCTGGAGTAACAGTTGTTCAGCACGCTCAGGCTCACGGAGCACGGCAGCGGACAAACTGATCGCCAGTGGGCGGGTAGAGCTGGCCAGCCGATGCAGGGCTTCGGCCACCACGACCTGATCCAGCCGGTGACACCAGCCCATCTGACGCAGGCTGGTGAGAAAAACAGCAGCAGACAACGAAGGGCCGCTATCGCTTTTCAGTCGAGCGCAGGCGTCCAGATGACTGAGCTGACCCTGATGGTTAACCGTGGGGAAATACTGTAACTGAATCCCTCTGTTGCTCAGCGCATCATCCAGCCGCCGTTGCCAGGGCTGCTGCTGCATGGGGGTGTGTAACGATGCGGTCTGAACGGTGAAGGAAGAAGTGCCAGAGGGCTGTAGCTTGAGGCAGCCGTTTAATGAGCCGAGCAGTTTCCCCGGGTTGTCACCTGCCCGACACGGAGAGGCAACGCAATGCAGGTTTATTGTTTCACTAAAGGACTGTCGGCTGACGGTTTTCAGCAACGCCTGGTAGATGGTATTCCCCAGCTGTTCGACCTGGTAATAACCGGGGATGACTAACAGCAGGTCCGAGCCATTAAGGCGGCCTGCCAGCCGCTCATCAAACTGGCGGGACTCACTACTGAGGGTGCGGGCCAGTTTTTTCAGCAGATAATCGACCTGCTGGCGGCCCTGATCCTGGTTCAGCTGGGCCAGTTGCTGCACCTGTATCAGCATAATTGTGCCGGCGGCGCTGGCGTCATTACGGGCCAGTAAGGCATGCAGTTGTGCCAGGCAGGGCTGGCGTTTCATCAGACTGGTCAGGCCGTCGTACTGCATTTTCACTCGCCAGCTATCCAGCCGCATGGTTTCGTCGTCGACCATCCGTTGCACGTGTCGGGTCAGGGTGTTCATCGCCAGTACAATGTCTTTGAATTCCTGGGTATCAGGCTCTTTGCTGGTGATGAAACGACGTTCGGTGATGGCGTGTGCCTGGGTGACCAGGTTGTCCAGAGGCCGGGTGATCAGTCGCAGCAGGGTTGAGCCAATTATCCCACAAACGGACGCGACCAGCATGAAATAGCTAAGTAGCTGAACACTGCTATTCCACAGTGCATCGTAGGCGACCTGGGTGTGACTGGCGACGGTCAGGGTCCCGATTTGCTGCCAGCCATCACTGACTTTGGCACTGCCGGTGGCCGGATTGATGGGGAAAAACTGTGCCAGCCAGGTGGGGTGAGTCTGTTGTGGGCCTGGCTGTGTGTGCTCCGCAATGATGCTGCCGTCGGGCGCGGTCAGCCGGATAAATTGATAGTGTCCGGTATCAAACTGGGCGGAAATCAGCAGTTGGCGCGACAGGGCGTCTATCTGAGGCGTGCTTAACAGCAGGCCCAGAGTGGTCGCGTTGTCGACGTTTTTCAGTTCGAGCTGCTGCTCAAAGTATTGCCTGCTAGACAGGTTACTCAACACAAAGCTGCCAGCGAAAGACAGCAACATAATTAATCCGATGGCTATCCACAGCCGTTTGTACAGAGACATCCACAGCCCCTTTCAATGGCTTATCTTGGTAGGTACACCTTTTCCTGTTGCATTCGCTGTAAAACTGAACGCCAGCGGGAAAGGTGTGCTTCAGGTGAGCGCGTGGTTTTATCGCCCTCAACCCATAGCCCTTCACTGTTAAAACTGAACAGTGGAATCAGGTCGGGCCGTCGTGAGGCAGGTTGTATCTCTGTGATCAGGTTATCCAGGATCAAAGGTTCTGCGCTGTTCTCAGGGTAGTACGCTAATACCATATGCGCTTGTTGTAACGGCCCCCCGGGAAGCCCACTGACAGCTTTGACATAGACCAGCCGCAATTGTTTCGCCGGGATGCCGCTTTGCAGCAGGGTCATATATTTGGCGATGGAGAAATCTTCACAATCACCGGCGGCCCGCAGTAACGTTTCTCGCGGAGTTGCCCAGTAATCGACCTGCTGCCATGCCTCAATATCACTGACAAAGCTTATCTGCTGGTTAAAAAATCGGTTAATGCGGCGTAATTTTTGCCGATCGCTCAATGGGTGGCTGCTGCCAATTAGCTGCTGCCACCGCGCCAGCAGGCGGTTATCCATAGCGATGTGATCAGAGGCCAGGGCATGCAGCGAGAGTGACAGCAGGGCATAGACGATAAAACAGATTATCAGGCCAGAGAGACGCCGCCGATTCCTTGCAGCTTTTACGGCGGTTAACAAACGACTGGACTCACGGTTGCACTCACATCGACTAAACAGGGCATCCTTCTGAGTGTAGCGGGCTCTGCCGATGTTGCTGGATGGCTGCGGGCTGTGATAACTGAACGCATAGAACGTACCCAATTTTTAAGTGGTACTTTAATGGAATGACAAATTAACTCAGTGGTCTACCTTTATGTAACACCTGAAACAGCCTGCGCAATGATAGCTTGAACCAGTGGAGCTGTTAAACGGCGTGGATGCTGACGAACGCTAAGGCCGAATCACACAATAATAATGATTCGCACGGTAGCAGGAGCGAGACCATGAGTAAGCGTTGTAAATGGGGACTCTACGGGTTGAGCCTTTTCGGGCTTTGCTCATCATTAACCGTGGCAGCACCGGTTACCTCACTCGATGAGGCTGTAAATCTGGCAATTACCCAGAACCCGGAGGTGAAAGCCAGCTGGCACAGTTTTGAAGCGGCGGTAGACGCAGTGCGGGCTTCAGAAGGGGGCTACTATCCACGGGTGGACCTGGAAGCCAGCGCCGGACATGAACGCCAGGACCCGAACAACTTGCCAGATTTTTCCTATGATCCCTGGCGTGCTCAATTATCGCTGACTCAGATGCTGTTTGACGGCTTTGAAACCCGTTCGCTGGTCTCGCGTTTCAACCATGAGCGTAAGCGACTTTACTACACCTTCAGGCAGGAGTCTGAAGAGGCGGCACTGGAGGCGACCCGTGCTTACCTGGATGTACGCCGGTTTCAGAAACTGCTGGAGCTGGCCAAAGAAAACTATATCCAGCACCGTACCATTTATCGTGATATTGAGAAGCGAGCCAGCGCCGGTGTTGGCCGTAAAGTGGATGTAGAGCAGGCCAGTGCACGACTGGCACTGGCTGAAACAAACCTGCTGACTGAAGCGACCAACCTGCATGATGTTTCTGCCCGTTTCCAGCGGGTGGTGGGTGAACTACCCGCTGAGCAACTGGCTGAACCGGTGATCAGTGCCAGCACGATACCGCCAGCCTCAACCGACGCACTGGGTGTCGCCTATGCACAAAGCCCGAGATTATTAACGGCGGTGGAAAATACGCAGGTGGCACAGGCCGCCCGCGAAAGTCGTGATGCCCCGCTAAAACCACGGCTGGATCTGCGGTTGCGCCATGAGCTGGAAGATGACACCGATGGCGTGGCTGTCCGGCGTGATACCTCGGCCATTGAATTGTTGCTCAGTTATAACCTCTACCGGGGCGGTGCCGATAAAGCCCGTATTCGTGAAGCTGACCATTTGCTGGCGGAGGCGTTTGAGCTGCAGCGTAAAGCCTGTCGGGATGTGCGTCAGGAGCTGGTGATTGCCCATAACGATATTGGCAGCATCACTGAGCAGCTGCGTTACCTCAATCGCAATCAGCTGGCGGTGGGCAAAGCCCGTACCCAGTACCGCAAACAGTTTGATATTGGTAAACGCACGCTGCTTGATCTGCTGGATACCGAGAACGAATATTTTGATGTGCGGCGTAGCTATATCACCAGCCAGCACAATCTGCTGTTGGCCCAGTCGCGCACCCTGGCGGCGATGGGGACTCTGGTGAATCGCTACCAACAGGGCTCTGGCGGATTAAGCGATGGCACAGCGGTTCCTGCTGCCAGTCAGGCTCCGAATGGTCGCTGTCCGCAGGAAGCCCTGCCAATGATGTCTGCGTTTGATAAACAGGCGCTGCTGGCCAGTGTGCTGGATGAGCCGGACTTCCGTGATATCGGCAATAACAAACTGGCATTCCGGATGAATGCGCACTTTGGTTATGACTCGGTGAAACTGAATAACCGCTATGAGCCGGATATCAGCCGGGCAGCCCAGTTCCTGCAGCGTTACCCACGGGTAAACGCAACCATTGAGGGGCACACCGATGATCGCGGCAGTGACCGATATAACCGTGAGCTGTCTGAACGCCGGGCTCAGGCCGTGTTCCAGCGACTGGTCAAACAGTATGGGATTGCACCCGAACGGCTGAATGTGAAGGGTTACGGTGAAAGCCGACCCATGGCCACGAACACAACCAAATCGGGCCGGGGGCTGAATCGTCGGGTTGATCTGGTGATTGAAAAGCCTCGTTCACTGGAGCAACGCGAAGCATCCCGTTCAGCTGAGCTGACAGAGCCGCTGGCGAAAACCTGACAGTTCTGGCACAGAGTGAAAATCAACGGGTATAGACCTTTGGCCTGGCGGGCCTGCCTCTCTGGCAGGTCTGCTCTATATTCCATTAGTCGCGTTTTTCATTAAAACGGCGGTTTTCTTTTGGCTGGGCGACCTGGGTTCTACTAAAGCATGAACAGTTTCGACTATAATCGCCGGCGTTAGTAACAACTGTTGCTAATGTCTGTGGTAATAGCCTGATGTTGGCCAGTGCCGCAAGCCTGATAACAACAAAAAAAGAACTGTTCCTCTATGCATACCTTTCTGCTTTGCCTGATCGCGCTGGCATTTGTCCTGATCGTTATCGAAGATATCGTTCATATTAACAAAGCCAAATCCTCATTATTTCTCGGTACGCTGGTCTGGATACTGGCGTTTATCTTCCCGGAACCGGGTGCCACGCCGGCAATTATTCAGCATAGTCTGAATGAAAACCTGCTCGATATTGCTACCTTGTGGCTGTTCCTGATGGCTGCGATGACGTTTGTTGCCTACCTCAACCAGCAGGGCCTGATTACTCAGCTGGTGTATCGCATGCTGCCACGGCAGATGACTCAGAAACGGCTGATGGTCATGGTGGCGCTGCTGGCATTACTGTTCAGTTCGCTGGCCGACAACATCACCGCCTCGCTGATTATGCTGTCACTGCTGTCTTCATTGAAATTACCGCCAAAAGACACGCTGAAGTTCGCCGCATTGCTGGTGTTTGCAGTGAACTCGGGTGGGGTGGCGCTGATTACCGGTGATGTCACCACGCTGATGATATTTCTGGCAGACAAGGTCACGATTACCGATCTGTTCTTCCTGATTCCTGCTGCCCTGGCGGGTATTGCAGTGTTGCTGTTGGTGATGATGCGCGGCTGTGAAGGCGAAGTCACCATGCCGCGTTTCCGCCGGCCTATTGCACCGGGCGATAAGGTGATGGGCGGACTGTTTGTGCTGACCATTGTCTCAACTCTGGGGCTGAGTGTGGCCTATCGAGTACCGCCGGTACTGACCTTTCTGTTTGGCCTGTCGCTGATGTTTCTGGTGTACCACTTCCTTCAGCAGCAGCGTACCGAGCGGGACCATATTCTGGAATTTGTGCGTGATATTGAGTTTGATACCCTGCTGTTCTTCCTCGGTGTATTACTGCTGGTGGGAATGCTCAAAGAACTGCACGTACTGGACCAGTTGCCAGAGCTGTACTCGGTGATGCCAGTGTGGGCCGCGAATTACTTTGTTGGCCTGTTGTCGGCCATGGTGGATAACGTGCCACTGACCGCTGCAATTCTGAAATCCGGCGTTGAAATGAGCACTGCAGACTGGCTGGGCCTGACCTACGCAACTGGCGTGGGTGGTTCGTTGCTGATTGTGGGCTCTGCGGCCGGTGTTATCGCCATGAGCAAAATCAGTGAACTTACCTTCCTGACCTATATGCGCTTTTTCCACTATCTGCTGGTGGCTTATACCGCAGGCTTTGCCATGGTCTGGCTGATCGGGCGATTGTTCTTCTGAGTGAAATGGGATCGCCCGCGATAGCCCGTTGCTGATTGGTTGTAAACCGCGCCTCAGGAAATGGATGACACTCAGTCCTCTCAATCCTGGAGCACGGGGCTGACATCATCGGGCCACGGGGCCTGCTGAACGTACTGCTGCAGATATGCCGATAGTTGTGCGGCAGCCGGGCTGGGGGAGCGTCCCCGGCGGCTGATGATATTTATCTCCCGCTCAATCACCGGGGCTGCCAGCGGTATAAAGTGCAGTGACGAAAACGATGCAGTCGCGGCCGCCAGCGCTGGCAGCACCGCAATCCCGATTCCCGCTTTAACCAGCTCTGCCAGCCCGGCAGGGTTGGAGACTTCCAGTAAAGGCCCATCCAGCTTCAATCCCGTCGGCATCGACGCAGGCATACGGGATAACTGCGCCCGGATACCGGTGTCGTTGGTCAGGTAGATCAGCTGATAGTCGGACAGATCTTCCCAGCACAGTGAATCGCTTTCCAGCAGGGGGTGGCCATCCGGTAACACCGCACCATAACGGTCCTGCAAAATGGGCTGGTAGTTCAGTTCCACATGATGGCTGTGATTACCGCCGATGCCGAAATCCATCTCATTATTTAACACTCGCTGCTCGATCCCTCCGGCACTGTCATCGCGCAGATGAATACCTACCGCCGGGTGCTGTTTATGGAAACGGGCGATCACCGGTGGTAGCAGCTGGCTGAGTACAGAGGGGGAGGCAGCGATGCCGACCTGACCCGACTGGCCTGCCGCAATCGCCTGCAGATCACTTAATGCGGTATCAAAATTGGACAGTAAACCACGGGCAACGGGCAGAAAGCGCTCACCCTCGGCGCTGAGGTAAACCCGGCGTGTGGTGCGATCAAGCAGCACCAGCCCGACCTGTTCCTCCAGCTGTTTAATGGCAGCCGTTAATGTGGACTGGGTCAGGTGCAGCTGGGCGGCGGCCTGGGTAAAGCTGCCGCATTCGGCAACGGCCACAAAGGCCCGCAGGTGGCGAATCGAAAGGTTATGCATAGTCGAGGGTTCGGCCGTTAAATGATGCGTTGCACCAATTATCGTTAAAAACGATTAATTAATCACTTTTTATCATTTGTGTAATAAATCGAGCTTCTGCATGATGGCGGCCATCATCCGGGTGGCGCCATCTGACTGTCACAGATTGCCAGCGGGCCTGGGCCTGCTGTACTGACCACCCCATAAGAATAGCTGAGAAGAGATCGCCGTTATGATTCCTGTAATAACCATCGAAGATACCGTACAGCAGCAGTATCTGGACTTTATCGACGCGCTGAACCAGGCGGGCTTTGCAGGTGATCTCAACGCCGACTACGCCAACCGCATCACTCTGGCCACGGATAACAGTATCTACCAGATGCTGCCCCAGGGCGTGCTGTACCCGAAAACCCTGGATGATCTGACCCTGATCGCCCGGCTGTCGAGTGATCCGCATTTTGCTGAGATCGGCCTGAGCCCACGCGGTGGCGGCACGGGCACCAATGGTCAGTCACTGACGGATGGCCTGATCGTGGATGTGTCCAAACACATGAACCAGGTACTGGAAATCAACGCTGAACAGCGCTGGGTGCGGGTGCAGGGCGGGGTGGTGAAAGATCAGCTGAACGCGGCACTGAAGCCTTACGGGCTGTTTTTCGCCCCGGAGCTGTCGACCAGTAACCGTGCGACTGTTGGCGGGATGATCAATACCGATGCCAGCGGCCAGGGCTCGGTGCTATACGGTAAAACCCGTGACCATGTGCTGGCGCTGAAAACTGTATTCCTGGACGGCACCGTGTGGGAGTCCCAGCCGATTGAACAGGCTGAACTGGAACAGATCCAGCAGCGTGATGACCGGGTCGGTGAAGCACATCGGCTGGTGGATCAGATCTTCAATGAGAAGAAAGAGCTGATTGATGCCAAATTTCCTAAGCTGAACCGCTGTCTGACCGGTTACGACCTGGCCCATATCCGCGATGAACAGGGCCGCTTTAACCTCAACTCGGTGCTTTGTGGCGCGGAAGGCTCGCTGGCGTTTATCGCCGAAGCGAAACTCAACTGTCTGGCGATTCCTAAGTTCTCCGCGCTGGTGAATATCAAGTACGACAGTTTTGAAACCTCACTGCGTGATGCCAAGGCACTGATGGACTGGGGCCCGACCTCCATCGAAACCATCGACTCCAAAGTTCTGAACCTGGCAATGGGCGATATCGTCTGGGATACGGTGGCAGATTACTTCCCGCACAACGACGGTGAGCCGGAGATCAGCGGTATCAACCTGGTGGAATACACCAGCGATGACGAAGCCAGCCTGCAGGCGGCGGTGATAAAACTGACTGATCATCTGAGTGCGGTGTCTGGCCAGGCCGGTAAAAGTTTTGGTCATACCGTGGTGTATGGCGGTGCTGAGATTGGCAAAGTCTGGGCGATGCGTAAAAAAGCGGTGGGCCTGCTGGGCAACGGCAAAGGTCAGGAACGGCCGATTCCGTTTGTGGAAGACACCGCCGTCCCTCCGGAAAATCTCGCCGACTTTATTATGGAATTCCGCGCGGTGCTGGATGCCCATGATCTGCCATATGGCATGTTTGGTCATGTGGATGCCGGTGTACTGCACGTGCGCCCGGCCATTGATATGAAAGATGAAAGCCAGGCCGCGATGATCCGCACCATCACCGATGAGGTGGTCAAGCTCACCCAGAAATACAAAGGGCTACTGTGGGGTGAGCACGGTAAAGGGGTGCGTTCTGAATATTCACCGGAGTTCTTTGGTGAGCTGTACGTGGAGTTGCAGCGGATCAAAGGCTGTTTTGACCCGCGTAACCAGCTTAATCCAGGCAAAATCGCCACGCCGCTGATCGGCGACGCCGAGCTGCTGAAGATCGATGGTGTGCCGACCCGTGGCGATCATGACCGCCAGATCGATGCTAAAACCCGCCAGTACTACGATGCGGCGATGTTTTGTAACGGTAACGGGGCCTGCTACAACTACGATCCCAAAGACGCCATGTGCCCAAGCTGGAAGGGCACCCGTCAGCGGATTCACTCCCCTAAAGGACGCTCGTCGCTGGTACGTGAGTGGACCCGACAGATGAGCCTCAACGGTGTGGATCTGGTAACAGAGTCTGCCAAAGTACGCGCCGCCGGCGTCACGGGTTTTGTCGCCAGCTTACCGGGCCGGATCAAAAACACCCTGGCCAAACGCCGTGGCGAATATGACTTCTCCCATGAGGTGCAGGATGCGATGGCGGGTTGTCTGGCCTGTAAATCCTGTGTGGGTCAGTGCCCGATCAAGGTGAATGTGCCGGAGTTTCGTTCTCGCTTTATGGAGGTGTACTACAGCCGTTATTTGCGCCCCGCCAAGGATTATATGATCGGCGGGCTGGAATACATGATTCCGTATCTGGCGAAATTTCCGCAGCCGTATAACTGGGCGATGGAAAACCCGACCCTGGGCAAGTTACTGGGGCGTTATGCTGGAATGGTTGATAGCCCGAGTATCTGCACCAACAGCCTGAAAGCGGCGCTGGATGAACGGGCGGTGGATTTTGCCGATGCGGCGAAAATACGCGCGCTCAGTGTGGAGCAGCGAGCCGATACTGTGGTGATTGTGCAGGATGCCTTTACCAGTTACTTCGAGAGCCAGCTGGTGGTGGATGTGATCGATATGCTGGAGCGACTGGGCTTCAATGTGCTGGTCGCCCCGTTTATGCCTAACGGCAAGCCGCTGCATGTACATGGTTTCCTCGGTGCATTTGAAAAGGTCGCTAACCGTAATGCGGCGATGCTGAATCAGATCGCTGCTGCCGGTGTGCCACTGATTGGGATCGACCCATCAATGACCCTGACTTACCGCTCAGAATATGCTTCGGTGGTTAACGGTAAACTGCCGGAGGTGCAGCTGATTCAGGAATGGCTGGCACAGCGCAATGACAAACTCAGCGCCTACACCGAGCGTGAACCCGACCGCGCATTCAAACTGCTGTCCCACTGTACGGAACGGACCAACGCTGCGCCGAGCATCAAAGACTGGCAGGCGGTGTTCAGTGGTCTGGGCCAGAGTCTCACGCCGCTGGCGGTGGGCTGTTGTGGTATGTCGGGCACCTATGGCCATGAAACGGGCAACGTAGATACCTCAAAAACCATCTACGAGCTGAGCTGGTCTGAAGTGGTTAACGACCCGGCCAATGCGGGAAAACTGGTGGTGTCGGGCTATTCCTGCCGTTCTCAGGTGAAACGCCAGGACAAACAGGCGTTGCCGCATCCGTTACAGGCGCTACTTGAGCTGACCCGCAACTGAGGTCTACCTTAAATATGACGATACCTTGCGAATAACGGTCGATCTCCCAAACGCTTCTGCAGCACAACAGTCTGCGGAAGCGTTTTTCGTTTTACTCGGCATAGCATGGCGGGTGCCGAAAGGGGTTACCCCTGAACCAGCTCAGAGACCAGTCGTCTTGGCCCATGAGGTGTAGGCTCAGCTCTGCCCAGCCGGAACAGCATTTGCACAGTATCCTGCGCATTAATACCAAAGGTTTCTTTGAACTCAGCCTGCAAGGGCAGCATCGCCGGGTATTCCTGTAACACCTGGCTCATCGGGTGCTGAGCCAGCCCCATCGCTGTGGTTTTCAGATTGAGGCGGCAATAATCATGGCCCGCTTTAACCTGATCAAGCCGACTGTTACCGGTTGATGTTATCCAGCCGAAGGTGGCCGTTGAGGCGGCTGTTTTGCGGGTCATCGCTACGGCCTGTTCGCCAAAATCTGTCGGGTCCGCTTCTGCGCTGTTCCGTGACAGGAAAAAGGTCTCGATGAGGCGTTTTTTAAAGCCACTGACACCGGCCTGCGCGATGCCAAATCCATCCCGGTACTGTTTAACCTCATCCTCATCAAAGCGGAACATGGCGATGGTTTCATCATCGCGGGCTCTGTCACCGACTTCGATCTGCATCCCTTCTGTCAGAATTTTCTCGAAACTTGACTGGGCCTGTGGGCCACTGACAAGGCTCAGTGGGCGGTCGTTTTGTGTGCCGTGGAACGCCTGCAGTGTGTTGATCTCATCGGCTGTCAGGCTGCGGTTGTCATATTCCCGCTTATTGGAGTGTCGTTTTAACAGCTGATCGAAGAGTGGATCGACAGCGATGTCTGGCTGTTCGACCAGTTCGACAGACGCAACCGGCTTGTGCAGCAGTTCGGTATTGCTATACATGTCCTGAGGAAAGTAATCGAAACGGACCTGGTGGCCCAGCCCGGAGGCGGCAATGGCCAGTGTTTCCAGAAAGGTGCCCTGGCCAATATGTATCTGCCGGTAATAAGGATCGGTCGCGGGCAACAGGCGCTCCGGGTCCACGTAGAGATCAAAGCTACGAGGGCCGGTGAGATTGATTATCCAGGGCTGTTTGTTGTGTGGGTTCGGGCTGAGTATGGCGTAGGACAACACTTTCAAGCGGATGTCCTGTTCTGCCGGGTTTGGGCCATTCCAGCCATATATATCGGAAGAGGCTGTGTTGCCACTACAGCCGACAATAGAACTACTCAGCGCAAGAGACCCCAGGCCCAGGCCGGTAAGCTTGATAAAGTTTCGACGGTTCATAGTGACTTCCTCATTCATAAACTGATGCATGACTATGCATTCCATGGAATGTACAATATATTCCACAGAATGTTTCTGCAAGATTATTTTGCACAGTGAGGAAATCTACGTTGAAAAACAGAGAGCAGACAGAGGTCCAGCTGATGGTGAAGTTAGGTATCGTCCGGCAGTTAATGAGCACCCGTGAAGCAAAGTTGTTCGCGAATGCGCAGCTGACGCCGTCTCAGTTTGGTGTACTGAACCACTTCACCCATAACCCGCGCCGCAGCTGGACTGTGACCGAGCTGGCAGAGGTGATGGAGATGAACCAGCCGGGTATTACCAAAATTATTACCGTCCTGCTGGGGCAGAACTTATTACTGTCGATACCGGATGCGACAGACAAACGACGGCGCTATCTGAAAATCACTGACCAGGGGCTTAAACTCTGCGGTGATACGCTCGAATCTCTGTTGCCTGATATATCGCATGTGTTTAGCGACTGGGACAATGACTCGCTCGCACAGATGCATCAGCATATGGAAACGCTGATGCGCTGGCTGGATGAGCATCGTGATGATATCCGCAAGGTTTGAACAGGCCTCATCGGTTCTCAGTCTGTTCTGAATGTTATTTGGACAACTCAGTCATACGAAGTCTGTTGCAAGCCATAGTTTAATTCGCGGCTATGCTGAGCGGGACTCGTTTGCATCAAGGCTCGCCTGGAAGGGCTAAAGCCTGCTTCAGGTGATTTGTAGGCAGGTACATGAATGCCGAAGATACCTTCGAGCTTTGTCGGTAAATTTATACGTTAATTTAAAACACTCGATTTAATTAGTCGTATGTTCACTTCTGAATTTCGCTTGAATGTTTTTTGCAAGTGTTTGTTGTGTTTTACGTTTGATTTTGGTCATTAAATGTTATTGGGGTTTATAATTAGATTTACCTAGTGGTTCGTATTTAAACTATGGTCGGTAGGTGTGTTTAGTTGTTATGTGTAAATCTTTGTGATTATATATCGGTAGGTGAGGCGAGAGCTTTAGCAATTATATCGATAATATCGATGATGTTTTTTCGTTTTTTAAGCCAGTGTTAGTCGATATGTTTTTGGCTATCTGCCATTTTCATAAGATCGCTCTCGGTTGATGAAATGGAGTTTTTAAGATGGATCAGTTTTCTGCACTGCTTCAACGTCGTTGTAAACAAACAATGCTTTCGTCCTCGTTAGAATCAAACTCTGCCCCCGAGTTTATCTATCAATATAAAGAAGTTGATAGGACGTATGGGACACCTGAATATGTGAATGAGGGTGTGTTTAATAAAACAACAACACCATGGCTAAATTCTTATAGTTCTATTCCAGCATCAATGCTCTGGACTCCGGCAGATCTTGCATCTATGGATGCTCGCACCCAACAGGTAAATAAAAATAATGAACTCGCTGAAGAGCGAGTGCCTGGGCAGACGTATAGCGGTACGATTGAGGAACAAGTGCTACAGCGCTTTTCAAAGGGCTTCTTTAATGCAGAAGCCGCCCCTTTCAAGACAGTACCCGCGATGACAGAACACTGGATTGCTGACGATCGTGAGTTTGCACGCCAGCGGATGGGGGCGAATAACCCAAATGTAATACGTAAATTTGGTGTGGCAGGTTCTGATGATAACCTGGCGGCTATGCTGGCTGACAGTAACGGCGCTAAAGATATGTCTGCTTTAACGGCACAGCTGGAGCAGGCTGAACAAGATGGACGGTTATTTATTGCTGACTATCGTGATGTTTTAGGTAAAGTCGAAACTATTCGAGTTGATCAGTATTTTACAGTGCCTATGAGCCTGTTTATATATAATTCTGAAGATCAGGTTATGGATACCGTCGCAATACAACTAAGACGGGGAGAGTATTGGTTTGCACCGGCCGATGCAGATAACGCCTGGCTATTAGCTAAGCTATATGCCGCCTCAGCCGATTCTCAATGGTGGTATTCCGGGGCCCATTTATTTAACACCCATAGTATCGATATGGTTTTTGGTATCGCGGCATTAAATGTATCTATGCCTGATACTCATCCTGTCTACCAGCTTGTAAAGCCTAATATCAAAAAAGTTTTTGATATTAATACGGCTATTTATAATATGGAATTGCCCTCGGGTGACCCTAAGCCACTTTATAATAAAGGTGGCGACGTTGATAAATATCTGCCGACAGGGCGGATTGGTGTGTATGAAATAATTAATGCACTGTATGAAAACTATAGCTTTGATGAACAGGCCTTTCCAGCTTTAATGAGCAGCCGGGGTATGGATCGAGCCTCCATGCCTGCCTCCTTCCCTTACCGTGATGATGGCGAGCTCTGGTGGGGGGCTGTCAGTAATTTTATTGATGAATTTGTTGATGCAACCTACGCCAGTGATGCCGAGGTTGCTGCTGATTCGATGCTCAATGACTGGCTGAGTGTGACAGAAAGTGCCTTCAACCATGATGGTATTACTCGGCTTGTCGTTTTTAACCAGACGCGGGCCCGATTGAAAGAGCTACTGACAAACCTGTATTTTCTGACCACGGTTCAGCACACCGGGGTTAATAATACGATGTTTGATGGGCTTGCACTGGTGCCTAACGGTACCTTTGCAATGAAAGCGGCTGCCCCATCCCATGCTGATGGTATTACCGATAGCACGGTACTGAATGCACTACCGGACCCGCAAGATGCAACCGATCGCGCCACTATTTTATGGCAGATCACTTTTGTGATGAACGGTACAGCAACCGTTGACTATCTCGCCTCAACCGTTGTTTACACCTTTGATGCGGGCTCCCCTCAGCAGCAGGCCGTTGATAATTACTACAGCGCCCTGCAGGCCATGCAGTCCCAGCTTGAAGATAAGCGAGCAACACGAGTTGCGCTCTACCAGGCACAAAACCCGGGTGTAACCGACGTACCCAACAGTGTTGCCTACACCTATCTTGATGTGGCTAAAGTGATGGCCTGTATTCAGATTTGAGTGACACCTCCTCGTACTTGCCTCACCTGGAGTGAGGCTTTCTGCAGCGGGCTCTGAGCCCGGCTGTAGATCCAGCCGATCAGATAAGGCCGTGCTCAATATGTGCGGCTAACGACAGGACGTAGAGATGAACCATCATTTAAATAAGCAGCAGTTCAATGACGAATTTCGTACACCGGAGGTTGTTATTGATGCTGAAGGACAGTCGTATGCGACGCGTGGGTTAGTTGCAAATACGCAAGGGGCGGCGACGGTTCCACAGGAAATTGTAGCCAGTTACCTGAATAAGCGGCTGTACGAAATCGGTGTTCGTCATGTATTTGCCATTCCGGGGGACTACATAGCGGAATGGGTTGAAACGCTTGATATGCCTGACTATAACCCCGATGGATTGATACGCCAGCATCCTAATAATGAGATGTGTGCAGGTTACGCTGCAGATGGTTATGGCCGTTCAGGCAATGGAAAAGTGGGCTGTGTCGCGTTTACCTACGGTGTGGGAGCCTTGAATTCAGTCAATGCAATCGCTGGGGCGTTTGTGGAGAACGTTCCCGTTATCATGATTAACGGTACACCGTCGCGGGCACAGTTTAATTCCCAGCGTGATCAGGGAATACTCTGGCATCATATGTTTGATGGTTCCGGCACTGATAAACGGGTACTGGAAAATGTCACTGAGATGGCCGTAACCATTGATAACCCTGCCACAGCACCGGCGCTGATTGATACGGCGTTGCGTACCTGCATTACAGAAAGTAAGCCTGTGTATATCGAAATCGCAGTCGGTATGGAGTTTATGCCATGCGAGCCTGTCCCGGCCACACCGTTAGTCGCGGTGCCCGTACCGCAGGCAGAAGCAACGTTGAATCAGGCTGTTGAAGCTGTTTATGCTCAACTGCAAAGTGCTGAATCTCTGATTGTCATGGGCGGTGTGGAAATTGCGCGGGCAGGCATACAGGATGATTTTAAAACGCTGGTTCAGGCGCTTAATGCTCCCTATATGTCCAGCTTGCTGGGTAAATCTGTGTTGAGCGAATACGATACTGATATTAACTTTTCTGGGGTATTTAACGGTAAAAACTCGCAGCAGAATGTTCAGGATCTGGCATTGAAGTCTGACTGTATTCTCAACATTGGTGTGGATGCGACGGACTTTAATCTATCGGGCCTAGTGAATGCTGATTCTCCTGTTGGAACGCCATTACCGACCTTGCTGTCAGCGACTCGAGGTGCAATAAAAGTCAGCTGTAATGACGGCTGCAACCCGGATCTTTACTGGGGTGATATTCAGGTCAGCCAGTTTGTACCGGCACTGCTGGCTAAAATTCAGGGGGCCTGGACTCCGCCTGTGAATGACTATCCTCAACTGGTGGGCTCTCCCTGGGATATTCCAGAGCCAGATCAGGGTGAACTCTCAGCCGCGATCACCTGGGACTCATTCAAGCAATACCTTCACCACCATATGATGGAAGAAGGTGATGTGTTGTTGGCAGATACCGGCCTTACTTTCTACGGGATGCAGAATGTAAAAGTTGCCAGTAATGGCTATGTTGCTCAGCTGTCCTGGGGTTCTATTGGCTACTCGGTGGCTGCAAACTATGGTGTCGGGCTTTCTTTGCGTGACTCTGGTTCCAGTAACCGTGCGATTACCGTCAGTGGAGACGGTGCGTTCTCAGAGTCTATCAATGCGTTAGGTACCATAGCCCAGCTTGACCTGGGCTCTATTGTTTTTGTGATGAATAACAAAGTGTTCGCCATTGAACAATGGCTGGTTGATCCAACGGTCTATGCCGATGGCTCAACGAAACCCTTCCTGCCACTGTGTGAAATACCTCAGGGTGAGATCTGGGATTACGTGAAGCTGGCTGAAGGCTTTGGTGGTCAGGGCTTTGTGGTTAATACCAATCAGCAACTCCGTGATGCGATGAACGCCATTAATGCTGATTATGCTGAAGCCGCATCGGGCAGTGGTACTTCTGCGGTCTCTCCATTCTACCTGGTGTCGGTAGAGATAGAGGCACGGGATATTCCTTCGAATACGCGCTGGAAAGTTGAAGAAGCGCAGAAGTGATCGAAGTCTGTGCAGGCTAATGTCTGCACATAACCCCTACCTAACCTGATACATGGAAGGTACTTGCCTGATGGAACTCAATCATTGCACCAGCTTGCATAGTAAGTGCGATATTCACACACTTGATTATATTCATGATCTTACCCTCCCGCTGAATACAGGCTCGCCAAAGTTTGATATGCCGTCTGCTGTAAAAGAGGCAATTTCGGGAAATATAAACGACACACAGTACCTGACCTACCCACCGTTAACTGGTGAGGTAGCGTTACATTCGTTGATCGCGACAACCTATCGTGAACGTCATGGGGTTAATACCAATGAGAATCAGATTCTGATTACCAGTGGTGCGATGCAGGCTGTGCAGAACATTTGCCGGATTGAAGCGGGGGATGGGCAGGATGTTCTGTTGCCACCCCCATTCTGGTTCAAGTTCCCGGATATTGTTTCGGCAGCCGGTGGCGTGCCAGTCTTGATAAGCACTGAAGCCAGTAATAACTTCAAACTGACACCGGAATTGCTGCAGGCCAGCATTACAGATAATTCCCGGTTGCTGGTGATCACCAATCCGAACAACCCTACCGGGGCTATCTATAACAAGTCTGAACTGCAGGCTCTACTGGATGTTGTCTGTCAGTATCCTGATCTGAAAGTACTCTCAGATGAAGTGTATAACGAGCTGCTTATTGGTGAAGGGCAGGAGCCCTGCGTCAGCATCGGTAGTCTGGAACCTCAGCCTGAACGGGTTTATACCGTTAACAGCATGTCGAAAAATTTCGCGATGTCCGGTTTGCGAGTAGGTTATGTAATTGCCCCACAGGCATCAATGGGTAGCCTGCAAACCCTGCAGGGGTTAACCACGCTCGGTGTGAATGCCGCCTTGCAGTCAGGGGCGATTAACGCCATCAGTAACACCGAGCAATATACCCGGGAGATCGCCGTTCAGTTACAGCCAAAGCTGGGACGTGCCAGCCTGCTGGTGGCTGAGAACCCAAACCTGTCATTTCAGATGCCACTGGCCGGTTACTACTTTTATCTGGACGTGAACGCTTATATGGGAGCGAGTACAACAGATGGAACCGTGATCGAAAACGATGAAATGCTGGCCAATTACCTGGAGATGGAAGCTCGTGTAAAAGTGGTACCGGGCACCACCTGTGGTGTGCCTGGATACTTCCGCATTACTTTTGCGATTGGAGACGCTGAACTGGAAGCAGGCCTGAAAGCGATGAACCATACCCTTAATCAGCTGACGCTGGCATAACACAGAGAAGGATCTCAATATGAACCTGAACAAAACACTTCAACAGCGTAAACAGGATTTCAAACGTGCCATGTTCCAGAAAGCGTCTGCGCATATGCTGGGACAAAAAACGGCACGTAGCCAGCAGCTACGCTCGGCGGCCTGTACATTTACCTCTACCACACAGAAAAATACAGCGGACCTCACTGTTGGGATTGTCGGTGGAGGTATGGCCGGGCTCTATGCGGCGTTGCTGTTACAGGACCAGGGCATTGATTTCCATATATTTGAAGCGGACCCGGAGCGTCCAGGTGGGCGGGTACTAACACATTATTTTAATGATGACTCCCACCAGTACGCAGAACTGGGGGCTATGCGCTTTCCTGACAGCGAGCTACAAAGCCGACTCTTCAGTACCTGGGACTACCTGAACTCGACAGTGGGTGCGACACCCGGTGCCGCCGAGATCCGCAAAATTCCGTATATCCTGCATGATGCCGCTACAGCACCCGACGCGGGGAACCTGATGTGCTTCAATGGCCAGATGCCGGTGACCCGTAATCAGGTTGAAGCCGATAACTCGACGCTCGGGTTTGACGGCTTATTTCAGGGGCCAGAATGGGATTATTTCAAAGACGCTGGGGCCTTAAAGCCTGCGCAGGATCTGCTGGACGCGGTGGTTCAGCCGTTCCTCGACAAGTTTGAAGATGAAGGAATTGATCTGGCCTGGGACTACCTGCTGCAATGGGATGCCTATTCAGCACGTGGCTATATGCAGGAGCTTGGTGATGGCACACAGCCTTACCCATCCCGGATTGTTGATTACATAGAAACGGTGGTGACATACACCGGTATCTTTGATCTGGCGTTTGTTGAGCTGGTGCTGGATCAGTTCAGCTTTTCCGAAACCGACAGCTGGTATGCGATGGATGATGGTACGGCCCGTATTACGGATGAACTGATCAATCGGATACCTGCAGAAAAAATCACCATGGGGGCGCGGGTTGTCGGCTTGTCTGAAACGACGGGGCAGGCAACCATCAGCTACCGCTCCAGTGACGGTGGCGCTCTGCAAACCGCAAGCTTTGATCGAGTGATTGAAACCCTGCCATTCTCGATATTACGGTTTATAGAGACCCCTGCCAGCTGGTCAGCGGGCAAGTACGAAGCTATGCGTATGTTGAAAATGACCAACTCCACCAAAATCGCACTGGGCTTCAAATCTCGTTTCTGGGAGCAGTCGGGCCCGTACAGCCAGGGAATGGCGGGTGGCCAGTCCGATACTGACCTCGCCGTACGCAGTGTAGTGTACCCGTCCTTTGGTATTGGCGAAGCAGGCCCGGCCTATCTGCTGGGTAGCTACTGCTGGCAGAATGACGCCGATAAATTCTCCCATCTGAGTAAAGAAGCACTGTTAGCGGCAGCGCTTAAAGATGTTGCCGTGCTACACGGTGATCAGGTTTACGGTCAGTACCTGGGCGATGGTGCCTCTGTTGTCTGGAATCGGGAACAATATGCAGGGGGGGCGTTTGAGTTCTTTGCCTCGGGTCAGTTTGGTGATCTGTTCCATGCTGCCTGTGAACCAGAAGGGCGCTTTCATTTTGCCGGAGAACATCTGGATATGGTGCATTACTGGATCGCTGGAGCATTCAACTCAGCGTACCGTACTGTATGGGAGGCGCTGATTCTTGAAGGGCTGGATTCGCCAGAAAATATGGATATCCTGGAAAGTTCAATGGGTGGTGGTGAAATTTTCCCAAGCATGGTGCCCACCATTGCACTAACTGAAGTACGTACGAGCAAAGCTGACTCTCCTGTCACTGAAGCCGTCGACTAAGAAACTGCGGGCTTCATCGCGCGCAGCGTGAAACTGCCCTGGTACAAAGTTACCGTAATCGATCGCTACCCGATCCGATAGTCTCACAGTGGTAAATCTGGAGACACATTAGCCTTACGTATCATGATGTTCTTGATACGCGATAAGGTGCACGCTCTGGTCTGAATATCTCGGGCCAGGGCGTTTTTTTATTGTGAAAAAGCAACACCAGTCGTTGGTAAATTGAAGGCTGTAATGGCCTTATCGTCAATCCCGTGACGGGTTTCTCATCCAGCCGGGCGATGTGACCACTGGATGTGCATTTTTACGTATTTTGTTTGCTGTACCACAGGGTTGTGGGCGGGCTATCATGAATGGGCACTTCAGTAGTAATTCAGGGTCTCACTGATATGAAGGGAACCGATGGAGTAACGGGTTCAGACCCAGGGAGGAGGCATATGACTCACCTTGACTATTCCGAATTAAAAACGGTGTTATCGCTCGACGCTTGCCGTGAGTTTTCGGTCTTCGGTGCGTTAAGTGATGACAGCATCGAATTTTTGCTCAGTCACGGCGACTGTATCGAGCTGTCTAAGCATGAGATGCTCTATCACACTGGGGATCCATCCAATGGGTTTTATGTGGTGTTGTCCGGCCTGTTGGCGTTCTATAAAGAGCACCAGGGGCACTCATGTCTGGTGAGGCAGTATGCGCCAGGTGAAGAGCTGGGCTTTGTCGGCATGATCAGTCTGCACCCCCGTGCCGGTTGGGCTCAAATGCATGAAGCAGGCCGAGTATTACGAGTGAGTGATGCGATATTTCACCAGCTGCAACAGCGTAATGGCCATGATTTTACGCTGTTACTGATCAACCTTGTTCGTGATAAATCACGTGAATTAACGAATGCTAATAACATGCTGGTAGACATGAGTGCTGGGCTTGAAAATCCAGTGAATAAGTCTGATAAGGATCAGGCCTGATATCTAGTTGATATGACCTGTTACTGTAGCGACCCCACCCCTGGCGAAATAACTCTCCTTGTCCAGGGGCTCACATCTCCCTGATTACAGCATATGGCTGTTGCTTGCCTGACCAGGAACAATCCCGGTCATAATTCTCCGCTACCTTGCAAACTCGGCCGTGCTACAACCCACAGGTCAACTGCTGATTGCAATGTAAGCTTGTGCCGCTTTGTTTGAGCCAGCTAAAGCACAGGCTACACCTGTAACCGCCAGTAGCAGATAAGGAGCGCCAAGAGAGTGATAGCTCGCTCATCCCTTTACTTATCGATATAAAAGGAGAATTTAGATGTCGAGTAATCCGCTACAGCCCGGTACCTCTGATACGTCAGCCCCCATTACACAGGTCCTGACCCGTGAACAGCGTGATGCCTTGACCGCTGGCGATGTTCTGAAACGGTTGATAGACGGTAACGAACGCTTTGCGACAGGGCCACTCACCAGCCGCAACCACTCCAAACAGGTACGTGACGTCAGCAACTGAAATGCCGATAGCTGCCTCGGGCACTGCCGGCATTGTTGTTTGAAGCATGCTGTCGCAGGATAGCCATTGTATTGATTATGAAAAACATCAGAGGGAATTGTTGTGACTCAGGTATTTAACCCCCGCTCCATCGCGCAGGAGATGCTGACTGTGCAGCGTGATAACCATCAGATCGAACCGTTTTCCACCCGTCTGACTGACCTCACGGTGACGCAGGCCTACGAGGTCGCCTGCCTGATGCACCAGGCACGTATTGACGATGGCTGGGTATCGGCGGGACGTAAGATTGGTTTCACCAATGCCGATATGTGGGAACGCTATGGCGTACGTGAACCGATCTGGTCCTCCATGTATGACCGCACGATACGGTATGTCCCTGGCAATCAGGCCGTCAGCCATACAGGGCAGCTTTGTGAGCTGAAGGTCGAGCCGGAGATAGTGGTTCACTTCCAGTCAGCTCCGCCAGCGAGTGGCGAATGGGCCGATATCCTCGCCTGTATCGACTGGATCGCGCTGGGCTATGAAATGGTGCAGTCCCATTTTCCTGACTGGACGTTCAAGGCGGTGGATACCATCATCGACAGTGGCCTGCATGTTGAACTGCTGGTGGGGCAACCACTCGATATTACGGGGGCTGGCCCTGAATTACTGACAATATTAGAGCAGTTTGAGGTTCGTCTGTATTTGAACGATGAACAGTGTGACCAGGGCAGTGGTGCCAATGTACTGGGCAGCCCGCTTAAAGCAGTGGCGCATCTGATCTCGGTGATTGCTGCCAACCCGACGATGGCACCCATCCAGGCCGGGGAGTTGATCACCACCGGCACGTTGACCAAAGCCTGGTCGGTTACCCCTGGTGAAATCTGGCGTACCGAGGTAGGCGGGCTGGACCTGCCAGCTTTGACGGTAAGCTTTGCTGAGTGATTACTACTGAAATCAGAAAATGAATGCTGCACTGAGTACGTCACCGATTCTTTATGACGGATAACGCCCTGATATGTCGGGCTAAAGCAAACGCTTGATCCGCCGTTACCCCAAGGACTAAACCCTCGGTAGCAATGGATAGACCAGATCATTCAGGGAACCAGTGATGCAGCCTATAGGTAACCGTAACGCTACGCCTTATGCCCAGACAGAGCGTCAGACACAAGCCACGTCTGCGCAACCCAAGGCAAAAGAAACTGAAAAGCCCTCAGCAACGGCAACAGATGTTGTCGCAGTTGAAGGCACCGTACTTACCCGGCCATACTACGACCTGACCCGGATGACCCCTGACGAGGTCACGACGCTATCGGCCAGTCTGTATGCAGAAGGGAAGATCGATATTCATCAGATGGTTCGCCTGCACAGTGTTTCACTTCAACAACAGCACCCGACAAATATCGCAGGCATATACACCGACGCGAACGCCAATAACGAGCCGTTTAACCTGTTAGCGAAAGTCGGGCAGCGACAGCAGGAAAGCCCGCTGATGGACCAGCGTAAACCACTAATGGAGATACTGCTGGGACTTCAGAATTCACTGGAAGTGGAAAATTATAAAGCGCTGGATGTGCATGCCTGATTTTTCCTTCAGGATATGGCCTCCGGTCAGTACAGCCCGTAGCAAGCAGAAAAAGTAATGGTGCTGAAATTCCAGTAGTATGGTGGCTGACCTTGCCAGATAGACAGTAGCCTCCGGCAGGCTGGTGTAACGGATTTAACCGTTAATACAATGGAGATGTATATGAAATTCCGCACACTTATGGCCGCCGGTTGTTTATTTATGGCCCCTCAGTTATCAATGGCAACACCCTCTATCAATGATATGCAGTCATGCCAGGGTCTGCTTGATTTTATTGATAGCAGGCTGGACTCCGTCGCCTCACAATATGAAGCAGCTGATGTGAAATCAGTGAAGGCCGGGCTTAAGGGGTACAACCAGTACATTCAGCGAGAAATTGTTTCGCCCGGTTTGCTGAAATTCAATGGTGGCGATGCTAATAAATCAGCACAGATGCAGAAACAGATTGATAACTACAAAGCATCGGTGGTTGTTAATTTTAAAAAGAGATATTCAGAGAACAAACTTTTTGCTGACCAGGTGGTTGCGTTGAATGACTGCACCAAAAAATCAGTGCCATCGGGTCAGGAACTGGAAGGCCTGAAGCAGGCGTTCGCTACTATGATGAAGATGACGAAAATGAAATAGGGGTTTAGGATTTAATCCGTTGCACTGTTTTATTTTTACAGCATTCCAATGAATTGGGGCATAAGAAGAAATCGGGCAGGAGCATCGACGAGTTCCCCCCCTCTCTGGGGCAGAACCGGCCGCTGGCAATCTGTCGTTATACTGAACTACGGCATGAGTTGAAGCCCTGACAAGGTGTCAGGGCGGCAGTGGGGGAAGGTGTCAGAGCAGTTTGCTCATGCTTTCAAGGTGATCGACGGCATCTTTAACGGTTTCAATTTCTTGTCTGACCTTCAAACCTGCGCGTTTCAGCACATCAGGTTGCTGATTTTCCAGCAGATGCTCTGCACCGGCTAGAATTGATTTCTGAAGATCGCTGAGTGGGTGGTCATGGTAGTTAGACTTAACGTCGCCTTCTGGTAGCGGATCAGTCAATTCAGGCCAGTCTGTGCTACGTGCTTGCGCGGAAAAGACATGACTGAAGTCCTGCGCGTTGCGGTCACGTTCGGTCAGGCTGCCAAAACCCCACTTCAGTGACATCGTTTTCAGGAATGAGGCGTGGTCATGGGTCTCGTTGATGATCGTGCCGGGTTGAATATGTGATGACACCATAATCATCGGCACCCGCACTCCCAAGCGATCAAATTTGAATCCATCCAGGCCGGTTTCGCCTGCTACAGGCGGTACTGCTGCGGGTGGTGCTACATGGTCAAAACATCCACCATGCTCATCGTGAGTGATGATGAGTAGAATTTTGTCTCGTAGTGGACTGTTGCGAATTGCCGTGTAGACATCGTAAATCAGCTTTTCACCGCGCAATACGGTGCCTGGATCAGTTTTACCGAATATCTTTGAATTCCAGGTAGAAGGGTGCTGGTCGTTGTGGGCCATGATGAAACGTGGCTCGATAAACGAATACTGCGGTAACGAGTTATGCTTGAGGTCGTGCTGGAAGCCGAACGGGAGTTCATGACTCAGATCCGGGTCAGAGACTACGTGGCCGCTGCTATTTTTGATAACACCGTTTATAGCTGAAGTCAGGCTAAAAACAGTTTCAGCGTATATTTTCCAGCTAATGTCCTGTTCTGCCAGCGCATCAAACAGATTCTTTTTATGCCAGACCTGCTTGTGCCAGTCCCACATATTTCTGACAGAGTGGCCGCCTTCGCCAATTGGATTAATCAGTTCTCCACCTGATGTACCCGTATGCCAGAAGGCCCGATTGCACCAGGTCTGGCTCGGGACCGAGCAGAACCAGTGGTCAAACACGGCAAAATTCTGTGCCAGCGCAGACATTACTGGCAGCTGGTCTGGCTTGAAGCATTGCATAATCTGGCTGTATTGCTCGTATTTCACCTGCTTGTCTAACAGCGCTTCATTGGTGTTGATGTAGTCATTCACAAAGCCGTTCATTGGCGGTACGGCGGGGGCATCAGTGGGCAGGTTATAGGGTGATGTCATTGATGCGCCGTCGACACCCACATTATCTGGATCGACATGGTTGAACAGCTGGGTGTTTACATGAGGCCAGGTTTCACCTGGGTCAGGGTAAGGCTGGTGATAGTCAGCGGCTTTCTCGACGTTCACCTGTTGGTGGCTGGCAGCGTCAATGGCGCGCGAGGGGACGGGATTACTGTGATTACCGTCCTGCAGCCCGGCAAAACTCTTGCCTGCAGGTACACCGTCCTCATACAAAAAACCGAGCAGATTATCGAAGGAGCGGTTCTCCAGCATAAGTACAACGACGTGATCGAAGTTGTCCAATGGTGAGGTCGTTTCTGTCTGATCTGTCATCTTTCGTCCCTGAGTTGTATACATTGGTATGTGTATATTGACTCTGAGTGTGGCTTTTTTCGCGTAGCAGAGCAATCACGCATATTGGCTGAAATCTATTGCTACCTAGATTATCAACCTAAGTGATACACACGTACCCGCCAGGCCGTGCGACCAGGGGCATCACCGCCCCGGAAAGTAGCACAAAGGCGACTGGCGGGTGATATACGCCGAATGCGCGTTCAGGGATCCAGATCAATAAAAAACGGCACGGGCGTCTGGCAGTCGTACAGTTTCTGCAACTGGCTGTACCAGCCATAACCACTCAGCGGCTGGCGATCGCTGCCTTCCATCACCTGCACCTGAAGTGGGCCTCTGTCCGGGTAGCGCTGGCGATAACGGCGGCGGGCCTGATCCTCTCGGGCGGCGACGATCAACATATCGTCTTTACCTTCACAGCCGATGCTGAATATCGACACCTGCTGCAGGAACACCTCCAGATACTTCTGCATCCGCTGTCGCCGCACAGTCGTGCCGGGTGGGGTTTTAAAACCGATGATCGGCTCGTTCCGGCTGCTGCGATGGGCAGATAGAAAAATGGTGATCTGTTCGCCCGAGGGCAGGGTGATCAGGGCGTCTTCGCCAAAGTACATGGGCTTCATCTGCATGGTTCTCTCTCCTTGAATTCTTACTCCTGGTGTTTCGATACCAGCATAGGTCGCTTTACTGTGCAGGCCCTGCATACCGAAAACGGCAGGCCGTAAACCACGATCGGCCTGCAAAATATCCATTGCTATCCCGAGGGCGTAGCCCTCCTTTAACCGCCGACTAGCCTGGCGTTAAAACACCGCCACGGCGGCTGTACGGATAGCAAACCTGTCTGTGAAACTGCGCCATCTGGCTTGAAAAACATCGGTATATGCCGAACAACACAAGCACCAGCCGGGGCAGCAGCAGAGCAGGGGAGAGCATGAGATTGAAGCACACCGGCACCGATCACCGTTGGTATGGCCCGCTGCTGAGCTACAGCAGACAGGGGCAAACGGCACGCGCCTAAGTGCATGAAAGTAGAGGAAAATGTTTTGCGCAGGGGAAACCCTGGGATAGAATCAAAGATACCCATTCAAGACTCCGTTAAGTCTGGTGTGGTTAGCTGCGTCGGGGTGTTCCAGCACCTCGGCGTAGCGCTTCTAATTATTTAGCTGATAACTGCGATCAGTAAAACTCCATTGAATGTTAAATCGTACCGCTTTTAAAACGGTAATCTGAACCGGTGTGTCCGGTTTACAGATGTTGCTAGTGTGACAACAGAAAGGGTTATTGAACAAGCGGTTTTTTGGGTTGGTATTGTGGTTGGTGGTAGGTTTTTTGTTGTTTTAAACCCCACGTTAATGGTGTGGGGCTTGATCGGTTTTTATTAACGTCAACATAAAGGGCTGGAGCGTAACGAAGAAAACCCGAAGGCGACTATTGGTGTTTTGTTTTTTGTGGCTAAAGCATGCATTGTTGGCGTACTAGGCTAGCACTACAAATATTTTGAACATAAACATCAATGTGACATTTCTGTGTGAGGTTTTTAAATGTCTCACCTCCCATGCTATAGAAATTAGGATGACTGATTATATCTCCAGCTTCGGGTTCTGATGAGTCGAGCAGTTCAAAAATCACAAACTCACCTGAATCACTAATCTCAGCTGCATACATTCCACGCGCAGGGTTTCCTGTTTTTACTATTGCCTTCATACATACTCCTTCATGATTTACAGATGACACTTTGCACTACGGTGATCGTAGAAAATAAAAGTTGTAAACTGCTGGCTTTTTGTGTGTACTTTAATATAGTAGTCCTTCATATTTTTCAGGTAAAAGGGCAAACTCTCCCCACCCTAACCTTTCTAAGCAAAGTCCTGCACCATTATCTGTAACTATCCCATACATGATAATAACCCTTCCCACTGAGTTATCTGTGATCCCTTTTTCTGCTTGCTTTTCATCCGTTAGCTTCAAATAGAAGTCTGCGTAACTTTGACTCTCATATTCAATTCTAGTCATTCTTATATTCTTGGGTGTGTTACCTGCGTTAAAGGACTTTTCTATTTTTCCATAATATAGTTTGGGTCGATCATCCGACTCTGAAACGCTTTTTATATCTGTAAGCAGATCTAACAGCTGGATGGCATGTTTTCCGCTTGGCATGAAAAAATACCTGTTTATGTTTTCGTCAAATTTATTAACAAGGCCTCGTACCGTTTTGAATTTACTAGGTAATCTAAAAGATTGACCTCTGTGGCGTGAAATTGGAATATCTGCTATTGGTCCATTCTGTTCCTCCACTAAAGTTCCATCATATTCTTTAGATTCCTTTTCAGGAAGTAGCGGGTTGTTTTTTATAAACCCTTCAATAACCACTAACTCGTTGTCTTGAATTGCTTTTAGCGCTTCTTCTTCAGTTAGATATTTTTTTCCCTGCGCCTTTTTAGTACGTAATCCGCAATCAGTATCAGTACCTCTGCTATGAGCAAAGTATGCTGTCCGGCCATTTTCAGAGAAGTCTTTTTCTTTCGGTGATCGGAATAAGTCGGCGCAACATTCTGGGCAAAATATACTACCTCTCATTTCAGGAGAGTACTCGTTAAATAAGACCTTTTTTGCGCTTTCCTTTAGAAAGTTTTTGTCACCATTCTCAAAAGACCAACCCTCTAAGAAAAGAGAAAATTTAATCCTGTTTTCCATTGATACTTCCTTTTATATTGAAAAATCCCACATAAAATCCATCAAGCGCCGCCGTAGGCGGTCGCTTGGACGGCCTTGCTAAGCGTAACATTACTTCGGTACATCAAAAGCTAATACCGAAAGTGTCAGCTCTCTATTTGGGTCATCCTTATGAGCCATCACGTAACGAAAACTCGTTTCTGACTGTTGACCTAAAGAGTGCTTGAAATTCTTGTGAGCTTCTACTGCCGGAGTGATTGAATCAATGACGGCTGAAAAATTCTTATTTTTACTGAAAATTATGATTGCTGTTTTAGTGTCTCGCCAGGAACTATAGCCAAGTAGTTGGTCTATAGTTTCAGAGAGAACTTTTTGACCGCACCAAAATTTACACTCTCCAATGAAAACATTCTTCCCATCAACTCTAATAAGAATGTCTGTTTTACCAGAGTAGTTAAATGTCTCTCCTGTTGCAGCTCCCTCAAAGTGGCCATTGAGCTGAACGAGGAAGTGTGTCCGCAGAGATTCTTCGTCCATTTTCAAGAATGCAGAAGGGCTTCTTTCCATTACATGAGCCATATTCTGAATCACATTTAAAATATGTTCATAGTGACTCACTGAAAGCTCAGGCTCCGGTTTATATGGAGCTGTTGTCGCTCTTGGAGGCTGAGGGGCTACTTTTTTTCGTACACTTGGTGCTATATAAGTTCTTAGCTGATCGTCTCTGCTTTTTAGTTTAAAGCCTAAGTCAGCTACTAAGTTTTTATCTTTTAGTAATTTCTCTCGTCTTCTATTTATTGAGTCTCTAGCGATTTTGTTTAGACTGCTATTAAATCCATTGAAGTCTGAACGTAGATTCTCAAGGTATGAGTTTATTTCACCTATTGTACGATCAATGCTAAGCCTTACTTTTTCAGGGTTTAGGTCTGTACCGATAATTTCAATTACTAAGTTATTTCCAGACACCTTCGCTATTGGTGGCGATAATGTATACGAACTAGGCCGAATATTGAAAACCTGATTTTCACCGCTAAAAGGAATAGTTATTTCAATCTGAGTTCCTTCTATATAGAAGGGTTGGCTTCGATCCGATATGAATCTAATTGAATCTCTACTTACATCAATGTTGGTTGCTTGTTGATTTGCTGTTATTTGATCTTCAAATAGCTCAGGAACATCAACGCTGTATTTTTCTTCAAAGTATCTGCATATGTCATCCACTGAAGTATTTAGTAATTTATTAGTGTTGTAGTTGCTGATCTCATTGGTCATTTCTTTTTTTTGATTTTCACGTACTGAAAAACTATCAATATTTCCAAAAAGATAACTTATGTTTCTGGTCATTTATTAAACTCCTTGATTGTGACGCTTAATACTGTTAGCAATTAATATGCACGTTGTTTACTAGCTTATTTACTCAGTATACCTTCCCTGCATTCTGTTATCTTATTTAAACCAAAAAGGTTTGTTAGTAGATAGTGTCGACAAATCGTGCCACTTTTTTCAGCGTATTTCAACAAAGCGTGCCTTAAAGTATGCAATTTAAAAATATACTGTATCTTTATACAAATAGTGATTGTTTGTTCCATATTTTGATTTTCCAGTCATTGAAGATTGTTACATCTGTGCTGGACTAGGTATTCATTGGCTCAAACAGCGAGGAGGTGCAGGGCTTGGTGGCATTTCTCGGTGGCTTGGTAGAAGCGTTAGCATCTGAGGACTGTTGTTTGTGGGCCCTCGCGCTCGTGGGGGAGGCGGGGATTACTCCTCAGGAAACACTTCCCTCAATAACCCCAATACCCAGCCATGCAGGCGGTCGTGGCTTGATCTTGAATGCCAGGCGGCGATCAGTTCAAAGCAGGGGGGCAGGGCGTCGGTGTCCAGTGGTTTTACTTTGGGGTGTGGCAGTATCCGCGACGGCAGAAACGCTACGCAGTCGGTGGAGGCGACGCAGTCGGGGGCGGCGGCGAAGCTGGGGACGGACATTACGATGTTGCGTGTCAGCCCCTGTGCGGCGAACCAGTCGTCGGCGCTGCCGCGCAGGTTGGCGCGGGAGGGGGAAACGACCAGCTGGGGCAAAGCGGCGACTTCGGCGACGGACAGCGGCTTATTGTGCAGTTCGGAGTCGTTGCCTGCCACGCAGATATGGTGTTCGCAGAACAGTTGCATGGACTGGCAGCTGTCCGGGGTGAAGGCGGGGAAGGTGAGCGCTAGGTCCAGTTCGCCGGAGGCCAGCAGGCTGTGCAGGTTGTCGGCTTCAAAGTCCCGCACCACGATTCTCAGCCCCGGTGCCTGGGCGCGCAGCCGGGCTAATAGTGGCGGCAGTATCACCTGCACCGCATAGTCGGTGGCGGAGAGGGTAAACAGGCCGCTCAGGCTGGCGGGGTTAAAGGCTTCGGGTTCCAGCAGCCGTTCGACTTCTATCAGGATGTGGTTAATGCGCGCTTCCAGCTGTTCCGCCAATGGCGTGGGGGTTACGCCGTTGCTGGCGCGGATAAACAGCCGATCATCAAACACTTCACGCAGTTTACGCAGCTGTTCGCTGATTGCCTGCTGAGTCAGGCCCATCTGGCTGGCTACCCGTGACAGGTTGCGTTCACGCAGCAGTGCTTGCAGTACGCGCAGCTGTTTCAGGTCGAGTCGATTGATACCATTCATAATTGTAATAAGTACAAGAACATATTGTTTTTTATTGTATCTGTGCGGGACTAGTGTTGTCACATCTTCAGTCAGGGCCGCAAGGTTTTCTGCATAACTCATAACGCACAGGTATAACCGATGGAAACGCTTTTTACCCCGACCACGCTGGGCCCTTATACCCTGAAAAACCGTATTGTACTGCCGCCTCTGACCCGCTCACGCAGCAGTCAGCCGGGCAATATTCCTAATGATTTGATGGCTGAATATTACAGCCAGCGGGCCAGTGCCGGTTTTATGGTTACCGAAGGCACGCAGATTGAACCCCGTGGCCAGGGCTATGCCTGGACGCCAGGTATTTACTCTGCTGCGCAGATTGAAGGCTGGAAGAAGGTAACGGCGGCGGTACATGCTAAAGGCGGCATTATCTTCGCTCAGTTGTGGCATGTGGGCCGTGTTTCCCATGACTCTTTGCAGCCTGAAGGCGGCGCACCGGTTGCACCGTCGGCTATACGTGCTGATGCGGTGAAGGTGTTTATCGAAACCGCGCCAGGTGAAGGCGCACTGGCAGACCCCGTTGAACCACGTGAACTGACCACTGCTGAAGTGCAGCAGTTAGTCGAAATGTATGCCCAGGCGGCGCGTAATGCGCTGGAGGCGGGTTTTGATGGTGTTGAGCTGCATTGTGCCAACGGCTACCTGGTTAACCAGTTTATCTCTGAGCACAGCAACCAGCGCACGGATCAGTACGGCGGTAGCCTGGAAAACCGTTTGCGTTTTCTGACGGAGATCGTGGCTGCTGTGTCTGATGTGGTAGGCCCTGAGCGTATGGGCGTGCGTTTTGCGCCGCTGTTTGAAAGCACCGATGAAGACCGTGTCTACTTGGGATTAGTGGAATCCGATCCACACCAGACCTACATCGAAGCGATCCGTGTGTTGCAGCGTGCCGGTATTGCCTACCTGTCACTGGCAGAAGCCGACTGGAACAATGCGCCTGATCTGCCTGCTGATTTTTATGCAGCGGTGCGTGACACCTTCCGTGGCACGTTGATGTATGCCGGTAAGTACAGTCCGCAGAAAGCGGTGGATGTGCTGGCAGCAGGCCATGGCGATATCTTCGGCTTTGGCCGTCCGTTTATTGCTAACCCGGATCTGCCGCACCGTATCCGTCAGGGTCTGACACTGAATGACGTTGACCCGACCACCATGTACGGCGGCGCGGATGCCGGTTACACCGATTACCCTCTGGCTGACGCCTGAGCGGAAGGCCTCCGAAACGATACAGCCGACAGCGAACCAATGTTGGTCAATGCCCGTTAAGCCGTTCGTTGCAGGAGTGAGAGCACGCAACCAAGGTCACTCTGAATCCGAATGGTCGCTCAGGAGGTATCTTGGACCTGGGCCATCGGCTGCGATGTGATCTTCTCGGTTGTGTAATGTACAACTCCTGAGGGATAGGCAACCACACCCAATACAGCGCGTTAACTTGTCTCTCATCCGTTGCATCTGTGCCATGCGTTCATCCAAATGCAGCTGCCATTTCTTCGATAGCTTTTCCCAGTCACGTTTTGTTGGTGTGCGCTGGTCGGGAAGTTCGTTCATGGCGTCTGAGATATCTTTTAGCGTCAAACCCAGATTTTGCGCCACACGAATGATGGAAACACGCCGGAGAACCTCATGGTGATACATACGCTGGTTTCCAGCCGTTCGCGTGCTTTGTATTAAGCCTCGGCGTTCGTAGAACCTGAGTGCTGATGCTGCTACGCCACTGCGCTGAGCTACCTCACCAATTGTTAAGTATGCGACCCTTTTTGCCATAGATTCACCTCTTTGCATTCAGTCAAAACATTACCTTGACTTAAAGTTAGGTTCAACTTTTAGACTCGTGTGAATGTTTGAAACACAGCCGCTAACAGGGGAATAAAGCAGGTGAAAATCACAAAAATAAGCGTTTTCCGGAAAGACTTACCGTCTGTTGGGGGCGGGCTTGCCGTGGGTGATCTTACAGCGGAACGTGCGCGAACCTTTGATACGTTCAACAGTACGGTTGTGGTCGTTGATACAGACGCTGGTATCAGTGGATGTGGCGAGTCCTGTCCCTGGGGAGCCAGTAATCTTGGGGCGTTGCCCGCCATGCCTGGCCTTGCCGAGGCTTTGCTAGGTAAAGACCCGCGCGAACTTCACAAAATTGAACGGATTATGGATGCGGCTATTGAAGGCCACTCTTATGCGAAGAGTGCCGTCGACATGGCCTGCTGGGACATCCTGGGGAAAAGTGCCGGGATGCCGGTTTACATGCTGCTGGGTGGCAAGTTGTGCGATGGTGCGCCGCTCTATCGTTGTGTCATGGAACAAGAGCACGACAGGATACTGGCCGAGATAGAGCAGTACAGGGCAGCAGGTTACAAGTATTTTAAACTCAGAGTTGGCATCGAGCCTGAACGCGATATCGAGCTTATCCGTTTTGCAGCGGGGATCGCTGAGGCGGGGGAAGTCGTTTATGCCGATGCGAATTGTCGGTGGACGCTTCACGATGCTTTGAAAGTGGTGAGGGCTGTTGACGACCTGGGTGTCATGATCGAACAACCCTGCCTCACCTACGAGGAGTGTTTGCATGTGCGTGCGCGGACAAATTTGTCGATGAAGCTCGACGAGCTTGTGACCGATCAAACCATGGCGGAGCGAATGACATCTGATCTGATAGCTGACGTCGCGTGCGTGAAGATGGCGCGTATCGGCGGTCTGACCAAGGCACGCAGAATACGCGATTACTTCGTTGGTCACGGAATCAAAATCGTACCCGAATGCATGATGGGTGGCGAGATCGTATCTGCGGCTGTGTCACATTTTGCTGCGTCTACACCAGCGGAGCTATTGTTCAATACGACTGATCTGCATGCCTACCATACGGAGCCGACCGGCACGATCGCACCGCCAACATCAGATGGACGAATGTTTTGCCACGATACCCCTGGACTTGGTGTTGAGCCCGATTTGAATAGTCTTGGAGATCCAGTGGCTACCTTCGAGTGAGGAAAACATCAGTCGTTGCCCTACAAATTCGGGCGGCGGCGTTCCTGAATGCGACCAGGTTGAAGGCTTCTGGTTCCAGTAGCAGAAAGCTCTTTGAAGAAATGTGTGTTGCCATCATCATAGGCGGCTTTTTCATGATGGAATATGAGCGCTGTGCTCATTTACTAGCGGCAGGGGTAGTAGCGATGTCAGGTAAAACAGTCCGGGGTACAACGGTCAGCATCATGGATGGCGGCATGGGGCGAGAACTGGAACGCCGTGGCGCACCGTTTCGTCAGCCGGAGTGGTCGGCGCTGGCGATGATGGAAGCGCCGGAGACGGTGCAGGCAGTACATAGTGCTTTTATCAACAGCGGTGCCCAGGTGATCCTTACCAACAGTTATGCGCTGGTGCCGTTTCATATCGGTGAAGCACGCTTTACCGCAGACGCTGAAAACCTGGCCGGGCAGTCAGGCCTGGTAGCCCGTGCGGCAGCAGATCAGGCATCGTTACCGGTGCGGGTGGCCGGTGCCATCCCGCCACTGTTTGGTTCTTACCGTGCCGACCTCTATCAGCCCGATCAGGCGGTGCGCGTCGTGACGCCTCTGATTACTGGCCTGTTTCCCCATGTTGATTGCTGGCTGCTGGAAACCCAGAGCCTGATACAGGAAGCGGTTGAGGTCTGTCGTGTGCTCAGGCAACTGGATACCGAGACAAAGCCTGTCTGGATTGCTTTCAGCCTTCAGGACGAAGGCGCGGTGCAGTCGCCATGCCTGCGTTCCGGTGAGTCAGTTGAGGGCGCAATCTGCGCGGTGATGAGCGCTGAAGTGACAGCGATTCTGTTTAACTGTTGCCAGCCGGAAGTGATTGAAGCGGCGTTAAGTGTTGCCGGAAAGACTCTGCAGCAGCTGGGGCGTAGTGATGTCGAACTGGGTGCGTATGCCAATGCTTTCCCGGCACAGCGGGAGGATGCCGCGGCCAATGATAATCTGAATGAACTGCGTGAAGATCTGACACCTGAAGCCTACCTTGACTGGGCGCGTCGCTGGCATTTACAGGGTGCTTCATTGATAGGGGGCTGCTGTGGGGTTGGCCCGGCGCATATTGCCGTATTGAGCGAGCACTTTACCCCGAGTGAGCGTGCAGAATAGCTGATCGCTCAGTCAGTTGTTTGTGCTGCTCACCCTTGCTATTGGTGACCGCATTCCCGCCGGATATTTATGGGCTTTCCTGCAATATTTTACAATCGTGCTTAAATGCCCTGGCGCATACTGGCTGCATTGGTGTACATGCCCTCGGGTTCAGGAGTAACGATGTAATGAGTAATACACAGAGAGTGTCCGGCCTGGATGGCCTGCAAGGCGGTTTCACCAGCGACAATATTGCCGGGGCCTCACCGCAGGTACTGGATGCACTGATGGCGGCCAGTATTGGTGCAGCGCAGCCGTATGGTAATGATGAGCTGACGGCACAGCTGGAGCAGCAGTTCATCGCGCTGTTTGAGTGTGATCTGCGGCTGTTTCTGGTGCCAACGGGGACGGCGGCCAATGTGATCAGCCTGGCCACGGTGACTCCTGGCTGGGGCGCTATCCTCTGTCACCCGGATGCCCATATCAATAATGATGAGTGCAGTGCGCCTGAGTTTTATACGGGCGGTGCGCGGCTGGTGCCTGTTGATGGCCCCCATGGCAAGCTGGACCCTGGTTTGCTGCGTGACGCTGCTCAGCGTAAACGGGGGGATGTACATAGCGTACAGCCGTCGGCGGTCAGTATTACGCAGGCGACGGAAACCGGCCATGTTTACAGTCTGGCTGAGTTGCATGAAGTAGGACAGGTCTGCCGTGAAAGCGGGATGAAACTGCATATGGACGGCGCTCGCTTTGCCAATGCACTGGTGGCGCTGGATTGCTCTCCGGCTCAGATGACCTGGCAAGCCGGTGTTGATGTACTGTCGTTCGGTGCCACTAAAAATGGCGTGTTGTCGGCTGAGGCGATTGTGCTGTTTGATACTGAACTGGCGGACGAGATGGCGTTTCGGCGCAAACGCGGTGGTCATCTATTCTCCAAAATGCGCATGCTGTCGGCGCAGATCGACGCGTATCTGCATGATGATCTCTGGCTGCACAATGCGCGCCATGCCAATGATATGGCGCAACGCTTGAGCTGCGGTCTGAGTGTGATCGAGGGTGTTGAGTTGCTGGGGGATACCGAAGCCAATATTATTTTCTGCCGGATGCCGCCGGTAATGACTGAAAGCCTGCTAGCAGCGGGTTTTCAGTTTTACACCCGTCGCTGGGGGCCGGGCGTGGTGAGGCTGGTAACCAGCTTTGCGACCTCTGAGCGAGAAGTTGATGCGTTTGTTGCAACGGCAGCAGAGCTGGCGGGCTGATCGCCAGCAAGCTGGCTCCTACGGTGATGGCTACGCGCTGATTGTAGGAGTGAGCTTGCTCGCGATACTCTGCTTGCCAGTAACGTCACTCTACATTCAAACACAGATGGTATAACTCAGCGCATGAAAGACAGTGTTCATTACCACCGTGTTAGCGGCACCTCTGATCTGATTCTCAGTGAGGGGTTTTACGCTCAGTATGAGTTCAAGCCGCACTATCATCTGGACTACCATATCGGTCTGGTGTTTGAAGGTGTGCAGCGTCAGCAGTTTCAGGGGCAATCCGTACTGCTGGGGCCTGGGCGGATCTCGGTGATGCCGCCGGGTGAGGTTCACGATGGTCGCGGCCATGAGCAATGTGCCTATCGGATGCGTACTTTTCGCATTGCCCCACAACTGCTGGCCGACAGTGTTGAAGCGTTGTCCGGCAGCACGGTTGAACTCGAGTTTGCCGGTGCGATGGTTGAAGACAGCAGGGTTGCCAGCCAGCTGGTGCAGCTGTTTGAAGGTATCCAGCACCCGGATGGCCTGGCTGCCTTGCCTGTTGAGGAAGCCTGGCTGACGTTGTTTGAGCCGTTATTGACGCAGCTGAAGGTGGTTCGGCCCCAGCAGATCAGCGGTGGCCTGTCTGTTGCGCATCTGCGACGAGTGCGTGAGTACTGTCACGATAACCTGGCCAGCAAAATTAGCCTGGAGCAGCTGGCGGCGCTGTGTGAGCTGAGTCGTTACCAGTTTCTACGCCGGTTTGAGCGCAGTATGGGGCTGACACCGCATAACTGGCTGACCCAGCTGCGGCTGGAAAAAGCCTGCCTGTTGTTGCGTCAGCCTGATTATTTGCTTACTCAGGTTGCACTGGATGTTGGTTTTTATGATCAGAGCCACTTTATCCGCGCGTTTCGTAAAGCCTACACTGTGCTGCCATCCCAGTATTGATCTCCTGAAATATCGGGGTGTGTTGCCGCTTCTTGGAAATGTCTTTCATATTCTGCACAGATACTGCTATGAATTGTTTCGTATAGCGCCTTTAGCTCTGGTTTCATGGTGCTGAGTGCAGACTCAGTGGTAATAAAGTAAGGTGCGCGCACTCCATGGTAATCGATGGGCTTTCCTGCGGGTTCGAAGAATATTCCAGATCGCTTAAGCAACTTGGGAAGAAAGGGCTCCATCATCGCAAAGACGTTGGTTTTCCCGGTTAAAACGGTAAGCGATGTTGTTGCAAGGAAAGCAGAGACTGCAATCATGGGAAACATGCGTCGTTCCTGCTCGTCAAATATGAGCTCGCTCGAGTTACCAAAGCGGTCTTGATGTTCATCATGGCGGCGTCTGAATGTGCCATCGACAGCAAGGCGTGATATTTCACAAACGGTATCTCTACTCAAATTCAGTTGCTCAATGAATGCGTTATCTAAACTACTGTGGCAGTACCTCTCGAGAGGAAGTGGTTTTGGTATACCGCCTTTTATGGCCGGAACAATTCTTACACAGCTGGCCGGGTAACCACTTTCCTTATGTATGATCAGGCAATGAAGTGCATATGAATCAAACTCGTCGGACTCTTTCTTATCAGGGAAATCCCCCAGAGGCTCATAGCCAAATTCTTCACAGTAAACACGGTAACGCAGCTGATAGATAAGGTCTTTACGTGGTGTGTCATAAATGAAATTCACAGAAAAATATTTTTGAAATTTCTCTGACAGCGAATTTGTCATTGTCTGCTTCCTTGTCGGTGTGACATGTAAGTATTGAGATTCCGCCGATCACGGTTCTGATTGGATGAATGGAAAAGTAGCTGCCTTGTCGCTGCGTGTTGGGTGCTCAATTTGAAAGATAACCGTATCCTTTTTAAAGGAGTATTTTCTTCGCTACCTGGAAAGCCAGCTTTTGTAATGGGTTACTATTTCCACCGGGTCGCCATGTTTTTTTAAGCTTATTACGATAGGCATCAAAATGTAGCCCGTATGGGGCGCTGATAATCTCGCCCCGTCCCAGCAGAATTTTTAGTGCGTTTGATCCTGCAATTCCTGCGCACATATCTACAGCCATTGGGGTTGAAGGGCCTCTTTTGGCTTTGAAGTCAGCTCTGCTTTTATCTACCAGGTATGTCCGCTGCATCATTGAGGGGGAGAGCCCAATCAATAATTTTATAAGCTGCTCTTCATCGGAATGGCCCTCCAGCCGGAAGTAATTCTCAAAGGTCATGCCTCCAGGCATAAAGGCAAGGAAAGCGCAGCCCATGCCGAACGGTGCAGCAGTAATAGCAGGAATATTTTTCTCAGCACATTTTTTAAATGCCATTTTTCTGGCATCAAGAGCAAAAAAATCCAGGCTATCTACGTACAGGTCAACTCCATTGAAGAAGTCGTCAATGTTGCCCCTGTTAATGCCACGGTTGAATGTTTTTATATCTGCTTCAGGGTTTATATCCCGTGCCATTTTCTCCATAACATCTAGCTTTTCTTTTCCTACGGTACTTATAAAAGCACCTGATTGTCGGTTGAAATTGTGGACTTCAAAAGAGTCGAAGTCTGCGATGTTGAATTTAGTAATCCCTAACCTGATAAGTGTTAGCAGGTGTGCGCCACCAACACCACCTAGCCCGGCGATTGCAATTCTTTTTGAAGAAAGGTATGCCTGCTCTTGCTCGGTTATCCAGCCAATATTTCTGGATGTGGCATTGTTGTAGTTATACATAATTTTCCGGAAGGGTTTGTTAATTAATATATCGTTTTTATATGACGTCTGATCACTTGTATTTGATAGGTACAGATCTGAAAAATACAATAAGCATAGGCTTTGTGGATATACATATAAAAAATAGATAATTAACATGAATTTTTTATATGTTAATGGTTTTTGGTTTTGTTGCTTGTAAATAAATAAGTAAACATACTGCTTTCTAGAGGCAGCTATAAATGTTCTTCAAACTTTTAATTCTGTGCATTGGCCGGATCATTCAATATATATGGCTGTGTGTCTGATATTCCTGCAACCCCCAACATTGTGAGTATGGGCTACTACGCAAGCAACAGTGGGGTTGTCGAGTGACTTACCCGGTGCCGATACCTCTTGGTACAAAACAGCTAAACTGACAGTATCCAGCAACTGAGCGGGGTGTGGTTATGATATTGGCAGAGATGCGCCGTATGCTGGCGCGTAATAAGGTGCGGGAGGGGGTATTAAAGCCCGCCGAGACTGGCGGTGGCTGGCAGGTTGCACTGGAAGATTATGAGGGTCAGCAGCATGCGCTGACCCGCCACGATGGTGTCGCCCGGTTGTATCATTCGCTGGACCGGGCGACGGCGATCCTGCGTGAACTGGGTGTGGAGCGAATCTGTGTGGTTGAGCGGTTCTGACTTGCGGCCTGGGCGGGTTATCGCTCTGCTGCGGTTACCTTAACCCGGCGCGGTTTGATGCCATCACGCAGATGCCAGGCCAGCAGACCAAACGTAATGCCCCAGAATGCGCTGCCTACATCAAACAGGGTCAGTCCGGAGGCGGTTACCAGAAACGTGATCAGCGCAGCTTCCCGGCTGTCACCACCGGCAAGTGCGCCGTGCAGGCTATTGCCGATAGTGCCCAATAACGCCAGCCCGGCAATGGCGAGCACCAGCTCGTTGGGTAGCGCGGCAAACAGGCTGGCGACAGTGGCACCAAAGATACCGGCCCCGAGGTAAAAAATACCCGCCCACACCGATGCTTTGTAGCGCAGTGCCGGGTTGGGGTCCGCTTCTTTACCCATACAGATTGCTGCGGTGATGGCGGCCAGACCAATGGAGAAACAGCCAAAAGGGGCCAGAATCAGGCTGGTCAGCCCGGTCCAGCTGATCAGCGGGGATGCTGGAGTGTGGTAGCCGTTGGCACGCAGAACGGCCAGTCCGGGCATATTCTGTGAGGCAATGTTCACAATCAGCAGTGGTACGCCAACACCGATCAGTGACGTCAGTTCGAAGCTGGGCAGGGTGAAGGTTGGTGTTGTTATTGACCACTCCAGTTGCTGAGTATCGATGTTTCCCTGTGTCGCCGCGATGGCCAGCCCGGCAATCAGTGTCAGAGGGATAGCATAGCGTGGCAGGGGCGAGCGTAGCAGCAGAAAGGCCAGCAACATGCTGATCACCATCAGCCGCTCAGTACCCATGGCAACAAACAGATCCATACCGAATTTTGTCAGAATGCCAGCCAGCATGGCAGCGGCCAGTGGCTGGGGGATGTGACGCATCAGGCGATCGAAAATACCACTGATACCCAGCACCAGCATGGCCAGTGATGCCACAATAAAAACGCCCACCGCTTCATTCATAGGCACGCCCGACAGGCCGGTCACGAGCAATGCGGCGCCCGGTGTCGACCAGGCCGTCAGTATCGGGGTGCGGTAGCGCAGAGACAGACCGATGGTGGAAATGCCCATACCGATACCCAGTGCCCATAACCATGAGCTAATCTGGGTTGCGCTGGCGTTTGCTGCCAGTGCCGCCTGGAAAACGATGGCAACAGAGCTGGTATAGCCGACGATGACGACGATCATGCCGGTTGTCATATGAGACAGAGTGCCTGCTTTAGACATTGTGTGTTCCTCTGTTGTGATAGATAGCGTTAGCGCTGTGCGTTATAGCGTCCGAGGTCGACAACCGTATCACCGTGCGTTATAACGTACAACCTGTTCATTTCGCATCACACTGGTGTCTATATCGCCATGCAGCAGATCAATCAGTACCTGTCATCCACGCTTAAATTACTTCGTACGGAACGAGGCTGGAGTCTTGAGCGTGCGGCCAGAGAAACCGGGGTCAGCAAAGCGATGCTGGGCCAGATCGAGCGGGGCGAGTCGAGCCCGACGATAGCGACCCTGTGGAAAGTTGCCGGAGGCTTTAGTGTGCCGCTTTCTCTGTTTATCGAGCCGCCGACACAGAATGTGGTGGTACGGGTGGCCGATGAGCTGCGTCAGCAGCCCGCCGAAGACGATATGCTGGTTGCACCACTCTTTGCGTATACCCCGGAATTTGGTTTTGAGATGTTCGAACTGACATTGCTGCCAGGTTATGAGCGTTACTCCGAACCTCACGAGCCGGGAATTACTGAGCATGTGATTGTACTGGAAGGGGAGATGGAACTGCTGCTGGCGGGGCAATGGGTGACGATGACAAAAGGCGCTGCTGTGCGCTTTACCGCTGATGTACCACATGGTTATCGTAACCTGAGTCTCTTGCCAGCGGTTTTTCATAACCTGATTCACTACCCTGCGGCAGCGTCACGGGCCATGTGATCTGTGTTGGGAAGTGGGGAGCGTGTCCATACTGGCGGAAGCCGCTGTGTTCATGCGGTATGTTTTTCATATTAGGTACGGAAATGGCTATGTATTGTCTCGTATAAGGCTTTTAATTCGGGATTCATAGTGCTGAGCGCGGATTGAGTTGTAATGAAATAAGGTGCCCGTATTTCATGATAATCCATGGGTGTCCCTGCCGACTGGAAGATTATTCCTGACGCTGGAGTAAGACAATAAGTGCAATCGATTGATATTTCAGATGTGAGCCAGTTGCGAGTACATTTCGTAGTTCTCACACACAGAAATGGACGTCAGGAATGCATACACAAACCAGACAATACAAGCAGCTGGCTCTGGGCCAACGATATCAGATCCAGGCGTTTCTTGGGAAAGGTCATTTCCAAAAAGATATCGCGGCTGTCATCGGCTCTAGCGAAGGCACCTTGTCACGAAAATTGAGCCGAAATACAGCCGTCAAAGGCTATTGTTCAGAGATAGCTCACGCCCGTGCCGTCAATCGTCGGGACCGATTCAAAGCAGGCCGACAGCGTTGTTGATGTGATGATTAGTTTGTTGAAGCGCATGCCTTCAATTTGTACAATTACTCTGGATAATGGAGGCGAATTTACGGCACATGAAAGGGTTTCGGCATCTACGGGGGCTGACATTTACTTTGCCCGACCGTATGCCAGTTACCAGCGGGGTACCAATGAAAATACCAATGGCATCATTCGGCGCACCTGGCCAAAGAAAATGTCTCTGGGTCATCTGACAGAAGCTGACCTGAGCTCGGTAGAAGTGATGATTAATACTACGTCACGGAAAGTATTGAATGGGCTAACATCGCTGGAAGCCTACACGGGGCTGTCGATTGCACTTATTGCTTGAATCCAGTCTGCACCTTAATAAAAGACTGGAAGGTTAAACGAGGGAAAGGGGTTAGATCAAATGTTCAGGAATGGGAAGAGAACAAAAAAAGCCGCTACTTCATATCTGAAGTAGCGGCTTGATAAGCTGACGTCAGCTATTCAACAGAGACCCTGTCGTTAATCAAGAGCGGTAACAGAGAATACT
>OJDH01000190.1_pt1 | contig 44714 bp, 41 predicted proteins | sample 1592761 | NCBI WGS metagenome assembly OJDH01 (sample SAMN05416855, study PRJEB24817) | seawater metagenome | isolation source: Sea water | place: Canada:Atlantic | collected 2013-11
ATCTGGCGGTTACTCTACCACCTAAGTTGGTGTCCGGGATTATTAGACCACTACAAACAGCCTAAAGCTGAACACGCGCACAATTTTTACCCGCCCGTTTAGCCATGTACAACGCCATATCAGCACGGGAAAAGATCGTTTTAGCATTATCCCCCTCTTTATATTCCGTCACCCCGATACTGGCTGTTACTTCCAGCCGGTCACCATTTGAAGTCGAAAACCGCTGTTCCCCCAGTCGATTACTGATTCGTAACACCAGCTCCCGCGCGCCCTCGTGGTGAGTCGAGGGTAACAGTATCGCAAATTCCTCCCCGCCATAGCGAAAAGCCGCACCCGTCTCCCGTACCCCCTCCCGTATCAGCGCACCAAATGCCTCCAGCACACGATCCCCCATCAGGTGACCATAGTTATCATTGAGGGCTTTAAAATTATCCAGGTCGATGATGCACAACGAAAAGCCATGCTGGTAACGGTAAGCAGCTTCAATAGCCTCATCCAGGCAGGTATGAAAGTGGCGTGAGTTATTCAGCCCGGTCAAGGCATCCAGAATACTCAGTTCACGATACACGCGCTCACGCTCAATCAGCTCAAACTCATACTGTTTCCGGGCATTGATGTTATTGAGCGTCTCAATAGCGCCAATACAACGCCCTTCAGCATCAAGCAGGCTGGCAGCCGTAAAGTGCAACCAGGCCCCCTGTTCACCGCACTCTGGAAAGAAATCCTCTGCTTCATAAGCATCCGGGATCAATACTGACTGTCGATACTTGTCGCTATAGTAATGGCGCACATCTTCATCCAGCCCACCATCCACAATCAGATCAGCAAGGCAGGGCCGCGGGCTATTATAAAAGGCTCGCCACTGATCCCGGCTGCCAATCATCACCTCACGTTTTAACCCCGACAGCGCTTCCAGCGCGCTGTTCCAATGCAAAATGACATGCTGGTGATCAATCACAAAGGTTGGTATCGCAACCCGATCAAAGACCTGTGCCAATAATGCTGTAGAGATGCTGCTGTCCCATACGTCAGCCGGGACCGGGCCGGTCTCCTCGTGCACACTACAACCCTTTCTGAATGACTATTCAGCTAACCTATACCACTCGCTGCAATGCAGCAACACGACTATTGAATATCCAATCATGAAAAAACAGCTTCTGATTCACCCTTCACCCGGCGTGCCTGTTGCCACTGCCGGGGCGGCTGCCAGTGAGCCATCCAGTCGGGCAGTTCGCTGGCAGGCATCGGTCGAGCAATCACATAGCCCTGAGCCAGCTCACAACCCAGCTGCAACAACAACTCCCCATGCTCAACCCGCTCCACCCCTTCAGCAATCACTTTACGACGGAAAGCCGAAGCCATCCCCAGTATCCCTTCCAGGATCGCCTGATCATCCGGGTCTTCAAGCATATCCCGGACAAAAGTCCGATCAACCTTCAACACGGCCGCTGGTAAGCCCTTTAAATAAGTCAGTGATGAGTAGCCGGTACCGAAGTCATCCAGTGCAAAGCTCACTCCAATCGCCAGGCAGTCATGCATCACCTGTGAGATCTGTGCCATATCCTCCAGCGCACTGGTTTCCAGCACTTCCAGCTCCAGCTGCTCCGGCGATACCGTTGGCTGCTGTACTAACAGCTGCGTCAGGCGCTGTACAAAACCCGCCTGCTGTAACTGTGGTCCATCGATATTCACACTGACCGGGATCTCCAGCCCGATCGACTGCCAGGCGGCCATCTGTACCAGTGCCGTACGAATCACCCAGTCTCCCAGCACCAGCGCCAGCGGCTGGCCCTCAATCAGTGGCAGGAACTTCCCTGGTAATAACAGCCCCTCCTCAGGATGCTGCCAGCGAATCAGCGCCTCTACCCCGATCACCGCCCCGGTACGCATATTCACCTTGGGCTGGTAGTGCAGTACAAATTCATCTTCAGTTAGCGCCTGCTCAATCCGCGCCAGGGTTTCACGCTGGCCGCGCTGGCTACGATCCTGCTCAGCATCGAACAGATAAAACCGGTTCTTACCCGCCAGCTTGGCCTGATACATCGCCTGATCCGCCTGGCGTAACAACAAGTCTTCATCCACCGGCTCAGCCTGTGGATAAAAAGTGACCCCCAGACTGGCTGACACCTGCAGCACCTGGCCGTTAACCTCCACTGGCTGCGAGATCAACCTCAACAACTGCTTCAGGCGTGGCAGCGCACAGGCACTGTTGTCAGCGCCCACCAGCACCGCCACAAACTCATCCCCCCCCAGCCGGGCAACGGTATCCCCCTGCTCATGTAACTGCCGAAAGCGCTTACTGATGGCAACCAGAAAACGGTCGCCGACCGCATGTCCATACTGATCATTGATCTCCTTGAAACCATCCAGGTCGATATAGACCACGGTGAGACGCTGGCTCTGTTGCCCATCGGCAGCAAGCGCTTCCCGCAGGCAGTCCGACAGCTGGCTACGGTTAGGCAGGCCGGTCAGCTTGTCATGAAATGCCGCATACTCCAGTTGCGACTGCTGTACCTTACGGTCAGTAACATCCGTACAAACCCCGATCCACTTACACGGCATCCCCTGTTCATCCAGCACCGGTAGCGCCCGCACACTCCAGTTACGGTATTGCCCTGAGCGCTGCCGTATCCGGTATTCACACTGCAGCTGCGACCGAGCAAGCGGGTACTGTGCCTGTATCTGAGAAACTACCGCAAGATCATCCGGGTGAATCAACGCCAGCCAGCTATCCATAGTCTCCGACACTTCACCTGCCGGGTAGCCCAGAATGCTATCAATATCGCCAAACCACTGCTGGCTCTCTGACATTACATCCCACTCGTATATCAGATCACAGGCAGCCATGCCCGCCACTTTAAAGCGCTGCTCACTCTCCCGCAGCGCTTTCTCAATCTGAATCCGCTCGCTGATATCAATTGAGATCCCACACAAACCATAAATCGAACCATCCTCCCGACGCAGCGGCAGTTTGGTCGACTGGAAAGTGCCCTTCTGCCCGGTCAGCGCCATCACGCCAACCTCTTCCGTACGCAGGGTTTTACCTTCCTTCAGCACCTGCGCATCATCATGAAGGATTTGCGCTGTGGACGCTGCATCGAAAAACTTCTCATCACCACTACCAATGATCGCCTCCATCGACACCTGCCACAGCTCACGCACCGGCCGATTAGCAAACTGATAGCGGCCCTGGATATCTTTGAGATAAATGCAGGCATCTACATTCTCCAGAATCATCAGCAACTTGCGCTCGCTCTCTTCCACCTGCTGGCGGGCCTGCACAATATCGGTAATATCCTGGGCAATAATCAGAATTTGCGGCTGTCCTGCTGCATCAACAAAGGGTTTTTTGATCGAGCGATAATGCCGTGTCTCACCGGTCACCAGGTCCTGGCTATCCTCCAGCACAACCTCGGGCTCACCGCTGGCCATAATCGCCAGCACACTGCGCCGCATGCTCTGAGCCAGCTCCGCGGGTACACCAAAATCCTGATCGGAATGCCCTACCATCGCCGCCGGGGTGCTCTGGTACAGCTGTGCCAGTGCTTCATTACACAGCAGAAAGTTACCCTGTTCATCCTTCAGCGCCACCACATCCGGCATTTCATCCACAACAGTACGCAGTAACACTTCACGCTCATGCAACGCCGTCAGTGAAGTGGACAACTCCTCCTGCGCCACCGATGCGGCTTCCAGCGCTCGCGCCATCGCGCCAAAGGCAAGTAACAGCAACAGCGACACCAGACAATACCCGGCTCGCAATAAGCCACTGTAGTCCGTTATCCCAGGCATCAGTCCGCGAGGGATTGCGGCCAACTGCCAGCTCCCTCCCGGCAAACGGATATCCGCCAGTACCCTCGCCTGCTCAAACACTTCAGCCCGGCCAAAAAACAGTGCGCCCTGACCCCCCAGCGCATCACGGCCACGGATGGCGATTTCAATCGGCAATGCCGTATCTTGCAAGCCACTGTTGCGATAGAGCTGCTGATCATCAATCACCGCACTGACCAGCCCCCAGAAATACTCATTCCCGGCGGCATCGAACAAAAACGCAGGCATCCGGGCGATTAACCCTGTCCCACCCTGTACCAGCGGCACCGGCCCGGCCAGCACAATCTCTCGATTAAGCCGTGCCTGCCTTGCCGCCTGCCACTGATCCGGCAATGTACGGTAATCCAGCCCGATCGCCTGCCGGTTACCCTTGAGCGGATACACCAGCCGGACCACCATATCGGGGGCAACCCCAAAGTTTCGCAGCTGGGTCCGCCCCTGCAGAATCGACCGTACCGCCCGCTCAAAATCGGCCTGTTCCAGCTGAGGGTTCATTGCGACGGCCGCCACCAGCCCCTTGGTCAGTTGCAGATCACTGATCAGATTACTTTCCAGCCTGCTTTTAATGGCCGACAGACTTGTTTGCACCGCATTACGATTCTGCGTATCCAGATATGCCTTATTCAACCGCTCGACATAACAGATTCCCGCTAATAAACCGCACAGCAGCAGCGTGGTCAGCAGATAAACAGCTGTACGACTTCGTTTCATTAACGATCTATCCCCAGTGCAAAAAAGCCATCGCACATTCACACGCCTGGTGATGTACACATTGAACGATCATTACCTTATCTGGGGCTGGTGTACAGAAAATAAGAACGCATAAACACCAGCACCGACAAAGGGCGAAGATGAATGCTTACACAACAATATAAGGAGGGCAATCAGCCAATACATAGAAGATATAGAGGGAATAAATGCACGACTGGCCAGACAGATACCTGCTACATGAATTACCCATACGGTCGGCATAGACCCGAGATGCAATTTTCTCCGGCTGGCGAGCGAGCTCTTCGATTGAAACAGATATCAGTTAGTGAGGCAGGGCTTCTGTGTCGACATTGTCAAATCATACCGTCGCGTCTGGCACCACTTTTCCAGTCTGACGGCGCTACGCCGACCCAGCGTCGGAATGCTGCGGCGAACTTTGCCGGGTTGGCATACCCCACAGCAACAGCAGTTTCAGTCACCGACATATCAGCATTCAGCAGCGCCTTTGCCCGCACCATTCGGCGGGACGTGAGGTAGCGATAAGGGGTGTAACCGGTTTCACGTTTGAACATTCGGGTAAAGGTGCGGGGCTCAACCCCCTGCGCCGCTGCGAGCTCCTTCACGCGCAGGTCATCATCGAGCCGTGCTTCAATCAGCTCCAGCGTACTGGTTAGTAAATTAGTACCTTGTCGTTCATTCTTCGGCGCGCGGGCGTCCACCTCGCGCAGCATCGCCAGACGGTGCAACACTAGCGACAGTCCATGATCAAAAAACGCCGAAGAAGAACCATGTGCCTCGGCATCACGCAACAACGCCACCAGCACAGAAGACGCCAGCTCGTCATCAAACAACTGAGACTGCACCGCCATCAAATCGTCTTTCAACAACTGTCGGCCATGACAGGCCGGTACATCATTCAGGTCAAAGGCAATCACCAGCATATCCATCGCTGGAGTAAAGCCTTTCGCTGCAGGCCCCGGTAAGGCAAGCCCTACCTTTCCCGGTGCCCAGACATCATTCAGGCGAACCTCCTCGTTTTCCTTGAAGGTAGCACCGCCGCCCCCGGTACACAGCCCCAGCACGGCATAGGGCAATGCCTGCCCCTCACCTTCGAAGCGCTTTATGCTCGTGTGGCTCACGATTACCGAACCGGTTGGATTGGAAATAGTGACATCAGAGCCAATGCTCAAGGCACGGAATCGATTCACCAGGGTATCACGATGGGAAGACCAGCTTTGCATAGTTACAGCATCAATGTCGTTTTTGGATTAGTCACAGGATTTTCGGAGTGGCGGCCATTACTGATAAAAATACAATTACTCCTGAATGTTCCTATCTGAGCTCAACACTCTGGGTATAGCAAGAAGTGCCCTGGGGAAATGTAAGGTGTAGTCAATGAACAAAGTAGTATCAACACTCGGTATGCCTGCTCTGCTAATGGCAATAACATCCTCCGGCACCACCCATGCAGAACAGGTGGCCCCAGCACAATCACCTGGCCCAACACCTGATGCTCCCCAGCTAACACCGATTATCGTCACCGGCGAAAAAACCAGCCGAACGCTGCGTGATACGGCCTCCAGCGTAATTGCCACCCCAGGGCAGGCACTGGACCAGATGCCCGGCGTCATCTCATCGAACGATCTGATGGACCACATTCCTAACATTGTTTCCATTGAGCCTGGCAACGAAGCGCCCTCCGTACGCGGCATTGACGGCACCGGACCCGCCTCCGGCGCCAATGCCTTTTTCGCCGGTACCCGCCCCCGCTTCAACTACCAGGTGGATGGTCGTACCCTCGGTTTTAACGAAGCGCAGTTCCAGAACACCAGCCTGTGGGACATCAGCCAGGTAGAGGTTTACCGGGGCCCCCAAAGCACCCAGCAGGGGCGTAACTCCATCGCCGGTGCCGTGGTGATTCGCACCGCCGATCCCACATTCGACTGGGAAGGCAAAGTCCGCGCGGCTGGCGGACAGCAGGATAATCGCATTGGCTCATTCGCACTGTCCGGGCCATTGCTGGACGACGTGCTGGCCTTTCGTGTTGCAGCGGATTATCAGTCCAGCACCACCGCGGTGGACTTCACCCCGTACGAACAGGAGCCCGAGCCAGACCGCTATCGCAACGAAACCCTGCGCGGTAAGTTACTGTTCACTCCAACAGATAATATCCGCTCCCTGCTGACTGTCGGCCACAGCGATGGCAAAGCTCCACAGTCCGAGCGCGTTATCCGCCCCTTCGCCGAGCGCACAGCCCAATTCGCTAATCAGCCGTCTTTCCGGTCCCGTAACACCTATGGCGTCTGGGACACTCAATGGACATTGTCTGATGCCGCCCGTGTTGAGCTGAACCTGTCCCAGACAGACTTCCGCACCGACCGCCGCGCCACCACCGGGTTGGGCAATCTGCGTATCGACGGTGATGAAACCGTGTTCCAGCCGGTGCTGCGCCTGCAAAGTGCAGACCATAATATCTCGGGTTTTATCGGCGCCTACATTTTCCGCACCGAACAGGATGAAGTGATCGACCTGTTTGGCGGTGGCGGCTTCCGTGACGAGACCAAAAGCAACGCTCTGTTTGGTGAAGTAAACATCAGCCTCAGTGATGAATACAGCCTGGCGCTGGGCGCTCGCTATGAAGAAGAGAAACGCCAGCGTGCTGGCGTCGTCGGCCCGATGGCACTGGACTTCAATGAAACCTACAAAGAGTTTCTGCCCAAGGCCACCCTGTTCTGGGACCTGCATGACGACTGGACCGCAGGCCTGACCATCGGTCGGGGTTACAACGGCGGCGGCGCAGGCATTACCTTCAGCCCGCCCTTCCAGGCCTACACCTACTCACCCGAGTATGTCTGGAACTACGAAGCCTTCCTTCGCGGCGAGCTGCTGGACGGCCGCCTCAATCTGACCGCCAATGTCTTCTATAACGACTTTGAAGATATGCAGCTGCCGTTCACCCTGGCGGCCAACGCCACCGTGATTCGTAATGCTGCCGAAGCCTCCACCTACGGCATCGAAGCCGGTGCCCATTACCGCCTGGTCGGTGACAGCGAAATCTTCGCCAACCTTGGCTTGCTGCAGACCAAAGTTGACCGCTACGGCGACCCGACCGTCCAGGGCAACGACCTGGCCCGCGCTCCGGCATACAGCCTGGATGCTGGCTTCATCGCCCGCCCACTGCCACGCCTGGAGATCAGCACCAGCCTGCGTCATACCGATGCCTACTACTCTGATGCCACCAATACCCCACGCGGCAAAATAAATCCCTACACCGTGGCCAATGCTCAGGCGGCTTACACCGTGGATGGCGTGCGGGTCTATATGACGGTGGAAAACCTGTTCGACAATGACAGTGAAGTATCTGTTCTGACCGGTGCCACCGCCGCCAATGACAGCGCCACCCTGCTGCAGCCGCGTACGGTGACCGCTGGCATCGAGTACAGCTTCTGATGGCGCTGTCCGGTAAAGCGATGCATCGCTGGTATCTGATCCATAAGTGGACCAGCCTGATCTGCACGATTTTTATGTTGATGCTCTGTCTGACCGGCCTGCCGCTGATCTTCCATGAAGAGATCAACCAGCTGACCCGCGCGCCTGAGATCACCGATCTCAGCGGGCGTGCCAGCACCGGAGCTGCAGACCTGGACGCCATGGCCCTGATTGCCAAAGCGGAAAAGCCGGGCTGGCAACTGATGTTCCTCACCTGGGACAAAGACAGTCCACTGATCAATGCCGTGCTCGGCCCAACCATGAAAGCGGGGGAAGGTGACGTTCACTTCGTGCCGTTTGACCGGCGCAGCGGAGAACAGCTGAACGCACCACCCCCTAACGAGGGAGTCATGTACTTCCTGCTTGATCTACATGCCAGCCTGCTGATGGGATTACCCGGCGCGCTGTTTCTGGGCCTGATGGGGGTTATATTCACCCTGTCGGTGATCTCCGGTGTGGTGGTCTACGCGCCACTGATGCGTCGCCTGCCCTTCGCCACGGTGCGACAGACCATGAGCCGACGCATCAAATGGCTGGACCTGCACAATATGATTGGTATGGTCACCCTTGCCTGGGTCAGCGTGGTGAGCATCACCGGCATCGTGCTGACCCTGGTAACACCCATCACCGCCATCTGGCAGCAGGAACAGATCGCCAGCCTCAAGCTTACCTATGGCGATGCGGCACAGTCCGACCCGGCAGACCCTGTCTCACCCGGCCAGGTACTGGAGCGCGTACTCACAGCGGTACCGGATGCTGAACTGTACTTCATGTCCATGCCCGGCAGCCCCTACGCCACCCCACACCACTACGCAATGGGCATGCGCGGCAACACCCCGCTGACCGAACACATGGTGAAAATCGCCCTGGTGGAAGCGGCCACTGGCAAGTTGATCAGCATTAAAGATACCCCCTGGTATATCAGCGCCATCAACCTGTCGATACCACTGCACTTCGGCGACTACGGCGGTCTGCCACTGAAAATCCTCTGGGCCATACTGAACATCGCCGCCATCATCGTGCTGGGGTCCGGCCTGTATTTATGGATCGTCCGGCGTAACAAAACACGGGAGAAACGTCTGCAAAGCCTGCAGGCACAACTGACAACGGAGAACCCGTCATGAACCACAGCGCAAAACATGCCTCCCGCTCCGGCTGGCAGATCTATCGCTGGCCACTGCTGGTAAACCTGCTGGCACTGGTCGGTATAGTCGCCGCCCTGATCGGCAATGGCGTTTATGATTTCCTGTCCTGGCTGTGCCTGGGGACAACAGTGGGATTGATGATCAAAGCGGCAAAGCAGTAATTAGACACCCCACCACATTAAACCTGATGGGCACTTCGCTGTGCTCTTTTGCCCACCCTGCCGGCGCATTCGCCGGCTTATTCCTCGCCAGACAAAGTCTGATTCACATCACATCTCAATAAGACCAGTAGTCAAACACTGATCCGGCTCAAGGGTGCGATCGGACTGCCCGCTGCGGCAGTTAACCCCATAACATTCTGAGGATTAATCCATGATGTCGAAGGCGGTGCAGGTGGCCTGGCACTGGCAACCCAGCCAGGGCACCAGTACGGACGCAAAGGAACAGAAGAAATTACCTTAGTAGACAAAAATCGGTCCCATATCTGGAAACCGTTGCTGCATGAAGTGGCGACCGGTTCGCTGGATATCAATACCTTTCAGGCTCCAACCGTAGTCAACGCTTCGACAACAATAACGATAATGATTATCAATTAATGATATTGCATGGTAAGCTCCACGCCCCTTACGTCACTTCTCTGCATGTCATGCTGTAAAGGGAGAGTATCGCCAGCCATGTCAACAAGTCACTATGAATCCGTAACAGTCGAAACCATCTATGCTCAGCACCATGGCTGGCTGCGCAACCTGCTGCTGCGAAGACTGGGGAACGACTCCGATGCAGCGGACCTGGCCCATGATGCATTCCTGCGGCTGTTACTGAAGCCACGCAAATTTGATAGCAGCGAAGGTACCCGCGCCTATCTCAGCCACGTTGCCAGGGGCTTGTGCGTCGACCTGTGGCGCCGCCGCAGTATTGAACAGGCCTGGCTGGATGCTCAGGCTGCAGACCCTGAGGCTCTGGTACCTTCAGCCGAAGAGCATTACCGGGTGCTGGACGCCCTGTGCAGAATCGACGCGATGCTGGCGCAGCTCGAAGAGCCGATTGCGCAAACCTTTGTTCTGTCCCTGCTGGAAGGCTACAGCTACCGCGAGATCGCGACGAAACTCAACTGTTCAGAACGCACTATCAAACGTTATATGGCGAAAGCAATGCTGCAGTGTCTGCTGGTCCAGTCTGAACTGAATGATGACACTTTCTCCTGAACATGGCTGACGATTTCGATACCCTGCAGCAGGCCGCCGAGTGGTTTGTTCGCCTCCAGGATGAAGACTGCAACGAACAGACCCTCACGGCCTGGCGTCGCTGGCTGGATTCAGACGACGCACACCGCAAAGCCTGGGAACAGGTGGAGGAGATTCAGGCCAGCATTGGCGTTATTACCAGCCAGACCCATTCAGAGCCCGCCGTAAACGCCCTGCGCAGCAATCATCAGCAGTCGCTGAATCGACGTAGCCTGATGCGTTCGTTCATCTTGCTGGCCGGTGCCTCCAGCCTTGGCTACCTTGGCTGGACACATCGACTGAGGCCTTCATTACGATTGCCGCTGACAGCCGATATCCAGACAGCCACCGGCGAGATACGCGAACACTCACTGCCCGATGGCGGCAGGGTCTGGCTGAACACCGCTTCCACGCTGAACGTGAATTTCACCCCGCAACAACGACTGCTGGAATTCATTGACGGTGAAGTGCTGATCGAAACAGGAAAAGACCCGCAACGACGGTTTCTGGTTAATCTGCACGAAGGCCAGCTTGAAGCACTGGGTACGGCGTTCAGTATTCGCAGGCTGTCACAGGGTCTGCGGTTGCAGGTTCATCAGGGGAAAGTGGCCATACGTACCCGCCACGGTCACCAGCGAGCCGTAGAGGCTGGCCAGCAAACCCATTTCGATGCTACAGCCATCAACCCCGTAAGCCCTGTTGCGAGCCACGCTGTCAGCTGGACGGATCGCATACTGCTGGCAGACGATACCCGCCTGCAGGACCTGATCACCGAACTCGCCCGCTATCATCAGGGCTATATGGGCGTGGCCCCCGCTGTGGCCGACCTAAAGGTAACGGGTACCTTCCCTGTGGATAACATTGAACAGGCCCTGTCGATGCTCAACCATACCCTCCCCGTCAGTGTCGGCCGCCTTTCAGACTGGTGGATTACAATAGAGGCTCGATAAACCGCTCACTTCGATAAAAATGTCGTCCCGGCTGTCCCCTTTTTCCGCGCTCGTTCGATTCCTTATTACTCAAGTAAATAACTCAACCGTTGCACTGCAGCCTGAAGGGCCCTCAGAACGCAGTATCAGCGATGACAATAAAGGAAATCGATCCATGTCCAGACCCCCGTTCAGTTCCTCTGCCAGGCCGCGGGCTCGCACGCTGGCGCTATCCATTCATCTGGCGTTGATGGCGACATGCCTGACACAACCGGTCAGTGCGGCTCAGACAAGCGTGCAGGATGCCAGCCGGAAGTTCGACTTCAGTATTCCTTCTGGCTCGCTGAGCAACAGCATTCACATCTTATCCCGACAGAGCCAGATACTGATCAGTAGCAAAGGGGAGTTGCTGCGTAATAAAACAAGCCAGGGACTGAACGGCACTTACTCAATCGAAGAAGCATTGCGCTTACTGCTGTCTGAGACCGGCCTTAAAATCACCAAACACGACGATGGCAGTTACCTGCTGGAGCCGGTCAGCCTGCAGGCGTATGACACGCTGACCGTTGTCGGTGCCGAGCAGAAATTTGGGCAGGCCAACTACGTTGCAACCCACAGCAGCGCAGGGACAAAAGTTGATAGCCGTATTTTAGAAACGCCGCAATCCATCTCGGTAGTCACCTCTGACCGTATCCGCAATATCGGCGCAACACGCCTGAAAGACGCACTCAGCTATACCCCCGGCATCAACACGTCGCCCTGGGGCGACAATGAACAATATGACTGGCTGTATGTCCGGGGTTTCGACGCCTACAACCCGGGCTTCTACCTCGACGGACTGCAGATGCGCAACAACGGCAACTGGGGGCAATGGCAGACTGAAAGCTATGGGCAAGAACGAATCGAAGTGATGCGTGGCCCCGCGTCTGTTCTCTACGGCCAGAACGGCCCCGGCGGTATCGTGAATATCGCCAGTAAGACACCCAGCGCAACGCCCAGCAAAGAGATTTCAGTGCAGGCAGGCAGCAACAACCATAAACAGCTGTCAGCGGACCTGACCGGACCGGTTGATAAGGATGGCGAGTGGCTCTACCGATTAACCGCCGTGGCCAAAGACTCTGAAATAGCCACCGAGGAGATGGACAATGATCGCCTGTATATCGCACCGTCCCTGACCTGGCAGCCATCGGCAGACACCAGTCTGACGCTATTGTCACAGTTTATGCGGCACCGGGGCAGCGCAGTCTGGCACGGCTACCCGCTGGAAGGCACCCTGCTGGACAACCCCAACGGCGATATTCCGGTATCCACCCTGCTGGGTGAACCCGACTTCAACCGCTACGATCAGGACCAGTGGATGCTGGGCTACGCCTTCGAGCATCGCCTGAACGACACCTGGCGCTTTCAGCAAAATGCCCGCTACGGCGAGTTTGACCTCGACTACCGCGTTGCCTGGGGACGCTGGGCAAAACCGGATCAGACCAACCCGGACAACCCTGATAACTTCCGTACCCTCAACCGTACACCACTGAAAAGTGTGGAAGATGTCTCCTCCTTCACGGTCGATAACCGCCTGATCGCCGAGTTTGACCAGGGTGGGGCCAGCCACACACTGCTATTCGGACTGGACTACCAGTACGCAGACCTGGATGTAGTCGCCAACTACGGTGGCACCCTGGCACCACTGGACCTGTTCAACCCTGAATATGGCTCACCGGTGTCACTTAACCCCGCCTTCATCGATGCCCGCACACGTCTGACGCAAACAGGCTTTTACCTGCAGGACATGATCCGCTTCCAGCATAACTGGATACTGACCGTGGGTGGCCGTTACGACCGCGCCGAGGTGAAAAACCACGACCGACTGAGCGGAGAAAGGTCAACCCAGTCAGACGACGCCTTCACCGCACGTGCTGGCCTGGTGTACGAGTCTGACAACGGCCTTGCACCGTACATTTCCTATGCCGAATCATTCCTGCCCAGCTCCCAGGTGAATCCAGTAACTCAGCAACCATTCTCACCTGAAAACGGCCAGCAATACGAGATCGGGGTGCGCTATCAGCCTTCCGACACCGCACTGTACAGCGTTGCCGCCTTTGACCTGACGCGAGAGGACTATGTGGTGTGGGATTGGACTAACTCACCGCCTGGTCCGAAGCAGACCGGCGAGATCAACGTCCAGGGTATGGAATTCGAAGCCATTACCCAGCCAACCGACAACCTCAACCTGACCGCCAGTTACACCTGGATTCCCAAAGCCGACGTCGTTAAAAGCGCTAACCCGAGCGAAGTTGGCAAGCAGGATAAAGCGGTTTCTGAACATCAATGGTCACTCTGGGGCGACTACCGCTTTAACAGTGGCATCACCCTGGGACTGGGCGCCCGACACACCGGCAGCAACCAGGGCACCGGCGAGAAAGCACCACGCGAAGTACCGTCCTACACCCTGTATGACGCCATGATCAGCTACCAGCTCAAGGACTGGCGATTCGCCCTGAATGCCCGCAACCTGAGCGACGAAACCTACCTGACCGGCTGTGGCGACCGCGACTGCTTCTACGGCGAACGCCGTAAAGTGACCGCCAGCGCAACCTACCGCTGGTAAGCCACAACACAAACGGCAGGCGCAGCGAGGCTGTGCCTGTCAAAAGCCACCGCGCCGTAACCCATCACCAAGGGTGGGCACATCGCTTCGCGCTTTTGCCCACCCTGCCTCGTCAAAAACCGGGTTCAACGTCCAAGCAATACAGCACTCTCCAGCCTTCGACTGTCCAGCATCTTACTGATTGCGGTAATGGTGCTTGCCTGTACCCCTTGCGCCCTGGCAAGATCCGCAAAACCGGCAATAACATCAACGATTTCATGAATATGCTGCTGTGCTTGCGACCATGAGGCAAAGCCAGCAGAGGCGGCAAGCTGCTGCATGGTTTTCAGCCCCGGCTGCTTGCCATACCCACCGAAGGCAGTCGCATGTTCATTAAAAGGGTGAGGGCTGAACGTTGCGTCATAAAAAGGTGCCGGACTCCACTGCCCATCATCCTGCTACAGGTAAACCGCTTCACATACACCCTCTTCATGGCCCAATGCCAGGTTCTGAGAGGTAAATTTAACCAGCCATGCTTCATCACCCGGCCCTGGCTGGGTTGCACACTGAAAAGGATCAGAGTCTGGGAAGAAAAGCTGCGCTTTAGGCCTGGCACCACCAGAACTCCCCGCCGCCACCAGCGCAGCAAGCACCTCATCCGTCTGCCCGTCGAAAAGCGCCTGAGCCTGCAGCCCCAATGTCGCCAGATCCATCTGCTGCTCTGCACACGGCAGATCAGACGCCGGGCTGAACGTCAGCGCCCCCATTCCCCGCTGACCAACGAAAGCCAGCCGGTCCATCGCTGTCACCTGTGCAGGGAGGATGCCATGCTGGCGAAAAACACGATCCTGCAGTAACAGACCCCAGCCATCAGGCAGGCTGTCGGCAAAAACGCCATGCAAACCATCGTGGGGCCGTTTTGGTGCAACCTGTAACTCAGCCGTATCCTGTACGGTGAAAGGGGAAAAATGCTTAAACCGGGCCAGATACGCCGGGTGATACTGAAAGAAAACACCCCGCCGGTTCTGTGCCAGGGTGCCAACCGCCACCGTTTCGCCCGTTGATAGCGTCCGGCCGACATGCAATTGCTGAACAGGCCTAAAACTCATCTTTCAGCACCTCTTCAATGGAGGTGGGTAGCCGTTGCCCTTCACCGGCCTTATCAGCCTGAGTAAGGTCATACAGCCGCTTCAGATCATCCAGACTCTGCCACAGCAACAACAGCTGGCGAAAAGAGATCTGCCCGGTCAGCTCAAACTTTTTGATGGTTGGCGCAGGCACACAACTCCGTGCTGCCAGCGCATCACGGGACAACCCCGCCTGTTCACGGCACTTACGCAGGTAAGCCGCAAACGCCTGCTGTACATCACCATCATCAAGCAACAGAAACGACGACATAGCCACCACCAAATAGATATTATTGTATCCATTATGGTCTAAATTACGTATCTATGGATACAGTTATATCCAAACGAGATTTGATGGTAAGCAAGATGTGGCGAAGAAAAGTGTGCCCATCAATAACCCCACCACGCCATAACGCACACCAATGGTGGGCATATCGCTGCGCGCTTTTACCCACCCGACAACCAAGGACCACCGTAGGATGCGGCAAAGCGCAGCGTGCCCATCAGTAACTACCACGCCACCCCCCAGCGCCAATGGTGGACACATCGCTACGCGCTTTTGCCCACTCTACAACCCAGAAATTCAGAGGCTGGCTATTTAAATGTTCTTCACAGCACAAATCGCCCAGTATCGACTATCCACCAGCGCCACGAACTGATCTTTTAGGTCATCAGAGAGATAGGATCTACGGATCAGCGGTTTGATTTTAACCAGCGCGCTACCCAGGTCGCTGATTACTTTGTCGGCCACTTTTTCAGGTAAGCCTATATTCCTGGCTAACATCAAAAAATCAGCACGGATGTAATACCCAAAGTACTGGTACGCCTCCGAGAACCCCTGAGCCGTATCATCATCGGCATCCAGTAGCGGCATCGCCAGGTAGTTTGTGATCCCCGTGGGGTAAAACTCGGTACACAGGTTATCGTAATGCGGGGTCAGCCGATCATAGGCTAGCGCCGTATTTCCGGGCACTCGCATCACGCTTATATTTTTCAGATGCATATCGTCGTTGCCAATCAGATAAGCCAGTAGCACCCGTTTGAAGAAGTCACCCAGTACAGCCACCTTGCCACCGGTGGCTTCGCTCAGGAGGCGGCCAGCCGTTTCATAGGTGCTATCGTACTTACCCTCTTTGGGATGGCCGATAATGGAGCAAAGGTCTTCCTGATGAAGCTTACCGTCCGATGTACGATCGAACCGCCGGGTGATGTAAGCTCGTTCGCCATCTGAAAACTCCACCAGCCCGCATAGCGCAGTATCGATCCTGGCCACACGGCTAATCTCCATGCTCAAATGCTCCATCTCAGCACAGTCACGCAAGCCATCAGGGCATGGCTTCAAAATATATTCGCCATCCTTATCAGTCGGCACCAGCTTCAACGAATCAGGGTCCAGCCTGAGTGACAGCTTCTGCTGTACCCCGGAGATCGACATCCCCTGGGTGTACCGAATCCCTTCAGCAAACATCTCCTGCCGAGTAACCTCCAGCTGCGCACTCACCCGGTGAGTTCCATACAGCTTGAGTGCAGCTGAGTCCTTCATCAACGCATTTTTATTGCGCCCAGGCAGCGCATCCAGAGTGATGTAACAATGCATCATGGTCTGATCTCCTTAAGCGTCACTGCGCCGATCAGGTCGGTGCCGTTGCGAATCAGCAACCCAAAGGTATCGCGCTCATCAATTTTCATACTGATGGACTGCGTGTGCTTCATCCAGCCTTCTGAGGCGAGGTTCTCAAAAAAAGGAAACAGCCTGTCGGCTTCAAACGCTTCAGCCTGTAGCGGAAGACTGAACGCCAGCGGCGCACCCTGGGCGAGATAATCCCGGTCATACTGGAAGCGGTACCGATCATCATCCGTCTCCGTTAACAACCCTGCACGCACGCCATTGTAGTGAACCTCAGCTAGCCGACCCATAAGCTTAGCCCCAGCGCACCGAGTACAGCCTGTAGCTTGGGTACAGTAACGCTGGTATCGCCGTTCTCGATCTTGCCAATGGTGACTTTCGAAACGTTGCTGTAAAGCACCAGGTCCTCAATGGTCAGCTTCTGACGCTTTCGCGCCTCGCGTATTACTTCACCAACGTTAGAAAACGGCTGTAGATCACGTTGCTGCCGATACTGGGATAGCTGGCTTGCCTGCTCAAGGAGGTAGCCCTGAACAGCTTCCAGGCTATCCCTGGCGTCTTGCACTGTTTTAAGTTTTTCAGCCACAAAAAAAACCAATATTTATTTACTTAATGCATATATACCACAATAAAAGCAAATATATATTAACTTACTAGCAGGTAATGAAAATTAAAGTTGTGTATTTGCATGTGTAATGAACATAAAGCAAATAATTATTTGCTTTCGGAGGCTGCAGCAAACGATAGACAGGCCACAGAACTCACCTACCAACCCGGTCATACAGTAGGATGCGGCAAAGCGAAGCGTACTCGTCACAATCTCTGCACCAGGGGGGTCATACCCGAGTACTCGCAATGCCAGATTCTGTATGACCTTAGCCTGCAAATGTTATGATCAGCTCATGAAAAACAGCCTCCCTCACCTACCTGCAAACAGCGCGACCTCGACTATACCGTCAAGGTGATCCGCGACGAGTTTGAGCAGGTCACCGACTTTGCCAACGGTAAAAAGAAGCACTGCCATCTGCTGAAAATCATCCTCTTCGACAGCCATAACCTTGTACACCTGAATAACCTGGCAACTTCACAGGGCAACCACTTCCAGCTGCTGATATGGGCGTACGTGGATGCACGGTGTTCAGAACATTACGAGATAACAGCAGAACAACTGGACTGGTTGATCGCGCAGGTTGAGGTGTTGCAGGGGCTGACTAAAGAGCTTTGTGTGGGAAGAATCGAAGAGTTTTCCAGAAAGGGCCGGTAAAACATAGTCTGCCATCAGTCTTGCTCTTCCCTTGCCTGAATTTGCTTTATTCGGCATTAAAGCCTCAAGTCGTCTCAAACCTCTAGACGCATCGCTATCGTTTATCTATATGAATCTCTTTGGGCGTACCCAGTACTGTTTTACCTTCCAGGACAGCCGCTACCTGCTCAACAGAAAGCCGTATTCTGCTCAACTGCCAGCGATGCCTGAATAGTACGAATACGGTTGCCACGACGTAACTCTGGCACCAGAACATCATCATTGCTGGCTGTCCAGCGACCGATCAACTCAGCGATACTGGTAACCTGAGCAAACATGCGGTGGCTTAACTGAAAAGGAGGCTTGTATGGCATTCTGAAACCACCTGATACTGAGTGAGAACGAGCAGAGTAATGAATAACATCAGACAACGAAAGTGAGCCCGATAACCCGTACGATCAGGTTTCCTGCGTTTCTACCCGCGTTCGCAGGGTAAGTTGATGCAGCTGATGTCAAACATGCTCAACGCTATTGGACATATCACAGGTATCAGGCTACCGCACTCTGCATCACCCGGTAACATGCCTGGATATTGCCCCGAAAGCTCTCTGGCATCTGTTCCCATACAAACAGATCTACCCGAAATGGCAGGCTGCTTTCTTCAAAGGCTTCACGCAGCTCGGAGATATGCATTTGCTGGTTCGATTCAGAAAAGGCAACCAGATCCAGATCTGAATAAGGTTTGGCATTCCCGGTTACACGGGAACCATAGGCCCAGACCGCTGTGCCGGGCAGGTATTGCTGGAAGCAGGCTCGCACTTCTGCAACCTCAGCATCAGAGAGTAGCAGGCGGTTACTCTGCGACATTCCACGGCTCCCCGCTTAAATGGCTATACAACTGAATAGCATCAGACACGAAATCGCCCATCAGCAAGAGCGCAGCTTTGGCTTTCTCACCACTGTCATCATGGGAAGTAGTAACGCGGCTATCAGCGTAGATCAACCACTGACTAATATCTGATGGCAGTAACTGGTTTTCATTGGCTATGCGAAAGATAGGTTTTGGGCTGTTTGGAACTTCAGCCAGCCCAAGTTCCTCAACCATATAGCGTTTAACCACCTTCCACATACAGTCATAACAGGTTTCAAAACGCTGGATAACAGACTCAGCCACCGCTTCCTGAATCAGTTGCGGTAAGGAGTTATCAAGGCCCAGGACAGGGTACCGGCTTATCTACTATGAAACAGCTTGAAAGGCGGAGGAGTATTTCAGGCACAAAAAAGCCCGCTCATAATAAGCAGGCTTCTAAGTTTTATGCGCCTTGTACTCAATGGTACCAGTGGCCGGACTCGAACCGGCACGCCGTTAGGCAACGGATTTTGAATCCGTCATGTCTACCAATTCCATCACACTGGCAGCGCATAGGGGGCGTATTATAGGCCCTAATTATGTGCCGTCAATGGTCAATGTTACAGAATTAGCAAAACGGGGCTAAAGGCGGTTTCAATCGGGTACTCGCCAACCTGTACACTCATCATTCGGGCGTCGATATCTCTTGCCCTGACGCATCTTCAGAGGGCCGGTCCAGCTGGCCGATATCCAGTACCGGTGCCGCATCCAGGTGCTGTGCGTTGAGCATGAAGGCAACACGTTCCAGACTGGCAACGATCATCGACTGCTCCCAGGGCTGCATATCTTCAAAGTGACGGACAAACAGCTCCTGGCGGGTAGCCGGGACGCCCTTCATCAGCTCGGCACCGGCATCGGTAAGGCTGATCCAGACTTTGCGTTTATCTTCCGATCCTCGCTCGCGAAGAATCAGTGCTTTCTTTTCCAGCCGGTCGAGAATACTGGTGACCGTTGCCTGGGTTAACACCACTTCTTTTGACAGCTCACCCGGCGTCATCTGGCCTATTTCTCGCAACGTCTGCATCAAGATCAGCTGCGGCAACGTCAGGCCGATCAGCCGACTGATCTCCTTATCCTGCATATCGGTAGAACGGATAATTTGTCGCAACAGCACCAGCGATTTCTGACTGTCTTTCATCGTATTTCTAAATAGCTCAACAAACAAAGGACAGGAATTGTACAGATATCAGCGGTGTCTACGCAACTACTGTGCGCAGCCAGCAGGAATTTAATTAGGATAACTAAGCACCAAAAGGATGAACAAATGGCTAAAGTGTGAGCACTCATACCATAAACGCCGTAATATCGACCGATATTCTAATCACAAACCCTAACTTGCAATCAGCAACGCGATATGTTTTAAAATAAAAAGGTTCGAAACACTAAACATTAGAACAACTAAACTTTAGACATCGAAGCATATGACTATGGATATCTGTATTCGCCCGCCGACCAGTACCGACGGCCAGGCAGTCAACCAGCTGGTTGCTTCCATTTCCGAGCTGGATAGCAACTCGACCTACTGCAATCTGCTGCAATGCAGTCATTTTTCAGCGACGTCTGCGATTGCTTGTGACGCGTCACAGGTGGTCGGCTTTGTCAGTGGTTACCGCTTGCCTGAGAGCCCCGAGGTTCTGTTCATCTGGCAGGTGGCTATCAGCCAGGCTGCGCGGGGAAAAAGGCTGGCCAGCAACATGATTCAGCACCTGCTGGAACGCCCGCAGAACCATGGCGTCCGGTTTCTGGAAACCACCATCACGGCAGATAACGATGCTTCCTGGGCGCTGTTCAACAGTATCGCCCGGCACTACGCCTGCAAGGGTGAACGCAGCGTGCTGTTTGACCAGCACAGCCACTTTGCTGGCCTGCATGACAGCGAACTGCTGTTCCGAATTGGGCCGCTACAGCGCTAACACCCTGCCGCCCAGAACGAATTTGTTTAACAAAGGAAAACACATGAAAATCTTTGAAGAAATTGAATCCGAAGTACAGTCCTACGCCCGCGCCTTTCCACGGGTGTTTAACCGTGCCCAGGGGGAATTTCTTTACGATGAAGACGGCAATGAGTATCTGGATTTTCTGGCCGGCGCAGGCACGCTGAATTACGGCCATAACAACCCGCTGTTCAAGGAAAAACTGCTGGAATATATCCACAGCGATGGCATTACCCATGGCCTGGATTTACATACCCGCGCCAAGGGCGAGTTTATGCAGACCTTCAACGAGAAAATCCTCAAACCGCGCCAGCTTGATTACGTGATGCAGTTTACCGGCCCTACCGGCACCAATGCCGTGGAAGCGGCACTGAAGCTGGCCCGTAATATCACCGGTCGGGAAAACGTTATCTCGTTCACCAATGGCTTCCACGGCGTCAGCCTGGGCTCACTGGCGACCACCGGTAACTCCCATCACCGTGGTGCCGCCGGGGTCAGCCTCAATGGCAGCAGCCGCATGCCCTACGATGGTTACCTGGGCGATGATATCGATACTACGGTTTACCTCGACAAAGTACTGACCGATTCGAGCAGCGGTATCGATAAACCGGCCGCCGTGATTGTTGAAACCGTGCAGGGTGAAGGCGGTATCAATGCCTGTAGTTTCGACTGGCTACGTGCACTGGATAAAGTCTGCAAGAAGCATGACGTGCTGCTGATTATTGATGATATTCAGGCGGGCTGCGGCCGTACCGGTACCTATTTCAGCTTTGAAGCTGCGGGTATCAAGCCGGACATCGTTACCCTGTCTAAATCTCTCAGCGGCTACGGCCTGCCGTTTGCAGTCGTGTTATTCCGCCCGGAGCTGGATCTGTGGAAGCCAGGTGAACATAACGGCACCTTCCGTGGCAACAACCTCGCCTTCATTACCGCGCGGGCAGCCATTGATCATTACTGGTCTGACGATAAATTCGCCAGCGAAATTCAGCGTAAAGGCGATTACATCGCCCAGCGACTGGATGAAATTGTCGAGAAATACGGAGAAGGTAACTTCACCCCTCGCGGCCGTGGCATGTTCCGGGGTATCAGCTGCGTAAATGGCGAACTGGCAGGCAACATCACCCGCGCCGCGTTCCGCAATGGGCTGATGATCGAAACCAGCGGCGCTGATGACCATGTGGTCAAGTTCCTTTGCCCATTGACGATCAGCGATGAAAATCTGGCCCGTGGTATTGCCATTGTCGAAGCAGCCATCCAGGAAGTCTGCCAGCAGGCCGACACCATCCCTGAGCGTAAAACCTATTTCTCGCCGCTGCCACTGGCAAGCTAATGCCCTGCTACAGGTAGCCGATTTTCACTGTTATTCACGACCGACCGAACGAGAGATTCATGATCGTACGAGACCTGAAAACCGCTGAACAAAGCACCCGCCGCATCACCTCACCCGATGGCAACTGGGAAAGTACCCGTATGCTGTTGAAAGAGGACAATATGGGGTTTTCGTTCCACATCACCACCATTTATAAAGGTGCGGACTTCCGTATGCATTACCAGAACCATCTGGAATCTGTGTACTGCGTTTCCGGCAAGGGCGAAATCGAAACTCTGGCCGACGGCAAGCGCTATCCCATCGGCCCTGGCACGCTGTACATTCTGGATAAACATGACCCGCATATCCTGCGCGCCACTGAAGAGATGGTAATGGCCTGCGTGTTTAACCCGCCACTTAATGGCAAAGAAGTCCATAACCCCGAAGGGGCCTATGAGCTGGAGGCTGAGAGCCTGTAAGTTCTGCCCTTCCCGGTGATCGGCAGCCCCAGTGGCTGTCGCTCCCTTTCGGCTGCCATACAAGGAGATAGTATGCCCGGCACAACAAAGCACTCTGATCTGTACCCCTCCCGTGGCCAGCAAACGGCCTGCCTCACCGAACGACTGGACCCGGTCGTCTACGCAGCACCCAGCAGCCCCGGCCCGCTGAGCCCAGCACAGGTTCAGGCCTACGAAGACAACGGCTTCCTGATTATCGAAGATGTCTTTACCGGTGACATGCTACAGGCTTTGCAGGATGAGCTTGAACAGCTGCGCATCCATGGCGCGCAGACGCATCCGCAACAGACCATCACCGAACTGGAAAGCGGCGATATGCGTTCCATGTTTCAGGTACACCAGCACAGCCCCGTGTTCCGCCAGCTGGCAGGCAACCCGAAACTGGCTGATATTGCGCGTTACCTGCTGGATGATCAGGTTTACATTCATCAGTCACGGGTGAATTACAAACCGGGCTTTCGCGGCAAAGAGTTTTACTGGCATTCTGACTTTGAAACCTGGCATGTAGAAGATGGCCTGCCACGGATGCGCACCCTGAGCATGTCGATCCCGCTGACCCGCAATAGCGAGAATAACGGCCCGCTGATGCTGATTCCGGGTTCCCATCGCCAGTATGTCGTATGCGAAGGCGAAACCCCGGACAACAACTACGCCCGCTCCTTACAGAAACAGGAAGTCGGCGTACCTGGCGATGCTCAGCTCAGCCAGCTGACCGACCAAAGCTGCATTAGCGCCGCCTGCTGCAACCCGGGCAGCATCATTATTTTTGACTGCAATGTGATGCATGGCTCCAATGGCAACATCACCCCGGACCCACGCTCCAATGTGTTCTTTGTGTATAACGCCATGAGCAACCAGCCTGTCGCACCGTTTTGCAACCAGCCACCACGGCCAGAACACCTCGCCAGCCGGTTGCATATAGAAGCGGTGTAATACACGCAGGATGCGGCAAAGCGCAGCGTGCCCATCAATAACCACTGCACCCCAATGCCCCGAAAATGGTGGGCACATCGTTACGCGCTTTTGCCCACCCTGCAATCAAACCGCAACGTAGGATGCGGCAAAGCGCAGCGTGCCCATCAATAACCACCGTACCCCAATGCACCAAAAATGGTGGGCACATCGCTGCGCTCTTTTGCCCACCCTACGTTATTCCAGCTCCATATGAGGCAACACCAGATCACCACTGCGCCCCCAGTCAGACTCATAAAATCCCTGCCGCACATAACGCCGAAACGAGCCGTATGGCCATTCAATCGCTTGTTGCACGTAACCGTGCTTCACCGGGTTGAAGTGGATGTAATCCAGGTGGTTGCGCCAGTCCTGTTCATCACGAATCTGGTGTTCCCAAAAGCGCCGCTGCCAGATACCTTTTTCTCGCTTTGACCGCTTGGACTCCGACACAGACCGCACAGGGAGTCCCGTAGAGAAGTGCCGTTTAATCAGGTTCCAGCGCATTGAATAATCGGCGTCTCCTTCTGGTAAGGTCCAGACCATATGCAGGTGATCAGGCATTATCACAGCCGCATCAATATTGAAGGGCCGGTTTGCTTTAACCCGGCGTACAGCAGCACGCAGCCTGTCTATATTCTCCACCAGAACAGGTTTCCTATGTTGCGTAACCACCGTAAAGAAAAACGTTCCTCCCGGTGAAAACAGCCGTCGATAATCCATTATTCTCAAGCTCCTTTATGCTCATGCCATATAGACAACCATACCAGGAAACAACGTAGGATGCGGCAAAGCGAAGCGTGCCCATCAACAACCACCGCACCACAATGCACCGCAAGATGGTGGGCACATCGCTGCGCGCTTTTGCCCACCCCGCCCCTGGCATACACTAGTGGCTCTCTTTTGATGTGCTGGAGTATGGCGATGTCTTTACGTTCTTTTGCGCTGGCAGGTGTCGGGCTGGGTTGTACGGTGCTGCTGGCGGGTTGTCAGCAAAACTCCATTTCGGAAACCCAGCTTAATCAGCGGATTGAACGCCAGCTGACAACACAGGCCAGCAAGCCGCTGCAGTTGCGGGCCGGGCAGCTGAATATGCAATACACCATCGACACCATTCAGGTGGATCTGCAAAGCCAGCAGGGTGGCCGGGCGATCAGTCAGCTAACCGGCACACTGACCGGCCAGCTGCAGATTTTTGGCCAGCCAATCAAACTGGCGGCGCCCTTTAACCCGGTGCTGGCATCGGGGCTGCGCTACGATAAGGGGCAGATTTTTCTCGCCAATCCAACCGTCGAAAGCTGGGGCCAGCCATTACCACCCGCGTTGCAGCCTTATGTGCAGCAGCTGCAGCAGATGGCGGCCGAGCATCTGAAAGCGGTGCCGGTGTACCAGCTGGATAACAGCCTGGAAGAGAAGCTGGCAGCAAAAATGCTGCGTGATATCCAGATCAAAGATGATCGGCTGCAGTTCCTGTTCTAGGGCTGCGGCCAACTGATTTTTTCGCGCGGTAAATTGCCTGAAAACTGACGGCATTTCCGGTACACTGCGCCGCTTTCCTCAGACGTATTATCGACATCCCCGATGCAGGTTAACGATTTCCATTTTGAACTTCCGGATGAGCTGATCGCCCGCTATCCGCTGGAGCAGCGCAGCAGCAGCCGTTTGCTGTGCATGAACGGCGATACCGGTGCCCTGACGCACCGAATTTTCAGTGATGTACTGGCGCTGATTGAACCCGGTGACCTAGTGGTGTTTAACGACACCCGGGTGATCCCGGCACGGCTGTTTGGCCAGAAAGAGAGCGGCGGCAAACTGGAAGTGCTGATCGAACGTATTGTTGATCAGCACCATGTGCTGGCCCATGTTCGCTGTAGCCGCTCACCTAAACCCGGCACAAAAATTGTGCTCGAAGGTGGGCTGAAAGCCGACGTCACCGGTCGCCATGAGAACCTGTTTGAACTGCGCTTTAACCAGGATGGTTCTCTGCTGGATGCGCTGGAGCAGCATGGCCATATGCCACTGCCGCCTTATATGAACCGTGACGACGAGCTGTCGGACCGCGAGCGCTACCAGACCGTCTATAACAAAAATCCGGGCGCCGTTGCCGCACCCACCGCCGGGCTGCATTTTGATGACGCCCTGTTGGCCCAGTTGCAGGACAAAGGTGTGGAAACCGCCTTTGTTACCTTGCACGTTGGTGCGGGCACCTTCCAGCCGATGAAGGTTGATAAGGTGGAAGACCACATCATGCACAGCGAATATATCGAGGTGTCTGAAGCGGTGGTCGAGGCGGTCAAGGCGACGCGTAAGCGTGGCAACCGGGTGATTGCTGTCGGCACCACCAGCGTACGCAGCCTGGAAAGCGCCAGTCGTGACGGTGAGATCAAACCGTTTTGCGGCGAAAGCGATATCTTTATCTTCCCTGGCTATGAATTTCGCAGTGTCGATTGCATGATCACCAATTTCCACCTGCCGGAATCCACCCTGATTATGCTGGTCAGTGCCTTTGCCGGTTATGACCACACCCTGCAGGCTTACCAGCAAGCCGTTACCGAGCGTTACCGTTTCTACAGTTACGGTGACGCCATGTTTATTACCCGTCAGCTGACAGACAGCGACGGAAGTTCGGAGACACCATGAGTCGAGAATGTTTTATGCAGTTCGAGACGGTCGCCACTGAGGGCAAAGCCCGTCGCGCCCGTCTGAAATTCCCCCGTGGCACCGTCGAAACCCCGGCGTTTATGCCAGTGGGCACCTACGGCACGGTTAAAGGCATGCTGCCGCGTGATATCGAAGCGACCGGCGCACACATCCTGCTGGGCAATACCTTCCACCTGATGCTGCGCCCTGGCACCGAGGTTATCGAGCAGCACGGCGATCTGCATGACTTTATGCAGTGGAACAAGCCGATCCTGACCGACTCCGGCGGTTTCCAGGTGTTCAGCCTGGGTAAAATGCGCAAGATCACCGAACAGGGGGTGACGTTCCAGTCGCCGATCGATGGCTCTAAAGTCAACCTGACCCCGGAACGCTCGATGGAAGTACAGCGCAAGCTGGGCTCCGATGTCGTGATGATCTTCGATGAGTGCACCCCTTACCCTGCTACCGAGCAGGAAGCGGCGGACTCCATGCGCATGTCTCTGCGCTGGGCTAAACGTTCCAAAGATGCCCACGGCGACAGCCCATCAGCACTGTTTGGCATCATTCAGGGCGGCATGTATGACCACCTGCGTGATGAATCGCTTGATGGCCTGAGCGAAATCGACTTCGACGGTTACGCCATCGGCGGACTGTCCGTCGGCGAGCCTAAAGACGAGATGATGAAGGTACTCGATCACCTGGCGCACAAAATGCCGGAAGACAAGCCGCGTTATCTGATGGGTGTTGGCCGCCCGGAAGATCTGGTGGAAGGGGTACGCCGCGGGGTCGATATGTTCGATTGCGTGATGCCAACTCGTAACGCTCGTAACGGTTACCTGTTTACCCACACCGGCATCGTAAAGATCCGAAATTCTGCGAACAAAACCAGTACCGCTGCTGTCGATGATCAGTGTGACTGTTATACCTGTAAGAATTTCAGCCGCGCTTATCTGCACCATCTGGACAAGTGCAACGAGATCCTGGGTTCCCAGCTCAATACCATCCATAACCTGCACTACTACCAGACCCTCATGGCTGGATTGCGCCAGGCGATTGAACAGGGTAAATTGAGCGACTTTGTTGACGACTTCTACCGTCAGCGTGGCCTTGAAACGCCTGCGCTGCCAGAGCAAACGTCCTAATTTTTTTATTGTTATCAGGAGAAAGCTGAATGAGCTTTTTGATCTCCCCCGCGTACGCTGAAGGCGCTGCAGCTGGTGCTGCAAACCCGGAGATGTTTAATCTGCTGTTTCTGGTCGGCTTCGGTCTGATCTTCTACTTCTTCATGTGGCGTCCACAGGCCAAGCGCGCTAAAGAGCATAAGTCTCTGATCGGCGGGCTGGGTAAAGGCGACGAAGTGGTAACCAGCAGTGGCATCATTGGTAAAATCGTTCGTCTGGACGATGACTACGTGGTCCTGGATGTCAGCGAAGGTACTGAGCTGAAATTCCAGAAGCTGCACATTGGCGCTGCCCTGCCAAAAGGCACAATCAAAAACATCTGATTGCCGCCCTTAACGCCACTGTCTCACAGTGGCGTTTTACCCTCTTCACTTACATTCACTCATTAAACCCAGGCCTGTTACCAGCCCATTCCGGGTGCGCGGCCTGACAGGGATGGGAGCCTATGCTCAACCGTTACCCGTTGTGGAAAAATCTGCTGATTCTCGTAGTGCTGGCGCTTGGCGCGCTCTACGCAGCCCCGAACCTCTACCCTGATGACTATGCTATTCAGCTGTCCGGCAGCCGTGCTGCTTTTGAAGTGGACCAGCCGATGATGGACCGTACCCGCGCCGTATTGAAGCGCGAAGGTGTGGACGTTAAAAGCATCGAACTCAACAAGAGCTCCGGCCTGATCCGTTTTAATGACGGTGACGCTCAGCTCAAAGCCAAAGGCATTATCGCCGACGCACTGGGGGAAAATTATGTTGTTGCCCTCAACCTGGCGGCGACCACCCCCGACTGGCTGAGCAACATGGGTGCCGGACCGATGAAACTGGGTCTGGACCTGCGCGGCGGTGTGCATTTCCTGCTGGAAGTAGACCTGCCTCAGGCGGTTGGCTCCAAGCTGGAAAACTACGCCTCCGAGATCAAGTCTCGCCTGCGCGAAGACAAGCTGCGCTATCGCACCGTGGAAACCCGCGCCGATGGCTCACTGGCCGTCAAATTCACCAAGGCGGATACCCGTGATCAGGCCCTGAGTGTGCTGCGCAAAGATTACCAGCAGTTCCTGGTAACCGACGAAGATGCCAATGGTGCCTTCTATGTCGTGGTAAATCTGACCGAAGCGGAAATCCGCTCCATTGAGGACTACGCCCTCAAACAGAACCTGACCACCCTGCGTAACCGTGTCAACGAGCTGGGCGTGGCCGAGCCGCTGGTACAGCGTCAGGGCCGTAACCGTATCGTGGTACAGCTGCCAGGTATCCAGGATACCGCTGCTGCCAAGCGCATTATCGGTAAAACGGCTACCCTGGAGTTCCGTCTGGAAGCGTCGCCGCAGGCATCCAAGGGCCGGACTGAGAGCTACCCTTTCCGTAGCGAACCGGGCCGTAAGGCAACGCTGGAAAAAGATATCATCATCAAAGGTGATAACGTTTCCAATGCCGCGTCTACCTTTGACGAGAATGGTCAGCCACAGGTGTCGATCACACTGGACTCCCAGGGCGGCGAGCTGATGGCCCGTACCACTCGTAACGCAGTCAAGCGCCGGATGGCAGTACTGTTTGTCGAGCACAAGAGCCGGACGGTCAAGAAGACCATCAATGGTGAACTGGTCGAGCAGCGCGTGCCCTACGTTGAGAAGAACATCATCTCACTGGCCACCATCCAGAGCGTACTGGGCAACCAGTTCCGCATTACTGGACTGGACGGCGCGGGCGAATCCTCCGAGCTGGCACTGCTGCTGCGTGCCGGTGCACTGGCGGCACCGATCTACTTCGTTGAAGAGCGTACCGTTGGCCCGAGCCTGGGTGCGCAGAACATCGAGCTGGGGGTAACCTCGGTACAGATCGGCTTCGCCCTGGTGCTGATTTTTATGGCGTTCTACTATCGCGTGTTCGGCCTGCTGGCCAACGTCGCGCTGACCCTGAACCTGGTGCTGCTTATTGCGGTGATGTCGATGCTGTCGGCCACGCTGACACTGCCAGGCATCGCCGGTATCGTACTGACGGTGGGTATGGCGGTGGATGCTAACGTGCTGATCTTTGCCCGTATCAAAGAGGAGCTGGCCAATGGCCTGCCACCACAATCGGCGATCAGTGCCGGTTTCGGGCGCGCCTTTACCACCATCTTTGATGCCAATATCACCACCCTGCTGGCAGCGGTTATTCTGTTTGCCATGGGTACCGGGCCGGTGAAAGGCTTCGCCATCACCCTGTCTGTCGGTATTGTCACCTCCATGTTTACCGCCATCGTGGTAACCCGGATGCTGGTAAACCTGACCTACGGCGGTCGCAACGTGACCAAGCTGGCGATCTGAGGAGGCTGCAACCATGTCTACAGTAAAGATTTATAACTTCATGGGGCCGCGCAAACTGGCGGCGGCTTTCTCGGTCATCCTGCTGGTACTGTCAATTGGTGCGCTGGCGGTCAATGGTCTGAAGCTGGGGCTGGATTTTACCGGCGGCTCGCTGGTTGAAGTCGGCTACGAGCAGCCTGCTGATCTGAATGAGATTCGCAGTCAGCTGGAAACTGCCGGTTACGATGACGCTGTCGTACAGACCTTTGGCTCCCCCACCGACATTTTGATCCGGCTGGGCCGCGACCATGACCCGAAACTGGGTGATAAGGTGATTGCCGCTCTGCAGCAGGATAATGGTGAAGAACTGACCCTGCGCCGTAACGAGTTTGTTGGCGCTCAGGTCGGTGAAGAGCTGCGTGAGCAAGGTGGTCTGGGCATGTTAATGGCACTGGCCATGATCATGCTGTACGTCGCTTTCCGCTTCCAGCTCAAGTTCTCGGTGGGTGCCGTTGCCGCACTGGCGCATGACGTGCTGATCGTACTGGGCTTCTTTTCCCTGTTCGGCATCGAGTTCGATCTGACGGTACTGGCGGCCATTCTGGCGGTCATCGGTTATTCACTCAACGATACCATCGTGGTGTCTGACCGTATCCGTGAGAACTTCCGCAAGATGCGTAAGGGCAGTGCCATCGAGATCATGAACAACTCGCTGAGCCAGACCCTGGGCCGTACGCTGGTGACCTCGTTGACGACATTGCTGGTGCTGGTTGCACTGGCGGTGTTCGGCGGTGAGATGATCCACGGCTTCGCCGTCGCCCTGCTGGTGGGTGTGGTGATCGGCACCTATTCCTCCATCTATGTGGCAGCCAACGTGCTGGTCGCAATGGGGGTCTGTAAAGAAGATCTGATGCCACCGGAAAAATCCGAAGAGGAAGTGGACGACCGTCCATAACCTCAGGCAGATCTGATAAACCGCAGCCAGGTGCTGCGGTTTTTTTTGCCTGCGCGCAGCCCTGCCCTTCATCGCGATGAACCGCTATAATTCCGCGATCAATATTCGCTGTCGCAGCCATCGCTGCGTGGCCGCCACAAAATTAAAGAATCGAGCATCATGGAAACGACCTATCAGCCGCACGAAATAGAGAAGTCCTGGTACCAGACCTGGGAAGACAACAACTACTTCGCCCCGTCCGGCGAAGGTGAGTCCTACTCCATCATGATCCCGCCGCCGAATGTCACCGGCAGCCTGCACATGGGTCATGCTTTCCAGCACACCATCATGGACGCCCTCACCCGCTACAAACGTATGCAGGGTAAAAACACCCTGTGGCAGGTAGGTACCGACCACGCCGGTATCGCCACGCAGATGGTGGTCGAGCGTAAACTGGCCGCCGAAACCGGCCAGACCCGCCACGACCTGGGCCGGGAAGCCTTCATCGACAAGATCTGGGAATGGAAAGAAGAGTCCGGCGGCACGATCACCCGCCAGATGCGCCGCCTGGGCGACTCCGTAGACTGGGCCAACGAACGCTTCACCATGGACGATGGCTTCTACAACTCCGTGCAGGAAGTGTTTATCCGCCTGCATGACGAAGGCCTGATCTACCGTGGCAAGCGTCTGGTCAACTGGGACCCGAAACTGCACACCGCGATTTCTGATCTGGAAGTTGAGAATAAAGAAGTCAAAGGCAAGATGTGGTACCTGCGTTACCCGCTGGCCGATGGCGAGAAAACCACAGCCGGTGAAGATCACATCGTAGTCGGCACCACCCGCCCGGAAACCATGCTCGGTGATACCGGTATCGCGGTAAACCCGGATGACGAACGCTACCAGAGCCTGGTTGGCAAGTTTGTCGAGCTGCCACTGGTCGGCCGTCGCATCCCAATTGTGGCAGACGAACACGCGGATATGGAAAAAGGCTCCGGCTGTGTAAAAATCACTCCGGCGCACGATTTCAACGATAACGAAGTTGGCAAGCGCTGTGGCCTGCCAATGATCAACGTGCTGACCTTCAACGCCGACATCCGCGATGAAGCTGAAGCGTTCAACAGCGACGGTACGCCAAACAGCGAGATCGACGTTACCCTGCCTGAGAAATACCATGGCATGGAGCGTTTTGCGGCGCGTCGTCAAATCGTTGCTGATTTCGAAGAGGCTGGCCTGCTGGTCAAAATCGAAGAAAACGCCATGACCATCCCTTACGGTGACCGTGGCGGTGTTGTTATTGAGCCGATGCTGACTGACCAGTGGTTTGCCGATGCAAAAACCCTGTCCAAGCCAGCCGTTGAAGCCGTTGAGAATGGCGACATCAAATTCGTACCGAAACAGTACGAAAACATGTTCTTCGCCTGGATGCGCGATGTACAGGACTGGTGTATTTCTCGTCAGCTGTGGTGGGGGCACCGTATCCCGGCGTTTTACGACGCTGACGGTCAGGTGTACGTTGCTGCCAGCGCCGATGCTGCCCGCGAGAAGTACAACCTGGCTGCCGATGTTGAACTGACTCAGGACAACGACGTTCTGGACACCTGGTTCAGCTCCGGCCTGTGGACATTCGGCACCCTGGGCTGGCCGGAAAATACCAACCGCCTGCAGACATTCCATCCGACTGACGTGCTGGTCACCGGTTTCGATATCATCTTCTTCTGGGTTGCCCGGATGATGATGATGTCCATGCACTTCATGAAAAATGAAGATGGCAGCCCGCAAGTGCCGTTCAAAACCGTTTACATCACCGGTCTGATCCGCGATGAAAGCGGCGACAAGATGTCCAAGTCCAAGGGTAACGTCATCGATCCGCTGGATATGATCGACGGCATCGACCTGCCTACCCTGCTGGAAAAACGCACCGGTAACATGATGCAGCCCCAGCTGGCGGCGAAAATTGGCAAACGTACCGAAAAAGAGTTCCCGGAAGGGATCTCCGCCCACGGCACCGATGCCCTGCGTTTCACGCTGGCAGCGCTGGCGTCTACCGGTCGTGATATCAACTGGGATATGAAGCGCCTGGAAGGTTACCGTAACTTCTGTAACAAGATCTGGAACGCAGCCCGCTACGTGCTGATGAACAGCGAAGGCGAAGACTGTGGCCAGACCGGTGGCGAAGTTGAGCTATCACTGGCCGATCGCTGGATCAGCGGCGAACTGCAGCGAGTAGAAGCCGAAGTGACCCGTCACTTCGACGAATACCGTTTTGATCTGGCCGCCTCTCTGCTGTACGACTTCATCTGGAACGAGTACTGCGGCTGGTATCTGGAGCTGTCCAAGCCGGTACTGTGGGACGACAATGCATCTGCTGAAGCTAAACGCGGCACCCGTCGCACGCTGGTACGCGTGCTGGAAGTACTGCTGCGCCTGGCACACCCGATCATGCCGTACATCACCGAAGAGATCTGGCAGTCCATCAAAGGTCTGGCCGGTGTCGAAGGTGACAGCATCATGTTGCAGCCTTACCCGATCGCGAACGATGATAAGCACGACGCTGATGCAGCAGCTGATATCGAGTGGCTGAAAGGTGTGATCACCGGTATCCGTAATATCCGCGGCGAGATGGGCATCTCCCCGGCCAAAGATCTGGATATCCTGTTTAACAACGGCAGCGCTGAAGACAAAACTCGCCTTGAAGCCAACGAAGCTTTCCTGAGCAAGCTGGCGTCTGTTGCCAGCATCACCTGGCTGAATCCGGGCGACGAAGCACCGATGTCTGCCACCCAGCTGGTTGGCGGCATGGAAGTGCTGGTGCCGATGGCGGGCCTGATCAACAAAGATGCTGAACTGGCACGCCTGCAGAAAGAGCTGGATAAACTGCAGAAAGAGATCGGCCGCGTAGAAGGTAAATTGAGCAACGAGAAGTTTGTTGCCAATGCTCCGGAAGCCGTGATTGCCAAAGAGCGTGAAAAACTCGACTGCAACAAAGCTGCCCATGCCAAACTGGCAGAACAGTACGGCAAGATCGAAGCACTGTAAGCAGCTATAACCAGTTTATCCGGTCCGTTCTGGCCCGGATAATCCGATGCCAGTCAGCGTTCACGCTGACTGGCATTTTTATTTTAAAATTACTCACCGGCCTGACACACAGCACGCTTACTGCTGCTCCACCTGTTAATAGATGAATACTCACTAAGCTATTAATCAAACAACTGTTTATAGTATTTACGCTAAACATCATTAAAAACTATTCATTTCTTCTCTGCGCACTTGCAACATCAGTAAAGCCAGGCCATGATCATAGCGCGAAAAAATCGCGAAAAAGTAGCTAACTACCTTAAAAATCAGCAATTCTGCTTAACATAAAGCATCAGGGTTAATGTTGACCCGTATCAAGCGGCATACCTCAGTGATATTTATTTGTAATATCGCCGTGAGTTCAGGGTATTGAAGCAGGTATAATTGCGGGTTTGAGTATCAGCAGCGTTTATTCAGTGGATGGTTCTAGCCTAGTTATGGTTCGTAAAAACAAAGGGTTGCTTCGCACCGTCATGGTCTCTGGTCTGGCAATGATTACAGCGGCTTGCAGTAGCATAGATAGCAAGGCCACACAGGCTACCGATGAAAACGGCCATGTGCGCTCAGCTCAGGCCACTCAGTTACCGATGCCTGTCGCCGAACTTGGCCAGCTTAATGGTGGCACTAATCTTGTTCCTCCCGCCGTTTCCGTGGCGCTGGAACAGATTAATACGCTAAATCAGCAGCAGCAGTACAGCCAGTCATTAAAACTAACCCAGCAGCTGATCCAGCAGTATCCTGGTAGTCCCGACCTTGCACTGATGGAAGGCGTGATGTTCAACCAGCTGAACCGTACCGACGAAGCTGAACAGGTCTTCCTCCGGCTGTCAGAAAAGCATCCTGAATTGCCAGAACCGTTGAACAACCTGGCCGTTATCTATGTGAACCGGGGCGATATGAACCGGGCAATCAGCACTCTGCAGAAAGCCTTTGAAACACACCCCAGTTATGCCCGGGTACAAAGCAATCTGCGCACGCTCTATACCACTCTGGCGTCTCAGGCCTATAACCGCGCACTAAATCTGGGCAGTCAGGCACCAGCTCCCGTACTGGCTGAACTGGATCGCATTCCAATGCAGAACAGCCCGGGTACTCTGCACGAGCAGGGGGCACAGCTACTGGCAACAAACCATCAGGCCCAGATAATCCGGACCCGAACTCAGCCAGTCAGTACAGCATTGACTCAACATGAACTGGCAGAGATGCAGGCCGATGTGATCCGGGCAGCCCAGGCAACCACGTCTAAACCCGTTCCGGCCAGCACCGCAGCCACACCGCAGCCCGCTGCACCGGCCAACCCGGTAGCAACAGCCGCTGCCGCTCCACCTGAACCGCCTACCCCTGAGCAGCCTGTTGCCACTCAGGTTACACCTGCCCCAGTGACTCAACCCTCTGCTGAAGCCAGCACAACTGCCAGTACACCAGCAGAGCCGGTCGTTGATGTGCATGCGCAATTAAAAGAGAAACTTAACGGCTGGGCGGCAGCATGGTCCGCCAAAGATGTACCGACTTATTTGAGTTTTTATACTGATAACTACCGCCCCGACCGAAAGCTGTCACATAAACGCTGGAAACAGCAGCGCCAGCAGCGTCTGACCAGCCCCCGCTCTATCAAGGTCGGCGTCAGCGGTATCAGCATCAAAATAAGCAGTGAGAAACTGGCACAGGTAAGCTTTACCCAGGCCTATAAGGCTGACAGTTACCGCGATAAAGTAATCAAAACTCTGACGTTTGCGTTGCAACAGGGACAGTGGAAAATCGTTGACGAGATCAGCCGGAAGGCCCGCTGATAGCCATTCTGATACATTAATACCAGAACAGGGAGCCGAGGCTCCCTTTTTGCTGCTCGCCAGTCCTACTTTAACGCCCGTAAACTGCGTTCTGCATTGATTCGCCAGCCTTCGGCCAGCCTGACCAGATACAACTCTTTGAATGCAGTATCACGATAGTCAGGTGCAGCATAGGTCTGACGAAAGGTCACCCGCACCTGATAATGGTCCAGAGGTACCAGCCGTATCTCCGATATATTCACGCTAATCCAGTCTGGCCGCTCCAGCCTTGCTCGGCGCCAGCTAACCCACTGTTCGTGACTCAGGTCATCATCCAGCGGCAGATAATAGGAAACATAGCAGTTTTCATACGCTTCCCACTTTTGCTGCTCCCAGGCCTGGCGCCAGCCTTCGATCGTCTGCCGGACCTGCCTCTGATCCTGAGCAGTCATCAAAACAGGCTCAGGTTCTGCGGCATCCTGATCCACAACCACTGATGGCTGCGCCTCCTCAGGCAGCCCTTTACCCCAGTCAGACCAGCCAACCAGGTAGCCCAGTGAGGCACCAGCCAGAAATAAAGCGATCACCGCGGCCGTCACCATCCCGGTATTTGTTGCTGGCTGGGTAATTGCCAGCGACACCGCAAAACGCTGCAACAGACAGGCCCCCGCCTCTGTTTGCCAGAGCGGGCGTAGTGCCGCAGTCTCAAGCACCAGCAACGGTAAATGGCTGCAGCCAGTATCACTGACAGCACTAAGCTGAAACAGGTATTCGAGTACAGGCAACGTCACTTTGTCACTGCAGATCACCAGGACATGTGGTTGTTTAAGGGATTTTACCGCCCGTAAAATCGCCGCTGCGGATGCTTCACACCCCAGTTTTTGCGCCAGCTGAGCCTGTACCAGCTCAAGGCTGCTGAGGTCGGCCAGTAATATCGAATGAATCAGACGCCCCAGAATAACGTCACAGAATAATGCGGTGGGTTGAGGTGGCCGACGAAGATAAACCAGCCCCAACTGCTGCAGCTGCTCCAGCGTAGCATCCAGTTCCATTACTGATGTAACCTTCATGGTGCCCCTGCACTAACGATTTAACGACGCCCTTTTGAGGGTTTACCCTCGTAAGCAATTTTCCACAGGCCATTTTCCAGCTGCCAGTACTGTCGTTTGACACTGTCACCGTGGTAATTGCTGCTTCGATAGTGCTGAGTGAACGTCACAACCATCAGCTCAGGCTGGTCGGGATAACGATACAGGCTCAGGTTATCCAGCTTCAGTTCAATAAATTTTTTACTGTCGTTGATCTTCCCCTTATCCCGTGTAAAACGCTTAAAATCACGCTTTCCATCACTAAAAGCAGATGAGTAATGGGAGAAGTAGCGTCTATTATCCAGACTTTCCCAGTCGGCACGCCACTGCTCAACCACAGAACTGAATTGCTCACGCTGTTTAAGCCAGTCGGTACGCGGCATCCAGTTGATATTCTGACCGATAATAAACGGGGTGTTTTTAATATCAACCAGCTCATCAACCTCAAGAAAATCAGGGTTGCTAAGCGACAGACAACCTTCACTGGCCAGTGGTGGCCGGGTGTAACTGGCACTGGGTGAACCGTGCAACCAGATGCCATTACCCGTGCGTTTATGCCGATAATCCCAGACATTAGGGTAATTAATCGGTAATGCGCCAGAACCATAGCGTGGCGGTAAGGCCTGGTCAGGAATACGACCGGAAATAAAATACACCCCCAGCGGGGTTCTCAGATCACCCTGCTTCTGTTTACCAATACCACCGCGACCATAGGAGGCGTAGTAGTCTTTAACCAGTTCAGGCACGCCATTGTTATTACGAAATACAAACAGCCGGGACAGCCGGGTGTCCATCACCAACACATACTTCTGATTGTCCGCCAGCCGCAATAACGGCGCTGGTAGCATATCCGGGCCAGGTTTTTCCTGCTCGTGCAGGACCCGCTGCTGTACTTCATGCAGGAAGCCTTTGAGCAGTTTATCGTCCTTGACCTGTAAGCTGCCAATGGCTTCCAGCGGCTGGCTGAGGGCCATCATCAGATCGCCATAGATCAACTGAGCGACCCGATAATCGGGCCGCTGTGCTGTTAGCGCACGCAAACTGGCTGCGGCATCCTCCAGCCGGTTTTCACGCAGGTCGCGTAAGCCATCCATCAGCAGTTTTTCATCGGCCTGCTCACCATAACCGGCAGCAGACACCTGCGCAGCCACCAGGGCCAGGCCGATTGCAGTAATTACTTGTCTGAACATCAGTGCCCCGAAACAAACGAAAGCGATATAGCCGTCGGAATTATAACCAGTAACGACCAGGCTTCCTACGATTTAACACCCGACTTGCCTGTATATGAAGTACAGAGCAGGGCTGACCACACAAACACCACAACTTACCACTTTGCACAGCCCTGTTTCAGCGTATTCCCAACCATGACCGATGATTATCAGCAGGTTAAGACCTATCCAGCTGAACTTTATCCATCAGACTCCTCTCAAACCTATGGAGCCGTACTGCTGTTAGTCGCCGCGCCACACACGCTGCTTATCCGGCTCAGATTAGCAGTCGATGCGCCCGGAGAAGCGCAGGGGCTGATATTCCAGCTGCACGGAGGATCCCGCGATGCTTGATCAGATGGAAAGCGCCGGACTGGAGCGCCTGCATTTTGGCCAGGATGCATCTACCGGTATGCACGCAATTATTGCGATTCACTCAACCCGCCGCGGCCCGGCGATTGGGGGATGTCGGTTTATCCCATACCCTCGCGAACAGGATGCCATCACCGATGCCATTCGACTGGCTCAGGGTATGAGCTATAAAGCCGCTCTGGCAGGTCTGCCCCACGGCGGCGGTAAAGCGGTGATCATCCAGCCCGACCAGGTAATCAACCGGGCCGAACTGATGGCCGCGTTTGGCCGCATGGTCGACAGCCTGGGCGGGGATTATATCGCGGCCATGGACAGCGGCACGGAAGTCACGGATATGGATGCCATCGCCCGCAGCACACGCTTTGTTACCTGTACCCGTGAATTTGGCGACCCATCTCCCTGGACCGCACTGGGCGTCTTTGAGGGGATAAAAGCCTCCCTGCTCCACCGTTATGGCTGCGACAACCTGCAGGGCTGTCATATTGCAATCCAGGGTATGGGCCATGTCGGCTTTGCTCTGGCCCGGCGACTCAAAACAGCCGGTGCTGAGCTGACCATCACCGACATTAACCCGCAGCGTTTACAGGCAGCCTGTGACCAGCTCGGTGCCCACAGCGTAGCCCCGGAACAGATCTATAGTGTGCCAGCTGATATTTTTAGTCCCTGTGGCCTGGGTGCCGTTATCAACAACGACACCCTGTATCAGCTGAAGGCAGGCATTATTGCCGGCAGTGCTAATAATCAATTACTGGCCCCTGGACACGGTGAACAACTGCACCGCAACAACATCCTTTACGCCCCGGATTACCTGATTAATGCCGGGGGCCTGATCTTCGTCGCGCTGCAGCACACACAAACCAGCCATGAAAAAATCCACCAGCAAGTGCTGCAGATAGGGTCTACTCTGAAACGACTCTATGCGCAGGCAGAGTTGCAACAATGCGCCACGCATCGCATGGCCGATCAACAGGCTGAAGCGATTATCGCACAAAGCGCCCAACTGCATTCGGCTGTCTGAGCAGCCCGATGCGTAAATGGAGGGAGTTGATATGGAACGCACATTTCAGGGTGAAATCTATCTGACCCGGTATCTGGACAGCCAGGGCACGCTGGTTCAGCCACTGCCAGATAACCCGCAACTGGCTGAACAGTTACAAAGCTGCTACCGCAACATGATACTAGCCCGGGCACTGGACACCAAAGCCATCGCCCTGCAACGCACCGGCCAAATGGGGACCTACGCCTCAATGCTCGGCGCGGAAGCCATTGATGTCACTATCGGCCTGTGTATGCAGCTAGACGATGTACTGGTGCCTTACTACCGTAACCATGCCAGCCAGCATATCCGTGGTGCCGCCATGGAAGACCTGCTGCTGTACTGGGGCGGTGATGAGCGCGGAAATGCTAATCCGGCGATGAACCAGGACTTCCCAAACTGCGTCCCCATCGCCACCCAGGCACTGCACGCCTGCGGGGTTGCTTCTGCGATGAAAATTCGCGGCGAAAAACGCTGTGCCCTGACCGTCTGCGGCGATGGGGGAACCTCCAAAGGCGACTTCATGGAAGCGCTGAATATCGCCGGTGCCTGGCAGCTGCCGGTCGTTTTTGTGGTCAACAACAATCAATGGGCGATATCGGTACCCCGTGCTATTCAATGTGGCGCGCCCACTCTGGCCCAGAAAGCCTTCTCCGCCGGAATTCGAGGTGAGCAGGTCGATGGCAACGACGCCATCGCCATGCACGAAGTCCTGAGCCGGGCACTGGACCGCGCCCGTGAAGGTAAAGGCCCAACGCTGATCGAGGCCCTGAGTTACCGGTTATCCGACCACACGACCGCCGACGATGCTACTCGCTACCGCGACAACGAGGAGTTGAAAACGGCCTGGGAGCGTGAGCCAATTAAACGTCTTCAAACCTTCCTTCACCAGCAGGGCTGGTGGGATGAAGCCCAGGAAAAAGCCTGGCACAGTGAAGTCGCCCGGATGGTACAAGGCGCTGTCGAGCGTTACCTGAATACCACCGCCCAGCCCGTTGAAGCGATGTTTGATCACCTCTATGAAGAGATGCCAGCCAGCGTGCAGGAACAGCGGGACTGGGCTCAGGTAAAAGCAATGAAGGGAGGAAGCCACCATGAGTCATAACATCACCATGGTTGAGGCCGTCAACCTGGCCCTGAAACGGGCAATGCGCAACAGTGAAGATGTGGTCGTACTCGGTGAGGACGTCGGCCCCAACGGCGGCGTATTTCGCGCTACGGTCGACTTACGGGACGAGTTTGGCCCCCGCCGGGTGCTGGACACCCCGCTGGCCGAAACCATGATCGCAGGCCTGTGTATCGGGATGGCTGCTCAGGGTCTGAAGCCGGTGGCCGAAATCCAGTTTATGGGCTTTATCTTCCCTACCCTGGAGCAGATCATCTGTCACGCAGCACGCCTGCGCAACCGCACCCGTGGTCGCCTGAGCTGTCCAATGGTACTGCGCGCTCCGTTTGGCGGCGGCATCCACGCACCGGAACACCATTCCGAGAGTACCGAAGCTCTGCTGGCCCATATTCCCGGCTTACGCGTGGTCATCCCTTCGTCCCCGGCGCGCGCCTACGGCCTGTTACTGGCCGCCATTGAATGTCCCGACCCGGTTATTTTTCTCGAACCCAAGCGGATCTACCGGGCCAGCAAACAGACCGTTGAAGATAATGGTATCCCCCTGCCGCTGGATACCTGCTTTACCCTGCGTGAAGGCAGCGATATTACCCTGATCAGCTGGGGCGCGATGATCACCGAAACACTGCAGGCCGCTGACCAGCTGGCTGACCAGGGCGTCAGCTCAGAAGTGATTGATGTGGCATCCGTCAGCCCGCTGGACAGCGAAACCCTGCTCTCCTCAGTACAGAAAACCGGCCGCTGCGTGATCATCCACGAAGCCCCTCGCAGCGGCGGTGTCGGCGCAGAGATCTCAGCCATTCTGGCCGAAAAGGGCCTGCTGGCCCTGCAAGCCCCCATCGCCCGCGTAACCGGCTACGACACTGTCATGCCCTATTACCGACTGGAACAACATTATCTGCCCAACACTCAGGACATCATCGAAACGGTTCAGCAGACACTGGCATTTAGCTGAATGCTGAGCAGCACAGGGATACGGATCAGGAGAACGCCATGAAATATTTCAAACTCCCGGACCTGGGTGAAGGTCTGCCAGAAGCCGATATTCTGGAGTGGCACGTACAGGAAGGCGATAAGGTCAGCACCGATCAGATTATGGTCTCCGTTGAGACGGCTAAAGCCATCATCGAAGTACCTTCCCCTCAGGATGGTGAAATCGCACACCTGTTTGGCCAGGCCGGTGACACCATTCATACCGGTGAACCACTGGTTGAGTTTGCCAATGAAGAGCAGGAAGACACCGGTACCGTGGTAGGTGAGATCAGTACCTCCCAGCCCACCAGCTCAACCCAGGACAGTTTTATTATCGGCGCAGCCCCCAGCAGCCGCAACCACCAGAGTATTCAGGCAACGCCCGCCGTTCGGGCATTGGCACAACGGTTACGGGTTGACCTGAGCACACTTAGCGGCAGTGGTCGGGGCGGACATATCACCCCGGATGATGTACAGAAAACAGCAGACATGAACCGCCTGCATGGCCCGGTGGAAGCCCTGAAGGGCGTTCGTAAACAGATGGCCCGTACGATGAGTCAGTCTCATGCTGAAGTTGTTCCAGTGACTATTTTTGAGGATGCCGACATCCACCATTGGCCCACCGATAGCGATATCACCATGCGCCTGATTCAGGCCATGGCCTGTGCCTGCGCCGACGTTCCCATCATGAACAGCTGGTTTGACGGCCAGAATATGACCCTGCGTCAGCATGAAGCTGTGCAGCTGGGCGTCGCGGTAGATACTGACAAAGGGCTGTTTGTCCCGGTGCTACGGGATATCAGCACACGCACGACCAGTGACCTGCGCAAAGGGCTGGAACGGCTGCGCGCGGATGTCCGGGCACGCACAATACCGGCCAGCGAATTGCAGGGGGCAACGATTACCCTGAGCAATTTTGGCACCCTTACCGGACGCTACGCTACGCCGATTATCGTGCCCCCACAGGTCACCATTCTGGGTGCCGGCGTCATCCGCGAACAGCCCGTCGCTGTCAACGGTGCTTTACAGGTACATCGGCTGATGCCGTTGTCACTAACCTTTGACCACCGGGTTGCAACCGGCGGTGAAGCCGCACGTTTCCTCGCCGCTTTGATCAAAAAACTCGAACAACCGTTTGGCGAACAACCCTAATTCGTATGAATCAATAATGAGCTCTGCTGTCATAAGTGTTAAGCCAGGTTGACAACCTGAGATCTGAACTAAACTGTTACCCAGTTGCTGATAAAGGCCCGACCAAAAATAACAGCGACTAAGCGACTTAAAGAATCTGAGATGCGTTTCTGACGATGTGCCCCATCGTAGTAATTGAAGTAGTGCCAGCCGACTCTCAGTGCAGAGCAGATAAGGAAGGTGAACATTATGAGCATTTTCGACCACTACAAATCACGCTATTCCACCACGCAAGAAGAAGAAATGAGCCTGCAGGAGTATCTGCAGCTCTGTAAACAGGACCCCAGCGTTTACGCCAGCGCTGCAGAACGCATGCTGCACGCCATTGGTGAACCGGAGATGGTCGATACCGCTCTGGACCCACGCACCAGCCGGATTTTCTCCAATAAGCTAATGAAGCGTTACCCGGCCTTCAGCGAGTTCTATGGCATGGAGGAAGCCATTGAGAATATTGTTTCCTACTTTAAGCATTCCGCACAGGGTCTCGAAGAACGTAAACAGATTCTGTACCTGCTGGGCCCTGTTGGAGGTGGTAAATCCTCGCTGGCTGAGCGGCTGAAGTATCTGATTCAGCAGATACCCTTTTATGCTATCAAGGGTTCACCCGTATTCGAATCCCCATTGGGGCTGTTCAACCCTGCCGAAGACGCCGATTTACTGGAGCAGGAGTACGGTATCCCACGCCGCTGTCTCAAAGGGGTTATGTCACCCTGGGCAGTAAAACGTCTGCACGAGTTTGGCGGTGATCTGTCCCAGTTCCGGGTGGTCAAACTCTACCCATCCATTCTCGACCAGATCGCAGTGGCGAAAACTGAGCCAGGTGATGAGAACAACCAGGATATATCCAGCCTGGTCGGTAAAGTCGATATCCGTAAACTGGAAGACTTTCCACAGCATGACCCGGACGCTTACAGTTTCTCTGGCGCACTGTGTCGCTCCAACCAGGGGATGATGGAATTCGTCGAGATGTTCAAAGCACCAGTTAAGGTGCTGCATCCGCTGCTGACCGCCACCCAGGAGGGCAACTACAACAGCACCGAAGGTATGGGGGCGATCCCGTTTGAAGGGATTCTGCTGGCCCACTCCAACGAGTCTGAGTGGCAGACCTTCCGTAACAATAAAACGAACGAAGCCTTTATTGACCGTATCTATATCGTCAAGGTGCCTTACTGCACTCGAATTACCGAAGAGATTAATATTTACAGCAAATTGCTGGAACACAGCACTCTGTGCAAAGCGCCCTGCGCACCTGACACTCTGAGTATGCTGGCCCAGTTCACCGTACTGTCACGGGTAAAAGAGCCGGAAAACTCCAGCCTGTACTCAAAAATGCGCATCTATGATGGTGAAAACCTCAAAGATACCGACCCTAAAGCCAAGTCTTTGCAGGAATACAAAGATGCAGCCGGGGTGGACGAAGGCATGGATGGTCTATCGACCCGTTTTGCCTTCAAGATTCTGTCCAAGGTATTCAATTTTGACCCGGCAGAGATCGCAGCCAACCCGGTACACCTGCTATACGTACTGGAAAAAGAGATTGAACAGCAGCAGTTCCCAGCCGAACTGCAAGAGCGCTACCTGGGTTTCCTGAAGGAGTATGTCGCACCCAAATACATCGAGTATCTGGGCAAAGAAATTCAGACCGCTTATCTGGAGTCTTACTCCGAGTACGGCCAGAACATCTTTGACCGCTATGTCACCTATGCTGATTTCTGGATTCAGGACCAGGAATACCGTGATCCTGAAACAGGCGACATTCTCGACCGTGTCTCAATCAACGAAGAGCTGGAGAAAATTGAAAAACCAGCGGGTATCAGTAACCCCAAAGACTTCCGCCACGAAATCGTCAACTTCGTACTGCGCGCACGGGCCGGTAATCACGGCAAAAATCCGGCATGGAGCAGCTATGAAAAAATGCGCACCGTGATCGAGAAGAAAATGTTCTCCAATACCGAAGATCTGCTGCCGGTCATCTCCTTCAATGCCAAGGCCTCCGGTGAAGATCAGAAGAAACACAGCGAATTCGTCAAACGGATGACAGAGCGTGGTTACACCGAGAAACAGGTGCGGCTGCTCTCCGAGTGGTATATCCGTGTGCGTAAATCTCAGTAACGCTGCATAGCAACGCTGAGCCCGGGCAGCTGCGGCTGCCCGACTTGCGCCCAGAGAACAGAACCACAATGGGGTTAGCCCCGGCGTCTGGTCAGACGCTGCACAGGTGCAGGCCATAACCAGGCCCGCACCACACCATCGCAGTATCCGGCACCTGTCTCTTATACACATCTCCGAGCCCACGAGACCGAGGCTGATCTCGTA
>OJDH01000191.1_pt1 | contig 44364 bp, 44 predicted proteins | sample 1592761 | NCBI WGS metagenome assembly OJDH01 (sample SAMN05416855, study PRJEB24817) | seawater metagenome | isolation source: Sea water | place: Canada:Atlantic | collected 2013-11
AGCGTCAGATGTGTATAAGAGACAGGTTATAAAGAGTGTCACGGATAGCCCTCATCAGGTAATTGAACACGAGCCATGTCGAAGTTCGATTCACAGAGGGTATAACATTGAGACCATTGGTTTGAAAATTGATTTGGCTGATGTTTTCCCGAAACCCGATCACCCGTTTATTTATCATGACCCGTTTACAGGATGCTTTTGTGAAATAGGCGGACTTAATCAAACAGGGCGTCGATATCATCTTGCGATATGGCTTCTTCGGCGTGTACGGCTGGACCATCCATGCAAACTTCTTCGCTGGGGGTTTCTTTGGCAGATATTTCAAGGCCGAGTGTATTAATTGAGGCTTCGCCATAGATTTCAGCCATGGAATTTACCCGCTCTTCGACAAACTGTACCGAGCGTATAATTTTTGTGACCCTCTGGCCTGTAATATCTTGAAAGCTGCAGGCCTGAAGCGTGGCCATGGCTTTTGTTGTGATCAGGTCACAGAGTTTGTTGCGATCTTCTTCGCTATTGTCTTCGCGCAATTTATCAACGGTTTCGAGAATGTCCTCACTGGATTTCAAGATTTCATAAGAGGCTTCTTCTGTGTTTTTAACGAGAGCATCCAATTGAACGGACATATTTTCGAAATCGGAGCGGTCGCCTTTTTTTCGGGTAATATTTGCAAGTTCCAGACGCAATCGCTCTACGTAATGGATAAGGTTGTCGAGCTCAGTATGTAAGCGCTCGTCTGTCGCAGCTGTAGCCATAGAAAAATTCCCAATTTTTTGCCAGGGCTGGTAGGCAACATTTACCCTAATTAAAATCTTCAGCAATATTGGGTGTTTTATGAATAAAGGAAATTATTCCTTTATTTTTGTTGCTGTATCGATTCCAATTAGAGTTTTAACAACCCCTTATTTAGAGTTGAGTTTAGACTCCTGCTGTTAACGCAGTATTAAGGGAGATAATTTAACAGAAATTTGTGCGTAAAATAGTGAAATTGTTGTAGTTTTTTCTTCAAAATGCTGCGGGTCTAAGGGTAAGAGAAAGGTTATTTTTGAATAATAATTCAGAATAAATTCCTATAAATATTTGTAAATGAAGCACTTAACCCAGTGGTGGTGTGTTTATTTTATGGCTTCACAAACCGCGCGGCGGTAGAGGTGCCATGAGGCGTGACCAAGTACAGGCAGCACAATGAGAAGGCCTAGAAGCCCTGTAAGTAAGGAGAGTACGATAAGAGTTGCAATGGTTACGCACCATACGGCCATAGGGACCGGGTTCTTCATGACCATCCGTACAGAGGTAACCATAGCTGTAACAAAATCAATATCTCTGTGGTAAAGCATGGGAAAAGAAACAACGGAGAACGAAAAAACAATAAATGCGATGACAGCACCAACCGTATTACCGACAAGAAGAAAAACGGCGCCTTTTTGTGTCGTGAGGATCAGGTTGAAAAGGTCGGGGATGCTTACGAGTTTAAAGCCAAAAAAACTAAGTGTTATAAAGGCGGCCATATCCAACCAAATAAAAAGCGAGAACCCGGTAACAAGAGCCATCCATCCCAAGTCTCGGCTGAACATGGCTTTTACTACGCCGAATGCCCTGCCCCAGCTCAGTGGATTTTTTTCTTCCAGTTGATGAGAAATGAAGTAAAACCCACAGGCGATGAAGGGGGCAATGAGAGCAAAGCCGATGGCCAGAGGATATACCAGATAAGGCAAGCCGAGTTGAAAGAGCAAGACAATCAAGAGCCAGCCCCCAGCAGCATATATCCCGCCAAAAAACAGGCCGTATTTAGCCGCTGCAAAAAAATCGGAAAGACCGTTCATCAGAATTTCAGGAACGATATGAACACTTACCGTATTCACCTCAGGCCAGTTGGATTTTTTTGATGTTGTTGGCGAAGCCTGAGTAGTCTTTTTATCCATTTACCTGTTACTCCCTGTTTAGGCTGCATTTTTTTCTTTTGGGTGCTTGCATGCCTGTTGAAGCAGGTTAGGCGATTTCTTTGACTTTTAGTAGAGGTAATTCGTTGGTTTTAGATATATTATTCTACATAACGAGCTCTAGCCGTTCCTGAAATAGGGAGGCACGTATATGGCAGGTGGACGTGCACGGTTGTGCCTTTACCGAGTTTGCTTTTTATCTCTAATTGACCTCCGTGGGCTTCGGTAAGAGATTTGATAATCGATAATCCCAAACCAATACCTTCTTGAGATACAAGAGGATCACTTTCCAGTCGTGTAAAGGGTTTGAGCAATATTGCCAGATGCTCATCAGCAATTCCTGGGCCATTGTCCTGGACACTCAGGGTTATTGCTTCTTTTGAGTGAGTGAGTGTAATTTTTACCTGCCCGTTTTTCGGGGTGAATTTTGCTGCATTCGACAATAGGTTTAGGACGATTTGTTGCAACGCGCGTGCATCAGCCAAAATGGGAGGCAGGTTTTCGGCTAGGGCTAGAGAAACCGTAATGTTTGCCTGCTCAAAAGATGATTTTAACGATTGATGGCAGGTGGTAACGAGGGGGGAAAGATATACATCTTCCTTATTGAGGTTTTGTTCTCCGGCTTCTAATGATGATATTTCGAGAATATCGCTTATCAGAGAGAGTAGGTTTTTGCCTGAGTTATGAATGTCTTTTGCATAATCGAGATACTTCTCTTTTCCTAAAGGGCCAAAATATTGACCTGCCAAAATCTCGCTAAAGCCCAAGATGGCATTTAAGGGGGTGCGAAGTTCATGGCTCATGGTTGCGAGAAAAGATGCTTTTGTTCTGTTGGCCTTTTCAGCCTCGTTCAAGGCGGCTTTCAAATTTATTTCGGCTAGCTTTGCCTTGGTTATATCCTGAACAGTGCCGTAGGATTTGATAATCTCTCCGGCGGAATTTCGGATTGCTTGTCCTATTTCCCGAAGGTAAGCAATGGTTCCGTCTTTTTTAAAGATGCGGAATTCAACTTCAAAGCGGTCTGATGCACCGTCATGGAAATGGGATTTATATTGATAATCTTGTATATCTTCGGGGTGTAAATGCTTCATATCAGTTTGGGCGCTCCAAGCACCATTATAAAGATCGCTCTCTTTCATTTCATTGAGTTGGAGGAGTTCCGGCGAATAATAGGTTGCTCTATCCAAGACATCATCCCATTCCCAAAAACCGATTTCAGAGACATTAACAGCTTGTGAAAGGCGTGTTTGGCTTTGCTTGAGTTTATCCGCCAGATCTTTTTGGCGTTCCACGATTTTTGCGCGATAGAGTGTTCTCTCTAAAATAGCGGGTAAAACCTCAAAGAAAACCTCTTGGGGGTCTTTGTTAATATAACAAGTTACCCCAGCCCGGAGTGCTTCGGCAGCCAATTTTTCTGTTTTGGATGAGGTTATATAGACGGTTTGTAAATCGGGATACTTTGACAGAAACTCTTTGATAAGGCTGATGCCGGGTCTATCTGGCAAGGTATGGTTGACGATGACCAGAGAGGTGGGGCTTACTTCCTGATGGGTGAGGGCCTGAGCTGCTGTTTGCTCTACCGATACCGCATAACCCAAAGGCTTCAGGGCAGATGTGAGTGTTTTTGCAAATTGCAGATCATTATCGACAAGAAGAGCTCTAATAGGTGGCGTAAGGATATCCTGTGTCATGGGAAATTGCTTTCTCCACGATCAGTTATAGTTCCCAAAATTGGTTTATGATTGTCAAAACTTACAAACACTCTTGATCCTTACCCACATATTTGGGGCGTAAGGAGAGGGAATGCTGTTTTGAGAAAATGAAACTGTTTTGGGCTTGGAAGAGGACCTAAAATCGTGACCATTGTTTTACCTACCACAACAAAACTTCAGGAGTGAAAAGTAAAGATTAAAGGTTAATATTACATTATGCATAGATAAACGTGCTTTATCAGATGGAAGACAGGGAAGGACGGATTTGTTTTCGCGAAAAGGGGAGAACAAATTGTTTTTTAATGTTTATTTGGCCTAGTTGCGAATCGTTCTTGACTAGAGAGGGCGCTTTTTATAATAATTGGACAGATCCGCGATAGAACGGACGGACGCAGAAAATACACGCCAGGACATTACCCATAACAACTGGACCAAGCTTCCTCTGTACTTGAGGGAACTTCGTCGTGAAAGTGATGAGCCTGAAGTAAAATGACCTGTCTTAATTTGAATAGCCAGCAGAGTTGGCCGCAAAAAACACCCAGCTTCCCACTCCAGAACTATAACTTTCAACCATCAGAACTTCTGGTGCTAGAGATGTTGCGGCTTTATTGCCAGAATTATGCTGATCCGTCATCACATGCTTGGGACAAGGTTTTTGTATTGGGGGAAGAAGAGCTCGGTCCGTATGATGGGGCCTGGGTTGTCTCTGCCGTGGGAGGATTAATCAGAGCTATTCGGAACGGACGCCGAAGGTCGTTTGAGTTTATTGTATCCTGCTGTCCTTCCTGCCGACAGCAGATCTGTACCACAGAATTGAACGCGCTTTGGTTGGTCCAAGCTGCGCGCACTGAAAACATTGTAGCAATGGAAACTGCCGCTGTGTTGACCCTCGATGGCCATAACACGAAGGATTTGGTCTTAAGTGCACAGCATTTGGGTTCTGTTTTAAGAGAGGCCTTTCCCGAAGAGCGGCACCATCGTTACAAGCCTTCACTTACAGGGTACCCCGGATCTACGCACTAAGGCCAGGACCCAAGTTTAGGTGTGTGTCATAAGTCCAGAACCTGGGTTTTAGGGCACTGCCATCACCGCACAATTACAGAGATCATCGCTCTCAAAAGCAGTGAGATCGCCAGCTTCTAGCCCAGGTACAGGAAAAAGGCGCACCGTGAGGGGCTTGTTCAAGCGAAAGGCCATGGTGCCGGTATCGCGCATGATGGCGGAGATTTTCTCAACAGACGTATCTCCTGGGATTGGCACTGTATCCAACCCGATCCCACAAACCGAACTGAAAGTTAACAACGCGCGAATATCAAAATCTGACTTTCTTGTACCTTCGGCGAGCCCTTCGTCTTCGGTAACGGCGAGCATTAATCCTGAGAACCCAACAAGATTAGTGCCTTGTATAGATTTAAAAACCTTGGTCAGAAGGGAGGACGCTTCGACAGTCCCAGCTGCGCCAAAATATTCCACCCCCATAAGTTCGTACACTTCTGCCAAAGAGGCACAATCTTTGGAAGGGGCCGCTGAGCTATCAATCCCGGCAAAGCGGAAGCTGTCGTCCACATCTGCACGGTCTATAATGGTTAGAATTTGAGAGCAGTGATGCTGAAGGGCGGTGCTCATAGCTTCAAAGTATCCCCTAAAACCAGTGTTGTGATCTAAATCGGGATGGCTTTCATTGAATTCCTTGAGAACCTGGACAAGGAGATCAGGCGTTTCCAGGCCGACCACAAAGCAGTTCCCGAGTTCTCTGCGATGAAAGCCGGCGGGAAAATAGGGAATAAGAGGGGCGCAGTTGAAGTTTACCGTAAAATTGAAATTTCCTTCTCCTCTGGGCGTCAATCGGCTTATTTCTTTTACGGTTTGTGCTGAATGGGTGATGAGGTTGTTGTCGAGAACGCCATGGTCATCGAGGCCGATGTTTACACAGGCATTACATAAATCGCCATAGTCATGGATTAACGCAGGCAGCAGCTTTATTTCTGCCTCAGTCTTAGCCTCTCCGATTGCAAATCGGATCCGTAAATTAGGCATAGGATCTGTTCGTAACAACTCACTAATATAGGCCAAATCGGTTTTGGCCGTTTCAAGGGTATCTGTGTTGAGGAATTCGCCAAACGGATTGGTGACAATTCTAATGGTTTGTACCGTATAGCCATTTTCGAAGAAGGTCGTAGCGAGTTCTCTACAGAATTTAGACGCCTTTGTTATCTCAGTCTTCCAAGCCGCCCGGTCCTTATCCAGCACCAAAAAAGCCGTCACTGTCCTGATGCGACAAAGTTTTTTGTTTCTATAACTTGAATTTTCATAATCAGGGTTCTCATATCCGGGTTTAAGGAGGCCGGAGGAAAGTGGGTCTGCCATATTGATGCCTTTAAAGGTTTCTCGCCATATTCTTTAAGTACTTTGATTATGCGAGTGAGAGTAATGACTAGACAAGAGGTCGCAAATAACGAGCCCAATTGAATGCAGTCAAATTGATACCTGACAATTGGGACGTCGCAATCCTTGATTACAAACAGGCATTCATAGCGTACGGGTTGCAGGAGAAGGATCTCTTGGATGAGCCCGAAGAAAATCCCAGAGAAGATCCCGAGAAAGAATTCTTTATCGGACGCTTTGTCGATGCCGATTTTTTTTCGAAAAACTTAGGGCCCCGGCTTAGTAAAAGAAGTGTTATTAGTGAGGTTTGATGAGGGGTGAGCTGTTTTTTATCGTTTCAATATTTGCAAATTATTTCAATAAAATTGAAATTTACTTAAGATATATAAATTTGACTGAAATTGCATTGCGCGACCATACTTACGCGTTGCGTAAGTATGTCAAAATCTGAAAAGGCCTGATAACGGATATCAAACTGGGCCTTAATTACTGAACGTCGGTTTTGCCGTAATGAGGTCGCCTTAGTCACAATAAGGTCGTTTTCAGTTTGGTTAGGTCGTATTTAGAGAATTTAAGATTTATAAAAGATCGTACAAAAAACGATAAGAAAAACAAAAACGGGGAGAAATCATGTCAATAAAACCACCATTTACAGCGCTTGAGATAAAGAAAGCGCCATCGGGATTTTATGAGGGATATAGTGTCCCCATTGCCCTAATAAGTAAGATTTTCATGACCTTACTGGTGATCTGGGCCCTGGTTTGGCCGGGGAACGCCAATAGTGTGTTGTCGACTTTAAACTCCAGCGTATTGAATAGCTTTAATACCTTTTACATCATAGCTGTGGGCGGATTTGCATTCTTTCTTTTTGTAATTGCGTTGTTACCTGCAACCGGAAAAAAGATCTTGGGTGCCGAAGGGGAAAAGCCTGAATTTTCAAACTTCTCCTGGTTTTCGATGATGTTTGGTGCTGGTCTTGGTGTCGGTCTGATGGTCTTTGCGACCGCAGAACCTATTGGTCTTTGGGGATCGAACCCGGTTGTTCTAGATGGCGATGTCGTCGCAAAAAGCGAAGAAGCTGTGGGTGCTGCTTATCGCTACACTTTCTTGCACTATGGTTTTCATGCATGGGCAATTTATGTAACCACGGGTCTGGCCCTAGCATATTACGCGTACACTCGTAATATGCCGTTGACCATACGTTCAGCCCTGACACCACTTTTTGGTAAGGCGATTAATGGCCCTCTTGGTCATGTTGTTGATGTCCTTGGCGTTGTTGCCACTATATTAGGCGTTTCTGTGACTATTGGATTTGGCGTGAGCCAGTTTGTTGACGGCATTTATGCTGTTACTGACTTTCAATGGCTCATGAACGGCGATACGGAAGCTCCTAAACCGAGTACAGTTGGTTTGATCTCGGCATTGGTTCTGATCATGGCAATGTCAATTTTGTCGGCGGTATCTGGCGTTGGCAGAGGGATTAAATATCTTTCGAACCTTAATCTTGTACTCTCTATTATCCTGCTTCTGGTTTTTGTTGTTTTTGGCTCGTTTGCTTTCGCCATGACAACGTTTGGTTCAAGCTTGGTTGACTATATCTTGAACTTTACCCAGTTGTCGTTTGGAGCCTACGCGCCACAATCTGCTGAAGCATTTAATGCGGCACTCCCAGAAGTCATAAAATCTCTGCCTGCGGAAGATATCGCCTCCATTTATAGCGGTGCAACCAATGCATGGGGCTCGCTTGAAGGCTTCAAGGGCGCACTGCCAGCTTCTGTTTTGGCGCTTGAAAACTCTGATGTTGTTGCGGCTTCTCTGTATGAGGCCGGTACACAAGGCCGCCAATATGGATGGCAGGCAGGCTGGACCACATTCTATTGGGCTTGGTGGATTGCTTTTTCACCGTTTGTTGGTTTGTTCCTTGCACGTATCTCCAAAGGGCGTTCTGTTCGTGAGTTCATTGTTGGTTGTGTGATTGCTCCTGCAATCGTTTGCTTCCTCTGGATGACCATTCTGGGCGGAACTGCAATTGATCTAGAGTTAAGTGGTGTTGCAAACGGTACGATCATAGGTGCCTCTAATACGGCCAAACTGTTTGTTACCCTTAGCCATATGATCTCTGGTGGATTTTTGTCAGGTATAACCATTATGTGTGTTGTGTTGATCATGACATTCTTGGTGACGTCAGCTGACTCAGGTATTTTGGTTATGAATACCATCATGTCTGGTGGCGAACAGGAAACTGGTATTAAACACCGGATTATCTGGGGCGTGATTTTGACAACCGTCATTGGTGCTTTGATCGTAGCAGGAGGTGCTGAACCTTTCGGGGCCTTGAAGAATGCCATGATTATCGGGGCATTGCCTTTTACTGTGGTGATGGTTTTGATGGTTATTTCTCTGGCAAAAGCGCTTTACCGAGATAACCTTCGCTCTAAAACCAGTGAAAGCCTGCAACCTGCAGAATAATCGGTTTTAGAACTCTTAAGAGAAGCCGCGCAAATGCGCGGCTTCTTTTCGTTTGGCTTGGAAATAATATTTTTAGGTTCTGGCCCTAAGCCATTTTACTTTGCCACCAGGCAATGGTTTCAGCTGCTGTTTTTTCGAGAGTTGGTACGAGTGCGAGTGCGGCTGTCGTGTCCTTTGATACGCCCTCCATCTCTTTAGCTACATTTGCCAACCTTGTGGCGAACATTGAACCTGCAGTCCCCATTATTGTATGAGCGGCTAAATATATGGCGTCACTATCTTGAGTTTTTATGGCGCTGAATAAGTTTTCCGTATGGGTATTAATTGTATCTGGTGCCATTGCCAATAACTCTGCAAGGACCTCATCGCCAATTTGCGCACGGATTTCTTCCAGTTGTTGTTCAGAACCGATAGGGGTTTCGTCATGGTTTGTCGCTGGCACTTTGATATGAACCTCTGGGTTATAATTTTGAGAACCGCTTGTTGTTTGCTTGGGTTTTTCGGAGTTGTCAAAAGTTGAAGACCCTAAGCGATTTATAATACCCTCTGCTGAGTTTTTATGAGAGTCAATTCCACCGTTTAATCTCTCATCGCGTCTAATTTGATCAACAGACGCGAAATTTTTCATAATAATACCTTTGAGCTGTTGCTCGGTAAAAGGTTTGGCCAGTACGTCGGTCATGCCAATGTTTCGGAAATGAGCATGCCTTTCGCTAAAAGCCTCTGCTGTTAAGCCAATGATCGGAATGTTGGGCTGAGTGGTTCCGTTCCTAATGGCAATGGTTGCTTCGATACCATCCATTTGCGGCATATGAACATCCATGATGATTAGGTCTATGTTTTGTTGATCTAGGGCCTTTACTGCTTGAACTCCATTACTGACGAGTAAGGTGTGATGACCAAATTTTTCTAGAAAGGCTTTGGCAATCATTGCGTTGACCATGTTGTCCTCAGCAATGAGGATATTCAGGGCGGGGCAGTCTAATTTTTCCAATGGCTCAGCCATGGCCTGTAGCTGTTCGATTTCTTTTTTGTCGGGTAATTGACAAGGGAGTATGACATCAAAACGACTTCCAAAATTAGCAGTACTGCTAACTGATATGGTGCCACCTAGCATTTCCACGAGATTTTTTACGATAGATAGTCCAAGGCCAGTCCCCCCAAACTTACGGGTTATAGTATCGTCTTCTTGTGTAAAAGGATTGAAAATTGCCTCTTTCCGATCTTCAGAGATACCGGTTCCTGTATCTGTAACCGAAAAAAGTAAATTTTTGCCGATAATTTCACTCTCTTTTTTCGTGTGTTTATTGGCGGCAGGATATTTTAAATCAATGCAGCGTGGGTCGTCGTTACTTAACTCTTCCAAAGACAGGGTGATGCCACCACTTAGGGTAAATTTGATTGCATTACTAAGGAGGTTCGTCAGTATTTGACGGAGGCGTGTACTGTCACTACTGATGTATTGCAGGGCGTCATTTTCAATCCAATTTTTCAAATAAAGTCCGTGATCTTCTGCAAGTGTTTGAAGAGGGGATATCGTTGATTTTATTAAGGCAGGAAGGTCAAAGGCTGTAAATTCTAGATCAACATTACCTGCCTCAATTTTGCTCATATCAAGGATGTTGTTAATTATTTCAAGAAGGTTTTGACCGGATGTAATAATTGTATCGAGTTTAGTTTGTTGTTCGTCGTCTAATATTGATCCTGATAGCAACTGAGACATACCAATGATGCCATTTAGCGGTGTGCGAATTTCATGGCTCATTGTTGAGAGGAAATTAGATTTCGCTTCAGTTGCTTGTAGGGCCGCGATAGAAGCTGATTCAAGCTCGTCGGCTTGTGCAATTAATCGCTTATTTGCATTAAAAAGAGCCGTTTGGTGGGCTTTCAAATCGGTTATTTCTGTGCGTACGGCAACGATGCCGTCGCCTTGGGTTGGTTTCTCGCTAATCTGAAGCCATCTTCCGTTAGGCAGTTGTCGTTCATTGGTTCCCCGTGCACTGTTAGAATGGTCATTCTTTCGCGTGCCTTTATCCAACTTGCTAACGACATTACCCACTTTATCCCAGTAGGCTTCAAGGACGTCACGGCGATCAACACCTGGCACCATAAGATGGGCAACTTCAGGATAAAGTTCGCGGTGTCGGGTATTGCAATAAATCATTCTTCCTTTGTCGTCATAGAGAATGAAACCAAGATCTATGTCATCAATAGCTGTAAGAACCTGTCGGCTTAATACTAAAATTTCGTTGAGAGTTGATGGGAGAACCAAAGAGTTGTCGAAATTAAAAAGCGCACTCCCGTCTTGAAGGGAAACTCTGTTGCTGAGGATACGAAGTGCACCAAGGCCAGAGAAATCGAGAGTAGAGGTTTCGCCCTGCATATGAGCGTTTAGTCGTTGGGTCCACTCTTTGCGGCTTATTTTATCTAAATGTGCGCCAGCACGTTCTACCAACTCATGTGTGAGAGTTTGGTAGCTAACACCAAGTTTAATAAAATCTGCAATAGACTTAAAATGGATTTTAAAATTATCGCTGTAATTTGTGAGACGCCCGTCAGAGCCAAAAATAGCAAAGGCATTCCCAGAAGGGCATTTCGGCTCTATGGTTTTTATAGGAGCCAAGATGTTTTCTGTCTCATATATTCCGCCCTCTGATTCAACATCATTGTTGAAGGCAGCAAGGTTGGGTGCTGTACTGGACTTCATCCCTGTAGTCATTTGATCTCGCGAGCTCAGTTTGGTTAAGCAGATGTGCTTTTTAAATTAACAAGGACACATCGTAACAAGCCATATATTCGTACAACTTTGATAATAATTGTTTAATTCCGACTAAAGTAACGGGGTATAGTTGTGAGGATGGGATTTAGGTGAGTAGCCGCTATGGAGGGCTGTTGCGCTGCAGCATAAACTTCTTGGCTTCAAAAATAGCTATGTTAGGCTGACCAAAACAAAACGGTACCTTTTGCATTTAACAAAATAACAAAATCTCGAAAACCTGGGAGAATATCATGTCTGCTTGTATTGTCGGTTGGGCGCATACACCTTTTGGAAAACACGCTGATGAAGATGTGGAAAGCCTGATAACGCAAGTATCTCGTGATGCATTAAAAGACGCCCAATTGTCGGCAAGCGATGTTGATGAGGTTGTGCTCGGCACTTTTAACGAGGGTTTTTCACCACAAGGTTTCCCGGCCTCTTTGATCTTGCAGGCCGATGAAGGATTGCGATTTAAGCCCGCTGTACGGGTCGAGAATGCCTGTGCAACCGGATCTGCCGCCATTCATCATGGTTTGCGGGCAATTGAATCTGGTCAAGCACGGATGGTGCTTGTGGTCGGGGTAGAGAAAATGACCGCCCTTCCCGGACCTGAGATTGGTAATACTTTGCTAAAAGCGGCTTATCTCAAGGAAGAGGGGAATATCAAGGGCGGTTTTGCGGGGGTTTTTGCGCATATCTGTGATCTCTATTATCAACGTCACGGTCATCATGGGGATGCTCTGGCGCGTATTGCGGCGAAAAACCATGCCAATGGTGTTCACAATCCTTTAGCCCAAATCCGTAAAGACCTTGGATATGATTTTTGCCGAACTTTATCGGACAAAAATCCGACAGTGGTTGGGAACTTAAAGCGCACGGATTGCTCTTTGGTTTCCGATGGTGCCGCGGCGATTGTGCTGGCGGATGAACAGACGGCTCGTTCTATGAAGCGCGCGGTACGGTTTCGTTCGGCAACCCAGGTAAGTGATTATCTGCCCATGAGCAAACGCGATATCGTCCGTTTCGAAGGCTGCACCAAGGCTTGGCAACAAGCGCTGCAAAAAGCAGGCGTGACGTTGGACGATCTATCGTTCGTTGAAACCCATGACTGCTTTACCATTGCTGAATTGATCGAATATGAAGCTATGGGCTTAACGCCCCCGGGACAAGGATTTAGGGCGCTGGAAGAGGGCTGGGTATATCCAGGTGGCAAACTTCCTATCAACCTTTCCGGTGGACTAAAAGCCAAAGGGCATCCTGTCGGGGCAACAGGCGTATCTATGCATGTCCTGTCAGCGATGCAGCTTACAGGTTCAGCTGCACCCGAAATTCAGATCGCCAACCCTAAAATGGCCGGAATTTATAATATGGGTGGTGCAGCCGTTGCGAGTTATGTCTCAATCCTGGAGCCGTTGGTTTAAAGAGTTTATTGAGCGGGAAAGTTAAAAATATTGGTCTTTCCCGCTCAGAATAATAATGCTCTTGGAAATATCGTTATTCGGGAATTCCCTGTAACTTGTACATGGCACGTTGGATATTCTCGTTGGATCGAACACCCATATGTGAAAACCACTTGTCGAACAGTTCTACAGCCTTTCCACTACGATAGAGCCCAGCAAGATAACGGTCGACCACGAGTTTGAAATCTAGGGATTGGCGGGCGAACATAAGGGCGTAGGGATCAAAGGTATAAAACCTGTTGACCAGTTTGAGGTCATCGGGTGCATTTGCTTCGTCAAGTAAGCCTATTAGCAAAACGCGATCGGCAATATAAGCTTCGATTGCTCCGCTTTCCAGCGCTTTGAGCGCGTCGTGGGGGTGCTCAAAGGTGACGAGTTCAGCTGCGATCTTATCCCGCTCAATCCGTTTGGTAATCGCATCGGCGGTTAAGGTGCCTTGGATAACACCCGCTTTTTTATCACCGAGGCTTTTCAGGCTCCGTATTCTGCTGTCATCTTTAACCAGCATTTCTGCGCCTGTGATAAAGGTTTGCAGACTAAACCCCATTTTGGCTTGCCTGCCGAGGGTCCAGGATGTTGCCCCACAGACAATGTCGATTTTGTTGTTGAGAATGAGATCAAATCGGCTGTCGGATGTAACTTCGATAAACTCTAATTGAAGATCTGGTTTATCGAGTTCATCTTTTAGAGCGGAATGGACCCCTTTGCATAGATCGATAGAGTAACCTTCGATCTGCCCTTCGGAAGAAATATAGGAGAAGGGAGGCATTTGAGTACGATACCCAACGACAAAAGTGTTTGTGGCCGTTATTCGATCCAGAGTGGAATCTGATGCCTGGGATTGAGGCGCGGTAAAGGCTAGAATTGCAGTTATGAACGCAAAGCCGATTAGAAGATTTGTTTTAATATCAATCATGTATCTATTTCACCTGCGTACTTTGTATTCTATGAATATTTGAGGAGTGTTGAGTGAAAGGTATAAGTCACAAAGATCTTAAAAGGCATCGTGAAATTGAGTGTTCACACTGACGAACGCTGCTTGAGCTTCCATGTTGATCTCATAGCTGGGTTTAAAGCTATGATGTTTTTCTTCTGAGATAACGCGCTGGTACAAATTATCGAGCACGTATTGTTTCCCTTCTTTGGTCTCGATCACCGCTATCGCGTGGCCAACGGGACCATAACGACCGTAAAAAGTTCCCGCCACCAACCATAAATCTTTCATATCGTATCCCAGGAGTGACGCGGAGGTGAGGTATACGTGGGCGTAGTCATCGCAGTCGCCATAGCCACGGGCGATGGTCTCTCCCGGTGTTGACCAATAATCAGTGCGTTCAGACTTATATTTCACCATCCGCCCAGCCAAGCCGTAAAGGGACTTCAATTCAGCAAGGGAGTCCGTGGATTTTTCGCTCATCAGTGCGGAATACCAGTTCCTGACCCGTTTGGATTTGTTTTTGTCGTAGGAATGATATTCGTGGAGCCAACGATGGTGAAATTGCACTTGCTGTGTTTTATTCAAAAAGCTCTTAGGGGCTTTTGAGAGAGTTACATATTTTGCCTGAGCAAAATGAGGATTGCCAATTATCAATCCAGCACAAAAGATTGCGAAGGAAGTGGGTATTCTTAAATTAGGCAATTTCAGTTGCATTTGGCATTCCCTAAGTTCCTACCTGAGAGTTTGTTCGTATAGATCATCAACTATAACAAGATATTAACAAGCTGAAATTCTAAACGGAAATCTAATTTGTACTCTTTGTCCCTTACTTGGTTAAATTGTAGAGCAATAAAAAGACCCGCCAGTTTGAGCGGGTCTTTTGCGGCAACTATGGAACTGAGGTTAGGAGTGAACGTTCAATTTGTCATGCTCCATAGCGCACGCAACATGGCTATTTGAGCCATGAGTATATAAGCCATCAGCATAAAGAGCATGATGTATCGATGTGCATCGGACTCTCCCCGGGACTTAAGGGAACGTATCCGCTGTAGGGAGTTCGAAAGCCCGCCTGCGATATTTCGAATTATGCGTTTCTCATTGATCTGCCAAAATTGGAGAAAGATCACGATGGCAATCGCGAAAATCGTCAGTATAAATGAGCAGGCGGTTAGATAATTTAAAAATTTAAGGTCGTAGGGGTTTGCTTTGGCGATAAGGTATATGCCGACATAGGCCATTGATAAGTAAGCGAGTATCAGCCATTGCTGGCGCTTGGCGAAGAGGAGGTTTTCCCCAGCCTCGCGGTAAAGCATCAGGTACTCTGCATGGCTTAGGTCATCGAGAGAGCTCTCAATATGTTCGAATTCATCATCAATCTCAGCACTCATATTGACCCCTTTATTCCCATCGCACACTGATATGGTGTGTTTGCAAAGATACGATGGTTTTACGACTATAGGGATATGCTGACAGCAATCGGTTAATAATTTGTTTATAAAGGGTTATTCTTCAGTAGCTTCAGACTATTCCGGTTATTCCCCAAGGGTTCTAAGACGCTTTGTTTGGTAAAACCTGTAACTTGGGTTTCATAAAACCTGCAAGTTGGCGCGAAACTTGTAAGGTGAGAGATGTTTAGTATGTGCTATACTATCCACAGAGGAGAGAGCGATTATGGGTTATCAAAGAGCAGTGTTAGTTGCTTTAGCATTTTTCAGTGTCGCCGGTTGCTCTGGAGGTTTTATGGAAAAAGAACCCGTTAGAGTAATTTCAGCGCCTCAAGCGGCGACCTATTGTTATCGATCTCTCGCCAATGTTGATTGTTATGAACACCCTGTGCCAGAAGATGAACGTACTCTTTTGATCCCAACGGAATAATTGCCTGAATTTGTGGGCGTAACCATTCTCTAGGTAAAATTTGAGCAGGAGGGCAATTCCTGCCTCCTGTAGATCTATTCTTCCTAACCTTCTTAGATGATTCCAAATGGGGTGAGCTAGCTAGCAAACTTGGCGAGGTTGCAGCTAAGTTTCTCTGTAAGGGTTGGAAAATACATCTCCTGATTATCTCAAAAAATAATGATCTAGGCAGGCAAGGGGCCTGATCCTAAGCATCTGTCTAAATTTGATAGTCAGGTCGTGTTTTTCTTAGGTGGGCAGAGAAAAATCCTTTGCAAACCTCCTGTTCAAATCGGTTAGTTATTACGAGGGCCTTATTTTCTGCGGGGTTGAGGCTTTGTAATTAAAATGTATCAATTATTTATCATCTATCTAATTTTATAGTTGCAATGGTTAATGGAAATTAATAGTATCATCTAACAAATTAGATAGATGAGTGAATAAGCGCTCTGCAGGGGGACATCGTGAAGAGATCGCAACTGGATTTGCACCGGTTTGAGAAGGTTTTGGGTTTGCTGGATTCAGCAAGCGAGGGTGAGGCGTTAGCCGCTCTCGGTCGTGCCAAACATCTTCTTTCGGGTGCAGGTATTAGTTTTAACGAGCTAAAGGTGGGGATCTCCAGTTTTCAAGGCGACGATCAGGATGTTGATATGGAAACAGCCCATGTTCAAAAACTTGAGAATGAACTTGAATCTCTCCGGTGGTCCCTTGCACGTCATGAGCTACAGATTGCGGCTTTGCGTCAGTCGGCCGAAGAAAAGTCTACGCAATTCCAGATAGAGCAGGCCAAACGCCATGCTTATGAAGGAGAGCTTGTAGGTCTTCGGAAAGCCCATGCCGTGCAAATGGAAGAAGCCCTCAATCGTAGAGAGGAAGCTGAAAGGTTGGCCAAGCAACTGGAAGTTTACAAGGCGGTTGAAAAGGTTACGGGCGTTGGTCCGAATACGTCAATTCGACATAAAGCCTCTAAAATCGCCAAAGCGACAACTGGAGTGAAATCCAGAAAACAGAACTCAAAAACCAAACTTGATGGTAATGTTACAAACATGGAAAGTGACGTTCGTGATGGGAGTGCCCCGTCTTCGAAACATTTGGCCTCCACGGAGGTGTCGTCCAAAGGGGGATCATCCAAGAGGGCGCCATCCAAGGGAATGTCGTCCAAGCTTGTGGCTTCAAAGCAAAATCCTTCGTTAGTTGTGAACGCTGCATCAAAAAACGAAGATGAAATTGTCCGACAAGGCGCCTTGAATTTAATCGGTGGTGAAGATAAATCCCTTGGTAAAGAGTACCGTTGGGCCCGGATTGAAGATAAGCACCAGGTGGTTGTTGAAGGCGCTGATATCAGGGCTGACATAGGGAATGATGCCCACGGAAGTGTCGTTTCGCACGGACAAGCTTCGCACGGACAAGCTTCGCAGGGGCAGACCTTAAACATTCAAGCCGAAGCTTAAGGTTTGAGTTTTAAAGATGACACCCGAAAAATGACAATAGAAAATAAGAGCAAGAGTGCTGGTGCAAAGGGCCTGAATAAATCGGGCGATCAGCTTCACGCGCTACAAGAAAGTCTGCGTCAATCTGTATCCCAAATGGAGCAGTGGGGCAGTTGGGCCCAAGGTTTGCTTGAAAGCCGGGATGGAGAAATCGCGGCGTTACAGGCCCGGGTTGATGCCTTGGAGCAACGGCTATTGCGTGAAAGTAGTGACGGGCCCCGTTTGACCAATGCCCAAAAACGCGAGGCCATCACTTCTTATTTAACGGATCCGGAGCGCACAAACTGGTCTGATCGTGAAATTGCCCGCCAGGTCGGGGCATCACCGCAGACCGTGGCGAACTGGCGTCAGAGATTGTCCGTGACCAGCCGCAGCGGTCAAACCCGAAGCCAGCAAACCCGAAGCCAGCAAAACCGCACGGTGATACGCGGGGGCAAGGTCTTTAAAATGCGCACAGACAATATTGGGCAAGGTAAAGATTAAAAGGTAAGGATTAAGGTACTCGTACCACATTCTTAACAAAGCGTATGGGGTGTGCGGTGGGAATTAATGGTTGTTGAGCCATTCGTCGGCAAGGTTTTCTGCAACAGAAATTAGCTCCGGAGTGAGCTTAACCACAGTGGCTTTTCTATGCATTGCTGCGGAGGGGTGGCCATTGAGATCAGCGAGCAAAAACCATTTATAGGCGGCGATAAAATCCTGTTCGACCCCTTGGCCCTGATCGTACTTAAGTCCCAGTGTGAACATTGCCTCTGGGTAGCGCAGTTCAGCCGCCTTGTTAATCCAGGTTAGTGCTTTGTCTGGGTTTACTGGTGTGCTCCTGCCGCGATCATGCATGAGGCCAAGATTAAATTGTGCCTGTGCGACGCCATGTCGTGCCGCAAGCAGGTACCAGCGAATTGCTTCTCTGTGATCTCGTGCTGAATTGCTTTCTTGATCCAAAAGTATTCCAAGGTTGAGCTGCCCACTGAGGTCGCCCTGGTTTGCGGTTCTGCGGTACCAGTAAATCGCTTGATTGATATCGTCATCGGGATCATCAATCCCATCGTGGTAGAAGGCAGCCAGATTGCGTTGGGCCTCAACCATACCACCCTCAGCAGCCATTTTTAACCAGTGAAAAGACGCGGCGGTATCCCGATCAACCCCAGAAGCGCCTTCGAAAAGTATGCTGAGATAATACTGGGCCTGAGTGTGTCCCTGGTCGCCTGCCTTCTTGAGCAGGTCAATGGCCTTATCATGCTCTCCTGCTCGATAGGCAGAAACACCGTCCTCGTAATTTCCAGCAAGAACGGGGTTGGGTGAGATAAAGATAATTGTAATGAGGAAAGCAGGAATAATAAAAAAGAGAGTAGGTTTTTTTCTTTCATTTCTCATTGGCAATTTCCTGGGACATCTTTCAGGGGCATCCTCCCGGTTTTTTTGTATAGGTAAATTGTTTGTTTGAAACCTTACCTGCTGACTAATCTTATATGAAAACCGTTAAAATTAATTTTCTTAAAAATGATTAGGGGATCAATTGCTTGGCTTCAATGTCTGAAAGATACGGCCATCAACAGCGATCAATCCTATCAGTATTAGAGACATGCCTAAGTAGTGGCGCTGGGTTAGAATTTCGTCAAGAAAGACTGTGCCAAGGACGATGGCGCTGACAGGAATCAAGAGAGTGACCAGTGTTGCGTTTACGGAGCCAGCCGAGGCCAAAAGGCGAAAGAATATAAGATAGGCCAAAGCCGTTGAAGCAACAGCGAGAGCGACAATGGAGCTTATGGCTGCCTTACTTGGTAAAGGTAATTCCCAAGGACTATCAATAAAGATGACGAGGGGGATCATCATAATTGTTGTTGCCGCCAGTTGGCCAAAGGCGCCAACGCTCGGAGATACTCCCATGGTTCTGAACCGCCTGCCGTATACACCCGCAATACCATAAGATAGTGCTGCGCCTAGGCAAGCCAGGATGCCAAGTGTTGCGATGGTTGTGCCTGAAATAGCATTCCCTCCAATCAGAACGGCAACGCCTAAAAAGCCGAGTATGATCCCTGTAAACCTGTTCAACGCCATACGCTCGTCTGCGAGTAAAAAATGTGCCACTACGATTGAAAAAATGGGTGTTGTGGCGTTGAGGATAGAGGCAAGCCCACTCGGAATTGATGTCTGCGCCCAAAATAAAAGACTGAAAGGGATGAGGTTATTGAACAATCCCATTATCAAGCAGGCTATTAACAGGCTTGTATTTTTCGGTATGATTTCGCCTTTTATTTTAATAAATGCAAACAAGACAGCTGCTGCGATACCTACGCGGCAAAGCACGAGTGTAAGGGGAGGTGTTTCCTTGACAGCAATTGCGGCAAAAAAGAACGCGCCACCCCAGAGAATGGATAGAAGAACGAGAAGTGCCCAGTCACGGGATGCCATTTTCATTTGGTTTCAAATTCTATATTAAAAAATACTGGATACGCTATCGCTGCCTTTTTTACTCGCCGGAAACGGACCTGTTAGTCATGCCGATACGACTGGATAGGTTGAAACTTATGCGCTGAAAAAATGTCTTAATAGCTGAAGTAGGACTTCGTCGTAGAGAATTTAGTTTTTGGCGTGAAAATGGTATATTGAATATCCGGTAGGCTATAGTATTTAAATTATGACACAGAAATCGGATTTCATCTTTAAACGAGGCCAGGGCTCAACGCTGTTAATTGGCTGTGGTGCTCTTGGTCGCGAAATAATTGACCTGATTAAGATGAACCGATGGGGGCATCTGGATGTTGCTTGCTTACCCGGAAAGCTGCACCACAATCCCCAATTAATTCCTGAGGCTGTGCGCCAAAAAATTAAAGCGGCAGGGGATCGTTATGACAAAATCTATGTCCTCTACGGCGATTGTGGAACCGGAGGTCTACTGGATAAGGTTCTTGAAGAAGAGGGCGGTATTGAGCGTATTCCCGGTCCTCATTGTTTTTCGTTTTTTATGGGAAATGACAATTTTTCTAACAGCGCCGAAGACGAAATCACAACCTTCTTTTTAACGGACTATTTCTGTCGTTTCTTTGATAAATTTGTCTGGGAAGCCTTGGGGCTCGATCGTCGTGAAGATATGGTGGACTTTGTTTTTGGCAATTATACTAAGTTACTTTTTATGCCGCAGGTTAAAGATCCTGAACTTGAAATCAAAGCACAAGAGATTGCAGTTCGACTAAAGCTTAAATACGAATACAAATTCTGTGGCTACGGTGATTTTGAGACCTCTATCCGGGCATTGGGGCAAGTGGGACCGGAGTAAGGGATCTCAATTTAAGAACTCTTATGTCAGGCCGTGTTGCTTCTGCCAATCTACTCGTAACTTTTCGGCAATATCTGAGAAGGTGCTGTCAGAAAGGGTGCAGTGATCTATGCGATCTATGCGAAAATGCCTGAAATCAACCCGTCTTTCACACCACGCTGCTATGACGATTGCCTCAACATAATAAAGTACAGCGAGCGGTAATATCGTTCTTTCGGAAGTCTGTCCTTCTCCATTTATATACTGGATATCAAGGCGCTGTTCATTACGAACCGCTTTTCGAATTAAGGCAATATCGACCTTTGCTTTGGGAACAGCGTGCCAGCCCGAAGCCTCCAGCGAAGCTGCGTTAAAACGAGAGGCCGTTGCTTTGGGGACGATATCACTGATTTTTCCCACAACACCCTGTGCGGCGCGTTGCAAGCCAACGTCACCTGTCCTAGGAAGAAGGGCGAGGCCAACAATGATGGCTTCGATTTCCTCTGGGGTGAAGGTGATCGGCGGCAGATCAAAACCGGGGCGGAGGATATAGCCAACACCAGCTGCGCCATCGATCGGGACGCTCATGGATTGCAATGCGAGGATATCCCGGTAAGCGGTGCGCTGAGATACACCAAGGGTGTCTGCAATATCTACAGCTCTCATCGGTTGCTTCGCTTTGCGCAATAGCTGGATGATCTCAAACATTCGAAGTGGCTTGCTCATTTTTACCTCCTAAGCAAGCTTAGCAGAACACTACTGACAGCTACGTGTCAGTAGTGTTCTGCTAAGAATGTAAAAATACAGCTGTGGCTCGACATTCGGGCGTTAGCTGTGGCACTCAATATTTTGAAATTTGGGACTGGAGATCGTGACGTGGCAGAAGCTGAGAAAATCAATGATCTCGCCGAGTTTGGAAGTAACCCCAGTTCCCTAAGCTCTCAAGGTTCCCAAATGCCTTATGAAACCGATGACCGGGAAAATCATTATCATGGCGTGATATTGATTGTGGTTTCGGCAATTGTGTTCAGCACGGTTGGGATATTTGTCAAAGGCGTCGAGGCTGGGGCTTGGGAGATTATTTTTTGGCGCGGATTGTTTTCGGCAATTTTTACAGTTCTATGGACCATGAAAAGAGGCACGTTTCGTAAGAACTTTTATGGCATAGGTATTGGGGGGTGGATGGCCGCGATAATAGGAGCGTCAGGTTCAGCCGCCTTTATATCAGCCCTCAAAATTACAACCATCGCCAATGTTGCTCTGATCTACGCTGCGGCTCCTCTCATCGCGGCATTGATTGCCTGGGGCTGGGTGGGAGAGCGGGTTACGTTGAAAATGCTTTTCGCTTGTTTATTTGCAATGGCCGGTGTTGGGATTATTGTCTGGGGATCCGTGGGCGGAGTGAGCCTTACCGGAGATTTACTTGCGTTGTGGATGACCCTCTCCATGGCGCTGTTCATGGTCATTTATCGACGATTTCCCAAAACACCGACCGCGGGGCCTATGGTTTTATCATCGATCTTGTTATTACCGTTTGCCATGTTTCTTGATGATCCGTTCAGCATTCCTGTCCACGAATTAGCAATCCTTGCGATCTTCGGCCTAGTATTTGCTGTCGCATCTGTGACCCTGACAGAGGGAGCAAAACGGGTGCCAGCAGGGCAGGCTGCGCTATTAAGTGCACTGGATACCCCTTTGGCACCGATTTTAGCATGGCTTTTCTTCGCTGAATTTCCCACACTGGCAACCTGGATCGGGGGAACCCTCATTGTGGTCGCCGTATTCAGCACGTTATGGAACAGAACTCATCGGGGCTAAGGCGCTGGATATGCGTGGGGTTCCGGTGAGGGGCACTTAGCCCATTACTCTTTGGTGCCAATCCATAGAAATGCTTTACGGAATAGCTTCTCTCAGATGCGTTAGCTGGTCGGCCATCACCTGTATTTATCATGAATGGCTTCATAGGTCCCATCGGCTCGAACCGCTGCCAGTCCTTCGTTGAATTTTTCAACTATCTTCTCAATATCCGGCCATTTCCGGCTGAAACAAAGATGTAAGTTTTTCTGCCGGATCTTATGGAAACGCATGTCATTGGAAATGCCCAGTTGGTTGGCCCGGAACAAAGTAAATTCCACGGGTAAGAACAGGTAATCCACTCTACCATTCAAAAGACCTTTCAAGGCCAATTCATCTGAGGGATATGCAGAAAGATTGGCTCCGGCATCCTTCATTATTTTTTCATGAATAAAGCCCAGGACAGTGCCCACCTTACGCTCCGCCATATCTTCGATGCTTGTGGGTTTGAAACCATCGAAATCGGCGCGAACGAAAAAGGCGTCGGTCGACTGGCTGGTCGGTGCAGAAAAAAGGAAGGAATCCTCTCGTTCAACGCTGTGTACACAAGAAAGAACGCCTGTGAACAAGCCGCGTTTTGTATGTTCCAGCACGCGTTTCCAGGGGGCGAATTTGAATTCCGCGGAAATCTGAACTCGTTTGAAAGCGGCCTCGATGACTTCGAGATCAAACCCGCGTAGCCCATTTACTGGTTCGGCAAACTCATAAGGGGGATAATGCATCGCGGAGAGGATCACGGTTTCAGCCGGAGCCTCTCTCGGGGATGACAACAGAAATAACAAAGTGAAGGGAACTAACGCTAGTCTTTTGATCAGCGGCGCCATAACCGACCTCCATAGAGGTTAAAGTAAATCATGACAGGGGTCTAAATCCTGCTCCACTTTACCGTGTCAGTCCTTAGAAAGTCTTAAAGATGTCAATCCCCGACGGGTGTACAGATATGAAGACCGCTACAAATCTTGGAAATATGAAGGTACTTGCAAGATAGTCTGCTGGTCCTCTCTGATTATTGACCTATTCCGGTTACTTTCCAGCAGTGATATCGCTAAAGTGTTTTTGCCGTCGCTTCTGTGACCCTGACTGAGGGGGTAAAACGGGTGCCAGCCGGACAATCTGCGTTAATTAGTGCGCTGGATACTCCGCTGGTACCTATTTGGGCTTGGCTTATCTTTGCAGAATTCCCCACCCAGGCGATCTGGATCGGGGGAACTCTTATTGTGGGTGCCGTATTCAGCACGCTATGGAATAGAAATCATAAAACGTAAATAAATATCAGAGAAGACGTCATCGTGGAAATTCGCTCCCTACTTGCTTAGTTCCTCGGTGATTATGTCCCTTAAGCGTTTAGCTGTTTCGGTTAAGTCCGGCTTTGCATAAAGAGAAAAATCCACAGCGGGAAGAGGCGGCAGGGCAAATGATTTGGGGAGGGGTAATAAGGTTTTATTGAAAGAGTTTGCTGTACGAACAGTGATTCCAATATTTGCTTCAATAGCTGCCTTTAGGCCCGAAAGACTTGGGCTGGTAAAGACGATTTCCCAAGCGCGATCTGCGTTGTTTAATGCAGTGATTGCCGCATTCCGAAAGCTACAGGGGGGCTCAAATACAACAAGCGGTACTGGAGTTCCGCTCTCAAGCTTAAAAGAGCTGTTCCCGAGCCACACCATGTTCTCGCGACATAGATTTTGATGAGCGAGACCCGGTAAACTATCGACGCCAACGGCAATATCGAGAGCGCCACTTTCGACAGCATCGATCAATACTTTTGTCCGATCTACCTTAGCGATAATTCGAACTTGAGGGTGAGCTTGTTTGAAACGGGTTAGTATTGTTGGGAGAACGGTGTCTGCAAAATCCTGGATCATGCCGATACTTATCTCGCCTGTTAAGTTTTGATGCGAAAGTGATTCAACGATTTGATCGTTTAGACCTAAAACTTTTCGGGCTGTTATGACAAGGCGCTCACCTGCAGGGTTTAAGATCATTCGCCGACCCTGCTTTTGAAACAGCTGGCTTCCTATTTGTTCTTCAAGCCGGGTTATCTGCAAGCTTACTGCGGGGGCGGTTCGTCCAATCCGCTGTCCAGCTTCGGCAAAGCTACCGACCTCAACGATGGTGACGAATGTTCGTAAGCAGTCCATATCTAAATTTGTATGCATAATTAGTAAATATCATAAATCTATTAAGTTAAAAGAATAAACTTATTTAATCTTATAAAGTTTCTTAGAATGCTTGTGATCTTAACTCATAACTTAAGGAAATTCACGATGCCTTTTATCAACATCTCTGTGGCAGGCGCCATACTCACAAGTTCTCAAAAACAACAATTGTTTGATGAGACGACCAGGTTAATGAGCGAAATTTTAAGAAAAAATCCCGATCTTACTTCTGTTCGGATTGATGAGTTTTCAGTAGATAATTGGGCCGTGGGTTGCACCCCGATGATCGTGGCTGGCAAGGTGGCGGTTCATATGGATATCAAGGTTACAGAAGGTACCAATACGGATAATGAAAAAGCCGAAATGATTAAGCAAGCCATGGTAATGCTCAAGGAGATTATCGGACATACGTCTGAAGCGAGCTACATCATTATCCATGATTTACCCGCCACCACCTGGGGCTATGACGGGCAAACCCAAGCAGCCCGGGCGATGAAAGTTATAGCAGCTTAGGGGCAGAGCCCTTGCTCTTCATAAATAGCCGGGTGATGTTTTAACGGCACTGCTGTGTCACCCTTTCTGTCTTCGAAATCGTTTAACGTTCAGAAAGCAGGTTGTTTTGTTATACAGCCAGTTGCGCAACTTTGGCCCCGGTTTTTTCTGCGAGCAAAGAAGGCGATACCTTGAAGACGGTGTTGGGTGCGCCAGCTGCGGCCCAGACACTTTCGTATTGCAACAGGGTTTCATCCATCCAGATGGGTAAGGCGGTGAGGTGCCCAATTGGGGCGACACCACCAATCGCAAAGCCGGTTTCTTTGCGCACTCTTTTGGGATCAGCACGGATAAGTTTCTCTCCGACTTTAATTTCTGCCATTTCCAGATCTGCCTGGTTGTTGCCTGCTATCAAAAGAAGATGCAACGCGTTGCTTTCTGCTCCCTGAAACACCAGTGACTTTACGATCTGGCCGAGGGCGCACGCACAAGCTTGTGCAGCTTCTTCTGCAGTTCTAGTTGAGGCGGCCATTTCTCGTAGCTCAATGGATAAGTCTAAGGTGTTGGCCGCATCGATGGTCCGGTCGGTACTACTGGGTTTCATCAGGTTTCTTTCTTCTGCTATCTCTTAAGTTATAAGCCCAACAGGTTATTTATACAGACCAGGAAACGCGCAGGCGTTCTCGGATGTCAGCCAGGCGATCAACGGGTTCATTGGCAAAGACAAAACGCAGATAGCGGTCTGCGATCGCTTCTGATCCCCAGCCGATCATCGGGGTCGCGGCTATTTTTCCGTGATCGAAAAGACGTTTGGAGGCGACATCGGGGCTCATGCCTAACGCGGTAGTATCTATGAGTAAAGACCAGCCGCCATCGGGTCGTACAACAGGCAAATCAGACAGTTCTGACAAGATGTAATCACGGCGGATTTTCCATTCAGCGGTTGCTTCGGCTATGCCATCGTTTGGTGAAAGCAGTGCCGCGGCTGCTCCGGGCATGGCAATGCCGACCTGACAGGCAACGTTGGTGAGGCTAACCAGGCTAATATCGTTTATGATCTTTTTTGGGCCCACGATCCAACCAACTCGCCAGCCGATCATGCGGTATTCTTTCGAGACACTACCAATGGTGATGGTGCGTTCGGCCATGCCGTCGAGACGTGCGGGGTGGAATACGGGAGCATCGGTAAAGAGTATGCGCTCCATCGCGGCGTCATGGATCAGCCACGCATCGTTAAGCTGAACAATATCGGCAATGGCTTGCCATTCTTCTGGCGTGTGAACGATACCACTTGGCATGGAGGGGCTCATGGTCAGCACGGCACGGGTGCGATCACTTGCTGCACTTTTTAGAGCCTCTAGATCAAGGCGCCATCCCCCGTCTATCACTAGCAGCGGCACAAGTTTTGGCACACCACCAGCGAGGCGAATACGGTTTAGCAACCCGACGTAGGCAGGATCTGTGATAATGACTTCATCCCCTGGCTCTAAGGTTGCCAGCAAGACATTCAAGATACCGGACAACCCACCTGCAGAGATGATGCATTCAGTCTCGGGATCGTAACTTATGCCCGCGACATCTGAAACCCGAGCTGCTGCTGCGCGGCGTAATTCGTGTATGCCAAGGAAGGGGAGATAGCTGTTTGCGTTATCTCTGGAAACCGCTGAGAGCGTTGCCTCAATCGCATCAGGGGGAGGAGCAATATCAGTGTCAAGGTTTTCCAATCGCAGCATTTCAGAGCTATCCCCGGCGGCATTTGCGGCATCAGCAGCATTACCCATTTCATCAACGCCGATACCAATAATAGCGGCTAATCTAGATATAGTCATACGATTCTCCAAATTGGATCCAATTTGACATATGGGATATAATTAATTAGATATTCTGTCAAGTTCAGGCCTCCCAGTATGTGAGAAGCAGGGATATGGGAAACTGGGAAATGCGAATTAAGGACAAAGCGTGACACCAACCACAAGTTTACAATCCATCGACCTCAGTACGCGCTCGGGCGACCAAACTCGGGTTTTGATTACTGAGTTGCGGAAGGAAATTATCTCCGGAGCGTTACGTCCGGGAGAACCTTTACGACAGGACGTAATCGCCGAGCGCTACAAGGTCAGTCGGATGCCTGTGCGTGAAGCACTTCGGGTGCTTGAGGCCGAAGGACTAGCTTTGCTCGTGCCCAATAAAGGCGCATCGGTTGCGCCGTTGGATCTACTGGAATTACAGGAAATCTACGAAATGCGGGTGTCTGCAGAGACTTTGGCTCTGCGGCTTTCTTTGCCTGAAATTTCTAACGCCCAGATAGATCGTGCGGCTCGAATTCAGGACGACATTGAGAGCGCGGACTTGCGTGATTTTGGTGCCTTGAACAAAGCCTTCCATCGAACCTTGTATGAGCCTTGTGGACGTCCCCGACTTCTGGCCCACATCGATGGATTGAACGATGTTGCTGATCGGTATCTCCGATTTACAATCAAGGCTTTGGACTACGCCGAGCGTTCAAACTCAGATCATCGTGCCCTGCTGGAAGCTTGTCGAAAGCGGGATGAAGTTGAAGCCTTGTCTATCCTTAGTTCCCATATCATAGATGCGGGCGAGGTTTTAAAGAACTACCTAACCGATTTCCTCGGTAATGAAGGATTAGGCGAAGGTTAGAGTTTTTGCTTACAGAGTATTTAAGGTCAGTCCGGCAGGGTTATTCGTAATGCTAAATATCTGCTTTTCGGACACGTTCTCCGCTAATCGCTTGAGAACTAGCCTTTAAAAGATATTAGCATTGCGACAGATATTTTGTGTACTTTCCGTGAAGCACCATGTTTGATAAATTTTGAATGAGCGACGCATTAAACAAATTCAAGGGAGGTCATTATTTCACGAGCCGAACGACTTTTGAGTTTAATTGAAGAATTTAGACGCCATCGTCGCCCCGTTTCTGGAAACGATCTTGCGCAAGCATTGGGCATTTCAATTCGTACACTCTATCGCGACATTGATTCATTGAGAGCGCTTGGGGCGGGTATCGAGGGAGAAGCTGGCGTTGGCTATGTCATGCGCCCCGGTTTCCTATTGCCCCCAGTCATGTTTACAGTAGAAGAAGTTGACGCACTCGTTCTGGGCACGCTCTGGGTCGCAGATAAGGCTGACAGACCACTAGCGGAAGCCGCACGTAAAGCGATGGCAAAATTAACAGCAGTCATGCCAGTTGAACTTGTTGATCGCGTTGAAGCGCAATATTCCGTCGTTGGGAAGAGTGAAGAGTGGGATCCAGAAACGATTGATGTGGAAACTGTAAGAGGGGCAATTCAACATGAGCGCAAATTGCTCATTCACTACCGCGATGGAAAAGGTAAAAGTTCTGAGCGTGTCATATGGCCGTTTTTTCTTATCTATTTTAATGGCGGCCGAATTATTTCGGCATGGTGTGAGTTAAGAGATGATATCCGCCATTTTCGAACTGATCGCATTGATACACTTTCGGAAATATCATCGCGATATCCCCGTCGTCGCCACGAGCTTATAAAGCTTTGGCGAGAGGCTGAGGCCTGTGAGAACGCACAAAAATGACTACTGCCACTTTCTGACATGCGATCATATTAGTCTTCTTCTGTAACCAGAGGACTTCAAATGACATCAAAACCATTTCAAAGACTAATTTGCCTTGCCGTTTTACTGCTTGGCACTCAGCTAATTCACGCCCAGCCAACTTACGCTCAGGCGCAAAATAACCAGGAAAGCCAAACTATGGAACATGACCAAATCCACTCAACAATCGAAACGAATAATTCAGCAGTTGCCGCGGGTGATATTGAAAGTGTTCTCGCCACGTTTGAGCCAAACGGCGTCTTAATGGGGCAACCCGGAATGCCGGCCATGGGGACGCCGGCGTTACGGGAGGCTTTCAAACAATTCATGGCGATTGATCCTAAGATTACCGTTACGAGCCATGAAGTTATTCAGGCTGACGATATGGCCCTTCATTCTTCTACATGGTTGATGTCTGGAAAAACACCCGATGGTCACCCCATTGAACAGAGTGGATTTTCCGTAGTGGTACTCCGCAAACAGCCAGATGGGCGCTGGTTGATGGTGATTGACAATCCATTTGGCGATCATCTTTTACATAAAAAATAATAGCTATCATCGAATTTTTAACGCGCTCATTTAGAGCAAGCTATTGAGATTTTCACGATGACAGTAAAAGAATTGCCTCGCATGAAAGCTTTTGCGGGGCAATTTCCATTGTAACGGTATAATCAGTAGCTGCATGATCGACTTTTATGGAAAGCGTGCAAAAAGAATAGTTATTGCCACAAGTTCCTTATATTCAGCTATGTTACAACCACGAGGCCTTGGTCACCGATAATTTACAGCCATCATAGTCTCGCTGTCTGGTCCTCAAGTAATTTACCCCATGTGAAAATTTCAAATGTGCGGTACTCGGCAAAATAAAATGGGTCATCAAACACAAGTTTTTCGACCTCTTGTTTGTTTTCGGCCTCAACCACCCAAAGCGCACCACAAAAATCAGCATCTGTCTCAGGCTTTAGGCCACCACCAATTAATAGCTCTGGATGAGCTTTGGCATATGCAACATGTGCATCTCGCAATTCCTTTTTCGCCCTGATATCTAACATCTGTGGCATGTCTCGAAATATCACCACCCAACGCGTCATACATTTCACTCCCATTTTTGCATAACAATAAGGTGTGATTTGTTCGAACCATATGGCCAGAGTAAACAAAAATTAGAACCAGATATTAGTGGAATATCTTTGGGATGTTGACATATGTTCGTATTTGGGAATATATCTCTAATATGAGTAAAAATGAATTATTAGCAAATGCCTGAAATTGAAAATAATGATATTCGTCTTGCTGAACGCTTGAAGGTATTACGGACAGGGCGCGGTTGGTCCTTCGAAGATCTTGCAGAGCGTAGTGCGATCAGTCGGGCGACGCTTTCGCGCATGGAAAAATGCGAGGTTAGCCCCACGGCCGCCGTGCTCGGCAGGCTTTGCGCGGCTTATGGGTTGACCATGTCACGGTTGATGGCAATGGTCGAATCTGATCATCAGCCCCTTGTGTTGAAATCTGAACAACCCGTGTGGCGTGATGATGTTACTGGGTACGAGCGCCGTTCGGTGTCACCTCCAGCGGAGAGTTTAAGTTGTGAAGTGTTGGAGTGTCGGCTGCTGCCGGGTACTGAAATTGACTATCCCGGCCCGGCAAAAAAAGGATTGGAGCATCATCTGGTTCTGCGCGAAGGTGGTTTGGAGATCAGCCTTGAAGGCGTCGTTCATATTCTAAATCCCGGTGATTGTCTGCGCTATAAACTACATGGTGCCAACACCTTCCGCGCCGATCAAAAACTCGGTGCGCGTTATCTACTGGTCGTGTTGTGAGGTCAAAATGAAACAGCCATCTATATCGTGCCTTGATGTCAAAGGGTTTGATTTTCACCGAGAAGATCTCGCAGATTTACTGCACGCCTGTGTTCATGACGGCGCCAGCGTCGGTTTCGTACAGCCTTTTTCATTGGAAAATAGCCGTAACTTCTGGATCAATAAAGTCCGCCCCTCTCTTGTGAACGGAGAAACCAACCTGATGATAGCCAAAGTGGGCGACGAAGTTGCGGGGACCGTACAGCTCTGTGTAGGTAGCATGCCGAACCAAGCCCACAGGGGCGAGGTCTCCAAACTGCTGGTCTCTCCCGATTTTAGAAAACGCGGCATCGCCAAGATTTTGATGGCGGAGTTGGAAAAACAAGCCAGAGACCGGGATCTCACATTAATCACTTTGGATACACGCACAGGCGACAACGCGGAACCGCTATATAAATTATTGGGCTACGAAACCGCAGGTGTTATTCCGGGCTTTGCTCAAGACCCCAACGATGCGGGTAAATTCGATCCAACCTCTTATATGTATAAGCTGCTTTAGCTCGATACTGCTTCAAGGACATATTTGCGGAAAATTGAACTGTATTCATCACCGAATTTTACGGCGGTGATTTCTTTAAATGGGATTATGTAAACTTCATCTTCCCATTTTCCGGTCGCATCGAAACCTTTAATTTGAACTTCTGTATTAGCTATATTTAATATCTTTCCCAGTACGAAGACATCTGATGAAGGCAGTCGGCTTTCAACAATTACATTGTTGTAATTTTTCTCAAGTGATTTAAATATTGATTTATAGCTACCAATTTTTAACCACTTAGGCTTTTCCACGTCTACAAGGCGGCCTTCTAATTTTAATATGCGGTGGTCTGTTTTTTCATTCTTACCATGCCTAATTTCGGTTATGTGTTTAATTGGTAAAATCATAAACCCATCGTGATGCCAGTATTCTACACACCATAAGCAGACGAAGTTGCGAGTGAGGCCGACTATATAACCGTAATAGGTCTCTTCATCGTCCTCGATATCAGACCATACTTTGACTTTATTGTTTTTAGTAAAGTGTTTTTCTAGCTCACTATACATAGGATCTAAGTCTCTCAATCTTTGAAAGGTATTACCCTCACTCATCGCGGTAATCGTCGAGAGTTTTTCGGATGTCGGCGAGTTTGTCGACGAGTTCACTTACTACTTTGATTGGTATGCGAGACGAAAGCGCGGCGACATCGGGGTCTAGGCTGGCGATGGCATCGTCGCGAAATTCCCGACCTTTATCGGTGAGAAATACACATTTACTGCGCCCGTCTTTGGGGTTGGGGCGCAGGATTATCATAGCGTTTTTCTCGAGCACAGAGAGGGTGTGTGTCATCGTGGTTTTGGGCAGTTGAAAGGCCCGGGCGATATCGAGCGGCGTTCGACCATCGCCCAGACGCACAAGATGATTGAGCACAGAGAAATGTGCCACCGAGAGGCCGTTGGGTAGACTGGCTTCCATCATTGCACGGCTGAGTTGGCTGATAATCCCGATCTCATTAAAGAACGCAAAGTACAGGCCCCGGGTTTGTGGGTCGAGGGGCGCAGTTTTACCATTTGGATCGTTACTATTTGCGGGGTTGTTTTCTGGGCCGTTTGTCGGACCGTTTGGTGGTGTTTTATCCATTTATGACCCTTTTACCCTATGATCTTCTTTTCGAGAGGCCAGCGCGGCGATCTGCCGACAGTGGGGCCAAAACCTAGTCGTCCGAGCATTTGAACGGTTTCACCGGGTTTGCTTAGCAATTGATGTGCCCTCGTATAATGTTCTGCCATCTCTGGGAATTCCTGTAAAGCCTGACTGACAGGGTGAAGAGCAAGACCAAGTTCTGTTGTGGTCAGGTTCAAACGCATCCACCTGCGCCCGGCTTCTATCTGGTCGATGCGTGAATTACCTTTGGTTGTAATAACCGCATATGCAGGGGTCGCGGTCAACATATCAGTATACATCTTAATGCCTTCCTTAAACCCTGAGGAGGTCGGATCAAGCTGCCCTTCTTTCGAGAGAATGCCAACAAGCATCAGGCTTTCAAGAAAAGGACCGCCGAGATCGATCCCATCTGGGTTGGCATTGATTTCTGCCTTGCCAAAGCGCATGAGATCAACGGACTCTTTCAAAGCATGTGGCGTCCCAGCTTCGCTCATCCAGGCATCAAGAGTTAGCTTTCTGATCGTCGCAACTTCTTTTGGATCTGTATAAGTTGTCGCGAGCGGGGTGAGACGAGCGATTTTGTCAATGGGAACAGCGCGATCTTCGAAGGGTTCTTTACATGAGGTACGATGAAGAATTTGCTCAAAGAGCGGATCGGCTTTGATATTGTTGCCCTGGCTATCTCTGTCACTGAACACTGCACGCGCAACAGGCCCTTGTTCACCTTCAGGGAAAAGGTCGAGTGCCACGGCGTAACCATCTTGTGCGGCTGCTATGGTCATAAGTTCCAAGAAGCAGCCAAGGCCAATGGTCAGTTGCCGGGAAAAGGGATCTGTAGCGGGGAGATCGCGTTCAAGGTCACGGTAAAGAACCATAGTGTTTTCTTCGCTGAGATCAACGAGCCAAGGCTGTCTGTTATGCGGATTTGGTGCCAGGATCGCGTAAGAAAGGGCCCGTTTTCTGACATCAGTGTAACTTCCGGCCTTAGCCCAGGGAGCGATGGCGATATCAGGCGTGCGTGTGGAAAGGAAAGTTCCCACTGTGGCTGTTGCGGCTAAAATAGTGCCGCCGCCAATTATTCCCAGTGCTTTACGACGTGACATCGACATTTTGATCTCCTGATATATTATATTGTGCGATATCGAACTATATAATGCGAACTCGTACTATGTCAATGGCAATTATTAAAACAAATAAAATGTGTCGTCTTCAGAACTCGTCTTTTTAAAGGCGGGCCGTCTTAATAGGGAGAGTTCAAGTTGGTAATTGAAACGGCGAGGGCTTCTATTGCTTTAGATGGTTTACTGGTATTTTTAATCAGCGCAATCTCGACTGAAGGCAATTTAGGAAAGCCGTCCTTTTCCGATAAAATACGTAAAGTTTGAGGAACGCTGGATAGAGGCAGAGCAGCAATTGCGAGGCCTGAGTTCGTCACTGCGAGCAGGGCGGCTAGATTGGGACTGCTGTATGCAATGCGATGACGGCGTCCGGTATTCATCAGGTTATCGGTGGCAGACTGACGGATCATGCAGTCCTCTTGAAAGACAGCAAGTGGGATTGGGTCTTTTAAGTGAACCGCATGTTTGGGAGAAGAGGCCCAGACAAGTTGTTCTTCTTTGATTAGTTGACCAAGGGAGCTGCCGTCGCGCCTGGAAATCAAAGCAAGGTCCAAATCTCCGGCATCAATCATTTCCATTAATTGAACGGTTGTGGCGCAATGTACGGCGACCTCAATCTGTGGTTCGCTCTGTGCAAACCCTTCGAGTATCCTTGGTAGCAAGCCGCTGGCGTAATCATCTGGGATACCAAACCGAACCGTGCCTTCAGCTTTGGGTTCGGCGAGAACGTCCCAGACTTCATCCTGAAGCTCTAGGAAGCGACGGGCGTAACTGAGCAGAGTTTCTCCCTTAGGCGTCAGGCGCACATTCGGACGTTCTCTGGTGAAGAGCTTATGGCCGAGCATATCTTCCAAACGTTTGATCTGCATCGACACAGCGGATTGGGTACGACCAATGCGATTGGCCGCGCGTTGGAAAGAGCCCTCGTCAGCGATGGTGAGGAAAGATTTTAAAAGCTCGGGGCTGATTTGTCGGTTCATAATCATACTTCAAATTAATTGATGCTGATGATGAATTGTATCAATTTGATTAATTTAAGTCTAGGGCGAAATATATAACCAGTATCATCGTTCATAAGGATTTTCTATTATGTGGTCTCTCCTCTTTCTTATAATTCCCTTCGCTTTTTCGCTTACAATTTCTCCTGGACCAAACAACATTATGGCTATGGCCTCTGGGACCAATTTTGGTTACCGCCGGAGCTTGCCAGTGATAACAGGTTTTGCCGTGGGGTTGGGCGCGATGATTTTGGCAGCGGGTCTCGGCTTGGGGCAAATATTTATTGCCTTTCCCTTCGTGCATGAGGCTCTGAAGTACGTTGCCGTTACCTATTTACTTTATCTGGCCTGGAAAATTGCGGGTTCGGGAGGAGTAAAAGAGACTAATGCAAAGCAAAAACCGTTGAGTTTTATGCAAGGGGTTCTGTTTCAGTGGGTAAACCCAAAGGCATGGATGGTTTCATTATCTGCGGTGGTGAGTTTCTCCTCACTCGATGCAGAACCTTTTATGCAGAGCGTATTGATTGCACTGGTATTTACCTTGGTGGCTTTTCCTTCGGTCTCAATCTGGGCGATTGTTGGAAAGGTCATCGCGAAATACTTACAATCACCAAGGGCCTTGAAGTTATTTAATCTCGCGATTGCAATGTTATTGGTGTTGTCACTTCTACCCTTGTTAAAATGAGGGAGTATTAAATCCATGAAAACGACCGATGTCATTTTCATGGGTTATGGGTTATGGGAGTGGGATTAGATCTCAATTAGGTCTCTGGTCTCATTATCCAAATGCGAGATCACGCAACAACAAGGCAATGTCAGGAACGAAAATCAACAAGGCCGACATAAAGAGCAGGATCAAAATAAAGGGTAGGGTGCCCCTGATCACTTCCATGTAAGGTTTGTTGAAGATCGCAATTGCAGTGAAAATATCACAGCCAAAAGGAGGTGTTGCCGAACCAATTGCCATCTGCAAGGTAATCATCACCCCAACAAGTACAGGATCTAGGCCAACCGCAGCCACGATTGGCACAAAAATAGGTGTCAGAATAACCAAGACGACCAATGAGTCCACGAACATACAGCCGACAAAGAAACTCAAAGCAATGACAAACAGGACGTATTCTTTTGAAGCATTCTCTAAACTTAAAGGCGCGAGAAGTTCCTGGGGGATCTGTTCAAAGGAAACATACCATGAGAATGCCTGCCCCACGCCAACAAGGATGAACACCACTGCCGTAATCAGGCCAGTGCTTAAAGCGGCATCGACGATGTCTTTGTAGTTTAGCTCTCGGTAAATGAAACACTCAACGATGATGGCATAAAGAACTGAAAAGGACGCAGCTTCGGTGGGGGTGACTGCACCTGAATAGATACCACCAACAATCAAGGCCGGGAACCCGAGAGGGATCAGTGCTTTTTTAATCGCCTGAAGCTTTGCTTTGGTGGTTGTCTGTTCAACGAGGGCAATGCTGTCGCCCTGATAAACACTATAAAAATAGCAATAAACCGAGAACAGAAAAGCCAACACAATTCCCGGGCCAATACCGGCGATGAACAATTCACCGACACTGGTGTTTGCCAGAGTGCCGTAGAGGATCAATCCGATACTTGGGGGGATCAAAAATGCGATGTCACTGGCATTGATGATCAATGCCATCACGAAGCTATCCTTGTAGCCTGCTTGTAATAACTTGGGCCGCATTATTTGCCCGACAGAAACGACGGTGGCCTGGGTGGAACCCGAAACCGAACCAAACAGTGTGCAACTGATACAAGCCGTGATGGGGAGGCCGCCGCGTAGATGGCCAACAAAAGCTTCGATCAGACCCAATAGATTATGCGCCGTGTGTCCCCTTGTCATAATATCCGCTGCCAGAATGAACATGGGCACAGCGATCAGGGCATTTGGCGAAATTCCGGTGACCATTTGTTGGATGATCACACCTGTGTCTATTCCAGAGAAATGGACCAACCCGATCAGGGTGCCCACGACTAAAGGCACGACCATCGGAAAGCTTAAGAACAAAAGGATGACCATCGATACGACGATGGTAAAAGTGATAACGTAGATATCCAGCTCGCCAGCTACGATGTCTGAAAAAAACTCAATAAACGTACTCATAAGGATCCACCGTTTAAAAATATCATTCGTTTTCGGTTAGGCATCTGTCACATCGTGGGACAAATAGATCTCTTTATGGGTCACGTTCATAAAGAAGGCGGTTAAATATTGCAGCCCGGCGACAGCTAATCCCACTGGGATAATGGAGTAGATGATATAGACGGGGAACTGCAGCGCGGGGCTTAAGCGATTGATGTTTTTCAATTCTATGACGTAGAAAATGGCTTTGTAAGCCAAGTAGAACATCAAGAGCCCGGTGGTAATGGTAATGATCGTCATGAGTATTTTCTTAGGGCCATACCCCAAGGCATCATACATCGCCGTCATGCGAATATTACGACCTTTGCGGACCGCATAAGCAAAACCGATGAAGGTAATGGCAACGATCAGAAACTGATTGAGTTCTTCGGAAAAGAACAAGCTCTTATCAAAAACATATCGCCCTATGGCATTCGCGGTGGAATTGGCCATCATCAGCAAAATAGAAAGGAACACGACAAATTTCTCTATCGTTTCCGTTATTCCATTTATGTATTGAAGTATATTTTTCATAAAAACATGCCTTCGTAACCCAGTTGTTTAGTACGGCCTTAAGCCACGTGAAAGATCCAGAAAACCCCAGAAAGCGTGCAGTTGATTCGTTTACTCAACTGCACGCTTGTCCGAGGCAAAATAAAAATTAAGAGGCGTCTTCAACTTCCTGGATCAAGTTTTCCAAGAGTTCTTGAGCACTTTTACGAGCTGCAGCTTTTTCTGCGTCATCGTAGGCATTTTCAACAACATCGTAGTATGTTTCATGCAACGTGCTGCTTAGTTTCTTAAAGCGTGCACGTTCTTTTTCATTCAGGATAACCACCTGCATGTTTGGACGTTCGGCAATAATTTTGTCCATATTTTCTTTATTGATACGTAGCTGGTAATCATGGGCGGCTTGTTCAGCGGCGGTAATCGCCTTGTGTACCATTGCCTGTTTTTCTTCTGACAGGTCGTTAAACCATTTGCTGTTGGTTGAAACGGTGCCAACGTAAGGCTGTTGACCCGGGAACATCAGAAAGTCTTGAACTTCATGCCATTTGGCGTTGTAGATGAAGTAAATTGGGTTAACCATGCCATCAACAGCTTTGAGTTGGAGTGCGCCGTATACTTCACCCCAGGACAGCGGCGTAGGTGTCGCGCCAAAAGCTTTGTAGGTTTTTACCGGGATTGTTGAGGTAAAGGTACGGATTTTTTGACCCGCAAAATCTTCTGGACTGCGAATTGCTTTATTAGCACCCCATACCATTTCACCTTCAGATATCATCGTTAACAGTTTGAGATTTTTGTTTTCGAAACGATCCGCTAAATCTTCATAGATGGTCTTGCTGCTGGTCAGAACTTTACGGACGACGTCGGTATCTGTTCCCAGCACATAAGGCACGCTAAGTGCTTGAACTTCAGGAACATAAGATCCCAAGTGACCCGTGCCAACCGAAACGAACTGTATCGTTCCATTGGCGGCGAGCTCGACAATATCGTTTTCGGTGCCAAGTTGACCATAATAATAGACTTTTACTCGGATATCGCCGTTTGATTCTTTCTTGATTGTATCGGTAAAGGTTTGTGCGAAGATGTCTTGTACGTCGTTTTTATCTTCTTCAGAAGCGAACTTCCACGTCTCAGCATTAGCGCTAAAACTCATACCCAGCGTGAGTAACCCTGCTAGTAGTATTTTCATTATTAATCCTCAAGTTTAGTGTTTGGTTTGATTTCAACTGATTCCATACAAAACGCCCGCAGGAATTTTTTTCCCGTTCTTAAAGTTGTGGGGCCTCAAAAAATGATATCGTAAAAGTGAGCGTTGAGGTCCTATTTGGGTTGCGCATGGCATACCCATTAACGGATACCAATCCGTTATCCAAAAGTGCTTAGCAACCGGGCTTTACACTTTATGTCCTTTAAAAAATTCTTAAATTGCGAGGGGTAATCAACCAACCTCGACATTATTTTACTCTTTTGAATGCCCATATGTTTGGGATAATTCAAAGAGAGCTGATGCTAAAAAATCGTAAGGCTTATCATCATGTGCTCCTGGTACAATTACTGGGTTCAATAACATGGCCCAATAGTAGGTCTGTATTGTTTTTATTGTTCAGACCGGTGATCATTTGTTGATTAAAACAATACAGCTTTGAGGCGCGGAAAATAATCCAATTCACTATTTAGGGTGATGAATTTCCGCAATAATGAATAAATTTGGGTTGAAAAGGATCAGTCCTAAAAATGACGCTGATTTATTTCTGAGAATATTTTCTGTGAATTCTTATGTAATGAATTTAATAGGACATATTATTTGAGGAAATTCATGATGATAATGAAGAGCCTGTTCAGCTATCGCCTGGCGAGTTTCTATAAGGCTCAAATATACTGAAATTCCAATCACGCATAGCCACAACTAATGTCGTTCCATTTTTCTTTTCCAAAGGTAAATCAGCGGCATCTAGGCAAAGTTCTCGGAACTGCGATGCGAGGCGCTTCCTACCTTGCTCCATTGCTTCCATTCCTGCCGCTGTCATCATGCCGTTTAAGCATACAAGAGCATTACGCTTGTCATCAAATTTTGTGGACAGCAATTCAACAGCAATATTTTTGAGAAAGAAATTCTGGATCGGCCCACCGACCCGCCATGTAAAATCAATTGGTATCAAGAGCTTGATCTGATTATTGGTTCTTAATTCGATAAGCTTGAGCTTATCCAGGGTTATCAGGTACGAAATACAATCGCTTTTGGGCATCGAATAGTGCGAGATAATTTCTTCTAGTGACCAATGGGACAACGCTAGAACGGTGATGAGCAGTAGTTTGGGGTCCGAAGCAATTTGGATTTCTTGCTCCAGTGTCAGTTGAGTGTCTTTGAATTGCGATTTTCGGGCGACGCCGAATAGATCCTCAAGATCCAAGTCTATGGATTTCAGAATGTTTTCAAGCCCTGACAAAGTGAAATTGTTGTCAGCAAACTTCCGTTTGATACTTGCTTCAGACAAATCCAAGGCTTTGGCAACGTCCTTGTAAGTTCTGCCGTTTTGCTTCAGCAGTTGCTTTAGAGCTGTTACGAATATTTCAGTCTGCGTCATTTTGGAAAAGTATCATATAAATATACCAAACTACCAGTTAAAAGCTACTTTCACAAAATTAGTTGCGAAAAATGATCCTTGCCTCCATTGAAGGGTTAGATAACGCATTTCGAATAAGTGACGTGAGATGCAAATGAACGTACCCGGCAAAAACTTTGACCAGTGGATGGTGGAAATAATTATGAGGCAGTTCAAATTGTTAAGCTTTCGACCACTTTTCAGCCTGCTTTTAATTTTGGTTTTTACTTCTGGATGCACCCGCCGCATCAGCCATGAACTTTGGGGACTTCCCAATCGCGAATTAGGGACATCTATTGAAAAGGGACGAGTTGCAATATTTTTTACTGTTGATAATTACGTTGTGGAGGATTCAGACGTTAATCCGGATGAATTTGTCATAGAGCTTCTGGAAATTGAACTCCAGAAAAGAAATTTATGCCCAGATGGATATGTAATTGACAGAAAAACGCGTTCCAGAGCTTTAGATTATGGGTTGGTTCTCGATTGCAAGAAGTAGCGTCTAGATAGCCAAAGGATCGTTGAATTTTGTTTTCTGCTCCATTGCCTGTGGAATTACCATCATTGTGTGAAAACACATAAAATAATATGCCTTATGTTGTTGAACATTAATAGACTTTTCAAGAATGGATCTGGAAAAATAATGATGAATTCTTTAGTTCCACACGACACTAAGGTTAGCAGTATGGAGAGGTGAGATAATTATGAAACAAATTAATGCTTCGGTTTTTATGCCATTAATTCCCCTGTTATTGTTTTTAGTAATGGTTTCGGGATGCACCCGTTTTGATAATGAGTTTGGGGGAGAGCCTGACGACGTATTAGAAACAATATTCTACAACGGCGGAGTAGCGATATCATATATTGTTAAAAATAAATTGGTCGTGAGATCAGGAAGAAATGCCGATGAATTTATTTCCGAGCTTCTAGCAATTGAGCTTCGAAATAGAAATTTATGTCCAGATGGATATGTAATTGATAGAAAATTGCGGTTCAAGAACTTGGATTATAGATGGATTTTGAATTGTAAATAATGACTTCGAGCAGGTAAGATCCTGGTTTTTCGATAAATTAAAACTGTTTTGAAACTCAATATTTGATTTCTGCTTATGTCATTTAATTGTTGATGCTGTTAAGGCGAAGGAATTATCTCTCTTCTTAAAATAAAATCTCCAAATAGCTCATATAAACCATGAATTTAGCGTGAAATCGTATGGAGTGAGAACGATTCTCATTGTAATGTCATAATCTTGTCTTATATTCCCGGTAGATATACCCGCGCTGGTAACGCCATCATGGGAGGCTCGCAAGCCCCTTTGGCATTTCCTTGTATATTTCTTGCAACGCATGTCGTTTGCCACGATATCGTTTGATTGTTGTTACAAATCAACCTAGCCGAATGGGGGGATTACATATGAGTAAACGCAAACCACCAAGAATTCTTTCCGTGGTCCGTACAGAATATCTGACGCCACACATGTTACGTGTGACATTGGGGGGGCTTGGCCTGCATGGTTTTCCTGAGGACCAAGAGGGAGCGCATGTCAAAGTGCTGATTCCCGAAGGTGATCTCGACCCTGCTGCCTTTGTTGCTCAAATAGAAGACGGTCATCGCCCGGTTCAACGGACCTATACGATCCGTCATCACCGGGTTGAAACCAATGAGCTCGATATCGACTTTGCCATCCATGGTGAGGGCGGTCCTGCGAGTAATTGGGCAAAGACGGCCCTTCTAGGTGATTACATTGGGCTTTTTGGCCCCGGTCCTAAAAAAATGACTTATCTCGATGCTGACTGGTTCCTACTTGCGGCTGATATGACGGCGATACCCGCTGCTGCCGCTGCGCTTGAAGAGCTGCCAAAAGACGCGGTTGGTACAGCCGTGTTTGAGGTGACCTCGGAGGACGATCGTCAACCAATCGAAGCCCCATCCGGGATTGATATTCACTGGTTGGTGCATGAAAACCCGGAAGAACCAAGTACTCAGCAAAGTGATTTTATTCGCGGTATGCGCTGGCGCCCGGGACATCCAAGTGTTTTTGTCGCCGGGGAGGCTGGTGTTGTGAAGGAGTTACGTAACCATCTTCACAAAGAACGCGGCATTCCAAAGGAAGACACTTATGTATCTGCCTATTGGAAAATCGGCCTAGAAGAAGACGCGCATCAAATCCAAAAGCGGATGGCTGCTGCGGCCTAGGTAAAGCTTGCCTTTAACAAAAATAGGTTTGAAAGGCGTGGGCTAGTGATCACACCTTCAAACCTTTTTTTCTTTCAACTCACAGGCAAAAAAAAGGTACTTAGAGGACATTTTATATGGTGTCATCCAGGTACCTTAAGTGAGCAGGCTACAGGGTGTGGCCGGCTAGGGAGTAAACTCGTCGTTAATGAGGTGCTTGAACCAATCCAACGCCATATCGTAATGAGGCAGGGGCAAGAGCATCGGCAGTCTGAGCCTTTAGGTTATCAATAAAGAATTGATGGGTGGCGCTGGATGCGATTTTGTCTTTTACAGCTTCACATAGCAGGCCCGGTCGTAAACCCATTTTAGAGACTTCTTCCCAATAGAGTGCCGCAACGCCTGCCACATGTGGGCTGGCCATACTGGTGCCGCTCATCTTGGTTAAACCGCCTCCGAGTTTGGCCGACTTGATAGATGTTCCTGGTGCAACGATATCAGGAAGACTGGTTGAAAAGCTTGCAAGGCTTAAGTTTTTTGAAGTGTTTGGAGTTGTTGAAAGCTGGATGGCGCCTACAGAAATAACATCTTTGGCAACACCGGGGAGGGCGGGCGCAATATAGGGGCTTGGCAAATTTTCGTTACCCAAAAGGAACTGGCTTTCGGATAGGTCTTCGTTACCTGCCGCAGCGATTATGATGGCGCCACCGTTGTCTTCTTTATGAACGGCAATGAGATCCATCAAAGTGTCAAACAGGTTCAGGTTTTGTCGATAGGCATCCAGGGCAATGGCTGTTGCGGCAGTTTCCTGATAGCCTTGTTTTATTAGACTTGAGACAAAACCTTGAAAATCGAAGTCTAGGGAAAGCGCAATTATCTTGGCTCCGGTATTTAAGGCCCACTCCATCCCCTGGTAGAGCATATGGCTATCTCCGCCCTTGGGGCCAATAACCTTAGCGATGTAGGCACGGTCTATGCCTGGGGCAATTCCAATCCGGTTGCCATCGACATCCTTGCCGAAGAATGTTCCGGCACAGTGAGTACCGTGGCCGTTGTCATCGCCATTGCCCGTACCGGTGAAATCTATTTCTTCGAGATCAATGTCTTTAAAGGCTTCGTGAGTATTGTCTATCCCGGTATCAAGCATGGCAACGCTCACACCCTCACCAGTATAGCGGGATTTTTCGGCTTTAACTGTTGTTACGCCCCAGGTTGCAGATCCCTGGTTGTAAAGGGCGTTATAAAAGCCATTGATCCCAGATCTGTTGATCCCCGAGCGGCCAGACGTGCCTGTGAAACCAAAAGAGTTAGCAGCCTTTGGTAAGTTATTTTTTTCCAGAAGAAGGCTAGCCTCATCGGTTTTAGTCTTGGTTGATCTCTCTTGCTTTGGTGTAGAAATTTTTTGTAACGCTGGACCATTTACTTTGGTTGGCATAACAGGGGCGATGGCAATAATTTCGGGGTCTTGTAAGGCGCTTGCGATATCCCTTATTTCAAGACTTTCAAACGATATATCGTAACCTGCTGCTGTGGGGCTAGATTCTGTAACCTTGGTCCCAGATACGGTTTGGAGCTGTTCGTTATGGCGTTTAAGTATGTGGGCAGCATTACCTCCAAAGGTGGAAGGTACAGAGATTCTGTGGCTGCCTTTGGAACGCAGGGCGGTATATCTTATTGGCGAGGCGTTTTTCATGATCTTAACTCATTCGGCCTTATTGCGGGCCTGTTTTTGTATCGAACTCTTAAAGCGTATTTTTTTAAACTGTATTTTTTGAGTATCCCGATTTTGTGATCGGGTTGTCACTATTCTGGTTTCTCGGTTTAACCTCTCTTCGGAGGGAAGACTGATAACGGGTTCATTTAAAATATACTGGTTTTTTAAGTTATTGAATTTCTGTTGAATTCCCGGTGATTTCTAGCGGCATCTCTCGGATGCAAGTTCCCGCCAATGAGTTGTATGGTACGAACTAAAATACTCTTGGGGTGGAAATAATGTTTGCATCATTAGTGAAGCGCATTTTGATGCAAAGGTGTTAGTGAAAAGACCGTGAAAAGAATATTCACGAAATGTGTAATAGTTGAGTTTTAGCTAATGTATTGAAGAATATATAAATAATGAAATGAAGGCATGGATTGAGATTTAAGTGTTTGTGGGGACTCGTGATCTTTAGTGGAAAGTTGTGAGTTCGAATGCTTTTTGAAATCACGACGGCTTCATATGGGGGGGGATCGCTTGCAGCTATTCAATTTGCCATTCTTTTTACGACAGTACATTCCTCTGCAGCTCATCAGCTTGCAAACCATCGAACATCGTTAAATCGACAGAGCTAACAAGAGAAAAAAGCAAATCTCGGTTCTTGGCTTAGATGGTTGCGCAGTGCGAGCGCTCCAAGAACCGAGACAAGTTGCTTGCGTGAGTTATTGAAACCTATTTTCACACTTATTGGGAGTGAAAAATGCGTGAAAATACCTCACACAATCATCGCGAGTTCTTGGTGTTCGCTATATAGTTGTTTTGTAATGAGTTTGTATGTGGGAATTTATAAGGATATATTGTATGCAATACGTGGTATTCGCGGATTTAGAGTGAATTTTGTTGTGGTATTGGTGTTGGAGCTCTCTCGAATCGCAAAATAATGTCGAGTAATAGTCATAAATCAACATGAAGTAACAAGTATCCTCAGGGGTGTTGGTAAGAAATTATACCGGAAATTGTTATCTGTTTCCTGGCCATTGCTGCCCAGGACGCTACGGATACTGCTTTCCAAGAGACTGCCGACGCAGAAGCATTGATCGATGCCGGCAACAAAGAAGTCACCGACGAGGTCAAAGAGGCCGTTGACGAATTGCTTGGTGTAGAAAGCGCAATCTATAAACTTTGGGGCTGTCCTAGATAACTAGTTCAAATATGTTTTAACCCATTGTCTTATTTGA
>OJDH01000192.1_pt1 | contig 44260 bp, 38 predicted proteins | sample 1592761 | NCBI WGS metagenome assembly OJDH01 (sample SAMN05416855, study PRJEB24817) | seawater metagenome | isolation source: Sea water | place: Canada:Atlantic | collected 2013-11
ATACGAGATCAGCCTCGGTCTCGTGGGCTCGGAGATGTGTATAAGAGACAGGCGTGGAGTTTTCTGACATTCCAACACAAGATGAACTGGACAATATGTCACAAAAGATTTTGACTAATCGTTTTTTTGAAATTGAAAGCTGGGATTGATTTCGAAATAGAACTTTGGTTTTGATTTCAACCAGCCCCACGGTAGTTGCCCGAAGGTTTGGCTTCTTTGGGAGCAAAGGAAAGCCCCAAAAGGAAAGCCCCACGAATAAAAGGGGTCAGAGTCAAATTAAAAATAAAAGTAAATAAAAGGGGTCAGAGTCAAATTAAATGAGCTATACCTAATTTTCTGAAAAACCGTGTATCCTCAGCCGGAGTGCCAGAGCACGTCATTCAACGAGGCAATAATCGGCAAGTTATATTTGGCTGTGAAGAAGATATGCAAGCCTATGTTGGATGGCTCAAAACCTATTCTAAAAAGTATAAAGTCAGTATTCATGCATGGGTTCTAATGACCAACCATGTTCATCTTTTGTGCACCCCGAGTACTGTTAGTGGTATTTCATAAATGATGCAGTCTCTGGGCCGAATGTACGTAACTTATTTTAATCGTAGCTATGAGCGCACAGGTACATTGTGGGAAGGGCGATTTAAATCTTGTTTGGTGCAAGAAGAAAACTATCTTTTGCAGGTATACCGTTATATTGAGTTGAATCCAATTAGGGCTAGGATGGTCAATGAGCCAGCAGACTATTATTGGTCAAGCTATCAATGTAATGCCTTAGGTAAAAAGAGTGAGTTATTAACGCCTCATCCAATTTATATTCGACTTGGCAAAAATGAACAGGAACGACAGTCATCGTATCGTGGATTGTTTACACATCAGATTGAAGGTAAATTATTAGAAGATATTCGCCAAGCAACCCACAAGGGATTAGCCTTAGGGAACGATCACTTTTTTGCGGATATAGAAGCACTGACTGGGCGACGAGTTATTGAAGGGAAACGCGGCAGACCAGTAGGATGGCGAAAGAATAGTGGTGATTATAAAAGGTGTCAGTAAAAACCGCGTCAGAGTCACTTTAAATTGACTTCAAGTACCCTCTGCAGTCATCCGATGATTTGGCTTCTTTGGGAGCAAAGTTTACAACATAGACCTAAGCCACTGTCATTGGATTATTTGGGGTTATTGTAGAGGCTTTTTGTTGTCAAATATTAGGTAGTAGACTGATTTCAGCCTCAAAATGTCCATTCTTTAAGTGGCCAAGTGAGCGATTACTGCTAGGGGGTATACATTCTATGAATTCAGGATCGAATAGTTTTTTGCCTTAAAGCGTGTTGCCTTGAGAAAGTAAGTCTTGGCTCAACTTACCTGATTGACTAGCCAGCTCAACTTCCTTTGCAAGTGCCATTGTTTCAAGTTTATTCAGTACCATTTACTCGGACTCCTAATTGCCCACGTCCTCAATATCAACTCGTTTGTACTCAACAGGATGGTCTTTAGCGGAGGCTTAGATTTTGGCTTGAATTTTTTGTAAATCACCGGCGTAACGATAGAAGAAAGCATAGATACTTTCGTCTGCCTGTTGAATTGCCCGTAAATCATTCAATCCGTGATCAATGTTAAATTGTCGCCCATCTAACGGCTGTGTTTGCTGCGCATTGCAAATTTTCGTCGACGGACGCAGAAAGCCCTTCACTTGCTATTGCTTGCGCTTCAATTTTTATTCCAGACTCACCACATCAAGGAATACGCGGGATGTACAAGGCCAAAACGCTACTTAGAAGCGCCTGTTTGCTTTCACTGTTCAAAGAAACACTCTACATCATCACAAGGTTAGATAGATATTGGATGTAAAATACTGGGGAGCATTTTTTATTTGGGCATGGTGTAACAGCGGCACATTTGCTAATTTCCGCCAAATAAGCGAGCGCTAAGGCATCTTCCTAATTTTGAATCAGTCTCGTTCTAATTCGAGCCGCAGGTAGGAATACAAATGGTAGAAAAGCCGAGCCTGCATCTTCAGATGGAGAGCTAAAGCGTTAAAGCGCAGCACATTGGATTGAATCCGCGGGCTTAAAAAGTGTTAAAAGGACACCCCTTGTAATTTGATGAATGACAAAGCTGGACTAGGCTTTAGATAAGAGTAAGCGATGGCTTTTTATCAATTTTGGAGGCTTTAAGACTCAGAAACGAACCAGTTTGAGTAGTTTTTTGGATACCACTTATTACTATTGTGTGCGGCGGTCTTTTTGTGTGGTGCGACACTGTGGATGCGTATTCAGCTCAGAGTTGAGTTTTAACACCCGTTCAAGGTGGTGATCCCTCGTGGTGAGAATGCCGCTCAATTTTATTTCCTCTTTATTTGCAGCGACGGTGACGATTTTATGAACTTGCGTTTACACCTTTAGGCGTGAGTAACTATTTTTGCTTTTAAAAAATCGATAAATACTCGAGTTTTTACGGGTAAATAGGAACATTTTTGATAGATCAACCAAGCCGCAGTGTCGAACTCTGTTGCGGTACATGCATAATCTGGAAACATATCGATTAAAAGCCCACTTCTTATCTCATCTTGGCACAGCCAATCTGGTAAAAGAGCGGGGCCAAGACCCGCGACAGCGCAAGCGGTCATGGTCAACCCATGTGATATCAGTAAATGACCAGTGACAGGCACGTCGAATGTATTATTGTGCGTATCCCGAAACTTCCACGTGTTGCAATACCCCGGCATTGAAAACAATAGGCAATCAAGTTTACTCAGGTCGCCAGGGCCTTTTGGGGTACCAATGGTCTTTAAGTAGGTAGGGCTTGCACAAACATAAAATCGTCTTGAAACCAATTTTTGTGAAATGAAATCTCCCTCTGGTCGCTGACCGAACCGGACAGCAATATCGATTTTCTCCTTTATGAGATCCACATGGCTGTCCATAAGTAACAATTCAAGCGTAAGGTCTGGGTACAAGGCACGAAACTCTGGCAAGATCGGCGCTAGCACTCGTTGCCCGAATGAAGTACAAGCGGTTATACGTAAAGAGCCATTAGGCAGGCTAACCAAATCTAGTGCGGCTTCACTGGCTCGGTCAAACTCACCAATTAGATCTTTCACCCGAGAAAAATATTCACTGGCCGCTTCAGTAGGTGCAATCTTGCGGGTTGTTCTTTGGAATAATCGAAAGCCCAGCTGTGACTCTAAACTCGCTACCGAGCGAGAAATAGATGATGGGTCAACGTTGCGTTGACGAGCTACGGCCGCAAAACTTCCGTGCTCCATTACATCTACAAAAACCCTTACGTTTTCGAAATCCATTCGTGCGCTCTTTACACTAAAGTGATGAGTATAGGTGCCTTTATCTAATTAGCGACTATGGCTAAGCTCAATACATGTCATGGCGTTGTTGTCTGCCATATATGCTACAACATTTAGGGAAAATATGATGAGCCTACGATTTTACAGTGAATTTTTTAACTCCACCGAAGACGTACTTAACGATGTAATCAAACAGGGAACATGGCCAACAACATTTGTTTCTGGACCATCAGAAGGGTTGCACGAACACTGGCATGCCGACGAGGTACACGCATATATCATGGAAGGCGAGACAGATTTCTTGGATGCCAAAAGCGGTATGCGAACCCAAGTCAAAGCGGGAGATAAAATAGTGATCCCCGCTAAGGCATTGCATGCAGAGGGAGCAGTGAAGGAACGGGTCGTATATATTCTCGCCCTTCCAAAACCACTGCCGCCGGAAGAGTTTCTGGCCATGCATGGCTCTGCATAGAGTGGAGTCGACTAAAGCATGCGGTTCATTTCTTCACTGTGGGTGGTTACGATAGCACCGACTGTGCCTGCTTATGTGTCCTTTTTGACTGTTGATGTTTCACCGCGTGTACTTCTAACCTTTTTATATTTTACCTTAATATCATCGTAAGGAAGCTCAAAGATGAGAAAGCCAATATATGCACCAACAGTATTCGGAAATAACTATTATGCAAAGCGACTAGTAGCAGTCTGCACTACTTTAATGTGTTTCTGCATACTCGGATGTGATTCTTTAATAAAAGATGTTAAACCGCTCAGTTCTGTGACTAAAGCTCTCGATCATCTTGAAGAGCTACCTCCAAGGGTTGCAATACATAATTTACAGCCAATGTTTAAAGTGGAAGCTATTGGATTCACAGCAGTAGACGAAACCGGTTGGGATTGGGCTGGATCCGATGAAATTTACGCTGTTTGGCATAGCAATGTGATCGTTTCCACGCTTATTCAAGGTGATGTTGATAGTGGGGATTCTTTTGATTTTCACTCTCTACAAAGTTGTATTTATCCTATTGCAGGGGACACGCTAATAATAGATGGTCGATATGGGGGAGAGGATTCAGGTTGGATTTGCAAGGAGGAGGGGGCTGCAAGTCCAATACAGTTCTCTGTAGTTTTTTACGAGGATGATAGTCCGTGGACACATATTCCATTTTGTTTTTCCGGGAGTATTGTTAAAGGCTGTGAAGACCAATTCGTTGGAAAATATAATGGTGTTTGGAATACTCAAGAGTTGTTAGAAATTCTACCTGGTATAGGTGATATTCAAAATTTCACAGTTAGATTAAATCCTTGTGAGGGGCCTGCTGTATGCGGAGATGATAATTTTTCTGACTATGACTTTCATTTTCGTATAGTAAGAATGGCTGATAAAGAAGTACTGAGACAACATTCACTCCAGTAAGCTTCGATGAGTGTCCCCCTTTGAAGCAACAAGTTCGCATGGATTGAAATAGAAATTAAGCCGAGAGCGCACATTTCGCTTTAGGCTTCTGAGGTATTCATTCAATTTGTGGATGCCGTCGCTACTTTTGCTTTTGTACTGACTCCAATTTTCTATGTTTTCAATCGAATTACCAAATGACCAGACAGGTGGAGCTAGGTGCGTTAGCAAGGAAGGGTTCAATTTACGTCTTCTCTATTGGTAAATCGAGAAACACATTTAGCGAAGGGCTTTACAAGCGATCTGGATGGATGCAGAAATATAAAGCAACGCAGGAAACACTGGGCTGGTCCGCAGTTTCCGAGATGTTACCTTTCGCCAATGTAGTGTTGAAGTCGATTTGAAATTGGGGAGTAAAAATTGTTTGGGGCGTTCTTTACAAAGTACGTTCTGTACCCTGCGGGTTAATGTTAGGGTGTTCAAAACGTTTCCCGAGCATTTTGTCTTGGTAACTTGTTTTTGCTGTTGACCAATATTTACGGGACAAATATGGAACAGCTTTAGCCAACTCGACATATTTTGGCAAGTAATGCCTTAGTCAGGAAAATAGCCGCAGAACATAAATAGGCGAAGCGTAAGCCCTAATGGCCGCCGCGCATACATTGACGACTTAACTACTTCAAAAATGCTAAGCGACGGAGTCGTCACTTAGCATTTTATTGTAAAACATTATAGACCGGTTAGGGAGCCATTCTCTAAGCTATTCGCCCATATTTTCTCGTATAGACTTAAATCTATTTGTTCCAATACTCTCAGGCGAGGGTTAACTAACGGGTATATATCTTCGTATATTCCGTCATTGTCAAAGTCGTCTGCACCATGAGAGTAATCGACTATGTAAATGCGACCGTTTTCATCTTTTGAAAGTACGTGCCACGTACTTTGTTGTTTAAAGTTAAATAATTCGCGGTTGAACATTAACCGACTTTCTATTTCGCTCCAAACCCAACTAGTGGCATCGTTTCTAAACAGGGTTATTGGCGAGCTACTATGGTTTTCAACGCTGCTAAACACTCTGCGCATTTCAAAATTGTCAGTCAGGTTATAACCAAATATCGACTCAATGCTTGATGGGGCGCTCTTGGACAGGTCATGGCTAAAGTTAGTACCGATCTGAACATACGCTAAAGGTAGCTCAACTATTAAATCTGCTGCTCTGACTTGGGTTGTATTCGATTTAATCATTTGGCGCACGGTGATGTTTTCTAGTTCGTTCTCACTATAATATTCCACAGTCGCCATCTGCACTAGGCCGCTCTCAATTCTAGGAGTAACGATAAATTTTTTAGCATCTGCTTCAAGGGTGATTGCTCCATTGGCAAACTGCCAAGTATAAACATTTTTGCTTAAGAGCCCTGATGCTGTGCCATCTAGATTAAATGTGACAATATCAAATTGATCCCCCAAACCATATTGAGGGTCCGTTGTATCGCCATTTACATCAGTAATAAAGGTATAGTTGAGCGACATAGCCCAAGTACCTGCAATGTCTTCGTCGCTTTTATCAGCAAGTGTTGTTTCCGGGTTAAACAGAAAGCTACGAGTTTCCGTGACGGTTTCTGTTGCTGTAGCAGTGTAGATGTCATAAATCTTTATAATATGTTCTATTTTTTTCTCGCTCGAGATCGTTGCTTGACGCTCTCCTTTGGACAAAACAGAAATTTTCTCACTGACTGTATTCGTTAACACTTCTAGTTGGAAAAACTCTCCTCGATCAAATAACTCTTTTACCTCTTGCGCCGTTTCTAAACCCCAAACACTTAAAATGTAGCCATAATCATAAAAAGGAATACCTGTTAGATGAGGGAGGTTTGAATAACTAACATTAAGTTGCCCATTTTCTATTTCCCAAGAAAAGTCATCGGAAAAAGAAGTTAAAACGCTGCTCCCGCTAGAATGGGAAACACCTTGCTTGTCTTCTGAAAATTGATATACATCTGCAGACACTGGTAAAAGCCCACTTTTATTCTTGGCTAAAGATATGACTTTACGACCTAAAAGCATTTCTTCTGTGAATGCTCCAGTTAAATACTGTTGCTCAAGGGATTGCTCTATGGCAGTTTGCAAATCCGCAAGGTAGTTAGCACTCGGTTTGTCTTCATCCCACAACTCTTGTTGAATTAAATAGGTGTTTATTGATTCGTATAGGGAATTATCTGGGCCTTGTAACACAGTTAACGTGGTTGAATTGTCAGGTACAATGTAATCAGGGTTATCTACTAATAATTTTATAAAACCAATTAGCGTCGTTAACTCTGCTGCAGTGAATTGATCCAAGCTTTTACGAAATTCACCCATATTTACAGGGGATACACCGTTATTTTTTTCTACGGCTAACAAATAATTAGCAGTGGAAAATTGAGTGATATTCAGTGCAGCGTTTTGGTCTGCAGTTAGCTGGCGACTGGTATTTGGTAGCTCGACGATATCAGTAAAGCTTCCCAAATAACTGACTAATTCAATAGATTCTTGTTGATTCTGAGTTGAACCCTTCGCATTTAATAAGAGCATTGCGTTGGCATCATCAAAAACGACCGTAAGGCTGTATGCACCATTTTTATCTGCGGTAGCGGTAAAGACTTTATTTGACATGTCCACCGTTACGGTAGCATCAGCGATTGGCTCGTCTATTACCACGCCAGACAGGGTGTAAGATTGGCTATTAGTAATGTGAACTTGGGCTTGTGAGGAGAGGTTTCCGTCAGATATCCGGTAGCTGAAACTATCGGAGCCAGCATAATATTGCTCTGGTGTATAAGTAATTGAATTGTCGATAATTGTTACTGTACCAAACTCAGGCTCTACACTAATTGAGCTTATGGTTAGAGGATCGTTTTCAGGATCTGAGTCATTAGTTAACACTTCAATAATAACGGCTTCATTATCGAGCGTAGCGGCATTGTCAGAGGAAGCAACCGGCGCTTTATTTAAAGAAGGTGGTTGAGATGGGGAGTTGGAGCCTCCTCCTCCACAGGCGGTTAAAAAAAATGACACGACAAGCGAGCAAATCGCCCTCTGCTTTAATATTAAGTCCATATTACTGCTTCCCTTTATTTTTATAACTTTTTAAAGGTATTTATTATCTAGTTTCTAAATCACTCTAATCCCAGAATATAACAAACACGCACAGGAGAGTGTATAAATGATAACCAGATAAATCTAGAAAAAATTACTCGTATCATCCCCTTAGCATATGTGGAGTACCAACAGTAACGCCGACAGAATGACAGGACAAGGTGGACGCCTTACAAGCAATTGGCATGGATGCAGAAAGGCGGTGTTATGCAAGGAGCATGTGGCTGACGATTCAGTAACCGAGATGACGATAAGCGAAGCGCATAGTGAGCAACGTGAATGCTTAGTGCACCCAATGTTTACAGCAGCGAAGTTGAGCCATATGGCTTAAAGTCATGCAGAAGCGTAGCGAAAGAATAGAAAACTAAATACTCGAAGGGCATAAACAAACAGGGAAGTTAACACGAAGAAGGGGAATGGTGCCGACTACCGGAGTCGAACTGGTGACCTACTGATTACAAGTCAGTTGCTCTACCAACTGAGCTAAGTCGGCACACTAGATTCCCGCTCTAGGCAGCTATGTGCTAGAGCGAGGCGACATTCTATTGATTCCACTTTTGTTGTCAACCAAAAGTTATTATTTTATCTGTAAAAGGCGCTCTGCTTCGCTATTTAGTGTTGGGAAATAGCTTTTCGGTAACCACTTTTGCAGTTTCTGCATCGCTTGGCCCAGGTCAGCGTAATCATTACCAGTGATATTGATGTGGCCCATCTTGCGCTTGGAGCGCGGGGTTTTCATATAACCGTGTAAATGAGTTCTAGGTACACTGAGCATGTCTTTTGGCGGTAAGTCACAACCAATTACGTTAAGCATCACGCTTGGTGCAAGCACTTGGGTCGAGCCTAACGGTAATTCACAGATAGCCCGCAAGTGATTTTCGAACTGACAGGTATCTGCACCTTGCATGCTCCAATGCCCTGAGTTATGAACACGAGGAGCGATTTCATTGACTAGCAACGAGTCACCCATCTGGAAGAATTCCACTGTCAATACGCCAACGTAATTTAGCTCGCTAGCGAGGGCGGTAAAAATCTGCTCTGCTTGAGTTACTAATTCAGGGGTGATGGCCGGTGCAGGTGCAACACAGGTATGCAACTGGCCTTGATGATGTAGGTTTTCAACTAAAGGGTACAGAGCGACCTGGCCGTTCTTACCGCGCGCGCCCACTAATGACACTTCACGCTCAAAGCTGAGCATCTTTTCAACCACTAAAGGCACTTTCTTTAAATCAAGTTCGGCTAGTGCTTGCTTGATTTCAGGCAGTTGCTCTTTACTGGATAGGCGCCATTGACCGTAACCGTCGTAGCCGTCGCGGCTGGCCTTAATGATCAGCTTCTCGCCTAGTTGTTCAACGGCTTCTTCGAGCTTAGCCGCGTCATCCACAATCATGTAAGGGCAGTTGGCGATATCGAGCTTGTCGAGTAAAGCTTTTTCTTTGACTCTATCGGCGCCTGCAGCTATTGATTCAACGCTCGGCATCAGCTTTCCGCTACGATTGACTTGTTCAAGTAAAGGCTCTGGAATGTGTTCAAACTCAACGGAAATCGCGTCTGCGGCTTCGATAGCGGTTTCAAGGTGAATGGCCATCACCTTTTTATCTATTGGGTTAACTACTTTAAGAGTACCCACATCTACCGCTCGTACTTCAATCCCTAAAGGCACACCTGCTAGGGCCATCATTCTGGCGAGTTGGCCTGAGCCTAAAATCAGCACATTCATTCAGGCAGTTCCAGTGCGGGTTGGGCTAAAACGTCAGCCGTTTGTTTTTGTCTAAATTGAATAATCGCATCGCGAACGGTTTCATCATGTAAAGCAACCACCTGCGCGGCAAGTAAGCCAGCGTTAGCTGCGCCAGCTTCACCTATAGCTAAGGTACCTACAGCGACGCCTTTGGGCATTTGTACGATTGAGTACAAAGAATCGATGCCACTTAGCTGACTAGAACGCACAGGCACACCAAATACTGGTAGGTGAGTATGCGCGGCTATCATGCCGGGTAAGTGCGCAGCGCCGCCAGCGCCGCCAATGATCACTTGGTAACCTTTGTCGGCTGCAGTTTCTGAAAATTCTGTTAACAGGGCTGGGGTGCGATGAGCCGACACCACTTGGGCGTGATAACTTACGCCTAAGGCATCTAACATTTTTGCCGCTTGGGCCATGGTGGGCCAATCAGACTTTGAACCCATAACAATCGCAACTTGAGGCATTTTCACTCCCACTAAATTTCGGTTTTATTTGGTGCAGCGGACTTGAATAAACAGATGAAATCTCATGCTGATAGACAAGATATTGCTGACCAGTAAATTTCGGAAACGGATTGTAGCTCAATTCAAACGACGAGTCCCGCTTGAACGTAAATTGAACAACATTCTGTGTTTTTGTATCGGTTTTTATTTTTTTTCAGAAGATAAAGCACCGTAAAAACAAAAATCCGCTGCGGGCGAACCTGCAGCGGATTTTAAAAAACGTATTATACTGTGATGCTAGCTTTTTTGTTTGCGCATCGCAGTGAAGAACTCATTATTGGTTTTGGTCATAGACAGCTTACCAATTAAGAATTCAATTGCGTCAATTTCTGACATTTCATGCACGATTTTACGCAAGATCCACATCTTTTGTAATTCGTCTGGGGTGGTCAGTAATTCCTCGCGACGAGTACCTGAGCGGTTGTAATCAATCGCTGGGAAAACACGTTTTTCCGCAATTTTGCGGTTCAGGTGTAATTCCATGTTACCCGTACCTTTAAACTCTTCGTAGATAACTTCATCCATTTTAGAGCCGGTATCGATAAGTGCAGTAGCGATAATGGTTAAGCTGCCGCCTTCTTCGATGTTACGCGCAGCACCAAAGAAACGCTTAGGCTTGTGTAATGCGTTAGCATCAACACCACCAGTAAGTACTTTACCTGATGATGGGATAACGGTGTTGTACGCTCGGGCTAAACGCGTGATTGAATCAAGTAAGATAACCACATCTTTCTTATGTTCAACTAAACGTTTGGCTTTTTCAATCACCATTTCAGCCACTTGTACGTGACGACTCGCAGGCTCATCAAAGGTAGAAGCAACTACTTCACCTTGTACAAGGCGTTGCATCTCGGTCACTTCTTCTGGGCGCTCATCAATCAACAATACCATGAGCAAACATTCTGGATGATTTGCTGCAATCGATTGGGCGATGTTTTGTAGTAAAAGCGTTTTACCGGCTTTAGGCGGTGCAACGATAAGACCACGTTGACCACGGCCTATTGGAGAGGCTAAATCTAGTACGCGAGCAGTAATGTCTTCGGTACTGCCGTTGCCTCGCTCCATGACTAAACGCTCATTGGCATGCAGTGGCGTTAAGTTTTCGAATAAGATTTTGTTACGGGCGTTTTCAGGACGGTCAAAGTTAACTTCGCTGATCTTCAACAGGGCGAAGTATCGCTCACTGTCTTTAGGTGGGCGAATTTTACCTGAGATGGTATCGCCGGTGCGTAAGTTAAAGCGACGTATCTGACTAGGTGATACGTAGATATCATCTGGTCCCGCCAAGTATGATGCGTCGTTAGAACGCAAGAAACCAAAGCCGTCTTGAAGTATTTCTAGGACGCCGTCGCCGAAAATATCTTCACCACTTTTGGCGTGGGTTTTCAAAATTGAAAATATAATGTCTTGCTTACGAGCGCGAGCCATGTTCTCTAGGCCCATTTTTTCGGCCAGTCCAACCAGCTCACTGATGGGTTTGTTCTTGAGTTCCGTTAGGTTCATATTGGTGGGTCTTTTCATGCTTGAAAGTTTTGCCATATCAGCAAAAATTGATTGAATGGTTCAAAGGTATTTACTTATAAAAATCTCTGATTGGTGCGAAAGTACAGGTCTGTTCAGGTGTGAACAATGAAAAGTTAGCACCAAAATCACGGTACGTCTAGTGAAAATAGTGGTTTAAAAGGTATTACATTGAACAAAACTTTGCACAAAGAGTATACAAGAAATAAAAAAGCCCGATTTGGTCGGGCTTAATTTTTCAGCACATAATTAGATGTTTTCGTTTAAAAACTCTTCTAATTGGCTTTTAGATAGTGCGCCGACTTTAGTTGCAGCTACATTTCCGCCTTTAAATAAAAGCAAAGTAGGGATGCCACGAATACCATACTTAGGTGGTGTTTCGTTATTTTCATCGACATTCAGCTTGCCAACTGTTAACTTGCCGTCGAATTCGTCAGCAATTTCATGCAAAATTGGCGCAATCATCTTACACGGACCGCACCATTCCGCCCAGAAGTCAACTAGTACAGGACCAGTAGCATTGATAACATCTGCCTCGAAACTATCGTCCGATAACTGGATAATTTTGTCGCTCATTCTTTTCTCCGTCATTAATTCTAGCGCCGATATAATTCAGCGTGATCGTGATTGTTATATAGAAACTGTTTTTTAATGCAAGCACTGATAAGCTATAAGCTATGCAAACAACTCATTTAACCGAAACACATTTCGCGGACTTGCCAATCAATGAGCAAGTCGTTAAGGCGTTATCCGCCGCAAACTTTAGTCACTGCACGCCCATTCAAGCGCTAAGCTTGCCCCCTCTATTAGAAGGGAATGACATAGCAGGTCAAGCGCAAACCGGAACCGGTAAAACTATCGCGTTCTTGGTGGCAACTTTTCATTACTTGCTAAGTAATCCGCAGCCCACTAAAAAACAACCAAGAGCCATTATTATGGCGCCAACCAGAGAGTTGGCCGTTCAGATCTTTAACGATGCTGAACTGCTAAGTCAACACACTGGTTTGTCTCTCGGTTTGATTTATGGGGGCGAGGGTTATCAAAGTCAACGGGAAAAACTGGAAGAAGGTGTAGATATTATTATCGGCACTACCGGCAGGATCATTGACTACTACAAACAGAACATTTTTTCGTTAGCTGGTATTCAAGTCGCCGTACTTGATGAAGCTGATCGCATGTTCGATTTGGGCTTTATTAAAGATATTCGTTATCTTTTCAATCGCATGCCTAAACCGACAGAGCGTTTAAGCATGTTGTTCTCGGCGACATTGTCGTACCGAGTACAAGAGCTAGCTTATGAGCACATGGACAATCCTACGCATGTACAGGTCGAGCCTGAGCGCAAAACCGGCACGCGTATCAAAGAAGAGCTCTTTTATCCTTCTGATGAAGATAAAATGGCCTTGTTGCTTAGTTTGATGGAAGAAGAATGGCCAGATAAAGCCATAGTTTTTGCGAACACTAAGCACAGCTGTGAGAAAGTTGCCGATTGGCTACAAGCTGACGGTCATCGAGTGGGTCTATTAAGCGGTGATGTTCCTCAGAACAAGCGCTTAAAAATCCTTGAAGACTTTACGTCTGGCAAGCTAGACATACTGGTTGCTACCGATGTGGCCGCTCGAGGTTTGCACATTCCTATGGTTAGCCATGTGTTTAACTATGACTTACCCGACGATGCAGAAGATTATGTGCACCGTATCGGCCGTACCGGTCGTGCTGGTCAAAGCGGTAGCTCAATCAGCTTTGCTTGTGAACGGTACGCGTTAAACTTGCCTGCGATTGAAACCTACATTGAGCATGCTATTCCGGTAACAGAATATCAAGCTGATGCGCTACTGCGTGATGTGACACCACCTAAGCCTCGCCATAAAAAGCGAATGCAGAATGGTCGCAACCCACAGAAGCGCCAATCATCAGGCTCGCGTAACCGTAGGAAGCCATGATTACATCTACCCGATTACCGCAAAATCACCCCGAAGAGCTATATGCAGCCGTTGATTTAGGTTCAAATAGTTTTCACTTAGTGATAGTTCGCGTGGTAGCGGGTAGTGTACAAATTATTGGTAAAGTGAAGCAAAAAGTGCGTTTAGCCGCAGGGCTAGACGATAACATGATGCTTGACGATGAAAGTTTAGAGCGCGGCTGGCGCTGCCTCGAAACGTTCGCAGAACGTCTGCAAGATATTCCCCGAGATAATATTCGTGTGGTGGCAACCGCCACGTTACGTCTAGCTAAAAATGCAGACGTTTTCACCACAAAAGCGCAGCAAATCCTCGATCACACACTAAGCGTTATCAGTGGTGAAGAAGAAGCTCGGCAAATTTATTTGGGTGTGGCATACACCTCTGCCAATCAAGGTAATTCTCTGGTTATTGATATTGGCGGCGCGAGTACCGAGATCATTGTCGGTAACGATATGACACCCATTCATCTGGTTAGCCTCAATATGGGCTGCGTGACGTTTAAAGAGCGTTACTTTGCAGGTGATGTGCTCAGCGAGGAAAACTTTGCTGCAGCGATTGGTACAGCCAAAGCGATGGTCGATGCTGTTGCAGATAAGTTCCTATGTTTTGATTGGCAGCAGTGCTTAGGCGCATCTGGTACACCTCAAGCGATTACAGAAATTTTAGTTGCCCAAGGGATTAGCGATGCCATTAGGCTCGATTATCTATATAACTTGCGCCAACAATGTATTGATTGCGCAACGCTCGACAACTTAATAATTGATGGTTTGGATGAATCCAGACGGATTATTTTCCCCAGCGGCTTAGCCATTCTCATCGCGTTGTTCGAGTCATTATCTATCCGTGATATGCAGATATCGGGGGGGGCACTGCGAGAAGGTCTTATCTATGGCATGTTGGAAAACATGCAGCAGAATGACCGCCGTATGCAAACGATTCACCAGCATATGCGACACTTTCACATTGATTCAGAGCAAGCGGAACGGGTCACTGATGTCGCTCTGACGTTGTTTAAGCAACTTAGTGAGCAAACTGATGTTGACGGTATCGATGGCGAGGCGATGCTGGTTGCGGCCGCTATGTTGCATGAAACGGGCTTACACATTGAATACAAATTACATCACAAGCACGGTGCTTATATTTTAGGTCACGTGCCTATGGTGGGGTATACCAATTTACAACGTGATGGCATAAAAACCTTAGTATTGAATCATCGTCAGCAAATATCACCTGAAGTATTCGATCAAAACCACAGTGAAACCCGGGGTATTATGCGTAGCCTAGTAAGAGTGCTGCGTCTAGCCTGTATTTTGTCGATACGCCGTAAAGATAACCTTCTACCGCAATTTCGCTTAGAGGTAGAAAAAAATGACTGGCGCCTAGTGTTCCCCGATGGATGGTTGAAAGCGCATCCTTTAATCGATGCAGAATTGGCTAATGAGAAGTGGCAGCAACACAAAATGGGCTGGCACCTTACCTGCGAGTAGTTCTATTTCCAACGCGCACTTTACCTTGGCTTTCCAACAGCGCTTCTGAAAAGTGTGCTTCTCGACAGAGTTTCTCGCAAAGGTCATGTACGTACATCTTTACCTGTTTATACAAACAAAAACGCTGGCAAATCTGCCAGCGCCTTTAGCAATCACTCAAACGTTTATATCGCTACTTATCCCGCTCTAATATTTGCGCGGCCTGCTTGGCAAAGTAGGTCAAGATGCCATCTGCGCCAGCGCGTTTAAAGGCTAATAAAGATTCCATAATCACTGACTCTTCGTCTAACCAGCCTTGCATGAATGCCGCTTTGTGCATGGCGTATTCGCCACTCACTTGGTAAGCAAAAGTCGGCACAGCGAATTCGTCTTTACAACGACGCACTATGTCTAAATATGGCATACCAGGCTTCACCATAACCATGTCTGCGCCCTCGGCAATATCAAGGGCGATTTCACGCACTGCTTCGTTGGAATTCGCAGGATCCATTTGGTAGCTCTTTTTGTTGCCACCTTTGATATTGCCAGCGGAGCCGACCGCATCGCGAAATGGACCGTAGTAATTGGACGCATACTTAGCGGAGTAAGCCATGATGCATGTGTTGATATATCCGTGGCTCTCCAGTGCTTGACGAATAGCGCCGATGCGGCCATCCATCATGTCTGATGGAGCAACAATGTCTGCACCCGCCTGAGCGTGGGATAATGCCTGCTTGATGAGCACCTCTATTGTTTCATCATTAAGTACGTAACCCTCTTCGTTCAGCAGGCCATCTTGCCCATGGGACGTGAATGGGTCTAGGGCTACATCCGTTATAATGCCCATATCGGGTACAGCAGCCTTTAAGGCGCGCACGGCATGCTGGGCTAAACCATCAGGGTTAAATGCTTCACTGGCGCATTCTGATTTGCGCTCAAGAGGCGTTACAGGAAACAGCGCAAGCGCTGGAATGCCCAGTGCGTGTAACTCTTTTGCTTCTTCAACCAACAAATCGACAGACAAACGCTCAACGCCCGGCATTGACTCAATCGCTTCACGCTGATTTTTACCCTCTAAAACGAATACTGGATAAATAAGATCTTTGGCGCTGAGTTGGTGTTCGGCCATTAAGTCTCGGGTGAAAGTGTGGCGACGCATGCGGCGCATGCGTGTGTGAGGATAGATTTCGGCCATGTTAGATGTCCTATAAGGTTAGGTCTTATTAAATTCGAGGGAATTACATTTATTCAGAGGTCGGCAGCTGCTGCGCCACGATGCAATTTCGCCCGTTATTTTTAGCTTGGTAAAGTAACTGATCCGCAAAGCCGATTAACACATCTTCACTCTGTTGGGGATCCATGATGGCACTGGCTAAGCCAATACTTACCGTTAAATTAACAACCACCCCCGCGCTGTAAACGGGTGTATCTTGGATATCGAGCCTTAACTGTTCGAGTAAGTCCTGAGCGCCTTTAATATCGGTGCTTGGCAAGATGACAGAGAACTCTTCTCCGCCATAGCGACATACATCATCACTGGGGCGTTTAAGAGCTTTTTTCAAGCGCTCAGCGACAAACTTAATACATTCATCGCCCACTAAATGGCCATGTTCATCGTTTACGCGCTTGAAGTGATCAATGTCAATCATAGCCACAACAAGTTCGGTGCGCTCACGGCGGCTTCTGCGCACTTCAGCTAAATATTTTTTGTCAAAATAGCGCCGGTTACGAATACCCGTTAACGCATCTAGTGTGTTTTTTTCTTCTAATTCGCGGTTAATTTCTGATAATTCCCGAAGGGCAATCTCTAACTCTAACGTGCGCTCTTGCACGCTATACTCTAGCTCTTCTTGGGCGTTATTTTGCTGCTCGAGCACTTCGTCTTGCACTGCACGCATATCTCGCTCTTTACGCAGGGCTTCCCGCTGAGCTCTATACAACTGTCGGCGCTGGTGATTGACGCTTAAGGCTAGCATAAGAGCCAATAAGAAGGTTTCAATGATGACACCTAGCATCAGCAAGTAGTTAGATGAAATAGACAAGGTCAGCACATTGAGGTGGTCAAGACAGGCAATTAAAGAGCTGACCAACAGTGATGTCCAAGCTAGTGTGTAAAAGCGCGCTAAATGGACTTGCTTGTACCAACACCAAATACCTACTGCGTATATGAACAAACTGATTCCGCAAAGTGCAAATAAGAAGGGTTCCAAAAACCATGATTTAGGAATAAACAAGCCCGCGATTAAGCTCAGGGCAAATAGAATGGCTAAAGCATTTAAAATTTTGTGCAAGCGCGGGCTAACACTTTTTATATCTAGCAGAATATTGGTAAATACGATCGCGTAAAAGACAGTGGCGTTCGCCCAGATGGACACACTGTTTTTTTGCATCCAGGGGCTGTCGGACCAAATATACTTGTATCCAATGCCTTGCATCGCAGCGAGTAGCAGCGCAAAGCTGAATACATAACCCGCATAAAGCAAAAACACAGGCTGGCGGCTGATCACGAAGAAAAACAAGTTACTGATCCCCATAGCGAACAATATGCCAAAGAAAAGTCCTATCAGGATGCTGTGCTCTCCATTGAATACTAAAAACGCAGACTCAGCCCAAAGATTGATTGGCACTTGTAACGTACCGTCACTGCTAAGTCGCATAACAACTCGTAAGTTTTGATCAAACTTAGGGATGGAAAACAAGAACGTTTCGTAGGGCATACTGCGAGATAAAAATGGCAGAGTGTCGCCCGTTTGGTAATGATCGAGAAGTTCGCCTTCTTCAATAAACCACACAGAGATATGATCAATGAGTCCATTGTTCAACTCAAGTAACCAATGTTCATTAGAGCGTAGATTGGGGATCGTAAAACTCACCCAATGGGGCGTGTCTGACATGGGCAAGCCAAGCTCAAAATCATCAACTGCCTTCCATTGCTGGCTGTTTGCATCTGGGAGTGTATTGATTTTGTATTGCTGTTCAGTATCGGTGAGAACTGTTAATTGGCTATTCGGCAGTGATTCTGGTGTTTGCAGCTTAATTGAAAAAACCGTGACCAAAAAAAGTAAGATGCAGGTAACTGACATCAGCTGAATGGCAGCACGTTGAGTCAACACGCTGTGAAATAATGTGTTTATTGCCACAGCCACTTAACCTAAAGCCAGTAAGTCATGGCTGTTGCGCAAACTAGCGTCCGCCAGTGCAGTTAGCGGCGTATTCATTAACTCCGTTAGCGCTTTGGCAATAACGGGTAAATAGCAAGGTTCATTCTGTTTAACCCCAGTGATCTTGTCGCTACCCAGTTTCTTAGGTTTTAAATAAGGAGCGTCAGTTTCTAATATGAGGCGCTCTATTGGCAGATGCCTAACTGCTTCTCTTAAATCACCGCCACGTTTTTCATCGGTCACCCAACCCGTTATGCCAATATAACAACCTAGCTCAAGGTACGCCTGCATTTGCTCAGTATTGCCCGTAAAGCAATGCACTAGCGCGCCACTTAACTGCTTATGGTATTGGTGCAGTAATTTATACTGGGCGTCAAACGCATCACGCTCGTGTAAAAAAACCGGAAGGCCGGTTTCACAAGCTATAACCAGTTGTGCTTCAAATACCGCGAGTTGGATATCTCGCGGTGAGAAATCACGATTGAAATCAAGGCCGCATTCACCAATCGCTAACACTTGAGGGTGCTCAGCAAGAGTTGTGATCTGCCGTCGGTAATCGATAGCGGCGTGCTGTGCATAATGAGGGTGAATACCCGCGGTACTAAATACTTGCCCAGGGTGCGCATCAGCGAGCTCAGCAGCTTGTTGACTGATGCTCACATCGGTGCCCGTAAGCATTATTTGTGTGACGTTGGCGTTAGCTGCTCGCTCAAGCATAGGAGCCAAGGTAGTTACATCGCTAGGTACGTTTACGCCAACGTCAAACCATTGCATCTTACTTTGACCGCTTCACTCGAATACGCTTGTTGCTTGACTCTTTGCCTAAGAAGTAAGAACCCAGCGCCCCTTCTTCGACATAAACCTCCTGTCCCGGTTTTAGTCTCAGTGATGTGCTATTAGTTTGACGCCAAACCTGTCCTGTTTCTAAGGTGATGATCAGTTTGCCGTAGGGGTTTTTTTGCACTGATGTAATTACTGAGGTTATTTTTTCAATTTTTTCTTGCGGCTCTATCACCTTCGACAAACCAAAGCGCTTCACTTGATCGTCGCGGCTGGCATAGTCATCCGCTGGCGGGCGTTTCTCTGTGCTAACGCTGACTGGAGGAGTTGTTGGTGATTTAGTTGGAGTTGTGACAGGTGGTGTTGCAGCGTTACTGTTTGGTGTACTTACCTTGGTGACATGCAGGTCGTTCTTGATGTTTTCTTCTGCATATTTAACAGCAAGTTTGTCGTAGCAGGCAAGGCGTACAGCATTGTCAGTTTGAGCGCGACAAGCCTGTAACTGACTCACAATATCTTGCGCTTGAACCGTGGTGATACTGCTGAGCAGCAACCCAAGGCTAATAATAACATTCTTCATGATTGTTCCTGTTCCTTCTTTTCTTGTTCTTCTTTTTGCACTTCAGTCAGTTCGTCGCTGTACTCGTCATCGTCAGCGTGCTCTTTGCGCTTCACGTACATGCTGCCGACTAAAATGCCGACCTCAAACAATATCCACATGGGTATTGCCAGTAATGTTTGCGAGATAATGTCAGGCGGGGTCAGCAGCATACCTAAAGTAAACACACCGACAATGACGTAAGGGCGCTTTGCTCGCAATGAATCTGGGGTGCTAACACCTGTCCAGCACATCAAGACGATTGCCACGGGGATTTCAAAAGATAGACCGAAGGCAAAAAAGATCTTCAACACGAAATCTAAATAACTGCTGATATCAGTGTTAATTGTCACGCCCTCAGGGGCGACACCGGTGAAGAAAGCAAAGGCAAGAGGGAACACCACGTAATAGGCGAACGCCATACCCGAATAGAACAACAAGGTACTGGAAAACAACAGAGGCGCCACTAAACGTTTTTCATTACGGTACAAACCGGGGGCGATAAAGGCCCAAATTTGATACAGCACAACTGGGATAGCGATAAAAAATGACAGCACCAAGGTGAGTTTAAACGGTGCAAAAAAGGGTGATGCAACGTCCGTGGCAATCATTTCTGCTTGATCTGGCAGGGTGTCAAGCAAAGGGGTCGCTAGCCAGTGGTATAGGTCTTGGGCGAAATAGACCAAGCACAAAAACACCACAAACACACTCAATACTGCTTTTAACACTCTGCCACGTAATTCAATTAGGTGGGCAATTAAGCTATTTGGATCTGACATCCGTGACTACTTTTTTTCGTATGGTTTTTGAACAGACTTCGCTGCATCTCGCAGTTCATCTACGGATTTTTGCAATTCAGGTGATAGATTCTCTAAACCTTGTTGCTCAGCTTTTTTCAGGTTTTCGTGTAATTCGTGAATTTTAAACTGCTGCTCCACTTCTTGCCGAAATCCCGTCGCCATGCTCTTAACACTGCGCACAGTGCGCATAGTCGAGCGAATTGCGCCAGGCAAGCGCTCAGGGCCAAGGACCAGCAAGGCTACCACGCCAATAACGAGTAATTCGAGAAAGCCAATATCAAACATGGGTCATGCTCGCGTTATTCACTTTTAGCCTTAGTGTCTGATTCACTTTTGACATTCTGGTGCACAGTCTGGTCATTCGCTTTGCTGTTATCTTCGACTTTTTCATCGGCTTTAAAGTCTGCGTCCTTGTCATCATCTGATACGGCTTTCTTAAAACCTTTTACCGCAGAGCCTAAGTCTCCGCCCATATTACGAAGTTTTTTAGTGCCAAAAAGTAAAACGACGATCACTAAAATAATGATTAACTGCATTGGGCTAATACCGAACATAACAAACTCCTCTTAAATATTTGGACCCATTATACGTAGCAAATTAAAAAGGTCACTGGATTTGATTAAGCAAACATTTCAATGCACAGTAATAACTAACTATACAGGGAGTACGGCATTGAATTTTAAATACCTGATTTTGCTGATGTCGTTTGCTGCACTTCATTGCCAAAGTGCCCAAGATGAGCAAGGTGCAGCGCAAAAAGATGAACCAGAGCAGGCCTATCCCTGGCTTGATGATATGCATGAAAACATTGCGCAATCGGTGCAAGATACTGCGATTTGGTTTGATGATTTCTTTTTTCTCGATGGTGTCATGCATCAAGAAGTCGCTCAAGCAGAAGCGAGAATTCGTTTAGGCTGGGAACCACGAACTCGAGAGTTAAACCAATTTCAAAATCGTTTTCGGGTGCGAGTGCGTTTACCCAATTTAAAAAACCGCTTAGATATAGTTCTGTCAGATTATGACGATGAAGCTGCCTTGGGCAATGAGCGCTTAGGGCGCGACGATAGTTTCGGTGATTCAGATCGTCTTAATCTAGCGCTTCGCTGGCGCTCTCGCCCGAATAGCGGGTTTTCACATCGCATTGGCATTGGGCGTGGTCTGCAAACCTTTGTAAAGAGCCGTTACCGTAACCATTATTCACTGGCGACAGATACGCTATTGCGTATTGAAGGTTCGGTTTACTATTACAGTGATGATGGCTTTGGCAGCCATTTTTCATCCAAGTTTGACTACAGCGCCAATGTCGACACCTTGTATCGCTTTGACAATAATTTTTATTATCGGGATCGAACCAAAGACTGGTTATGGCGCCACAGCTGGCAAAGCTTGCATCAATTCAATCGAAAAACCGCCATCATTACTGGCTATTATATTGAAGGGTTAAGTAGGCCAAACTATCAGCTAAACGAACATTACGTGAGCATGCGCTGGCGACAAAATGCGTTAAGAGAATGGTTATTCTATGAAGTTGAGCCATTTGTCTTGTGGCGTAGGGACGAACATTTCTCGCCCTCTTATGGCTTGGCATTGCGAGTTGAAGGATTCTTTGGGCATTCATGAAGAAGGCGTTTGCTGAATACAAAAAAGGCACCAAAAGTGCCTTTCATCAAGTTTTATAGGGTCTAATCAGGCACTCTGCAGCGCCATGCAATTAACCAGCTTACTAAACCGAGCGCGGTGACACTCGCCGGTATCCACCAATGCTGAATATAAATAGGCATCACGCTAGACACTACCAACAACGTTGCCCCAATAATGGTAAAGACTAATCTGCGCTGTTGTTGTTTCACCTGCCACTGCTGCTTTTCGAACTGCAACTTTTGTTGTTCAGGGTAGCGCTTGATTTGGCGCATAGAGTCATACAACAAATCAGGAATTTCTGGTAACTTTTCGGACCAAAACGGTAAATTCGCCGATACCTTGTTGTACATGGCTTTTACGCCAATTTGTTCACGCATCCAATTTTCTAAAAAGGGTTTGGCGGTTTGCCATAAATCTAGTTGCGGGTACAGCTGGCGACCTAAGCCTTCGATGTATAACAAAGTCTTTTGCAGCAACACCAATTGCGGCTGAATAATCATATTGAAGCGTCTAGCGGTATTGAATAACTGCAGTAGCACATTACTGAATTCAATTTCAGCCAGAGGCTTTTGGAAAATGGGCTCGCACACGCGGCGAATCGACGCTTCAAATTCATCAATACTGGTGGTGCTTGGCACCCAACCTGAATCAACGTGAAGTTCTGCTACTTTACGGTAATTACGATTAAAGAAAGCGATAAAATTCTCGGCTAAATAGCGTTTATCTTCGCTATTGAGCGTGCCAACAATACCGTAATCTATGGTGATATATTGTGGGTCGTCAGGGTTATCAAGGGCGACAAATATATTGCCTGGGTGCATGTCAGCATGGAAAAAGCTGTCTCTGAATACTTGGGTGAAAAACACTTCCACCCCGCGTTCTGCAAGCTTCTTCATGTTGGTACCACGGGCTTCTAACGTAGCAACATCAGAAATAGGAGTGCCGTAAATGCGCTCCATTACCATCACATTTGCATGGCAGTAATCACTGTAAATATGTGGCACGTACAACGCGGTAGAATCTTCAAAATTACGTTTAAATTGAATGCCATTGGCGGCTTCGTTGAGTAAGTCTAACTCGCCAACGATCGTTTTTTCGTATTCTGCGACGACTTCAACCGGGCGTAAGCGTTTTCCATCTGGCAGTAGTTTTTGTAATGCATTGGCAAAAGTGCGCATAAGCTGAATATCAGCATGGATCGCGGAGCCTATATTTGGGCGAATCACTTTAACGACGACTTCTTCGCTGTGACCAATCAGTTTAGCTGCATGCACCTGTGCAATGGATGCTGACGCTAAAGGTTTTGCTTCAAATTCACTAAAGACTTCGTTTAAGTCGCTGACACCAAGCGCATGACGAATAATTCGCTGAGCTACCTCGCTGTCAAAAGGCTCTACCTGGTCTTGCAGGATGGCTAATTCATTAGCAATGTCCTGGCTTAGCAAGTCTTTACGGGTAGACAACATTTGGCCAAATTTAATAAATACTGGCCCTAAAGACTGAAGCGCTAAACGAATACGGGCGCCGGGGGACTTATCTTTGTGCTTGTTACGCAACCAGAAAAAGCCGAAGCGCCCTAATTTAGCGTACCAAGGCAGCCATTTGTCGGGGATAAGTTCATCTAAGCCGTGTTGTAAAAAAACTTTATTGATTTGGTATAAACGAAGGATCCGCACGAGTTATTGGTCATCCTGTTGTGAGGCGATGAGGTGATCGATTCGCGCTTCAAGCCTATCGCTGGCGCTACGTAGGTGATTTACCTGATCACAAAAATCCGCAACTTCGATTTCGCTAACCGCGACGGCTTTAGGTTTGGTTAAATGTGCACTGAGCTGGTCAGCGAGTTTTTCCACTTCTTGTTGAGCCGTGTTGAATAACGCTTTAACGCTACTAAACGTTTGATGAGCAAACACGTCACCTGTGTATTTAGATAGCTGTTCTTCCCAGTCAATATCCAGCTCTTTCATAAGATTGCTAAATCCTTGGGCAACATCGATATCACCGTCTAAATCTAGCTTTCCTTGTTGAATCAGCTGGCTGATTTTACTGCTGTCACTTAATTCGCTAAGAGTGCTTAAACCAAGGGTGATATGGCAATCTGCTGCAGCATCAGCGGGTACTTGCAGTTGATTTTGCTGCAATGCGCTGACATCAATTTGCTCAGAAAAAGTAAACAGCAAAGTCCAAGGCAACTCATTAATGGTGACCTGCAGTTGCTTGCCCGCTAACTTCTTCAAGCGAGGTTTACAATCAGGATCGAGCTGCAAAAGTTGGTTAAGGGTTAACTCAACGCCTGCGCTTATCAGCTGACCGACTAACATCTAAAATTTAAACCCGCGGTGTAGAGCCACTATACCGCCTGTTAAATTGTGATAGGTCACTTGCTCAAAACCGGCTTCTTGCATCATGTCTTTCAGCACATCTTGCTCTGGGTGCATGCGAATCGATTCCGCTAAGTATTTGTAGCTGTCACCGTCGTTGGCTACCAGCTCACCAATTTTAGGCAGTAAGTGGAATGAATAAGCATCATAAACCTTGTTCAAGACTTCGCTGGTCGGTTTTGAAAACTCCAACACCAACAACCGCCCGCCGGGTTTTAAAACGCGGTACATAGACGCCAAGGCCTTGTCTTTGTCGGTCACGTTGCGCAGCCCAAAGGCGATAGTAATGATATCGAAACTGTTATCAGGAAAGGGCAGGGCTTCGGCGTTAGCCTGTACGTATTTCACATTACTGACAATGCCTTTGTCGCGCAGCTTGTCGCGGCCTACCCGTAGCATGGCATCATTGATATCGGCTAACACCACTTCACCGGTGTCGCCTACAATGCGTGAAAACTTGGCTGTTAAGTCACCTGTGCCACCGGCTAAATCAAGTACTTTGTGGCCCGCTCTTGCACCGCTACAGTCGATGGTAAAGCGTTTCCATAAGCGGTGAATACCCATAGACATAACGTCGTTCATGATGTCGTATTTTGCGGCGACCGATTGAAAAACCTCCGCAACCATAGAGGCTTTGGCGTTCTTATCGACTTGTTGAAAACCGAAGTGGGTTTTTTCTGATGATTCTGGGGCTTGCTCGTGGCTGGTATCTGAAGCCACGTGATGCTCGCTAACGCTCATGTCAATTCCTTAATAAACTCTTGGCGCTAGTGTATCGAAATTCACAGTGCCAATCTAAAAAAATTACAGCGTTATACGTCTAAGTCGGCGCAAAAGATTATTCACCGACACATGCGCTATTCCCTAGCGTTAATACGCTAGCAGATCAGGCTGCTAAATTGTCTCCTACGCTGATAGCAATAAGTGTACTCAGGGCTTGCATAGAGCGGCCACTTTGCGCCTGTAACTGATTAAACGCGGCTTGGATCGCGCTTAAGCTACGCTTGGATGTCACCCCACCAGAAATAATATCCCGTTGGCTAAAGTAACTCGTGACATCGCGAGTCAGCAAAAAGGTATCTTTACCTAATGCACGCAGCGCATAGGGGCCTGTATTGCCACCTAAGCGAGCGCCATTTTTCTTCAAATAGGCCCACAGGCCAGTGATATCAGTTGCTGGCCAGTTAGCGACAAACTGCGCAAAACTGTCGTGATCTCGGCGCACAGAATCGATCATAATTGCGTTGTCGCGAATGGTTTGCACTTTTTTATAATTGCGGATGATGGCTGGATCTTGAGCGCGCTTTTCAAGCATTTCATCTGGCATAAGCAGTACTTTGTCGATATTAAATTCGAAAAACAAGCGTTCGAACTCAGGCCATTTGTTGCGTACCACTCGCCACACAAAACCTGATTGAAAGACCTTTTTGCTAAATTCAGCTAAGAACCGATCGTCACCCAACCGGGCGATGTCTTTATCGGCAAGAGGGTCACTAAGTAAACTTTCAACGGCGTCAGGGCCGCCTTTTCGTTCGCAGGCTCGTTGGTAAATGGCCTGATAATGTTCCAAATTGGCTAAAACGTTGTCGCTCACCCTGACTCCTAAAATTAAAAATCTACTTGTTTACCCTTCAATACCGCTGTGGCGCAGCAAGGCATCAACTTTCGGCTCACGGCCTCTAAACGCAACAAACAATTCCATGGGCTCTTTACTGCCGCCCTTTTCAAGAATGTTGCTCAAGAAATCTTGACCTACCTGTTGGTTAAATATGCCTTCTTCTTCAAATCGGCTAAATGCATCTGATGACAACACTTCAGCCCATTTGTAGCTGTAATAACCTGCTGCATAACCGCCAGCAAAAATATGCCCGAAACTATTCTGGAAGCGGTTAAACTCAGGTGGAATAACCACAGCTACTTTACTACGCACGTCATCTAGCAAGCCTTGAACTGAGGTTTTCTGCTCACTGTTATATTGCTCGTGTAAGCTGAAATCAAATAAACTAAATTCCAATTGACGCACCATCTGCATAGCTGACTGGAAGTTTCGTGCCGCTAGCATTTTGTCCAATAAGTCTTGGGGAAGTGGCTCGCCGGTTTCGTAATGGCTTGAGATAAATGCCAATGCTTCAGGCTGCCAGCACCAGTTTTCTAAAAATTGGCTGGGTAACTCAACAGCATCCCATGCCACACCGTTGATGCCTGATACGCCAGCAACGTCGATTTGGGTCAACATGTGATGAATGCCGTGGCCAAACTCATGGAACAAGGTAATTACTTCATCGTGAGTAAATAACGCAGGTTTGTTGCCTACAGGGCCACTGAAGTTACACGTTAAGTAAGCCACTGGTAATTGCACTTCGCCATCAGGTTTGGCACGGCGCGTTTGGCACTCGTCCATCCAGGCGCCGCCACGTTTGTGTTCGCGAGCGTACAGGTCTAAATAGAAGCTGCCGCGTAAATCACCTTTTGCGTCCTTAATATCAAAGAAGCGCACATCTTTGTGCCAAGTGTCTACACCATCACGCTCGCTAATTTGTAAGCCATATAAACGTGATACCACTTCAAATAAGCCATCCACTGCTTTATGGGCAGGGAAATACGGTCGCAGGGCTTCATCTGAAATGGCGTATTTCTGCTCTTTGAGTTTTTCGCTGTAATAAGCCAAATCCCACGCTTGAAGCTCAGGCTTGTTATATTGGGTTTTAGCAAATTCTGCCAGCTCGGTTAAGTCCTGTTGGGCTTGCGGTTTAGAGCGCTGTGCTAAGTCTTGCAAAAAGCCTTTTACCTGACTGGTAGATTCTGCCATTTTCGTGGCTAAAGAGCGTTCTGCGTAATTGGCGAAGTCTAATAAGTTGGCGAGCTCTTGGCGCAGTGCCATGGTTTCATCGATGAGTGGGCCGTTGTCCCATTGACCTGCATTTGGCCCTTGGTCAGACGCACGGGTAGTAAATGCGCGGTACATTTCTTCGCGCAAAAGGTGGTTATCTGCATGCATCATCACAGGTAAATAGCTAGGGATATCAAGGGTGAACAACCAGCCATCCAACTCTTTACTTTCAGCAAGTTGTTTAGCGGCGGCCAAGGCCGACTCAGGTAAACCGGCTAACTCAGTTTCATCGGTGATATGTTTTTGCCAGCCTAAGGTAGCGTCCATCACGTTGTTGCTAAACGTTGAGGATAAATCTGACAAGCGGCTCTTTATCTCGCCGTAACGCTGTTTTTTGTCGTCATCTAAGCCTACGCCTGATAACTCGAAATCACGCACTGTGTTTTCAATGACTTTACGTTTTGCCTCATCCAATTCAGCGAACTCTGCACTATTTTGAATGTGCAGGTAGGCTTGATATAAGCCCTTATGCTGACCAACCCAAGTGCCATATTCAGATAATAAGGGTAAGCAAGCGTCGTGCGCTTCACGTAGTTCGTCATTGCTAACCACTGAATTCATGTGTGAAACCGGTGACCACATACGACCAAGTTCATCGTCTTTGTCTTCTAATTTAGCGGCGAAGTTGTCCCAAGTGTAAGTTGGCTGGGCAAGCAAGGTTTCTATGGTTTGTTTAGCATCTTCAATCGCTTGCTCAACAGCAGGCTGAATTTGCTCAGGGCTAATTTCTGAAAAACGTGGTAATCCAGACAAATCTTGCAACGGGCTTAGGGCCATAATGAACTCTCAAGTAGAGGGAATAATGACTAGTAAGTAAGGCAGTTAATACCCGAATTCAAGTGTTTGAATGGATCTAGACTAAAATCAATGCGTTTATAGGCTCTTGAGTGAAAGCAGAATTGTTGCAAGTTATTCTCTGTTTGATAGGTCTATAATGCTCAAGTTTATTATTTTCGATTAACCCGATTAAAAAATTCATTTGTCTTTAATCAGACGAACCTTATATCGTGTAGTTACAGCTAGTTAATTTAGGATGAGTAAAAATGGCAGATTTTGATTATATATGTATTGGTGGCGGCAGTGGCGGTATTGCTTCAGCAAACCGAGCATCTAAGCACGGCAAAAAAGTAGCGTTAATTGAAGCACGCCATATTGGTGGCACGTGCGTTAACGTAGGCTGTGTGCCTAAAAAAGCCATGTGGTTTGGTGCTCAGGTCGCTGAAGCCATTAATCATTATGCCGCCGATTACGGTTTCGACGTGACGGTGAATAAATTCGACTGGAAAAAACTAGTAGACAGTCGCGAAGCATATATCAAACGTATCCATGCCTCTTACGATCGTGTGTTGGGTAATAACGACATCACGGTGATCAATGGTTTTGCTCGTTTCGTGGATAAAAATACCGTTGAAGTCGACGGTAAGCAATATACTGCTGACCATATTCTTATTGCCACTGGTGGTCGTCCTGTTACGCCAAGCATTCCAGGGGCCGAGTTAGGTATCGATTCTGACGGTTTCTTTGAATTAACTGAACAACCTAAGCGCGTTGTTGTAGTGGGTGCGGGTTATATCGCCGTTGAGCTAGCTGGTGTATTACATTCTCTAGGTAGTGAAACCCACCTAGTGGTGCGTAAGCATGCCCCACTTCGTTCATTCGATACGATGCTGAGCGAAACACTGGTTGAGATAATGGCCCAAGACGGCCCAACTTTACATACTCATCGCATACCAGAGAAACTTGAAAAGAACGAAGATGGTAGTTTAACGCTAACTTTCGAGTGTGGTGAAAAAATCGAAGCGGATTGCGTCATTTGGGCTATTGGCCGTGCACCAGCAAACGACAACATGGGGTTAGACAAAGCGGGTGTGACGGTGAATCAACGTGGTTATATTGCCGTTGATAAATACCAGAACACCAATGTTGATGGCATTTACGCGGTGGGCGATAACATAGGTAAAGTCGAGTTGACGCCAGTGGCCGTTAAAGCGGGTCGATTACTTTCGGAGCGTTTGTTTAACGGACAGAAAGACGCACACATGGATTACACCTTGATCCCAACCGTTGTGTTCAGTCACCCAGCTATCGGTACTATGGGCTTAACTGAGCTTGAAGCTGAAGCCGAATTTGGCAAAGATAATGTCAAAGTTTATAACTCAAGCTTTGCGGCTATGTACACGGCGGTGACCAGCCACAGACAAATGACGCGCATGAAGCTGATTTGCGTGGGTGAAGAGCAAAAAGTCGTTGGCTTACATGGTATTGGCTACGGTATGGATGAAATTCTGCAAGGCTTTGGTGTGGCGATGAAAATGGGCGCAACCAAAGCGGACTTTGACGCTTGTGTGGCCATTCATCCTACTAGCGCTGAAGAGTTCGTTACTCTTAACTAGTCACGGTGTTATCCGCTTGAGGTGTAGTTAAACACTTTTAAAAGGATAAACGAAGATACTACCTCAACGCCCCTGTTATTTTTGCTAACAGGGGCGTTTTTTATGAGCCCAATTTGTAGACTGTAAAGCAGCTTGAGTCGCTCTTATAAACGCGTGTTGAGCTAGTTTCATTGGGGTAAAATCTACGATTTATCAGTGGGCTTTCAGACAAAAAAATCATCTTAAAAATATTTTCAAATTGCACAAAAATTCTACTGTACACGGATTGAATTCGGCCTTACATTAGCGCCGATTTTCTCTTACTGGCCATGGGCCTACCGGATACACTGTGAAATTTAGTAATAATCGCATTTCAGCCATTTACTTAGGTAATGAAGAGTCGATTTTAAGTTCTGAACAAGATTGGTTAAATGCAGAGCGCGGCGCGCGTTATCGTGACGCGGTGCATATTGCTTTACCTGGTGGTGAAGTATGGTTATTTGACTACGGTATTGCAGTATTTTGGGGTGTGGATGAAGACGAACGTTTAGCGTTATTGCATCGATTAAGTTTGGCTGAAGGTTTATTAACTGCCGCGAGCCAAGAGCATTTTCGCTTTGTGTTAAATGCACCTGAATCTCGTATCAGTCAGGATACCGTGAGTTTGGCCCAAGATGATCATTTGTCGCGTTTGGCGGTGAGCCATGCGTTAGCTCAATCGTTAAAGCTAAATGAATATGAAAGTCAGGCACAACAAACAATCCAAGACCACGCGCATATTCCGCAAACATTGGCTGAAACCGGTAAAATTAAATTATCGAGACGTAATATAGCGAAGATCCGCGGTAAGTTGTTCAGTACTAAAAGTGATATTATTTTGCATTATGGTTTGCTTGATACCCCTGAATTTTTCTGGGAATACCCAGAGTATGAAAGCACCTACAATTTGGCCGCACGCTATTTAGAAATTCATCAACGGGTGGAGTTGCTGTCTAAAAAGTTAGCCACCATACATGAATTATTCGACATGCTTGCGGGTGAGCAGAATCACCAACATTCATCGTTCTTAGAATGGATCATTATCATTCTAATTGCAGTGGAAATTGTGATGTTTGGCGCAAAGGAATTGCAGATACTCTTAGGCTTATGAGCCAAAAAAGTGAATCATATTAATGATGTAAGCCCGCTAAAGAGCGGGCTTTTTTATGAATTATTAACCAAGCAGGTTAACTGTCAGATTTGAAACTTTCTTCTACGAGCTAGGTTTACGGTTCATCATTAAGCAACAACTCTTGGGCTCTGTGCTGATAAAACTCAGGGTTTAAGCCGATAAGCTGCGGGATCGTTGCCGATACAGCAATAGACGACAACGTACCAAACACCACGCCAGCGAACAGCCCAATAGCGAAGCCTTGTAGTGGCTGACCGCCGAATATCCAGATGGCGCCAATGGTAGCGAGCGTAGTACCGGAGGTGATTAGCGAGCGCGTTAGGGTCGATTTTACCGCTGTATCGACTATGTCACTCATGCTCATGTTGGTTTTCGCGCGCATTACTTCACGTAACTTATCACCGATAACAATAGAGTCATTCAGCGAGTAACCAATGATGGCCAGCACGGCTGCCAATACTGTCAAATCAAACGGTAAACCCAGCCAGGCGAATAGCCCTAAAACCACCAGTACGTCATGCACTAATGCCATGAGCGAGCCACAGGCTAAGCGCCATTCGAAGCGCCATGTTAGATATATCATCATGGCAATTGCAGCAACTATCAAAGCCAATCCGCCATTATCAATCAGCTCAGAGCCTACTTGAGAGCCAATATAAACCGAGTCTTGTGGGCTGATGTCATAGCCTGATTGCGCGGCGAAGTTGTTAAGCCAATCTTTGTCGATGACATGGTCGGCACCATCAGCTTGGCGAATCGTCCATTGGGTGTTTGCCCCACTACTATTTAACTCAAAATCGCCAGTTAGATGCGTGGCAAGCTGGTCCTGCATTTGCTCTTTATCAATACTTTGCGAAGTAGTGAACTCAGTCATGTAGCCACCAGTGAAATCTAACCCGAGGTTCAGCCCTTTAAAGCCTAGGCCAATAGCCGAAAGCAGCATTAATGAGATGGCGAGGTAAAAACCCGCCAAACGTAGCTTACTGAACATGGCCATTGGTGAATGGACTCCCGTAGATTGGCTGATTGTGTTTGTCGCTTCTTGCATACTCGTTTCATTTTTCAATGTGTTTGCGCTCATGATCTTAGCTCCTTGTGTGTGACGGCTATTTGCGGTTTGACCAATGAAGTCAAGACATGGGCGACGAACACGCCGGTAAACATACTGGTTAAAATGCCCAAACTTAGGGTCATCGCAAACCCTTTGACCGGCCCATAACCGATACTTAACAATATGAGAGCGGTGATCATGGTCGTGACGTTGGCGTCCAAAATGGTGGCAAATGCCTCTTTATAGCCCGTTTCAATTGCCAAAAAGTTACTCCTTCCGCGTTTTCGCTCTTCTTTTATGCGCTCGAAGATCAGCACGTTGGTATCGACCGCCATGCCCACAGTGAGCACCAAACCAGCGATGCCGGGTAGGGTCAGTACAACATTGGGCAATAGCGCCATTAAGCCTAATAAACACACTAAGTTAAGCACCAAGCTGGTATTGGCGATAAGCCCTAATTTGCGGTACCACAAGCCCATAAAGGCCAACGTGATACCTAAGCCAATGGCGAGCGCCATGATGCCATTACCGACGTTTTCCTGACCTAATGACGCTTGAATAGTGCGTTGCTGCACTATGGTGATTGGTGCATCTAATGAGCCTGCTCGCAATAATAAAGCGAGATCAGAAGCCGCTTGAGGGCTGTCTAAATTGGTGATGCTAAAGCGGTTGCCTAACTGACTTTGAATGGTTGCTACACTTATAACCTTGCTGCTTTTGACCATCTCATCCGCATTGTTTTTATGGTATTCAGAGAATACTGTGACCATAGGATTGCCAATATTGTCTTTAGAGAAGTCAGACATCTTCTTACCACCGATGCCGTCAAGCGCTAGGTTTACTAGTGCAATGCCCATCTCATCGCGCCCTGAGGTCGCATGTTCGATATTGGAGCCAGTAAAAATGGGCTTAGGTGCCAAGCGTAAACGACGACCATTTTCATCAGTAAAGGTTTTGGCTCCCACTGTGCCGCTTTGGGCCATTTCATAGAAATCCAGCGATGCGGTGGCACCGATAATCCGCTTAGCTTGCTCAGGATCTTTCACCCCGGGTAACTCAATACGTATTCTGTTCTGCCCTTGGCGCTGGGTAACCGCTTCTGTGATGCCAAGCTCTTCAATACGCCCGCGCAGGGTGGTTAGTGCTTGGGCCACAATTTCATGATGAAAGGTAGTGACACTTTGATCTGAAAATACCAGCGTGCCATCCCGATCGCCGCTTGCGGTATAGGTTATTCCGGGCAGGCGCTGTTGTAACTCATTTACTACCGTTTTGACTTGGCTTGCTTGGTGAGTAAGAAAGTGAAGGTTAATCTTCTCTTGTGAGTCGGCTAGCTTCACGCTCATACCGCGCAGACCATTATCGTGAATAAGCTGCAGCGCTTCGTCTTTTGCATTGCCTAAACGTTCTTGGTCGGCCTTATTAGTATCAACCTCAAGCACAAATAACACGCCGCCGCTTAAATCTAAGCCAAGCTTTATGGGTGACATTCCCATACCTTGTAACCATTTTGGTGCGGCTGACTGGCTGCCTAAACGCACTTGAAAGTCGTCGCCTAAGGTCGTTTTAAGTTGGGTTTGCGCTGCGAGTAAGGCATCGTCATCTCCGTCAATGACGATTTTACTACTCGATTCGCTATTGATGATTTGCTCTACGTTGATGTTCTGCTGTTGGACTACATTGCGTAACGTTTGCGTATTGGGCAATGACTGTGTTGGGTTAACTGCGCTGACGAGTAAGGCGTTGTGGTTGCCATAAAACGTCGGAATGGCATTTAAGCCTAAAATGATAACCGTGACGATGATCACTAAAATTTGCCAAGTGTACTTGGGCTTTGCGGTTGTTTTTCGCATGTTCGTTCTCTTAAATAACCTAACTGATTTGGCTGTGTGATGTTGCAGCGCAAGCCCGCTAGGAGGCGTTAGCGTTTTGACACGCGAACGCAAAAAAATCTATTGCTTAAGCGCTCATTGGCGCTTAAACAGCATAAGAAAGTGATGCCCGTAAGAGGGCGAGAGAACGATTTAACTAAGGTAGGTAATGGCGGCAGTATACTGAGAGTTACCGTCTTTCCAGCCTGCAAGGCGACTGTGGCTATTTGACACATCAGCGCGTAAATACCAAGGAACGGAAATGTGTGTGGTTAATGGCGCTAAAAAGTGTTTTAGGCCTAAAATTTCAGGTAAAAATTCATATACCAATACAAAGCTTGGTTCGTTTTGAAACACGGATCCAAACGCGCTCGCAGCTTGACGCTCAAAAGGCGGTAAGCTGACATTGTGATTAAATCTAACTTGAAATGTCGGTTTTTTGCTCCCTGACAAACGATCTTCATCGGTATTGTCAGGCAGTTGGGGGGATTTTGACCGTTTGGATAACGATATGTCAGCTAATAGTGCCTGACCTAAGGTTGAGCTGTGCTGTAGCACACTATCGTTTACGACAGTGTCACTTTCAGAAATTGCTTGTGAATATGCACCATCACTCACTAAATTTAGCGGAGCACTGATATTTTCTGTGGCGCAGGCAGGGCTTGTTATTGCTGCAAACAGAGCAATAGCAATACTGAATATAAACGCGCGCCAAACCAACATAAAATCAAACATTCTCCATAAACAGAAGTCGCGCCATGATAAAGGTGAGTAGAATAAAGACAAGTAATAAAGTGTGACAAAATACGTTGATATGCGGTGAACTTGCGCAAGCAATAGAAAAGGAGCCGAGGCTCCTTTTTTTATCTAATAGTTAGCTTATTTAGCCACTAGTTATTAAGACGTCTCATCGAACGCAGTTTAGCTTAGGGCTACTTAATAAATAGCATCTCTTGATACTTAGGTAGCGGCCATAAGTCATCAGCTACCATGCCTTCAAGTCTATCTGCGTGTTCACGTACTTTTAGCAACAATGGGCACAAAGTTTTCGCGCTAAACGACATGTGTTCTTCCGTGCTCGCAAAGTTATGTTCTGCTAGTGCTACTTTCAGCTCTTTTACCGCACTCATCATGCCATTGGCCTGTTCTACCGCTTCGTTTAAGTCGGTGTTCTCTAAACTTAAACTTAGACCTGATAAGGTTTGGCTTACATCAGCTAAGTGGGTTAGATGCTGAGTCACCGCAGGGTATATTTGCGTGGTGGCCATATCAATAACCAGTTTGGCCTCTACTTCAAGAGATAAAATATATTGCTCAGCGTACACTTCAAAGCGGCTAAATAGTTCGTCTTTTGACAACACGCCTGTGTTAACAAATAAATCGATCACTTCTGGCGCTTTAAATTCAGGTAGAGCATCGGCACTGGTGGGTAGGTTTTTGAGGCAGCGAACTTCTACCGCTTCTTTATGCCATTCTTCGCTGTAGCCGTCGCCACCAAAAACTACATTACCGTGCATTTCCATTAACTCTTTTAGCACCACAATAACCGCAGCAGTTTTATCTGTTCCGTTGGCGAGTGCAGCCTCAAGCCTTTCAGCTATCCAATCTAATGAGTCGGCAAGCATGGTATTCATAGCGACCAGTGGCCCAGAAACCGACTGAGACGAGCCTACCGCGCGGAATTCAAAGCGGTTTCCGGTAAAGGCGAAAGGAGAGGTACGGTTACGGTCCCCTGGGTCACGCTCAAACTTTAATATTTGCGACAAGCCTAGGTCCATCAAACCACCTTTGGCTTTCTCAAGTAATTTACCGGCTTTGATGTCGTTGAAAACGCTTTCTAATTGGTCGCCTAAATACACCGAAAGTATGGCTGGTGGTGCTTCATTTGCACCTAAGCGATGGTCATTTGATGCCGAAGCAATAACCGCACGCAATAAACCGCCGTGTTTGTGCACACCGCGAATAACTGCGCCACAGAACAGCAAAAAGTTTAGGTTATCGTGTGGTGTACTGCCTGGGTCAAGCAAGTTGCCTTGGGTGGCGTTGCCAACCGACCAGTTCACGTGTTTACCAGAGCCATTGACGCCAGCGAAAGGCTTTTCATGTAGCAGGCACAAGAAACCGTGCTCTTTAGCCGTGCTTTTCATCAATGTCATCATTAATTGTTGATGATCAGCCGCCACGTTTGAGGATTCAAAGTAAGGGGCTATTTCAAATTGCCCTGGCGCCACTTCGTTATGGTGGGTTTTAGCCGGTATACCTAAGCGATAAAGTTTGTCTTCAAAGGCTTGCATGAAGACCTGAACACGGGCTGGAATAGCACCGAAATAATGATCATCAAACTGCTGGCCTTTAGCAGGAGCTGCACCAAATAAACTGCGCCCTGCAAGTAACAAATCTGGACGCAAGTGGGCGAAATGCTCATCCACAAGAAAGTATTCTTGCTCTGCACCACAGCTAGCGTTTAACGGTGCAATCGTTTCCTCGCCCATAAGGCTAAGTACTTTGCGGGCAGCTTTATCCATGGCGGCATTTGAGCGCAACAATGGGATCTTTTTATCCAGTGCTTCGCCAGTCCAAGAAATAAATACGCTAGGGATCATCAGCGTCGCGCCGTTAGCAGTATGCATAATGTAGGCAGGGCTCGTAGGATCCCATGCAGTATAGCCACGTGCCGCGTTAGTCATGCGCAAACTACCATTAGGGAAAGATGAACCGTCAGGCTCTCCCTTAATCAACAAGCTACCCGTAAACTCAGTTATGGCAGCGCCTTCAGGATTAGTAATGATGAATCCATCATGCTTTTCGGCTGTGATATTAGTCATAGGGTAGAAGACATGTGAAAAGAACTTTGCCCCTTTGCTGATCGCCCATACTTTCATCGCTGAGGCGACCACATCCGCGGTAGCTGGATCGAGTGGCGCACCAGTCGTGACGGTATTTTTAATCGCTTTGAATGCGTTTTTTGACAGGGCTTCTTCCATTTTTGCCAGGCCAAATACATCTGTCGCCCAAATATCGGTAAGAGGTTTGGTTTTGCTGCACTCTTTTGGTGCTCTGTTAGTGATTTGCGTAATAGCGTTAAGACGTGAAGCATGACCCGACATAAGTGTTCCTTGTTGATAAATAATGGATTGTGAGCGCAGCGGCGGTGAGGCCAGTGTTATGCGTCTTCTAGATATAACTTCAGCTATACAATAACTGCGCCAAAAACTGCTGTTTTAGCAAGCAAAACTGAAAATATCTGACATGTTAACAAAACGGCTTGTATAACAAGCAATAGTGCCGGTCAAAGCCTAATCAGAGCGCAGAAAACAGAGCTTAGCAAGCTGAGCGAAGGGCAACTAAGCGCCATCTCATCCTGGGGTTGCACTGATGCGGTGCTTGAGAATAAGGTTTATCTAGTATTGCTTTTTTTTGGTGCAGGTGGAGATGGAAATATCAGATTAAGCCGAACATGCAAAACGTTACGCGATGCTTCGCTAATGAAATGAATTGAAGAAAGGTGAAGATGGAGCGAACACATCTTACATGTTCGGCCCACAGGATATAGCGAGGTCGCCCTCGTTGAGGCGTTAACTAACCTTTTGCCGATGAAGCTGCTTTGCCATCGGCGGGTCTGGCTTGTAAATATTGTTGGGTGATTTTCTCAGCTGAACGACCCGCAACATAACCGCCTAATCCTATTTGTAACAATGTCCAAGCCTCATCAGCCAAAGGGTTGGGCAACCAACCGAAACTGTCTAGTACCACCAAAGCTAAAAACGTGAGCATAGTGATAGGACGCCAGTTACGCTGGATCCAAGATTGCCCAGTAGACTCAGCGGTGATGATCGCGGTCTTGCTTTGTAGCAATTGGTTTTCATAGTCTATGACCTTGGCTAACAGTTCGTTTTCGACGGCTTTAATTTGGCTTTGTAACTGCAAGCGCTCTTCATCACTGGTGTGCAAATCGTCAACTAACTTTACGGCGGGTTCAAATAAATTACTGATAAATGAAAATACGTTCATGTTATTACTCCTCGCGTGTTTCCGTGGGGGGATTTGTGGTGCTTGGGTTATGCATTCGGGTGTAATTTGGTAAATGCGTCGTTGTGGTTTTTTATCAGCCGGCCGTACAAGGCTTTTTGACCGCTGCCGTTGTATAAGGCTGCAAAGTTCTCGAAGGCATGGTCGCGTAAATGCTGATGCATGATGTGGTCAAAAAACTCAAATAAGCCGTGTATGTGCGCGGGTATGCCTTGGCAGAATGCGTTGAACATCTCGACTACAGATTGATAACCAATACGTTCATAATGGAAGCCCATGATTTGCGGTGCTCCCATACTGATCGATAACATGGCGGCATTTTCGTCTAAACTGCGTGCAAACTCGAATACCTGCCACTCTTTCGATTGCACTCCATGAAAGTTCTGCCATGGATCACTCGGGTTCGCTCGCCATTGATGCTTAGTCCAAACTTTTTTAGGATCATAAGAAAAGTGCTGGCGATACTGCTGAGGGTGGTACTTGCCCCAATATTTCCAAAATTTGTGATTCTCAAACCGAATAATCAAACGGTCACTGTTGTTTTGCTCAAAACCCTTACCTCGACTTTCTACGCACAAAACAGCGACCGCGCAGGCCACATCAATATTCTTTTCAGCACAGAGTGTGGTTAGCAGCGCTCCCCAGCGATTCCAGGTGGCAGCCACGGCACGTTGCTCTTTGCTACCAGCCACTGTGAGAATAAGATTTGGGGTTAATTGTTCTGTCGGCTCTAGAGCTGTAGCAGTAGGGAGCCCATTATCGAATAATTCTTCATCTGTATCTTGGTGATCGTTTTGTTTTGCAGGAGTGCCATCGTTAACTATCGGCGCAACTTGCAAATAGGCGCTGGCCACATACCCGCGGTTGCCATTAAAGCGTATTTGCGACCAAGTCTGCTGATCTCCTTCCACCCAAACGAGGCTATTAGCAGCGAGTTGACCAAAAATGCTGGCTTGATGATGTGGAGCACTGCGCACGTTCAATGCACTGGCAGTGACATTAGCGTAATAGCCGTTATCGGCGTACACCAAGTCGACGTGTTTTGCGAACGTGTAAGCCTGGTGCCCATTAAATTCAACTTCTAACCAATCACCCACCACAGCTAGGGTTTTAATGGAAGCGCCGAGGGCAACACTGGCTAGCACAGTTGCACCTGCACGTGGTTCTTGACGAATATTGAGCAGCTGCGTATTTACTGTGCCTGTTAGACGGGTTAAGTCATGTACGGCTTGCAGATAGTGACCGGATACAAAGCCGAATGTGCCACCGAAACGAAATTGCACCCAACCATGTTGCATGGTGGTGGTGACAATAACCATACCCCGCGTAAGCTGTCCGACGACGGCGCTGGTGGTTGAGGGTAAACTTCGTACGTTAAGCAAATCAGCGCTGACAGCATCTAGCATAGGGAGATCTCCCATGTCAGCGATGTTGAATGTGGTAAGTTCGATTGTGAAGTGAATATTCTGCGCTTAAAAGGGAACATGATGGTGCCTCCTGCATATCAATGACCTTCAACTAAATTGATAGCAGGTTTACCCAGTTAAGCTAGTTTTTGTACGAAAAATATACAGAGTGTTTCTGTAGCATTTTACGCTGTGCGCCGGATTGCTAGGTGGCAATGTCTTTAACGAGCTGCGCCTTTAATGACTAAAGGTGATAATAGAGGGTTGGTGACTTTTCGTTCTGGGGAGATCAGATACAGATGTTCCGTGATCAGATCAGTGCGACCAATAACCCGTACCTTGTATTGTTTTTCTATATGATGCTCTGCGGAAGTGGGTGCACAAAATACCCCGTAGCCGCGTTGAGCAAATAGTTTCATTAGTGCGCCGTCGTCAAACTCAGCTGCAATCTGTGGATTGATATTGTGTTTGGCAAACCAAGCAAGTATCGATAGCTTTTGGGCTGATTTATCACCGGGTAATAAGAATGGTTGGTTATCTAGACATTGGGGGAAGTCAAAGAACCTCTCTGCCAAGTCCTGTGCGACAAAAAAGCTTAATCCACTGCGAGCAAGTAAGTGGTTATAGGCTTTAACATTACTGGTATTGAGTAATGGTTGGTCAGATAAAATACCGTCAATCTTACTCAGTGCCAGCTGTGCGGTAAGGCTGTTTAGATCCCCTTCTTTACATACTAGGCGCACATTCGGATGGGCTTTTAAGCAACGTTGAAACATTTCAAATGCAAGAATTTTAGGCAACACATCGGTCACCCCTATGGACAACATGTGTTGTTGGTTTTGCTTTTGGTTCCTCACTGAAAGCAGTAACTCATTACCCATATTGAAGATGTTTTTAGCAAAATTGTAGGTGAGTTGGCCTTGGCTATTAACCTGTAGGCGTTTACCCACTCTGTCAAACAAGTCAAAACCGAAGTATGCCTCAAGGGTACGAATTTGTTCGCTGATGGTCTGTGGAGTGAGGTGCAGAACGCTGGCTGCTTTTATAATGCTGCCTTCAGTCGCTGTGACGTAAAAGTAATATAAGTGCTGGTAATTTAATTGATTCACGTTCAGAACTCACTTAGTTGTTATCAGGAAAAACCTGATCGAAACGAAGATGAAAACGACTATATCTAACTGAGGCCTCTGCGTATATTAATTAAGATTATCTTCGTTTGAGGGGGGAGTCATGCAGTCTTATCTCGGCAAATTAATTCAACATGAAGCAGCCGGTGGCGTGTTACTGGTGATAGCTGCAGCCATTGCCATGGTCCTTGCCAACTCACCTGCATATGATTTTTACAACGGACTGCTGGAAATCCCAGTCAGTATCCGTTTTGGAGCCTTTGAAATCGCCAAGCCGCTGTTGCTATGGGTTAACGATGGTTTAATGGCGATATTCTTTTTTTTAGTCGGCCTAGAAGTAAAACGCGAAGTGCTCGGCGGGCAGTTATCATCTGTTTCTCAAATAACCTTACCTGCTGTTGCCGCAATAGCAGGTATTGTATTCCCTGCACTCATATACGTTTGGTTTAACATTGACGATCCGGTCGCTGTTAACGGTTGGGCTATTCCGTCCGCTACTGACATAGCGTTTGCTGTTGGGGTATTCACCATCTTCGGCAAGTTTCTGCCTTTGAGCTTAAAGCTGTTTTTACTCAGCGTCGCGATATTCGATGATATTGGGGCAATCGTCATCATCGCCTTGTTTTACTCACAAGATCTTTCAACCACGTCGTTAATCGTGGCGTGCGTAGGCTTGCTAACGCTATTCTTGCTCAACAGGTTTAACGTGCGTCGCCAAGCTGCATATGTCTTGATAGGCGTAGTGGTGTGGGCTGCAGTACTTAAATCAGGCGTTCATGCAACGTTAGCGGGTTTCGCGCTGGCGTGGTTTATCCCCCTTAAACTTAAGAATGAAGATGGTCACCCAATGCTGCCGCACCTAGAGCACAAGTTACATCCTTGGGTGGCATTTTTTGTGCTGCCTATTTTTGCCTTTGCTAACGCTGGGGTATCGTTATTTGGTGCGAGCATATCTGATTTGTTAAACCCCATTACCTTAGGCATTGCAGTGGGGTTATTTGTCGGTAAGCAACTAGGCATATTTGGTGTGTGCTGGGTAACAGTTAAGGCAGGATTAGCCAAATTGCCTGAAGGGGCTACTTGGGTGCAATTATATGGCGTGAGTTTGCTGTGCGGTATCGGTTTTACCATGAGTTTGTTTATCGGCAGCTTAGCGTTTGAAGAGCAAGGTTTGGCTTATCAAACGAGTGTGAAAGCAGGGGTATTACTAGGGTCGTTAGTCTCAGCTGTGCTGGGCGCTGTGTTGTTGGCCAGAAGTAATGCGAAATCAAAAGAGCGTGCTGAGCGAGAAGCTGCCAGAGACGCTTAATGACAGTGACCTGCAGGGTTATCTAAAGATTGCCGAATTAGGTCATTTAACCAGGTCGCTCAATAAGGTCACTCAATACAGTACCTAGGCAGTGCGATAAATAGGAGAACGTTATGTGTAAATTTTCGATATCCAAAATATTCAGCATGCGCGTATACAACGCCGTATTCTTGGCGTTGGGTTTTATGCTCATCCCTCATTCACTTTTGGCTTCGACCAATAATACTAAGCTAGGCGTCTGGCAAAACTGCCAGAACCTAAAGCATCAGTCAGAACAGCGCGAGTCTGAACTATCCCAAGTCGTTGACTCAACATGTTATCAATTTATTAAGGGGTTTCTGCACGGTGCCGTGCTGACAGACACTCAAATTATGCGTGGCCTAGAGAGCGAAAGCGATATGAATAGCTTTTCTAAGCGAGCGATTCGCACGCGACTGGGCAGCTCACGGGCTACTGATGCAGATACCTATTTAGCTCAATTTTGTTTGCCTAACGCAGATGTGGATCCCGAGGTGGTCATGTCTATAGTGAGTGCGTTACCAAATAAAATAGATGCGAGCAAAAGTGTCGCTGAGGAGATTTACCAAGCAATCAAAACGACCTATCCCTGCCAGCAACGTTAATTTCTAGCTGTAAGCTTTTAGGTGGGCCGACATAGGGCGTTTGGAGGGCTGTGAACTTATTACATCCAGTTTGCAGCTTTTCCCTCCTTCGTTGGTTATTTGCGACAGAGTACTTTCGCCTGCCTACCTGCGTCTATTTTAACTAATTGATAAATATATATTAATTTAGATGTGATAACTTTTTTCAGCGATGGCATAAGACTTGTAATGAGCTAGTTCAGTTTCACAAAGTGAGTGGTAAGTGCAGCGAAACGCTTAACTCACCACAAAATTATAAAGAGAACTCAATGACTAAAATTATCACACTAGCAACCGCCTTATTTTTGACCCTATCGTTAGAAACCGCCTCTGCAGGTGTTTACAGCTCAAATGATGTACTGAATCAAGCCCATTATCAATTCAATAAGCAGCAAGTGTTATCAATGGTTGATAGCAGCGAAGTACAGGCTCAGCTGGTGGCTTTAGGTGTAAGCACCTCTGACGCAAAGAGTCGTATCAACAATATGACGCAAAATGAATTAAACGCATTGAACGAGCAAATGAACAACATGCCCGCTGGTGGTATTGTGGGGGCTATTGTGACCGTTCTTGCCGTGGTTGCTTTGCTTGATTTACTCGGCGTAACAGATGTGTACCCGTTTATTCGCCCCATTAACAGCTAGAACGTATTTATCTCGAGATATCCATATGTTTTGTAAAGTTAAGGCTGGCATTATTGTCGGCCTTTTATGTATGTTGTGTGCTTGTCAAAACGCACCGCAAACAGAAAAGCTGTTTGCTAAGAAAAATAACTTTGCAGCAACGCATCTCATCAAAAATGTGCCCTTTTACCCTCAGCAAGCATTCTATTGTGGCCCAACGACATTAGCTGAGGTGTTCAATTATTACGGCGATGAAAGCACTCCAGAGGAGATAGCGCCGAATCTATTTGTTCCTGAATTAGAAGGCAGCTTGCAGCTTGAAATGGTCTCGGCGAGTCGTCAACAGGGCTTACTTGCTTATGCTGAAAAAGGTAATTTACAGACACTGTTGGGCTTAATTCGTGATGATGTGCCTGTAGTGGTGCTGCAAAACGTTTCTGTAGCACTGTTGCCTATGTGGCATTATGCGCTAGTGATTGGTTACGATCTGCAAAGTAAAGAAGTGATCTTGCATACAGGTGAAACTGAAAATCACCGACTGAATTTCACCACGTTTGAGCGCACGTGGGCTCGCGGTGATTACTGGCTATTAGCCGCTGTCCCGCCAGATAAAATGAGCAACCAATTTAGCCCACTGAATTACACTCAAGCCGCGCAGGACTTGCTTAGTACAGGGCAGAAACAAGCTGGGCGAGAAGCGCTGCAAAATGCCATCGAGACTTGGCCTGAAAATTGGTTAAACTACTTCGTACTCGCCAATGATTACCTCACTGACAGCCCACAACAAGCGGTGAATTGGTTTCAGCAAGGTTACCAGTACAGCCACGCAAAAAGTGATAATGCTAACGTTGGAAATAACCCAGAAAACCACTTCAAGATTAGCGAAAACCTTCCTTATCTAAATAACTATGTTTACGCGTTGGCTTCGTTAGGGTGCGGCCCTCAAGCAAATATATTAATTAGTCGGGCTTTGGCCTATGAACCAGGCAACGCCAACTTGCTTGATACCCAAAAACAGATCCCCGAGTTAATCCAAAAGGGGCAAAATCGTAACGAAAGCGCGGCAACTCAATGTCCCCTTATCCGCTGACCACAACCAGCGACAACTGTAGAGCCTGAATACAAAGGTCGATTGCCCAAGCAATCGACCTTTCTCGTTTTTAGCCTAGCAACTCGATACACAACAAAGTATTTATTGAAAATTACCGAGACACCCATAACAACCAAGTGCAAGTTCATGTGCTCTACACCTTATTTTTAGAGGCTCCTGTGGAGGACGGTATAAATTTATTATCGTGGGTGATGAGATGGACGCTCCTAAGTAGCTACGGCGTCAAAATGCGCCAAACTGAATGTGTAAACAACAGTTAATGACTAAGGAGCGT